>Ga0208462_1000237_pt1 | contig 69650 bp, 62 predicted proteins | sample AD_SCU001_MetaG_FD_184452 | JGI IMG/M metagenome (GOLD analysis project Ga0208462, IMG submission 184452) | Active sludge microbial communities of municipal wastewater-treating anaerobic digesters from China - AD_SCU001_MetaG (SPAdes) (version 2) | ecosystem: Engineered > Bioreactor > Anaerobic...
TCTTAACAAGCTATTTAAGATGCTTGTCAGGAGCAAAACCGGCAGATCTTTTGGGCTAATTGAGCATTTTTGTTATTTACTCATTCTCAGAGTCGGTCAGATGCTAAAAATGAGAAAAATGGGACTGAAATTTGCCGGAATATAAATTTAACCCTATTTTGTTAAGAACTAACTCTGAAAAAGTCTTCTCTGCAACAGCCTGCGCGGCGGAACGCAATCCGACTCGGTCGGATCGCTAAGTAACGCAATCCGACTCGGTCGGATCGCAATCCGACTCGGTCGGATCGCAAAGTTCCGACCCGTCGGAGCCAAGTAAAAAACAATCACTGTGAATGAAAGTACTCATTGCAACAGACTGCTCGGCGGCGGAGGAGGGCGGGAAAGATTTAAGGATATGGAAAAATTAAGAAAATGATTAAATTTGTAAACGGAGTTTAATAATGTACGAAAAAAAGAGAATGATAAAATATTTTTTACTTTTAATTATTTCATTAGTCTGGTTTGGATGCTCGTCCACGCAGGAGACGGTAAAAGAAGAGAACAAAGGGGATGTATATGTATTTGACGAAGTGCCGACCGATACCGTGAACCTGGATATCGAACCGATAAAGGAGCCCGCGATATCATTACCGCCGATGGTTACAAAATATTATGTACAGATAGGGGCATATACCACCAGGGACAAGGCAGACGAATTTGCCTCGGCGTCAAGAAAATCATTGAAGCGGGAAGTGTTCGTGAAATTCAGTCCCGATGTTGAACTCTTTGTAGTGCATCTGGTGGCATTCAAAACCAGGGAAGAGGCAGAAAATGTAAGAAATGAGTTATGGAAGAAAAAAGAATTCAAGGATGCGTTTATTCTCACGATAGACGAAGCATTAGAAGAATAAAATCAGTTAATCAATAATAAATACAAGGAGATGATATGAGAAAATTAGTTATATTTTTGATCCTTGCGAATGTACTTGGTTTTGCCCAGATAGATTCGCTATGGGTCAGAGGCACTGCATATACCAACATGCCGGCATGGTTCGGAGCCAACACCGAGAGAGGTTTGACATACAACCCGGTAACCAACAAGGTTTATGTTGTATCCAGGAACGGAGGAAACTTCGTAAAGGCGATAAATTCAGAAACGGGAGCGGACTTAGCCGATTTAAGCGTAGCCGGACTTGCGGGGGGGACTTATCTGCTGAACGACATAGAATCAAGCCAGGACGGGCAGATGTTCATGTGTAATCTAGTTATCAGTGCAACGGAAGTGTTCAAGATATACAGATACCAGACCGAGTTATCCGATCCGGCTGTGGTATTCGAAAGTGATTTCGGAGGTACAGCAGCAAAAAGGATGGGAGACAACATTACGGTTATCGGAAGTGTTTCAGACAACAGTGTAGAAATCTGGGTTCCGGACATTACTGCCAGTAAGATTCAAGTTCTCGGCACAACGGATAACGGAGCTACATTCACCGTTAAAAGAACCATTAGTCTTCCGGCAGGAACGCTGGGTTCAGCAGCATCAGTATATCCCATTCCTGAGGATTCACTGATAACCCTCAATGGGGCAGGAAAGAACCTTACTGTCTGGAAATGGGACGGAACACTAATCGGACAAGTATCCGGTGGAATAATCTCCACAGGAACAACCGCAACCAAGCTATTCAAATTCCCCAATTCGGACAGGCATTTCATAAGCACATTCCAGTATGTAGCGCAGGCGAACGCGCGGATAGTTGACATGGACGGAAAGTCGCCGGAGTATTACAGGAATTATGCCATTTCCCCGAATATCGGAACAGTAGCGAATGGAAACGGAACGGGGGACATGTCATTCAAGTACAACAGTGACGGAAGCGTAACAATATTTGTACTGGGGACGAACAACGGTATCGGTGCTTACAAAATCACCAGACCATATTACATCAACGGAAGGTTGCACGAGAATTACATCCCTACCGGCACCAAGCAAAACAACAATGCAGGATTCGGACCGAACATTGATATTCAGAAGCTATATTATAATGTTGACCAGAACAATCTTTACATTGCCGGCGAAGCCAAGCTGAACAAGGCTAATAATGATGGTATTGTAGTTTATCTGAATGTATCGAATCTAAACGGAACCGGAGTTACCGCAGGCAATTCACTTGGGGGAGTAACAAACGGCGGACATTTGTTCGGAGATGCAACCAATCCGAATTTCAAGAACGATTTCGAAACGCATTTCGGATTTGCAATGAACATGGGGGGAACCGATTCATTAGTATTTTTTGATGCAGTAAAATATTCAACCGGGAACAAGACCGGAGCTTATCTTGGCTCAACATACCAGGGGGGTTCAGCTACCTCGGGACCTGCAACCGGTGGTATATTCACTGCCAACTCAATAACTTTTGCATTTGACAGTGCTTACGGTTCCAGGAGAGGATTTGAGATCAGAATACCACTTTCGGAAATAGGAAACCCTACATCAGTAAACAATATACAATTATTCGCAGCAGTAGTATCAGCCACTGCATACTTCAGTGACGTAACCGTTCCGGGCAATGTAACCAGCGGAAACATAGGATTCAACGCGAACTTTTTAACACAGGCAGGCGGACCATACCACACAGGATTTTATCCAGTGCCGGTAGAACTGGTAACATTCACCGCAACAACCACCGGAAACACAGTAAAGCTTGAATGGGGAACCGCATCCGAGAAAAACAATCACGGATTCTATGTAGAAAAAAGCAGCGACGGAGCAACCTTCACACAAGTCGGATTTGTTACCGGAAAGGGAACAACATCCGAATACACCACATATAATTTCACCGAAGAGAATGTAGCAAACGGAATGTACTTCTACAGACTCCGACAGATGGATTATGACGGAACATGCGAGTACAGCAGTGTGATCGAAGCAGATGTGGACTTCAATCCAAACACCTTCATGCTTTCGCAGAACTATCCCAATCCATTCAACCCGTCAACCGTTATAAAGTTCACAGTACCGGTAACGGGACAGACCTCCCTTAAAGTATACAACGCTTTAGGGCAGGAAGTTGCGACATTATTCAGTCAGATAGCAGAAGCAGGCACAGCATATTCAATTGACTTCAACGCCGCGAAACTTGTATCAGGAGTTTACCTCTATGAACTAAAATCAGGCGTTAACTCCTCGATGAAGAAAATGATGCTTATCAAGTAAGCAATAAGACAGAAAAAAAAATAAAACCCCGGTAAAAACACCGGGGTTTTTTAATATGCGCGTGAAAAAGTATTTTAATAATCGTTGAAAATTTCGTAATTTTGCAGTGCATCCTTAGCTCAGTTGGTAGAGCAGTAGACTCTTAATCTATTGGTCGGGGGTTCGAGTCCCCCAGGATGCACGAGCAGAAGCTCCGGAGCAAAACAAAGCCCCGGGGCTTTTTTATTTTATCGGAATGATGTTTGATTTATCTTATTAATTTTCTAAATTGCATAATACAAAAAGTAATTTATATCAAAAAAAGATTAAAGGTACTGTATGAAACTTTTAATTTTATTCATTTCCGCATATTTCTTTTTCGTCCCCTTCACGGAAACCATGGAGGATGAGATAACCTTTGCAACAAACAATGCCAAAAAGGGAGTGTACCACGGTCTGAATGAAATCAGAAAAATGAAGTCCAAAATTGATAATAAACTGATTGACAACGATAAAATCATAGCGCAGGTGGAAGTTACGAAGGAGATAAACGGGGTGAGGATTGAAAGCGAGGGATTTTATAATTCCACCTCGGTACGTATCATACTCTACCGCTCTCTGGAAACATTAATAAAAGAAAAATATATTGATAAATAATACAAGGAAAACAAAATGGAATTGATAAAAGCGAAACGACTTAAAAAAGGCGATTTGATTGGATTCATCTCCCCGGCATCATCACCCAACGATTTAACCCGCGTAGAGAAGGGGGTTAAGTATTTTGAATCAATGGGCTACAGGGTGGAGGTGGGAAAGAACGTCGGAAAATATTACGGTTATCTAGCCGGCACAGATGAGGAACGGGTCGGGGATCTGCACTACATGTTCGGCAAAAAGGAAGTAAGGGCGATTATATGCTTAAGAGGAGGATACGGCACGCCAAGGATAGTAAGATTCCTGGATTATAAACTCATCCGGGAAAATCCTAAAATCCTCGTTGGCTACAGCGACATAACCACCCTCCAGACTGCGATACTCTCAAGGGCAAAACTCGTAACCTTCGCCGGTCCAATGGTGGCAGTTGATTTCTGGGATACGCCGGTGAATCCTTACACCGAGGAAAATTTCTGGAGAGTAGTGACGTCTAACAAGAAAATAGGGAAAGTCAAACTCCCTAATGACGACTATAAAATGGAATTTCACGGCACCAAAAATGCTGAAGGGAGAATAGTCGGCGGAAATCTGACCCATTTTGCGGTATTGCTCGGAAGCAAGTATTTCCCGAAAATGAAGAACAACATTTTACTGCTGGAAGATGTTGATGAATCCCCCTACAGGATTGACCGCTACTTCACGGAACTTTTCAACTGCGGGGTATTCAAAGAGGTTAAGGGATTAATACTTGGACAGTTCACCGACTGCGAGGAAAAAGATCCCGAAAAGCGTACACTGAATCTTGCCGAGGCAATGCACGACTATCTCAAAGTGCTTAAAATACCCGTAATCAAAAACTTCCCCCACGGGCATGTTAAAGAGAACATCACATTCCCCTTCGGCACGGAGGTTAAAATGAACATGAAGAAAGGTTTTGTTGAATTCATGGAAAACGGTGTTGAATAATTAACAATTATTTAAGGAGGGCTTATGAAGATCCTCGGTTCCTATGAAAAGGCAAAGCGGTATATAGAGACTAAGACCGGCAAGGCGGGGGAGGGGGTAAAATACAACACGGGACCATGCATAACCATCTCCAGGATGGCAGGCGCAGGCTCGGGTTTGATTGCGGGGGAGATTGTAAAGTATCTAACACCGGTGCAAAAGGATCCCTTGCTCGAGTGGGGAGTGTTCGATAAAAACCTGATTGCAAAAGTGCTGGAGGACCATAACCTCCCCGCACAACTGAAGAAGTTCATGGATGAAGGGCGACCGCGTCTTCTTACCGACATGATGAACGAACTCTTCGGCATTCATCCGCCAATCCTCAAACTGATCCACCAGACTGCAGAGACCATTCTGGAACTGGGTACAATCGGCAACGTGGTCATTATAGGCAGGGGGGCGAACATGATCACCAGGCACCTCCCGAATGCTTTTCACGTCAGACTGGTTGCCCCCGTTGACTTCCGCATAAAGAACGTGCAGGAATTCTACGAAAATACCCGGAAGGAAGCGGAGGAATTTATAAAGACGGAAGACGTCAAGAGGGAGAAATATATAAAAGAGCACTTTCACCGGGATGCCGGGAATCCGCTCGAATATCATCTGGTAATAAACACGGCGTTATTCGGAATTGAGGCAGTGGGAAAAATGATAGGGGAGGCTGTACTGCTGAAATTCCCAAACTATTACACAAAAAACAGGAGCTGAATTGTTGAAAGAAAAACTAATGAAAACCGGGCGGATAATAATTTTATTACTATTAAGCATATTCACATTTCAGTCGTGCGATAATACTACGGAACCCCTGCCTGTTCCCGAACCCGACATTGATGAGGTAATCGGACAGATGCTGATGGTTGGATTCCGGGGATTTGATATCCAGCAGGACAACTTCATCTACCGGGACCTCACGCAATACAAAATCGGCGGTGTGGTGTTGTATGACCGGGATGTAACCCTCGGAACAAGCCAAAGGAACATACAGTCCCCCGAGCAGCTCAGGAACCTTGTGGCGCAGCTGAACTCAATCGCAGCGGGAAAATTACTGATAGCAATTGATCAGGAGGGGGGACGCGTAAACAGACTGAAAACCGCATACGGATTTCCACCTACGGTATCCGCCCAATATCTGGGAAACCTGAACAACCCCGACTCCACCTACGGATATACCTATAACATGGCGCAGACAATAGCGGGTGTGAACATAAACCTCAACTTTGCCCCGGTAGTGGACGTGAATGTAAATCCCAATAATCCCGTAATCGGGGGGATAGAAAGGAGCTTCTCAGCCGATCCGAACCTAGTGGTAAGTCATGCGGAAAAGTATATGCAAGCGCACAGGAACAGCAAAGTGTTCACATGCCTGAAACATTTCCCGGGACACGGGAGCTCCCAAACCGATTCACACCTGGGTTTCACGGATGTAACCAACACGTGGAGCAATGCGGAACTGATTCCATACAGGGAACTGCTGAAAAAGGGGATTGTGGAAATGATAATGACCGCACACATATTCAATGCGAATCTGGACAGCACTTATCCCGCAACCCTCTCGAAGAACATAATTGACGGGATGCTCAGGAAGGATCTTGGATATGACGGGGTAGTAATAACCGACGACATGCAGATGAAAGCCATCACCGATCACTATGGACTGGAACAGGCGGTAGAAAGAACCCTCGAAGCGGGGGTGGACATAATACTCTTCTCCAACAACTCCGCATACGATCCGGAGATAGTCCCAAAAGTAACCGGTATAATCAAGAACCTAATAGCCCAGGGAAAAATAGAAAAAGTCCGGTTATACAACTCGTATAACCGCATCATGAACCTCAAAAGCAAGTGATAAAAAGTTGAGTTGTTTAATATTCATTCATTCATCCATTAACCGTTCCCTCTAAACTTTTACCCTTCGGCGATTGGTAGCGCTTAAACGCAGAGTACGCAGAGTTCCACGCAGAGTAAGGCAGAGGAAAAGCTCATCATCTGTTTTTTCACAATAAATGATTAGCTAATGACGGAGCAGCCAACTCAACAAATCAACCTTTTTTCCTTGCGTATAATAATATTAATCCTTAATTTTGTATCGAAATAACTTTTGTTCACAAACCGAGAAAAACAGAAAAATTAAATATTACTAAATAATGCAGCTTTGCTATGTGCTTCTGAATAATTAAGTGTGCGTGGGATGAGTATATAATAAATGAGCGGATTATGTGAATAGGGAAGCGGAGAAATATAAAGATTTTGTGAAGGACGTACCAAAAGCTACGTCCTTTTTTTGTTTAAATCGAGCAATAAATTAATATTATAATTAAATTCAAGGAGACAAGATGATAGTAATACCAAAAAAAGTTGCTGAGAGATATGTAAACACAATCAAGAGGTTTCAACCTATTATTCAAAGCGCGAAAACACGTGATGTGAACGAAAGTGACACCGTAATTATAATAACTGACATGCTTGCAGAAGTTTTTGGTTATGATAAATACTCTGAAATAACCAGTGAGTTTAGTATACGGGGCACATATTGTGATCTTGCAACAAAAATTGATGGAAAATTACAGTTCCTGATAGAAGTGAAAGCGATAAATCTTGAACTGAAAGATAGTTTTGTCAAGCAAGCAGTTGATTATGCCGCTAACCAAGGGATAGAGTGGGTAATATTGACAAACGGCTGCACCTGGCGCATCTACAAAATTACATTTACTAAGCCAATTGATCAGGAACTTGTTTTGGAATTTGATTTTACCACACTGAATCCAAAGCAACAGGCGCATCTTGAATATTTGTTTTTTATTTCAAAGGAAGGCTGGGTGAAATCATCCATTGAGGGGTATCACGAACAGAAACAAGTGCTGAATAAATTCTTTATTGCGGCGATTATTCAATCTAATCCAATTATTGATGCAGTAAGGAAAGAAGCAAGGAAGATTGTACCGGATATCAAAATTGATTCCGAAGGACTAAAAGAAGTAATTGAGAATGAAGTGCTCAAACGTGAAGTTGTTGAAGGGGAAAAAGCAGAAGAAGCAAAGAAAAGAATTGCAAAAACTTATGTTAAAATAACCCGTGCCAAGATAAAATCGGCAAATTCAGAGAAGCATGTGGAGGAAAGCGAACCTGAAGCCGGTTCGGAAGCAGAGGAGTCGAAAACTGAATAAAGAGATGAGGTGATAAAATCAACACAGCTAAAAATAAATACCGAATGGTATTGACTTGAGTTTACTTATATGTTAACTTTGGATTATCAAATTGAAGAATTATACAGGGGCGAAACTGCCACTATTCTGGAGGTAAAAAAAAGGGGCAGAGATAAAAGTGAATTCCGTGAGTTTGTTGAGCAACTGCAGGAGGCTGAGAAAAAGAAGTTGTTGATGCAAATAAAGAAATATGCAGATCACGGAATAGTAAATAAATTAGTAATCAGAAAAATAAAAGACGATATATATGAATTTAAGTCCGAACACAACAGAGTGTTATGCGGACTATGTTCGAAACAAAGCAGAAGGACTTTAGTGCTTTTAAACTGTTTCAAGAAGCAGGAAAAAAAAACTCCGGAAAATGAGAAAAAGAAAGCCTGCGAAATGTTTAATGATGTTAAAGAAGTAATGGAAATGGAGCGATTATGAATGAAACAGCGCGATGGTTCAATTCGGTAATTAATGAATATGAGAATGATATTGATTTTCAGCTTGAGGGTGTTCTTATTGATATAAATGAGCAGATAATAAAACTCATGATTGAAAAGAAAATGACGAGAAAGAATTTAGCCGACAAACTAGGCTGTTCAAAAGCATATATTACCAGAATACTTCAGGGCAATCAAAATGTAACGGTGAAAACGCTTCTACAGATTGCAAAGGCTCTGGATGTGGAATTCTCGGTAAATTATAAAGAGAAAGATATTCAGAAAAAGCGGATAGCTAACTTAATAGATTATTTACCAAACAACTTGTTAATAAACGATGAAACAATTGAAGCAGCTACTTTCGGCATTGCAGGTTAAGAAATATTTCATTGAGTCCTTTAATTTCGATATTACTCCAAAGATACTCTATGCAAAAAATGGACTTGCCAGTAATCATCCAATACTTTCATTAGAACATAAAATCCGGAAAAGTCCAGCCGGGAAGGAGTTTTTGGTGAATTTATTTATTGAATTTAACAAAGACATTCCAAAGGACAAAAGACCTTATAATTTAGCAATTATACTGACCGGAATTTTTGAATTCTCTGATGAATTATCAAAAGAACAAACAGATTCGATGTTATTGTATAATGCGATCCCTCTTTTGTATACAACTGCCCGCCCATTGATTAAAGATTTTACCGAGAATACTCCTGTTGGCGGTATCCTGATTCCCACTCTAAATTTTAAGGAATATTTTAAAGATAAATTAGTCGCTGCCAAAAAGAAGGGCAAACCGATAAGAGCTAAACAAACTAAAGGTACTATTTGGTAATTTAGACAAAAAATAAACAGACTAGCTTTTGCTATGTGCTTCTGAAAGAATTTATGAGCGTGTAATGCAGAGATGAGTAATGAGCGGATTATGTGAAAAGGGAAGCGGAGAAATATAAAGATTTTGTGAAGGACGTACCAGAAGCTGCGTCCTTTTTTGTTTTAAATTAATATTAATATTTGAGTTATAACTTTCATGCTGACATTTAAATTTAATTAAAGGAGAATTATGAAAAAAGCAACTTTATTTATTTTAGTATTATTGTTTTTAAATACCTTCATAGTACCTCAGATTGTAAAAGGCAAACTTGTTGATGAAAATGGTAATTCGATGTCTCAGGTTCAGCTCGAGCTTTTTTCTCCCGATCATGTATATACAGCCAATTCCTTGTCTGACGGTAGTTTCTCTTTTAATATTACAACCAATGTTGATGATAATAATCTCCCTTCAGATTATTCTGTCTCAGAATTCTATCCTAATCCTTTTAATCCAAAAACCAGGGTTGCCATAACACTACCAACTAACGAAATTGTAAAGGTAGAAGTGTTTAACACTCTTGGTCAGAAAGTCAAAGAGACAAGTGAACAGAGTTTAAACGCCGGAACAAACTACATAGATATAGAATTGTCGGGTTCAGCGAATGGGATGTATGTCTCAAGAATAACTATTGGTGAGAAATATACCCTGGTGAAAAAATTAATGCTGATATATGGGAGTCAGCATTTAATAACGAACCCTCCGGTAATCAATCCTGAAACGGCGAAAGTTCAAAATGATAAACTAAGCTTAAACTTAGACAGTTTAACTGCAACCAGCGGGTTAATGTGGAAAAAGACGTTTTTGAATCTCCCTGTTTTTACAGGAGATTCACTTGATCTGGGAAATTTGGTCGTTGAGCGATTTTGCCCGGGAACACCGACTGTAACTTATGCCGGTAAAACCTATAACACTGTTCAGATAGGGAATCAGTGCTGGTTAAAAGAGAATCTGGATGTGGGAATATTTGTAGCTTCATTATATGCAATATACCCCCATTCAGATGTGTCCAATAACGGAATAATTGAAAAATATTGTTATGCTAATATTCCTGCGTATTGCGATACATTTGGTGGATTATATGATTGGAAAGAGGCAATGGAATATAGCACAACATCGGGAGCCCAAGGAATTTGTCCTGCTGGCTGGCATATACCTACAACTGCGGAGTTTGTAACTTTGAAAACTGCTGTTAATAATGATAGCAAAAGATTAAAATCAGTTGGACAAGGAACAGGTTCCGGAGCAGGAACAAACACAAGCGGTTTTTCAGCGCTTTTGTCGGGCTCCCGTTCCAATAATGGCGGCATCAACTATTTAGGGCGCGTTACGCACTTTTGGAATTCTACGGAGGGTAGTAGTGTTACTGCTTACAAAATGTACCTATCCGACAATGATAGCGATATTTACCTTTATGAATATTACAAGGAGGGAGGTTTCAGCGTTCGTTGTATAAAGGATTAGCCCTGTGAAATTAAGGCTGTTTGTTAGGTAAGAAAAAATAAACAAAATGGTCTACTCCCTCTACAACCTGACCGAAGAAGAAATAAACATAGTGGAGGGGAGAAAGTAAGAAATCGTGAATTACAAGTTTCCTTAGAAAGAGCAAATATGAGAAATGAATACAATATTTATTGCGATGAAAGTTGTCACCTGATTCATGACGATAGTAAAGTGATGGGTATGGGTGCTGTATGGTGCCCCATGAATAAACGGAAAGAAATCTTTTCCCGTCTAAGGGAAATTAAAACCAAATACGACTTTCAACCGGGCTTCGAAATAAAATGGAATAAGATTTCAAAAGGGAGATCCGATTTTTATCTTGATATAGTTAACTATTTCTTTGATAATGATGACTTACACTTTAGAATTTTAATTGTACCGGATAAAAGTGTGCTGGATCATTCCGCTTTTAATCAGGATCATGATACTTTTTACTATAAAATGTATTTCGACATGCTCAAAGTTATTCTCTCACCGGATTGTGCCTATAATATATATATTGATATAAAAGATACGCGCAGCAATAATAAGGTCTTGAAACTTGAAGAGGTATTGCGTAGCAGCCATTATGATTTCCGGAAGCAGATAATCAAAAAAATACAGCAAGTCCACTCAAAGGAAGTTGAGATACTACAAATTGCTGATATGTTGACTGGGGCAATCGTATATCTGCATCGCGGACTTAAGGGGAATGAGGGGAAAATGGAAGTTATTCAAAGAATCAAAGAACGTTCCGGTTATAGTCTGATGCAATCTACTCTCTATAAAGAGGATAAAATGAATATATTTATCTGGAAATCGCGGACTATTTCAAAATGAGCAACATCACTTTCAATTTACCGGATATTTTATTACTTAGCGATTATAATGGCAACTTCGATCTCTTTACGGATGCTGTTTATAGTGTTTTTTTTAAAGACTTTGTTAAAGATAAAACTTTTTTTAGAGGGGAAAAACTTAAATTAAAATGGCATCCGCTTTATCAAAATAAAGCTTATACATTTTATCACATGACTCATAAGGGAAAGGATGAGCAAAACAGAGTTCCTGATTTAAGAAGATGTGAAAGAATCCCCTGGGCTAAACCGACAATAGAGCATTGCGATACCTGGAAGTTAAAAATCTGGCCACAACAAAGAAGCGGACAGGGGGGATTGAAAGACCGGTTGTGTATTTGGCTTGAGATGGATAATGAACCGGATTATATAGTGATTCTTGATATAAGGGAAAAATACAAACTTCTTTGGACAGCTTTTGTTCTTGAATATCCCCATGAAAAAAGGAAAAGAAAAAAAGAGTATGAGGCGTGGTTTAAAATGCAGAAATCGCCAGGCAAAACCTGACGACTTCGTAACTCCTCTAACACTTGGTTATTGAGATGGTACAAAAATATATATTTCCCCAACAAAAAACAAGGGAAATCGGTATTAATTATAAAGTATTTGTACACTAGAATACTACCCTGAAAGCAAATCAAGAAAATATGCAAGTTATCTCCCATTTTGGGCATAAAATCTTATTTGATGGTTATTTGATAAAAATTAAAAAATAATTCAATAAACGGTTGAAACCGTTCACAAATATTGTGGGGTTTCGAATCCCATAGCTAAAGCTATGGGCTAATGATAGCAATTTCAGATGTAGATCCGTCAGATAATTCGCCCCTGCAAACACTCGCCGAAACATCGACAGGGAAAAATGGATATTGCTCGACGCATTATCGTAGGGGCAGAAATCCACCGCGTCGGAGGAGTAGTCATTAGTCGTTCTTAACCCTCCCCGTCCCTCCCTTTAGAAATCCGACCCTTCGGAGGAGGGGGAAAACACACCCCCAACCCCTCCCAAAAGCTTTCGGGATGGGAAATCCATTCATTCATTCACTGTTCCCTCTAAACTTTTTTCTTTCGGCGATTGGTAGCGCTTAAACGCAGAGTACGCAGAGTTTCACGCAGAGTCAGGCAGAGGAATAGCTCATCATCTGTTTTTTCATAATAAATGACGGCGAAGCGTAATGAACTTCGCCTGCATCCATGCCTTAGAAACTACTTTATCACCATCATCTTTTTAACTATCTGCTTCTTGTTTTCCGTTCCTTTTTCGGAAAAGAGGAGTTGATAGAAATAGACTCCGCTCGCAAATGGTGCTGCGTTGAATACTGCACTGTGCAGTACCCCCGCCGTTAGCTCTTCATTTAAAATCGTCGCTACTTCCTCTCCCAGTATATTGAATATTTTAAGCGTTGCCGTCCCGTCATCAGGGAGGGTGAACTCTATTGTTGTTGACGGATTGAACGGATTGGGATAATTCTGTGAAAGTGTGAATACATTCGGAACTATCCCAACTTCAGCTTCCACTGCTTCCGAATATGCGTACATGCCGTCTGTGTCTATTTGTTTCAGCCGGTAAGAGTATTTGCCGGGTTTAGGTCGTTTATCGGTAAAATTGTAGTCATTCAAGGAGTTGGAATTTCCCATTCCTCTGATGAATCCGATAGTTTGCCATCCTGATTTTACGCTGGTGTTTGCGCTTGTGTCTTTTAACGGGGAAGTGAATTTCCTCTCTATTTCAAATCCGTAATTGCCGGTTTCGGTTACTGTGGTCCACATCAGTTCAACATTCAGATTGCTTGTCCTTGCTGTGAAGGAGGTCAATTCCACCGGAAGGGGATCGTTCTGGTTCGTTGTGGCATCCATGAATTCCGAAAAACCTGTTAGTCCGTTTACTGTTATATACGGGTAAACTTTTTTAACAGAAACTCCGGGGAGTGAGTCGACCAGTACCCAGGCCTGAGTACTGTCTTTGCGGTACAGAATCGTTCGGTCTTTAAAATATTCGTTGTCGGGAATTGAAGACATGTCAAAGGTTACGGAATACAAAAAGCCGCCGCCGCTGTTTGAATGCCCTTCCTCCAATGCTTCACCGGGGAGTATTCTCCACCTTAAATTATCATAGTTCGATACATTCAGTGGTATCGCGCTTGGGTAAAATGTTTCCGGGTTTGTTGCTTCGAGCGTTCCCTCTCCAACCGTCAGGTTATATATCATATTAACCACAGCACCGCTATTTCCAAGCACAAACACTCCCTGCTGTCCGGCGGATATTGTGGGATTCGGGTCGATATCTTCAAGCGAGGGGACAAAGGAATTTGGTCTCGACTTGAGGACAGTCTCGCCGTCAATTAATATCTGCCGGTAGTAATAGGTTTTGCCCGGTTCCAGATTCTCAAGCTCTTCTTCAATGGTTACCTGTCCCGAGGTCGGATAAACCAGGCGTTCCGGGGTTGTCATCGGATTATCATCCAGATCCGGAAAATCAGTGTATTCAAAATATGTTCGTACAACCGATTCCCCGTCGGATTCTATTGCTCCTTTCAGGGTCATTTTCAGCAGCTCATTGCTCATTGGAGAAAGCACTTCCCTCGGTTTGAAATCAACCCCTGCCTTAAGCATTTTTTCTTTTTCCAGATTGACTATTTCCTGCGCTTTGAAGAGAGAAGCGTACAAGGGTCTGTAACTTATAGTCGGCTGCCCCAGAATTGAGTTGACTAATTTGTTTCCGCCATTATTCATCAACTTGACCACCCTGAAATAACCGTCATTAAAATTATTTACCCTTACCGTATCGCCATAGCTGTTGTAAGAATAAATTCTGAAGTAATAATCAACCAGTCCGTTCATTCCCTCCCAAGGGTGATAAGTACCAAGCAGTGTGTTAGGAATAAATGCCCTGATAGTCTTGTATCCACTGAAATCACCAACATAATAAGCATTAGTGGTCTTTGCATCCCGGTCAAAATTATCGGGTAGCCCTTGCTGTTGTTTTAATAAGTAGTATCCTGTTGGAACCCACCTTACATAAACCCAGGTGGGAGAGCCATGCGGATTGACTCTGAAATCCAGATTTACTCCTGAAACTGTAGTCATATCGGACATGCTTATCCCCTCGCCGGTGCTTGCGGCACTGCTTCCACCATGTATAGGTCTTTGCCACAGGATAGTTCCGGAGTGGGTTCCCATGCCGCTATATTCGGTTGTAACAACAAATGGTGATTTTGGCGTGAGCGTTTTAAAGCTCCAAATACTTCCGTAAGAAGTACCCTGATCATTACTCGCGACGATTCTGTAATAATATGTGGTATTATGATTAAGTCCGCTTAACTCGTGTAAAACTAAAAATCTGTTTCGAACCGGATATGCCGTAACCGGGGAGGAACTGTATGCAGCCAGGTTCGGATCTGTCGACCATTGGAAGTGATATGTTCCCGGGGCTTCATTAGGGGAAATAAATGCGTTTATTCTAGCACTATGCACCTTGATGTAATTGGCTACGTGGGTGGCTACACCGGGATAGATTGTCGGTTCAAAGGAAATTTCCGTTGAATAGAAGGTACGCAAACCTGAGGTGACTTTAATTCTGTAATAGTATACCGGTGAATTCAGATTTTGTATGTTTTCCCTCACGTTAACAATGTTATGTCCGCCCAACAGACTCCTTTCCGGGGTTGTATTTGTATATACTCCCGGGGATGTTCCATATTCAAAGAAATATTTTGCAGGCGCACCATTTGTATTTATCCGTCCTTTGATAGTTCCGCTGAAGCGCTGAATATTCTCCGCCGCCTGTATCTCTATGGTCGGGGTGATTATACTGTACTTGTTGTTAAGATAGTTTTCCAGAATTCTCTGCTCCTGACTGGAAATTTGCCTGCTGTAAATTATTACCTCAAGTATACTTCCACTGTAAAAATGATTGCCGGAGGGATTTGCTCCGAGGGTTGCATTGGGGTAACCAAGCAGCTTGATTGCCTGGGGAAGATTGACCATCAGTTTTGTGTTGTAGTGGAGTTTCATATTGATGTTATTAATCATTGTCAGGCGCGGTTCCTGAATTGTAAAGGGATTAATAGTTCCGCTGAGATTTGTTCCCCCCGGTATTGAATAGTGGATAGTGTTGTTCGACTGATACCCAACGATAAGGTTGCTGTCAATGCCAATACCGCTTCCCCCCAGAAAATAATTATTGGCTTTGTCAGAATTCCGGGCTTCCACAATTATTATCGTAAGGTCTTTTCCAGTAAGCGTATCGGAATTGAATGAAAGGAAGTCGGTTGTACCATTAAATTTAACAGCGCGATACTGCCCCGCCCCGTAGTTTATTTCTTCAACTTCCGGCTGTTTGTCCAAATCAGGCTGAACTGCATCGTTGTTATTGTTGGATAAGTCTCTGAGTCGCGGCAGTTTCGCTGCTAATGGTGTATAGTCTGCCCTGTACCAGGCATACAATGAGGAACCTGGTATAGGAATCGCGGCTTTCACGACTCCCGAGTCGCTGAGTGCTGCGAAATATATCCTGAACTTGTAATAAACGGGGGAGTATTCAGGAAATGCAATATTATGAGTGAGTATCTGCTCTCCGGCTCCGGTATATGGTTCGGTATTTGGCACAGTCAGAATATTTATCAAACTGTCAGGATGCCTTCCCCAGATGAACTCGGCACCGGAAATTATTCCTCCGTTCGGATCCAGCATTCCCCGTATTGTTGCGGAAGTGGTTGTAACGTCTGTTGGTTCAAGTGTTTTTACTAATGGAACAATATGCATGGTGGTGAATTCCGTAATTCCGGATACGGTAGTGTCTATAACATTCCACGCTCTTACGCGGACAAAATACTTTGTCAGCGGTGAAAGGTTTCTTAGAGTAGTCCATTCATTCCTCGAGGTATTCATTGTTGTAACAACCGGATTGGGATCACCCTGGAAGTTTACCCATACACCATTTACCGTATCGGTTGTTCTCTCCACCACATAAGCAGTGAAAAGTCTGTTGATGTTAATATGAAAACCTGCAAATGCCGAGTGGGTTGTCAGCTCTCCTATCCAGACAGGCGAAATAGCCGGGGGTAATCCGGTTGTTACCTGTACTATGTTGGAATAGACCACATCCGGGGAATAGTTTGATACCGCGGTCGCACGGTAAAAATATGTAGTCTTGAATTGTAGTCCGGTATCTTTCTTTGTTACGGTTACCGGAACCAGTCTGTGTGCTATTCCATCGGGGAAATCAACCGCAGTCCATGGACCCTCTGCTGTTAATGCCCTGAAATATGTAAGGGTTACACCCTGAAGTGGATTACTTGTATTAGTCCTGACCGTTCCTTTTAAGTGGACTGACTTGTTATCGCCCCCCAGTTCCGGAGTAAGCAGAGCTATCGCCGGCGGACCGTACGTTGAAAAACCCAGCAGGTTTGAAGTTACGCTCCCCGCGGAATTCATAACGATAATTCTGACTGTATAGAATGTGGAAGGAGATAATCCCGGCATATTCCTGCCATGATAGGTTACAGAGGAAGTCGGATTTACAGTGCCGGACGCAACTTCAGTAAAAACATTACTGTTCTCTATCGCCACCTCAATTCTGTATGTGGCAGTCGAATTATATGGTATTATTGTAAAAGTTGCGGTAGCTCCCTCGTTGTATATATTTACTATCTCGGTCAGTTCAATTTCGGGAAGGATGTAATTAATAGAAGTCGTAAATCCATCTGCCAGAATGGTAGTGTCAGCTTCCGCCCTGTAGACCAGTAAACGATACAGGTATGCTGTTTGCTCATTTAATCCGCTCAGAATCTTAAACACATCGCCGCTGCCGGTAATGGAATCAACATCTGCAACATTCAGCCAGTCGGCATTGTTTTCCTGCCTGAACTGAAAACGGTAATAGGCTTTCCGGGCATTATCAAACTGAGTAATAGCAGCATTAAGACGAACAGAGTTGTTAGTCAGATCTGAAACCGGCTTAAGACTAACCTGCGGGGGCATGTCGGACATGTTAAACCACGAAGTTCCATCCCTCAGCTCAACATTATAAACAAAGTTCTCGTCATACGATGTATTGCCGGTTCCCTCGTTGAATTTATAAAGGGCTATAGTAAACTCGTCCTCATAAAAATCATACTGATTTGGAATACTAATGGTAGATTGCCCGAAATAGCGGTCAAGCCCGGATACCCTGAATTCATCAATCATACCATTAAAAGCACCGCTGCCGTCAAAAGCCGAACCGAAACGGTCATACATGCCGTTGTAATTAAATGGATCAAAATAGGTGTTTGCAGTCGTCATGGCATGGGCTAATCCCGATGCAATTAATGATCCGTTTACGTATAATCTCACCTCGTAATCCTGTGGATCGGCTGCGGAACAATTATAGGAAATGGCTACATGCGTCCAGGCATTTTGCGGAAACTCGTAATTAGTAGTTAAAGTAAGGTGACTACTCTGGACGCGGAGGTTACCGTACATATCATTTAACACCAGTGAGACATAAAATCTAAAAATATTCGGTTCGGTACCAATCAGATGCCCAAGATCAAATACGGTCTGTTCCGGAGTGTCTCCACCGCGCCAGTATACCCATAAGTCTATTGTTCTCTCTGATTCTGTGGCATTGGAGGGATTTGGAGAAAGCAGATATTGGCTGTAGAGACTTGTATGGGCAAAGCCATCTCCCTCCGGCAATATTTTTGCATACTGACCGGGTCCGTCAAAGGACAATACATAGCCCCTTTGTGAATAAGAAAAGGTGCTTAAAATAATCAGAAAAAAAATAATAGTATTAAAGTATTTTTTCATAAACAACCAATTTAATTAAACATGACGCAATTATTGGAAAAATACAGATAAGTATTTTAGAATTTCAAACTACTTTAGAAGAGAATAGAACCACACGTTTGCAAAGTTAAATATCAAACTAAATGAGTTTTTAAAAAGTTCCATAATCAGGAAAAAAATTCTGGTACGCTCGCAGGCTTTTGCAATGAGTAATTTCTTTCACATAATAATTTTTTACTCTGCGTTACTCTGTCCGTTAGCCAACGGATTAATCTCTGAGGTCTCTGTGAGAAACCTGTAAGAATCGCCTAACCATCGACAGTAAAAAAAATAGTATTGCACGGCGCATTATCGTAGGGGCTGAAATCCGACGTGTTGGAGGAGTAGGCATTAGTTGTTCTTAACCCTCCCCGTCCCTCCCTTTAGAAAAGGGAGGGGGAAAACACACCCCCAACCCCTCCCGAAAGCTTTCGGGAGGGGAAATCCATTCACTCATTCACTTCGGCGATTGATAGCTCTTAAACGCGGAGTACGCAGAGTTCCACGCAGAGTAAGGCAGAGGAATGGCTTATCATCTGTTTTTTCACAATAAATGACTACTTAATGACGGCGAAGCGTAAGGACGGCGCAGCCGGTTGCTGCGCCGTTAGTTGTTGTGGTTTTATGAATGGTTTATTTTGCGTATTCTTTCAGCATTGCTTTCAGTAGAAAATAGAATTTTTCTACTGCCGCAACGTTCACCTGCTCGTCCGGTGAATGGGCTCCGGTTATCGTTGGTCCGAATGAAATCATGTCTGTACCGGGGGATTTGTCCCCGAGTATCCCGCACTCCAGACCTGCATGAATGGCTTTGATTTCCGGTTCGGCGTTGAATAATCGCTTGTAAACACCCTTCGCCGTCTTTAATGCCTGCGAATCGAGGTTTGGTTTCCAGCCCGGATAATCATCCCCGGTGGCTACTTCTGCTCCCCCTAACCGGAATACTGATTTTACTGATGCGGCTATGTATCTCTTTGCCGATTCCACTGAACTTCTCTGGGTGGTTATTATCGAGAGAGTCTCCCCCTCTGTCCGGATTATCGCCAGATTGGTTGAGGTCTCCACCAGTCCCGGAAGATCCTGACTGAAGTTTATTACCCCGTGCGGAACGGCAATAAGAGTTTTTACCAGCCGCTCCGTGAATTCCTGTTCGAATACCCTGTCAACTGTGGCAGACGAAGGTTCAGCCTTCAGGGTTGCATTACCGTCCGAAGTCTTGTACTCATTCCTGAATTCGTTTTCGAGTGTTTGGAGTATATTTTTTAACTCTGCGGTATTCTGCGGGGCTATGTAAATTGTTGCCTCTGCTTCGCGCGGAATTGCATTGCGTTTGTTTCCCCCCTCAATTCGTGTAAGATGATATTCGAAGGGGAGTGCGTAAAGCACCCTGGCAAGCAGCTTTAATGCATTTGCTTTTCCGGTCTGAATTTCGAGTCCTGAATGCCCCCCCTTTAATCCGGTTAGAGAAATATCAAACGATATATTTCCGGAAGGTATCTGCCGGAAGGGGATTTTCCACTTTGCCGTGGTTCCGAATCCGCCCGAGCAGCCGATATAAAATGCGCCGTCTTCCTCGCTGTCCAGATTAAGCAGGGTTTTTCCGCTTATTATTTTTGGGTCCATTTTTCCCGCTCCGTTCAATCCGGTTTCCTCGTCAACCGTGCATAGTATTTCAAGCGGTCCGTGTACTGCTTCCTTGTCGTTCACAATTGCCAGAGCCGCGGCAACTCCGATTCCGTTATCTGCACCCAGGGTTGTACCTTCTGCTTTTACCCAGCCGTCTTTATATGCAAGTTTAATCGGGTCGTTATCAAAATCGTGCTCTGTTCCTTTGTTCTTTTCACATACCATGTCCACATGCCCCTGCAAAATAACCACGGGTTTGTCTTCGCACCCTTTGGTTGCGGGGACAAGCACACAGATATTTCCTGCTTCATCCTGTTTGTATTTCAAGTCCTCTTTTTTACAGAATTCTTTTATGTACTCAAGTATCTTTCCTTCATTTTTTGAGGGACGCGGAATTTGTGAAATTTCATAGAATCTGTCCCATACAAGTTCAGGATTGAGTCCTTTTAATACGTCTTTTGACATTATACCTCCGTTTTATTTGTTTTGTTAATTTCCATTTTGTTTCTGGCTTAATCGGGCATTTTTCTTATCCATCTCGGTAAGATATCTTTTGCGGATTCTGATTGAATCCGGAGTCACCTCCACGAATTCGTCATCGGTTATCCACTCTATTGCCTGCTCGAGCGTAAGAAGTTTTGCAGGCTCAAGCCGGATTGCCTCATCTGCACCGGCTGCCCTGAAGTTGGTTAGCTGCTTGGTTTTGGTAACATTAACCCGCATATCGTTAGCACGGGAGTTTTCTCCCACCACCATTCCTTCATATACTTTGGTCTGTGGTTCAATAAAGAAAGTTGTGCGTTCCTGCAGTTTGAACATTGCGTAAGAGCTGGCTTCCCCCTGATCCAGTGAAATCAATGCTCCCCGCTGCCTGTTAATTATTTCCCCCTTGAACGGCTCGTATCCGTTGAAGTTGTGATTCAGTATTCCGGTTCCCCGCGTGTCGGTCATGAATTCCGAACGGTAACCTATCAGTCCGCGTGCCGGAATAATAAACTCCAGCCGTGTGTTCTCGTTATATGTAAGCATGTTTTTTATTTCCGCCTTGCGCTTCCCCAGTTTTTCCATTACTATCCCCACAAACTCCTCCGGCACGTCAATTATTACATGCTCCATCGGCTCGCATAGCACGTCCAGTACTTTCTTTGTAATCACTTCGGGTCTGCTAACCTGCAATTCATACCCCTCCCGGCGCATATTCTCGATGAGTATTGAAAGATGCAGTTCCCCTCTGCCGCTTACCTTAAAGACATCGGGGGAGTCGGTCATCTCCACTCTTAAGCTAACGTTGCTTTTAAGTTCTTTTGATAACCGTTCGCTTAAGTGCCTGGTAGTTACGTATTTACCCTCGCGACCGGCAAAGGGGGCGTTGTTAACCATAAAGTTCATAGTGATTGTCGGTTCGTCCACATCGGTGAAAGGAAGGGGAGCAGGATTAAGTGGTGAAGCGATGGTATCGCCGATATCCACTTCCTCAATTCCGGCAATTGCGCCAATATCCCCGGCATTAAGTTCATCCACTTCAGTACGGTGAATATTTTCGAATGCATAAAGCCGGGTGATTTTTGCGTTGAATTTATCCCTGTTCCGAGGGATCACCACAAAATTTTCCCCTAAAGAAATTTTTCCGCATTGTATTCTCCCTATGCCAATCCTCCCGAGATAATCGTTATAATCAATTGCAGAAATGAGCATCCGGAAAGGGGAGTCCGGTTCCACATTCGGCGGGGGGATATTCTTAATAATAGCATCGAAAAGGGGAATAAGATTTGCGCCCTCATCCGCAAGTTCTTTTTTGGCAATCCCCTGCTTTGCGATCGCATAGAGGAAAGGGAAGTCAAGCTGCTTATCAGAAGCACCCAGCGCAACAAAAAGATCGAAAACCTCGTCCAGCACTTCGTCCGGACGCGCGTCCTTACGGTCAATCTTGTTTATCACAACAATCGGTTTGATGTTCAGTTCCAGCGATTTTTTCAGCACGAAACGGGTCTGGGGGAGGGGACCCTCAGCTGCATCCACCAGCAGAAGCACACCGTCCACCATCTTGAGCGTTCTCTCAACCTCTCCTCCGAAATCCGCGTGCCCCGGAGTGTCAACTATGTTTATTTTATAATCCTTAAATTTTACGCTTAAATTCTTGGCAAGAATGGTAATCCCTCTTTCTCTCTCGAGTGCGTTGGAGTCCATAATTCTTTTTTCTACTACCTGATTCTCCCTGAATGCCCCTGTCTGTTTCAGCATATGATCAACTAACGTGGTCTTTCCATGGTCAACGTGTGCAATTATAGCAATGTTTCTGATCTTTTTTAATTCGAACAATAAATCCTCTTATATTTATAAAATGTCTGTTGATAAATTAACTGTGTCTGATAGTAAGAATATCCCCGTCCTTAACTTTATATTCCTTTCCTTCCAGCCGCCAGGCACCTGCCTCTTTGCACTTTGGGAATGATCCGTGCTTTGTGTAATCATCATAATGAACCACTTCCGCACGGATAAACTTGTCGAAGAAATCTGTATGAATAACCCCTGCCGCTTCCTGTGCGGTGCTGTTGAACCTTACCGTCCAGGCGCGGCATTCATCCTCTCCCACGGTAAAGAACGACTGGAGTCCCAGCAATTTATATGCAGTGGTCAGAATGCGGGATAGTGCAGAATCGGATATCCCGAAATCGGCCATGAATACTTCCGCTTCCTCCCGGGACAGCTGCGACAGCTCGAACTCGAATTTTGCAAAGAAGGGGATCATCTCCGGTTTGCTCTCCTCAAATAATTGTTTCAGCTCCGCTATGGTCTTATCGGCTTCCCCCTTGGAGTCCTCATCGAAATTCACTCCCACTATTAGCGGCTTGATTGAGAGAAACTGATATCCGGATAATAATTTCTTTTCGTTTTCATCGAGCGGAAGAATACGCAGGGGGAGTTCTTTTTCGATATGACCCTGCAGTTTTTTAAATAGTGCCAGCTCCTTTTGGAGTGCATCGGTTTTGGTTTTTAGTATATCCTTGTTAAGTTTTTCAATCCGGTTTTCAATCAGCGCCATATCAGTCAGAATGAATTCGGTCTCAAGGAATTCGATATCCCGCTTCACGTCAATAGTATTTTCCGGATGCGGAATGGCTTCATCCCTGAACTGTCTGACTACATGCAGAAGTGCATCGTTATTCCTGACTTTATTCAGAAAGTCGGAAGTTATTTTTACTTTTGAAGTGTCGGAAAGCTGTAATCCGGGAATATCAACTATTTCAAGCGTGGCGTTGACCTTCTTTTTAGGATTAAAAAGGAGAGTAAGCTCATCCAGCCGCACATCAGGTACTTTCACCACCGCCTTTAAAGACTCGTGCTTTTCAGGGTCAGGGGTGGTTGATGTAAGTGCGTGAAAGAGGGTTGATTTTCCGGAATTTTGTAAACCTATTAAACCTATCTGCATATAATTCAAAATATTTATTAAAATGAAGTGCAAATTTACAAAAAAAGGGGGAAATATCCTGAACATTTTCCTCCCCCTTCCTCACTCTTAACTCCTCTCCGTCTTCCCCCTCCCATTTGTTAAAGGGAGGGAAGGGGAGGGTTAAGAACAATAACTGACAACTAATCCTCCATCCCTCTAACCCCTTCCCACCATTCACCATTTGATAATTATTCCACAATCCCGTATATTGCTATTTATTTTTTTTAAAGCTAATAAGGATTATGAAAAAGATTTCTATTTCGGATTTGTCAAAATATGTTGGGGAAGAAATATCAATCTCCGGCTGGGTTTATCATAAACGCTCAAGCGGTAAATTGCACTTTGTGGTTCTGAGGGATGGCACCGGCTACCTTCAGTGCGTATATTTTAAGAACAATGTTTCCCCGGAGGTCTTCGAACTTACCGAGTCTGTTGGTCAGGAGTCTTCCGTTATTTGTAAAGGTACGGTTAAAGAGGATAAAAGAGCCCCGGGGGGCTTTGAGCTTGATGCAAATGACTTTACGGTTATTTCTGCGGCTACCGACTACCCGATCACTCCAAAAGATCACGGTATTGAATTTCTTATGGACCACCGCCATCTCTGGCTCCGCTCAAGTAAACAGGTGGCTATCCTGCGCGTCCGTCACCGCATTATTAAAGCTATCCGTGACTTTTTCGACGGTAATGGATTTACACTGGTCGATTCTCCTATTCTGACACCTTCCGCCTGTGAGGGGACATCCACTCTCTTTTCCACGGACTATTTCGACCTTGGCAAGGCTTATCTTACGCAGTCAGGTCAGCTTTACGCCGAAGCAGGTGCAATGGCGCTCGGTAAGGTCTATACTTTCGGACCTACTTTCAGAGCTGAGAAATCAAAGACCCGCCGCCATCTTACAGAGTTCTGGATGGTTGAACCGGAAGTGGCTTTTAATGATCTTAACGATAATATGGACCTCGCAGAGGAGTTCCTTGAGTATGTTGTTCAAACAGTGATCAGGGAAAGGGAAGCCGAACTGAAAATCCTTGAACGGGACATTACTAAACTTCAGAATGTTAAACGCCCCCTCCCCAGAATTTCCTATGACGAAGCGGTTGAGATTCTCAGGAAAAACGGCGTTGAGTTTGAGTGGGGGAATGACCTCGGCGGCGGTGATGAGACGATTATTTCGAATCAGTTCGACCGCCCGGTTATGGTTCACAGATACCCATCCGAGGTGAAAGCTTTTTATATGAAACGCGATCCCGAGAATCCGAAGGTTGCTTTGGCTGTTGACGTGCTTGCCCCCGAGGGGTACGGAGAAATTATCGGCGGCAGCCAGAGGGAGGATAGTCTTGATCTTCTGCTGGAAAGAATTGCCCAGCATAATCTTCCGCTGGAGGATTTCCAGTGGTATCTTGATCTCAGAAGATTCGGCTCTGTTCCTCACGCCGGCTTTGGACTTGGTATTGAAAGAACTGTCGGCTGGATTTGCGGTCTTGATCACGTCCGCGAAACCATTCCGTTCGCCAGAATGATTTATAGAAAAACTCCCTGATTGATCGTGGAGATTTACAAATTTAACTTTGATTGAATAATTATGACTCTGGAGATTATCTTATTCATATTGTTTGCCCTGATAGGCGCTGCATCGGGCGTGCTGATGATAACACGGAAAAATCCCGTTATGTCCGCCCTCTTTCTTATTCTGAATTTTGCGGCGCTTGCCGGTATTTACCTCCTGCTTAATGCGCAGTTCATCGCGGTTGTGCAGATTATTGTCTATGCCGGGGCTATTATGGTCCTCTTCCTCTTTGTGATAATGCTGCTTCGCCCCGATGCGGAAATCAGTATCCTCAGAACCAACCCCCTCCTGAAGTATGTTGCCATTGGGGTTGGCGTCCTGGTGTTTGCTCAGCTGATTTATCTTATCTTTTTCTTTAAACCGCTGAATATCACCCCGTCTGATGTTGCTGAGAGGATCCAAATTGGTACGGTTGAAAATATCGGTACTGAAATCTATACAAAATATATAATTCCTGTGCAGGTTGCCGGGTTCCTCCTTCTTTCCGCTACTATCGGCGCACTTGTACTCGCTAAAAAGAAATTTGAGTAGTCTATGATACCTGTTGAATATTATCTCGTCCTTAGCGCTTTTATGTTTACAACCGGAGTTATCGGGGTTTTAATACGCCGTAATGCTATTGTCCTTTTTATGTCTATCGAGCTTATGCTAAACTCGGCTAACCTGACTTTCGTCACTTTCGCTTCCTTTCTTGGTGATTCAGCCGGGCAGGTTTTTATTTTCTTTGTAATGACTGTGGCAGCCGCCGAAGCCGCCGTGGGTCTTGCTATTATGATTGCCCTCTTCAGGAATAAACAGACTCTGAATGCAGACGAAGTTAACGTCCTTAAATGGTGATCCTTTGAGATTAATTTGGAATTTATAAACTTATACTAACTTAATTGAGCAGATGATTAACTGGATTTATTTGACTGTTGCCCTCCCGATGATTGGTTTTCTGATAAACGGATTGCTCGGGAGCAAAATAAAAAATGAAAAGGTAATCGGGATAATAGGCAGTAGCGCTGTCGGCATCCCTTTCCTTATATCGGTCGTTGCGTTGTTCGAACTGCTGGCTTTGCCTAATGATCAGCGGGTTTTCAATGTTCCGCTTTTTACCTGGCTTTCCTCAGGCTGGTTGAATGTCAGCTTCGCATACCGAGTTGACCAGCTTTCGATTGTTATGGCTCTGGTCGTTACCGGCGTTGGGTTCATAATTCATATCTATTCTATAGGCTATATGCATGGCGATAAAGGATTCTGGCGCTTCTTTGCATACCTGAATCTCTTTATCTTCGCTATGATGAACCTGATACTTGCCGATAATTTCCTCCTCCTTTTCCTTGGCTGGGAAGGGGTCGGACTCTGTTCCTACTTATTAATTGGTTTCTGGTACGACCGGAAATTTGAAAAGTCAACCACCTCAGATGCGGCAAAAAAGGCTTTTATTGTAAACAGGATAGGGGACTTCGGCTTCCTTTTGGGAATGTTTCTTATTTATATAACATTTAACAGTCTTAATTTTGCCGAGGTTTTTTCCAGGGCAGCTGCTCTCTCCATTCCCACATATGTTTTTGAGTTTATAGCTATCTTCCTTTTTATTGGCGCCACGGGCAAGTCGGCACAGATACCTCTATTTGTATGGCTCCCGGATGCAATGGCCGGTCCAACTCCAGTTTCTGCACTTATACATGCTGCTACCATGGTTACTGCAGGTGTTTATATGGTTGCCCGTTGCTCGGTTATTTTTGCACTCGCTCCCTCCGCTATGGCAGTGGTTGCGGTTATAGGGCTTCTTACAGCTGTTTTTGCGGCTTCTATCGGGCTGGTTCAGACTGATATTAAAAAGGTTCTGGCTTACTCTACCGTCAGCCAGCTTGGATATATGTTCCTTGCGCTCGGACTTGGAGCTTTCTCCGCTGCCATTTTCCACGTTATGACTCATGCATTTTTCAAAGCCCTCCTCTTCCTGGGTGCCGGATCTGTTATTCACGGTATGCACGAGGAACAGGATATAAGCAGATACGGCGGGCTTAAAAAATATATGCCCACAACTTACATAACCTTCCTTCTCGCTAGTATTGCAATCGCGGGCATTCCTCCTTTCTCCGGGTTCTTTAGCAAGGATGAAATTCTCTGGCATGCGTACATTAACGGCGGTTTGTTTGTCTGGATTATCGGTGTATTCACCGCACTCCTTACAGCATTCTATATGTTCCGGCTTGTGTCCTTGACATTCGAGGGGAAGGAACGGTTCGACCATCATTCGGTTCACCCGCACGAGTCTCCAAAAATAATGACCATTCCGCTTATCGTTCTTGCGGTCCTTTCAGTTATTGGCGGATTTATCGGTATTCCTGAAGTCTTTTCGGGCACCGGCGGAAATTTGTTTTCCTCATGGCTTGAACCGGTATTCAAAACTGCGAATTCAAAAATTCACCATTTCGGATTGCATTCCCATTTCGAGGAAATCCTTTTGATGGCTTTATCCGTTGCCGGGGTTGTTTTCTCTATCTGGCTTGCCAGACATATATATATTAAAAATACCCGGATCGCTGATTCCGTGGCTGCTAAGTTCAAAGGCTTTTATTCCCTTCTCCGGAATAAATATTTTATAGATGAGCTTTACGATTCCACGGTGGTTAACCCGATTAAAAAAGTTTCGGAAAACCTTCTCTACAGGATCAACGATGTTAAGATAATTGACGGGGCGGTTAACGGTACTGCTGCCCTGGTTGACAAACTCTCCGCTTTAATAAGGAAATTCCAGACCGGCGCTGTGCAGTTCTATGCAGTGATTATGGTCTTCGGAATTGTAGTTGCTTTATTCTGGATTTTATTAAGTCTTTAATATATGGAAAATAACATAATTACATCGGTTTTGCTCTTCGTTCCCCTGGTAGGGGCGATGCTGGTTCTTCTGTTCCCGCAAAAAAATGCCCCACTTATCAGATTCTGGGGACTGTTTGTTTCTCTGGTTACCTTTGTGGTTTCCATGGTTATTTATACCGGCTTTGACCCATCCGTTTCCGGATTCCAGTTTGTTCATAAGATTGCCTGGATACCCTCTCTTAATATAACTTACTATCTCGGGATTGACGGTCTTTCCATTCTTCTGATACTGCTCACTACTTTTATTACTCCGCTTAGTCTCATTTCCAGCTGGAAAAGTACAGGGCATAAGGTAAAGGAATTCACATTCTTTATGCTGCTGCTTGAAGTCGGAATGCTTGGCGTTTTTATGTCGCTCGATATTTTCCTCTTCTATATTTTCTGGGAAGCAATGCTAATCCCCATGTATTTCATAATTGGTATCTGGGGTGGGAAAAGAAGAATATACGCTTCGGTTAAGTTCTTTATCTTTACGATGGCAGGAAGTCTTGTGATGCTGGTTGCCATGATCTGGCTTGCCGTATATGCTTCTGAACAGCTCGGCTCGTTCACTACAAACCTGCTTGATTTGTATAAAGTTGGTCCGAATGTCCCTCATAATATCCAAAGCTGGATGTTCCTTGCATTCACTCTTAGTTTTGCAATCAAGGTTCCTCTGTTCCCGCTTCATACGTGGCTACCCGATGCCCACGTCGAGGCTCCTACTGCCGGCAGCGTAATTCTTGCAGGAGTTCTGCTTAAAATGGGTACTTATGGATTAATCCGTTTCTGTCTCCCCCTTTTCCCGCAATCCTCGATTCAGTTCGCCCCGTATATTAGCGTGCTGGCAATTATCGGAATAATCTATGGAGCTCTGGTTGCTATGGTACAGAGCGATATGAAAAAGCTTGTTGCATATTCCTCCGTTGCTCACCTTGGTTTTGTGGTGCTCGGTATTTTTGCATTTACTGAGGAAGCCATGCAGGGGGCAATAATTCAGATGGTTAACCACGGCTTGTCTACCGGCGCACTCTTCCTTCTTGTGGGGGTAATCTATGAAAGAACTCATACGCGGGAAATTGCCGACTACGGCGGAATTGCTAAAATTGTTCCGGTTTATGCTACTGCCTTGATGTTTACTTCTCTCTCCTCGATCGGACTTCCGGGACTGAATGGTTTTATTGGAGAGTTCCTGATCCTTCTCGGTACGTTTAAATCATCGGTGCTCGGAAACTGGTGGTTCGCGGTCTTCGCTACAAGCGGTGTGATCTTTGCAGCTGTCTATCTTCTCTGGATGTATCAGCGCGTCTGCTTTAGCAAGGTTACTCATGATAAACTGAACAAACTTGAAGATTTGAACACCAGGGAACTAGTGACGTTACTACCGATTTTTGTATTTATTGTCTGGATAGGTATCTATCCTTCAACTTTCCTCAGACTCTCCGAAGTCTTTTCGAATAGTCTGATTAATTACATTATGAAAATCTAACTGATATGAAAAAAATAATCTGTCTCTTCTTCGTTTTCGCTGCGTTGGCATTTATAAGTGCCTCTGCTCCGGTTTATGCCGCTTCGCCTGATAATATTCCGGTTGAGAACCTTGATTCTTCACACAGTAGCTCCGAAGCTCATCCTCTTCCTACTCCCTACATGGTAATTCCCTTTATTGTCCTTCTGTTAATGATTGCATCCGGACCTGTTTTGTATCATCACTTCTGGGATAAATTTTATCCCCTGATTTCGATTGTCCTGGGATTGATAACCGCTGCTTATTATTTCATAATTCTGCACGATCCCTCGGCGGTGCTTCACTCGGTTGTTGAGTACCTATCTTTTATTGCGCTTCTAAGCTCCCTCTTCGTTGCATCCGGTGGGATCCTAATTAAAGTGGATAAAAAAGCAACCCCCGTTATCAACGTCCTTTTCTTCCTCTTCGGTGCGGTGATATCGAATGTTATTGGAACTACCGGCGCATCGATGCTTCTGATCCGTCCTTTCATAAAAATTAATAAGGGCAGGATCAAACCTTACCACATAATCTTCTTTATTTTTGTAGTGAGCAATACAGGAGGTGCTCTTACGCCTATCGGAGATCCGCCCCTGTTTCTGGGCTTCCTTCGGGGTGTTCCTTTCTTCTGGGTTATTCAGCACGTCTGGTATATCTGGATACCCACCATTCTTATGATACTTCTTATTTTCTATCTAATCGATTCAAGAAATAAAAGCGGCGAAACATCTTCTGAGGAATACTCAGGCAGGATTGAGTTCAGGGGAATCAAGAACGTTATTTTCCTTCTGATAATTGTTATTTCTGTTTTCATAGATCCGGGCGTTATGAGCTGGGTTCCAAGTCTCCATCCTTTCCCTCTTGGAATAAGGGAAATCATTATGTTCTCGATGGTCTATATTGCCTATAAATTTGCGGACCAGAGTATCCTGAAATCGAATGAATTTGACTTTGGACCAATCAAGGAAGTTGCATATCTCTTCGTCGGAATATTCCTTACTATGATCCCCGCGCTTCAGTTGATAGCCTATGAATCAAAGGTACTTCACGATCACCTCAATGCAACCACTTTCTACTGGGCAACTGGAACTCTCTCCTCTTTCCTCGATAACGCTCCCACTTACCTGAATTTCCTTAGTGCAGCTATGGGGAAGTTTGGTCTGGATGTTAACTCAATGGCTAATGTTAAGGAGTTTGTGATTCACGATGAAATTTATCTCCAGGCTATTTCCGTTGCAGCGGTCTTCTTTGGAGCATGTACCTATATCGGTAACGGACCTAACTTTATGGTTAAGTCAATAAGCGAACGTTCCGGTATCCAGATGCCAAGTTTCTTTGCATACATGTACAAGTATTCGCTGCCGGTTCTTATTCCGGTCTATTTCATTATCTGGCTCATATTTTTTAACGCATAAGTTGTGAGATTGTTATGAAAACTTTGGATGATGTACTGAAAAATAAAATTCACGGAATTTATTACGGCAAGCGAATCCTCCTTCCGTTTGCGGCGAATTTTTTGAAGATTGTGGTTGAGGACGATGTGATCTCGGATTTCTCCGACAGCACTGAGAGCGGCGTTATAATCGAGGAAAAGGAGAATTTTACAAATATATATTTCCTTGAGTATAAGAAAATCAACGAGGCTGTCGGTAAGTTCAAAGGAATAAAAATTCTCCTCGCAGAAAAGGATAAAGATATCTTTGATTTTGCAAATCACAGGAAATTGGTTCTCTATCTCCGGGAAGAGCATGTAGTGGAAATTGAAGAACTTGATAAAGAAATTATTTTTATAGACTAAATTATGATACCATCATTACAAGACCTTTTTAATATACTCCCGCCGGTTATAATCGGAGCGGGAATCCTTATCGCACTTACGCTTGAAATGTTCGTAAAACCGGCTAAGAAAATTATCCCTCATTTTGCTTTTCTGGTTTTCCTCTTCACTGCGTACTATTCCCTGATGACTATGGATAAGGAGACTTATTCCCTCAATACCCTGATGAGCGGAGGGGGATTGACGAATATTCTTTATTTTATTTTTACTTTCGGAAGTGCGATTGTTGTCCTTATTTCGTATGACTTCATCCGCAAGAAGGATATCGTCTCATCCGAGTATTATATCCTCCTGATGTCCGCTGTCCTTGGAATGATGATAATGGCTTCCGCAAAGGACTTCCTTATGGTCTTTCTTGGTCTGGAACAGATGTCCGTTTGCTTTTATATCCTTGCCGGTATCAACAGGCGTAATCTCCTTTCAAACGAAGCCTCGCTGAAATACTTTTTACTCGGCGCATTTGCTACCGGTTTTATTGTTTACGGGATTGCGTTTATATACGGAGCTTCCGGTTCTCTGTCTTATCTGGTGATCACAAACGCTATTGTCACCGGGCAAAATATAACATTTCTGACTATTGGTCTTCTACTTTTCATAATCGGATTCTCTTTTAAAATCGCAGCCTTTCCGTTCCACATGTGGGTTCCCGACGTTTATCAGGGCGCCCCAACTACCGTATCGGCTTTTATGTCAACCACCGGAAAAACCGCTGCATTTGCGGTTTTACTAGCCTTGCTTCTGCCCCTTTTTACCGTTGGCAATTATCAGATATTCGGTCCCGTTTTGTCCTTACTGGCGGCTTTGTCCATGATCTACGGCAGTATTGTTGCAATTGCTCAAAAGGATATTAAAAGAATGCTTGCATACTCTTCGATAGCTCATGCCGGCTATATGCTCATCGGTATTGCGGCTGGTATTCCCGCCGGCTCGGCAGGAGTGATTTACTACCTGCTTGCATATACGTTTATGAATATCGGCGCTTTCGGGATAGTTGCATATCTTGAGGGAGTGGAAGAGACAAATTTACATATTGAGGATTATGCCGGACTCGCAAACCAAAAACCGGTGCTTGCTGCACTCCTCTCTTTATTCATGTTTGCTCTGGCGGGAATTCCTCCTCTGGCGGGCTTTTTCGGAAAGTATTATGTCTTCGTGGCAGCCATTAAAGGCGGTCTTGTGTGGCTTGCTCTGGTGGGTATCGTATCCAGCGCAATCAGTGTCTACTTTTATCTGCGCCTTGTTGTTTATATGTATTTCAGGGAAAACTCAAAAACTATAACGGTGTTCGATTCTTCCTATTCGATGTTGGGTATTATTATAGCCGCCTTGCTTGTAATAATTGTCGGTGTTTTCCCGAATACAGTGGTTGAGTTAATTACACATTTTATAAGTTAAAAGAGGTTTAATTATGCAGCCTCTCTTTTCTGTTCAGCAGAGCAGAGGGCTTGATGATTATGCGATCAACAAGCTTAATTATCCTTCCCTCTTGTTGATGGAAAATGCTGCTAACAGCATTTTTACCAAGATAGTAAAATATAACCCGGAGTTAGGTCCCTCCGACAGGATCGGAATAATCTGTGGAAAGGGAAATAACGCCGGGGATGGCTTTGCGCTTGCCCGCATCTGCGTGGCAAAGGGGGTTGCAGTGCAGCTTCTTTGCCTTTATGATGAATCTGAACTCTCTCCGGATTCCTTCACAAACTTTAACATCCTTAAAGCCCTTGAATCAAAAATTCTCAATATCAAGCGCTTTACATCGGTTAAGGACTTGAGCATATTTAAGGATTGCACAATTATTGTGGATGCTATCCTTGGAACGGGCGCACAGGGTCCGCTCGTTGAACCGCTTAAATCAATAGTGGAAAAACTGAATTCCATGGAGGCTTTTAAGGTTGCTGCCGATGTGCCTACCGGACTAAATGCTGACACCGGCTTCGGGGATACTGTTTTTGAAGCTGATCTTACAGTAAGTCTTGGCACTTTAAAACGCGGTTTGTTTATTGGTAGGGGATATGAATATGCGGGAATTGTTGAGCTGGGATTTATTGGAGTTGACTATGATTGGGTTTCGTATCGCTTTACCGACTTCCTGATTGAAAAACACGATATTCCTTATATTTTTCCGGTGAAGAAAAAGACTGTAAACAAATACTCAGCCGGTAAGGTGCTCACTATAGGAGGTTCCGGGCGTTATGTCGGTGCCGCGGAATTCACCGCTTTCTCCGCAATGAAAGTAGGTGCGGGTGCATCGGTGCTTGCAGTCCCTGCATCTGTCAAGAATAATTTTAACCGCTTTCCTGAACTGGTTCTCCAACCTTATCCCGATAACGATTACCCCTGGCTTTCTGCGGATGCTGTCGATTCGCTTGAAAAAAGTATAGAGTGGGCGGATGTCATTGCCGTCGGTCCCGGTCTCGGCAGGGAGGAGGATACTATTGAGGCGGTTGTGTATCTCCTTTCAAAATTTACTTCCAAAGTTTTTGTTATTGACGCGGACGCCCTTTTTGCTCTTTCAAAAGCCGGAGTAAAAAAACTTATGCTCAAAAATTCAATACTCACTCCGCATCTGGGCGAGTTTGAATTGCTATCCGGTGTCCCTCTCTCTGAACTTGAACAAGATCTACTGAGGGCAGGAAGACAGTTTACTAAATCGTTTGGTCCTTGCCTTGTTCTTAAAAACCCAAAGACAATAATGTTTACCCCAAGCGGTGAGGCGTTTGTGAATAATGTTGGGAATCAAGGATTGGCTAAGTTCGGAAGTGGCGATGTACTTACAGGAATAATCGCAGGTGTGGCAGCCCAGAAGACAAACCCCAGATTTGCTAATATGGACCTTGGTGTGGCAGTGCTTGCCTCAATTTATCTGCACGGCTTCGCAGGGGATCTACTGCGAGAAAAATCCACTGAGTATGGCTTTACAGCAACTGATATTATAAAAATCCTTCCAAAAGCAATTAAAAAATTAGTAAAAGAATGATTCTCAATACACTGGAAAAATATCGTATTTATCTGGTTTATGTTCCGCTTACCCTCTATTGGATTTTTCTCTTTATTGCCACAACCGTGTCTGTTGAAACTCTCCCTACACCCCGTGTAAGCGATAAACTCCTTCATTTCGCTGCATTCGCAGTTTTGGGGGTGCTTCTTGATCTTACCGCAAGGATTCAGTCAAAAAATCCCTGGATAAAAAGTAATCATTTCATTTTTACTTATGTATTGATTATGATCTATGGCGCGTTTGACGAGATCCATCAGTATTTTATCCCCGGAAGGTCCGCCGACTATATGGACTGGATTGCTGATATGGCTGGCGCAGCTACGGGAGTTATTCTCCTCCATTTATTCCTCCTGCTCGATTTAAAATTTGTGGAAAAATAATTTAATTTTATCGGAACTTTTTTCACTTCAGCAAGTAAAAGTAATTAGAAGAAGATATTTTAGAGTTTGATTACAAAGGAGATATAAAATGCCATCATTCAAAGTGCCAAAAGCAGATTTAATGCTTAAATACAAACGGGTTTTCGAAATTAGTATAATAATTTCCCTCTCGTTGCTGATTCTGGCTTTCAAGTTCTTCCCGAATTTAGAAAAACAGGTTGTGAAGATTGAAGGTCCCCAGGAAGTATTTAATGTCGAGGATATCCAGCATACAAAACAGGAAAACAGGCCTCCTCCGCCTCCCAAACCGCCAATCCCTATCGAGGCTCCTTCGGATAACGTCCTGGAAGATGTTGAAATTGGAAGCACTGAAATAGATTTTACCGAGCAAATTGAAGCTCCTCCGCCACCCCCTAAAGAGGAAAAGAAAGTTATAGAGGAAGAACCTCAGTACTTTGTGGCAGTTGAGGAAATGCCCGAACCAATCGGCGGAATTGCATCAATTCAAAGCAAGATTGTTTATCCCGAAATAGCTAAAAGAGCAGGCGTTGAGGGAAAAGTTTATGTGCTTGCTTTTGTTGATGAAAATGGTAACGTGACTAAGGCTGATATCAGCAAGGGAATTGGTGCTGGTTGCGACGAGGCGGCTCGTGACGCGGTTCTTAAAACAAAATTCAAACCCGGAAAGCAGCGTGGAAAACCGGTTAAGGTTCAGGTACATATCCCCGTGGTTTTCAAACTCAACTAAAATTCAAGGCGTCTTTATGACGCCTTTTTTTATTTCCTCAACCGGAAACTGAATTCCGTCCCTTTGTTAATCTCACTATTGACTTCGATCTTTGATCCGTGCGCTTCAACTATGTGCTTCACAATAGCTAATCCTAGCCCGGTTCCCCCTATCTCCCTGGACCTTGTTTTGTCTACTCTGTAAAACCTTTCGAATATTCTCTGTGTATCCTCTGTTGAAATCCCGATTCCTGAGTCCCTTACTATTATTTTCGCCGACTTTTCTTCCTCCTCTACAATCAATTCGATTTTTCCGCGTTCGGTATATTTTATCGCATTCTGGATCAGGTTTCCTAATACTTGTTTGAGCTTTGGTTTGTCTGCATAAAGTTGTAATCCCTCACGGATTGTATTATCTCGGAGTTCCAATCCTTTACTGGCAGCCAGTGGAGTGAATTCCTTGATAATATTCTGCATGAACTCATCAACTATGAAATGGACAAAGGTCATCTTCATCTGCCCGCTCTCGATCATTGATATATCAATCAGATCATTTAGCAGATTGCTCAAATTTCCCGTGTGCCTTATTGCTTTCTTTAGGAACATTGTATTAACGCTCGGATCATCCATTGCTCCATTCAGCAATGTCTCCAGATATCCCTGTATAGTGAATATAGGGGTGCGCAACTCGTGCGATACATTGGCGAGAAACTCGGTTCTTATCTTTTCTAGTTTTTTCAGATACTCGATGTCGCTCCTCATTTTGTTGTACATCTTCCTGATCTCAAGCTCAAGATCATGGAGCGAACCTTCTAGAACTATCTCCTCCGGCGAGGAAAACTCATTCCGGTTTATCCCCTTTATCACCGCCTTGATTTTTTTAACTGCTCTTTCTCTCCGTTCGGTTAAAATACTTAGAAGTATTGAGAGTAGCATGAATGTCACTCCAGAGACAATTATAAAATCCCGGTTGAACCCGGTCAGTAAATAAAACATAATTTCGAAAAGGATGAAAATGAGGGAGAATTCGGGGAAGTATCTGGAACCTAACAATGAAAAAACTTTCATTCCTAACCGTCCCTGAATCTGTAACCAACTCCCTTGATAGTCTCTATCAGATCGGCATATTCTTCAAGTTTTTCTCTTATCTTGCGGATATGAACATCCACTGTTCTGTCTCCTACGTATACTTCGCTCCCCCAGATGTTTGCAAGCAGTGTCTCTCTCTTGTGAACTGTATTTGGATTATTAGCGAGGAAGTAAAGGAGTTCAAACTCTTTCTTCGGGAAAGATATTTCAATTCCGTCTATTAAAACCACGTATTTTCCCCTGTCTATCTCCAGCGGACCCGTTTTAATATTTACAGGTCCCTCTCTTCCTCCTTCGGGATCAACCCCTGCTGTTCGCAGGTTGGCTCTTACACGTGCAATCAGCCGGTTTTGTGTAACCGGTTTTATTATATAATCATTTGCCCCCAAATCGTTTAGTGCCTTTATCTCATCCACCTCGCTTGATCTTGCTGTCAGGAATACTATCGGAGTTGACCTGAATTCCGGTTTCTCGCGGATCCTTCTGCATACTTCAAAACCATCCATGCGGGGCATCATCACATCCAGCATTATCAGATCGGGTTTCTCAACAAGTTTGTCCAGGGCTATCTGCCCGTTGTAAGCACAAATAACCTCAAATCCTTCCCGCTCCAGATTGTACCGGAGAAATTCCACGATATCTTTTTCGTCATCAACGAGAAGTATTTTCAGGCTCATTTTTTCTAACTTGTTTTTACAAACTCTATGGTCTTTTTTGTTATCCCCTTGGGATCAATCTCCAGTAGTTCGTGAAGTTCTTTCTGTGTTCCGTGATCTATGAATTTATCGGGCAGCCCTATTCTCAATACATCGCACTTGTATTTCTTATCTGCAAAGTACTCTGTCACTCCGCTTCCAAATCCCCCTACTATGGAGTTTTCTTCCAGCGTGATGACTTTTCTGAACCTGGCAGCAATCTCATCCAGCAGGGTTTCATCAAGGGGTTTTATGAACCGCATATTATATACCGCACTGCTGATCCCTTCCTCTTTCAGCATTCCGGCTGCTTTCAATGAGTAGTCAACCATCGAACCCACCGCAAGCAGTGCAACATCATCGCCGCTCACCAGCTCTTCTCCCTTGCCGATAGCAATCTCCTCGAATCCCTCCTTGACTTCAACTCCCAGCGCGTTGCCTCTTGGGTATCTCACTACGAAAGGACCTTCTCTATAGTTGACTCCTGTATATATAAGATTCCTTAACTCTGCCTCGTCCTTTGGAGCAGCAATAACTATATGGGGTATGAATCTCAGGAAGGAAAGATCGAATGATCCATGGTGCGTCGGTCCGTCCGCTCCTACTAATCCGCCTCTGTCAAGCACTATCACAACGTGCAGTTTCTGCAGAGCAATATCGTGTATTATCTGGTCAATTGCACGCTGTATGAATGTGGAGTAAATCGCCACCACCGGTATCATTCCTTCGGTAGCCAACCCGGCTGCAAAAGTCACCGCATGCTCTTCTGCTATTCCTACATCATAGTACCTGTCCGGGTGTCGCTTCTGGAAAATATCCATTCCTGTCCCGTCCGGCATTGCGGCGGTAATTCCTATTATTTTATCATTCTTATCAGCAATTTCGCTTAGTGCATTCCCAAAAATACTCGTGTATGAAGGTGCGCTTGCCCCGCCTTTTATGGCCTCGCCTGTTATCTTGTCAAATGGCGTGGAAGCATGTAATCTCTGTGTATGTTTTTCGGCAGGTTTGTACCCTTTTCCTTTTTCTGTAAGTATATGAATAAGTATCGGACCATTCAGTGTTTTTACCTGCTCGAAAATATTTACCAGATGATGCACGCTATGTCCGTTTATTGGGCCAAAATACCTGAATCCGAGTGCCTCGAACAACATACCTGGTGTGACTATAGCCTTCAAACCTCTGTCCAGACGTCCGGCTATTTTTCTCAGCCTGTCCCCGAAATTATCCAGCTTGCCGGTAAGGTCCCAGACATATCCCTTGAAACGGTTGTATTCAGGATGTGCTATTAACTGGTTGAAATAGTTTGAAAGCTGCCAGACGTTCGGGGCAATTGACATATTGTTGTCATTAAGAACAACTATCAGGTCGGCTTTCTGCACACCGGTGTTGTTCATTGCCTCGTAAGCCATTCCTCCGGTCATTGCGCCATCGCCGATAATCGAGATAACTTTGCTTTTTTTCTCTTTGTAACGCTGCGCTATTGCAATTCCCAGCCCGGCGGAAATGGATGTTGACGCATGCCCCGCTCCGAAAGCATCGTACTCGCTTTCCGATCTTTTTAGGAATCCTGAAATTCCATTTAACTGCCTTATGGTTGGCAATAATTCTTTTCTGCCGGTTAGTATCTTGTGTGGATATGCCTGATGACCTGTGTCCCAGATTATTTTATCATGCGGTGTGTCGAACACTTTGTGCAGTGCAACCGTTAATTCCGTTGCTCCAAGACCTCCCCCAAAATGTCCTCCGATCTTGGATATTACATCCACCATGTACTTCCTGATATCTGCGCAAAGTGTTTTAAGCTCTGGGATGCTCATATCTCTGATGTCAGAGGGGTACTTAACTTTGAAAAGGATTTCGTATTTCAGTTCTTCGCTCATGTCTCTGTTTCTCCTGCTACTTAGCGCTCTCTTCTTGTGATATGTCTGCCAGTTTGTTTTTCAATTCGGTGATTTTAAGCTCCGCTTCCTTCAGGGAGGTTATGCAGTCGGTAGATATTGCTATCCCTTCTTCGTAAAGCTGAATGGAGTCCTCAAGTTCTATCTTGTTGCTTTCAAGCAGCTCCGTAATCTCCTCAAGCCTGCTGATCATATCCCGAAAGCTTTTTTTCTCATTCTTTTTCATAATAATTTATTTCTATTTGGTTATCAAAAAATCTCATGCTGAACGGATTGCCCCACTCTAATTTTTTCGCGCGATAAACAGCTTTACCATTCTGACGCACAATTACAAATCCCTTTTTCAGAGTCTTGGATAAATCGTGATTCTCCAGCGCCTTTATTCTCAATAGCAAATTGCTTTTTGTTTTCTCCAGTCGGTTTTCTAATCCCGTTGTCAGCCTGTAAGTCGTATGGTCAAGTCTCTGCCTGTTTGTGTTGATCAAACTCTCCGGCACTCTGGATGCATAGGATTGTATGAAATACTTAATCCGGTTTCTTTCGTCTTTAAGTCTTTTGGTCAGACTCTCACCAAGATAACCAATCGTGCTGTTTATGTTTTTTATAAGTTCCCACATATCAACCGTAGCAAGTTCCATGGCTGCGGTTGGGGTTGCCGCTCTCACGTCTGCCACAAAATCCGATATTGTGAAATCCACTTCATGCCCCACTGCGGAAATAACGGGAATCCGGGAGTTATACACTGCCCGAGCCACAATCTCCTCATTGAATGCCCACAGGTCCTCAATGCTTCCTCCACCGCGTCCGATTATTATCAGCTCAATTTCCGGCACCTTGTTTAGCGCCTTTATGGAATCAACTATGGATTCCGCCGCTCCAACCCCCTGCACGCTGGTTGGAATAACTACCAGTTCCACAAGGGGAAAACGCCTCCCTGCAACACTCACCATGTCCCTGAACGCAGCTCCGTCAATTGCCGTGGCTATTCCTATCTTCATGGGGAGATTGGGGATAGGCCTCTTTCTTTCCGCATCAAAGAGTCCTTCTTTTTTTAATCGCTCCTTTAGCAATTCGAAGTTCAACTGGAGTTCTCCAATTCCCGCCGGTTTCATGCTCCTTACATCTAGCTGATAATTCCCGCGGGGTGGATAAACAGTCACTTTCCCAGTAACTACTATTTTCATCCCGTCCTGCGGGGTGAAGAAAACCGCGCTGTTTACTCCTTTCCACATAGTGCACGATATCTGTGCTTCGGCATCTTTCAACGAAAAATACCAATGCCCTGATACATGCGGTTTGAAGTTGGAAATCTCTCCGATCAGACTGACATTCTGGAAATTCTCCTCAAGCAGTCTTTTGATTTCGAAAGTAAGTTGTGAAACGGTAATTATCTTCAAATTGTCCATTAAAAAAAAACTGTTCCCCTAAATTAGAAATAAAATGCCTATATCACAAATAAAAGTTGAAAAATAAAAACGGCGTTTTCTTAAAATTTTACGCTGAATCCAAGCGTCGGCAATATGGGCAACATGGTGTTCGTTTCTCTCTGCAGTGTTAGGTTCTTGTCCACGTAATAATTATATCCCACCACGTTTTTATAGTTATAAACATTTATCACATCCAGATAGAAATTCCAGTCCGCATTCCAGAATCTTGTATATGCAGATACCCTTATGTCAAGTCGCTGATAATCAGGCTTCCTTGAATTGTATCTTGTCCTGTCCCCATAACCGACATCGTAGATCACTTCCTGATTTGTCGGATTGAAGAAACTCCCTCGGGTTGCAATCTGTCCGTTCACAATGCGCGGCTTAACTCCAGTCGGCTCCGTGTAAGGGAAACCGGTTCCGTATTGCCATCTTACTCCCACATCCCATATCCTGCTGAATGTGTAGTTCAGCACCAGATTGAAATTATGCCGCCTGTCAAATACAAACGGGGTTGCCGTTCCTCTGTCGAATCTGTTTGCAAAGGCGAGCGAGTAAGAGATCCATCCGTTTAGCTTTGAATCCGGGTTAATGTTCTTTTTCCCAAGTAAAAGTTCAATTCCGAATGCTTCTCCGCTGGCTCCGTTTGTCGGGATTTGAGTTACCGAGTCAACAACTGTTTTCACAGGTGTTGTCCATCCGGTTGCGTAGCGGGGATCTCCACCGGGAATCTGCTCGGTGTAGTAACCGGTCCCCGGAATTCTCAAAGGGACTATCAGGTTGGAAAATTTTTTGTAATACCCCTCTATCTTTAGATTCCATTCACTGGTCAACCATCTCTCAACTCCTAAAACATAGTGAGTCGCCTTTTCGGCCTCCAGGGGAATGGTATTCTTCCTGTTGAGGTCGTAGAGGATTCCCTGATCCAGTACTTTCTCATACCCCGGACTCTGGTAATATATCCCCCAAACTCCCCGCATTGTGGTTATATCATCTATCGCGTAGGAAAAACCGAACCTTGGTGCAAAGTAGGTTTTTTCAAGTATCTGATAGTGGTCTATCCTTATTCCCGGATTAATGTAAAGTCTGTCGAACAAATTGAAGGTATTCTGAGCATAAGCCCTGTATCGGAAATATTCTTGGACGCTTTTTAATCCGCTTAAGGCCGATCGAGCATTCGGATTTGCGGCAAATATTGCTTGTAGCTGGGGATCAAGCTGGATGTTAAAAAATACAGTGGTCTCTATTCTGTCAAATCCCGCTCCGGCTTCGAGTTCATGCTTCCCCCAGAAATAAAGCAGCTTGTCGTCTATCGAAAACTTCCTGAACAGGAACTCATTCTGGAATCTCACACCAAGTAAATATGGAGAAAGGGAATCAATAGCGGTACCTTCAAAATCTTCCCGGTTGAGGGAGGGATCCAGAATTTGCGAATTGAAATCCACACCCCCCGAGTTGTTGTACCAGCTAAGTGTGACCTTGTTTATCAGCGATCTTTTTGATGCGTATTGCCATGATCCTGAAAAAACCTGATTCTTAGTAAGGTTATTTACCGCTATGCTGTCCGGGGTTTCTCTCTCTTTTCCGCTTACTACATTCACTCCGTCCTCGGAGTATATTCCCAGGAATTGAAATTTGTGTCCGTCAAACGGACCAAAAACAAGCTTCCCCTGTATATCGTAAAAACTTGGGAAATTAACGTTCTCCTCAACCAGTCCGGTGTTCTTCACGAATGGCTCGATTATCAGATCGTAATAAGTCCTCCTTGAATTGAATAACCAGCTCCCTGTCAGATTAAAAGGATTTTTCCCTTCAAGCACTGCGTTCGCACTCAGGATTGAGGCATTTAACGATCCTTTCAGATTCCTGGCTTTGTCCCCCTCACGGTTTGTTACGTCAAGTACTGCCGATAATCTGTCTCCGTATTTTGCGGGGAAACCTCCGGTGATCAGATTTATGTCCGAAATTACATCCGGATTGAACATGCTTATTGCTCCGTACAACCTGTACGGATTGAAAACCTCCACATCGTCAATAATTATAAGATTCTGATCCGGACCGCTCCCCCTTATTATCAGCTGGGAGGAGAAATCATTCGGAGCAAGAACTCCCGGCAGTGATTGCAGTGTTCTCAGTACGTCCTCTACTGCGCCGGGCAATACTTTTGCGCTTGTCGGATTTACGTCAATTAAACTGGTGCGTGTGTCGCTCACTTCCTGAATTCTGTCGCCGGTTACTTTCACTTCCCCGACTTCAATCGCCTTTTCCCGCATTGTGAGTTTTACTTCGATGATTTTTCCGGGTATTACGTCCACATCCAGAAACTTTGTCTCGTAGCCCACCGAGCTAAATTTCAGGTTGTAATTACCCGCTTCTAGCGAAGAGAATTTGAAGTAACCATCAAAATTCGTAACTGTCCCGGTGGTTGTCCCTGTGATTATTATGTTTACTGAGGGAACCGGTGAACTACCGTCACTTACATAACCGCTGATTCCTCCCGTCTGGGCACGGAGGACTAGCGAGAATATTAAAAATAGATAGATCTGTTTGATGATAAGCCTGTTTTTTCCTCTCACAACACCATACTTATTGGAAAAATTCACATTCTTATAGATGAAGTGTAAAGAAAGATGAGAATAAGCCTATGGAAATTTCCCACGACTCGCTCTTTTTTATTCCAGGCTGCAGGGAATACCTTGCCCCCGTCTCAATTGAAAAAACATTGTATAGTTTTAACAGTCCGATGGATATCTCCGCAGAGGCTCCGTTTATTCCCTTGAAATTTGAGTATCCTCCCGCGTATGGCGAGATATACTCGAAAACCGGAATCTCAATGAAATGCCTGTAACCGTAAAGGAACAGATTGTTTGGTTTGAAATTGAATGTATGCGCATAGCCGAACATGAACGCCCCGGACGGGTAATTATATCCTCCCGAATGGAACGTAAACAATGGTAATTCTTTTTTTAGTCTCAGAAAACTTTCCCCATGTGCATTTATATATCCAATGTGTGGGGTTATAAATACTATGCTCCCCAGAAGACAGGATAATAAATTACTCCCCGAGGATTCCACTACAAGTTCTTTCCGGATCTCTATATCGTATACCTCGCTGTTCCACTTGTTACCTGATTCATCCTCCGTGATTATATAGTAGGGGATTAGCAGCTTGCTGAAATTATGTTTGCCAAGATTTATTTCCGCTCTGTGATTGTCTGTAAGCGTGTCCGAAACAGGTATTAAATATTGATTATCAATCATTATGGCGGATTTGCACAAGACTGATGTATAGTAGGTGATATTGAATTTCTCCGGCGCTTCCGGCGGCACAAATGCATCAATTATGAACACCTCTATCGAGTCCCCAATTCCCGCATTTCCCTGCATGTCCCGGGCTATCATCTGTACGGTGGATAAAATTATTATGATTGGTATAATCAGTTTTCTGAACATTTTTTTTCCATTTTTTTAACTATGCAAATATAGTGAAGAGAGAGCAAAAAGATGGGGTAAAAAAGAATAAAGAAAAAGGCTGCCGAAGCAGCCTTTCTATGAAAAGTTTAACTCTTACTTAACGATTTTTCCTGCTTTCAGTTCATCGCTAAGTCTCTTCAGTTTGTAAAGATCCTGAATAGCCTCAAACATTCCGGCTGAGTGCACAGAAACGGTTCTGTTTGCTTCAGTGTCAAATATAAACTGACCGGGAAGCGATTCGATGTTTCCGTCGAATGCGAGTCCCACAACTTCAGCATTTTTGTTAATCAGCGGACTGCCAGAGTTCCCCCCGATTATATCATTCGTCGAAACAAAGTTGAACGGTGTTTCTAACTGGAATTCCGGACCCGGTTTTAACCATCTCTCGTGAAGTTCGAACGGGAATTCTTTCCCGAATGAATGGTATCTGTCGTACATTCCAAAGAATGTGGTTACCGGAGGAGCAATCGTGCCATTGTATTTATATCCTTGAACCACTCCGTCTGCTATTCTGAGTGTGAATGTTGCATCAGGCGGTATCGAGGTTCCGTAAACTTCAAATACTGCGCGTCCCAGTTGCTGTACGTAATCTGATTCACGGGTGGTGATTTCCTTGCTCTTCTGCGAAAACTCCTTGGCTTTATCCTGTGTGTTAAGTATGTAATAGATGAACGGATCGTTTGAACTCAACACAGCATTCGGTCCTTTTTTAACCAGTTCAAGAGTTTTGTCGCGGCTGATTATCACGCTGTTCGTTTTCATATACGTCAAAGCGGCTTTTCCTGTGTATCCGCCTGAGAATTTCTTTGCAATGTGATTCTCTTCACCAAGCAGCATGTTGAATGCTTTTACGTTAGCCATGTATAGCTTCTCATGCAGCGTAACGTCAAGGTCTGCGTAAAGTTTGTTAATTGTTTTTTCTAGTTCTTCGCCAACATAATCCGGCTTTTGCTGGTCTGTCGGGAGTTGCAGGTTCTTTGCTATGTCAACTATCTTGTTGGCTATTATTATATACTTTGTGCTGAACAGGGGATTTACCTGGTAAGCAGCAGACTCAAATGTATATTTGGATAACTCGCTTCTCGTGCTTGTTATCTTATCCCAGAGATCGCCGTATTTGGCATTGAGATCAGGACGCTTTTTAACCTCTGTTCTGAAGTTTTTCTCAAAGTCTCTCTTTTTCTGCATCAATACCGGATTTCTTAATCCTTGAAGAATTCCGTTGTAAGCCTTCTGTGAGTTGGCAAAGGAGAATACCTGATCCTGCAGTTCATATGCCCTGTCGGGGAATTCGCTTAACATTTCGCTGTACACGTCAACGAGCGAATTAAGCATATTCATGGTTATCGGATAGGCATAGTCCCTCTGATATTCAAGCTGCGCAACCGTGTTCAGTCTGTTTGTTCTGCCCGGGTTACCTACAACGAATACTGCTTCACCGGGAGCAGCCCCATTCGGTGACCATTTGAAATAGTTTTCTGTTTTCAGCGGCTTGCCTTCTTCATCGTAGACCCTGAAGAATGTGCAGTCAAGTGTATACCTTGGATAAGTGAAGTTATCCGGATCGCCTCCGAAAAATCCAGCATTCGTTTCCGGCGCAAACACAAGCCTGACGTCAGTGTATCGCTTGTATCCGTACAACGAATATCTCCCGCCGTTGAAGAATGTGACCACGGAACATTCAAGATTGGTTTCTTCCTTGGTCTTTGACTGTAATTCTTTTATGGCTTTCTGTTTGTTGGCGAGTTTCTCTTCCTCGGTGGTTCCTTTGTCAATAGCTTCCTGAATTTGAGCGGTTACGTCCCTGATCAGTACCAATTGATCAACGTAAAGCCCCGGCACAGGTCGCTCATCTTCAAAGTTTACTGCAATAAATCCTTCCTTGTGCAAATCCTCTCCCTCTTTTGTTACCTCGGTAACAGACTCCCTGCCGCAATGATGATTAGTCATTACCAGGCCGTCTTCCGATACAAACGATGCTGAACAGTAATTTGCGAATCTGAGTGCAGACATTCTTACTTTGCTGTACCATTCGTCAGTCGGCTGGAAGTTGTATTCCGATTTGAAGTAATCTTTCGGCGGAAAATCAAAAGTCCACATTCTGCCGGTATCGAATTTTCCTGCTTTGATTGTGTCAAGATTTAACCATGAAGTGGATTTGTCTGTTGTGGGTGTGGTTTCTTTCTGCGTTACGGTGGAGGAACTGCATCCTGCAAGTACAAGAACTAAAAACAGCGGCAGTATCCTGCTTATTATATTCCTTGCCCAGTAACGGGTTAGTATCTCTGTGTACATATGGAATCCTTAAATTGTTGTAAATTAATAAAAAAATAAAATTCCGGCTTACACGCCGGAAAGGGACAATAATTTTAAGGGAATTTAAAATTCCTGATTGTATAAGCCGGAGGTGTTCTGCTAAATATATGATTCGGACTGGTAAAGTGGCTCTATTTCCCACTCGTCCTCCACGGTTCCCAGACAATGCGAACATTTCTCTACCGTGAAGTTTACTTTCTCCTCATCATGCGACGCTCCGATGAAATTCAGGACCGTTCCGCAGGTGGAACACTGCACTGTATGGCAGGTTTGCATCCGTGCCGTACATACCGGGCACAAATAACCGAGTTCCCCCGGAAGCTGATCCGGATTAACTAAAAAAAATGAATTGCATTTTGCATTGTTGCATTTTGTAAAATGCCCTGTGATCGTAATTGTAGTAGCGATAATAAACTCCAAAATCTTTATTAACAAACTTATAACCTTTTTTTGAATTTAGCTATTGAAAAATTTTTCTCTTTTTGCTTTTTGTCCATCGCTCTCATTTCTCTCCCCTTGCTTCGCGAAAGTTGTTTGTCTCATCGTTTCGGAGTAAATTTGAAAACTGAATTCAATAATTTTATGGAGTGATTATGAAAAGAATTAACTGTTTTAAAGCTTATGATATTCGAGGAAAGGTCCCCGCGGAACTGAATGAGGATCTGGCTTATAAAATCGCTCTCGGTTTTACAAAGCTTACCGGTTGCAAAACCGTGGTTGTCGGAAATGATATCCGTTCCTCATCCGAAGCAATCTCGGGCGCGCTTATCAAGGGCTTCCTGGATGTTGGCGTTGATGTGACGGATATAGGAATGTGTGGCACTGAGATGATCTACTTCGGAACTTCCTTCCTCGGAGTGGATGGCGGAATTATGATAACCGCTTCCCATAATCCTCCTGAGTATAACGGAATGAAGTTTGTCAAAAAAAATTCCGTCCCGATCAGCTATGATTCCGGACTTAATCAGATAGAGTCCTTCATACTTAAAAATGAACTCTCTCACCCGGCTGAAAAAAAAGGCGCGGTAATTAAGAGGGATATATCCGCAGAGTTCACACAAAATCTTAACAGATTTTATAATCCTAAAAATATCAAGCCCCTTAAAGTGGTTGTTAACGCCGGTAATGGCTGCGTTGGTCCGGCGCTCGATAAAATTGAACCGGTGCTATCGATCGAAATGGTTAAACTCTATTTTAAACCCGATTCCTCCTTCCCTAACGGTGTGCCGAATCCAATGCTCGAGGAGAACAGAAAACCGACTATAGATAAAATAATTGAAACCGGCGCGGATCTCGGAGTTGCGTGGGATGGCGACTATGACCGCTGCTTTTTCTTTGATGAGACAGGACGCTTTATAGAGGGGTACTATATCGTGGGCCTCCTTGCCAAATCAATCCTGAAAAATAATCCAGGTGGAAAAATCGTGCACGATCCCAGACTTACCTGGAATACCCTCGAGATTGTCAAGGCTGCTGGCGGTGTTGCCGTTGTGTCAAAAAGCGGACATGCATATATTAAAGAAAAGATGCGCGAAGTGGATTCAATTTACGGCGGTGAAATGTCTGCTCATCATTACTTTAAGGAGAATGCTGTTTCCGATAGCGGCATTATTCCTTTTCTTTTGGTTCTTCAGCTTATCTCAGAGGAAGGGAAGTCACTCTCCCAACTTGTTGGGGAGATGATGAAAAACTATCCCTGCTCGGGCGAAATTAATTCCGTGGTTAATGATCCCGCCGATAAAATTGAGGAGATCAGCAGGATCTACTCCGGCGGAATACATGACCACCTCGACGGTCTTTCCGTTGAATACGATTCGTGGCGCTTTAATCTCAGAATGAGTAATACTGAACCGATACTCCGCCTTAATGTGGAAAGCAGAGGGGATGAGGAATTGATGAAAAGCAAAACCGCGGAGCTGCTGAAGATTATCAGAGGGTAGGGAAAACCTATAACCCGAAAAGCCAGAATATCAGCAGGGCTATCCCTTCTCTTACTCTGTGATAAAACAGCGAAGTCTTGGATAACTGCATGTCAGAATTTATAACACTGACATGCAGTTGATAAAACTTAGCAATCTCGTTTATTCTTACCAGATGGAACCTGTCCGAAATTATGATTATCTCTTTAAATTCCCCCTGGTTATTTAACCGGTGACTAATATATTTTATTTGTTCTGTAGTGGATGAGGTGCTTTTCTCAATAAGCAGATCACCAAGCGGCATATTCTTCTCTCTCAGATAGTTGTATGCCACTTCGGCCTCCGAAAGTTCTCCAGGAGCACTTCCTCCCATTAGCTGTATTTTCCCTATCAATCCTTCATTGTATAACTGTAAAGCTTTTTCAAGTCTCCTTGTCAGCACATCGCTCGGTTGGTTTCCTGACCATACCGCCGCCCCTAATACTACCGCAACTCTGGACTCTCCCGTCCTCTTTCCCCTGAACTCGTTGGTTGTCCCTGTTTGCGAATAGAAAAATGTGAACAGGAAAAGTGCAAAAAGTATGAATACGGAATTGAGCAATGCCCTTAATATCACAAACGATCCGGTCCCGGTGATCCTGAACCAGAGATAGCTTATTAAATAATAGTGTGTCAGAAGAAATCCCAGCAGCAAACCCCCTGTCATCACCCTCTCCAGCGGCTGCCTTAAAAGATAAATGTCCGGAGTCTTAAGTCCGGATAGTTTGATCGATCCGGCTAATACCAGGAACAGCAGGGAAAGGAGGGAGAATATGGTTATTTTCAGCAGTGCTCCGCTGTCGGCTCCTTTTTTCTTTTTCATGAACCATATCTGCAAAACTACCAACACAATAAAGGTTACCGAGATAAAAAGATTTCCGGGATATAGGGGATTGAATTCCCTCAGGGATAATCCTAAACTAACATGCTTGAACAGTAGCAGCACCGTATAAGTAAGTATGTATATTCCCGTGATTATTGACGGTCTTGCAATCTTTTTCGAAAATATTTTTTCTTTTTGAGAATACTTCATCTGTTTTTCTTTACGACTTCCAAAATTAACTAATTTTTCGATATTATTTCATACTTTGACCTTTAACCTTTTGACCTTATATTTAAAACATCGATTACGAGAAATTTGAAAGTATATGAAATTTAAAACATCCCGGCGGGTTATTCGTGAAAAAGCTCTTCGCATTCTTTATGCCTATGAATTCAATAGCGAAGGACTTCAGGCTTTGCTTGACAGCCACTTCACCGATCAGGATCCCGAAGAGGAAAGGAAATTCGGAATTGAACTTGTTAACCGGACAATTATTCGCAGAAAAGAATGCGACAAGGAAATTGAATCAAGATTGTCCAACTGGGAGCTAAAAAGAGTTGCAATAATTGACCGCATTCTCCTAAGAATGGGTATGACCGAGATTCTCTCATTCCCGGAAATCCCCCCGAAAGTTACTATTAACGAAGTGATTGAGATTTCCAAAGATTACAGCACTGCCGGCAGCGGAAAGTTTATTAACGGACTTCTGGATGCCTACTTGAATACATTGAAGGATTCCGGACTGCTTAAAAAATCCGGCAGGGGGCTCCTCGAGGAAAAGATTCCGGATAACCCGGAGAGTTAATGAAATCCGGATCAAAGATTTTTGTCTGGTCGCTCTATGACTTTGCAAATACTTCTTTTTCCATAGTTGTGGTTACGTTTCTTTATGCAATCTATTTCAAGAAAACAGTTGCGGGGAATGCACCGGTTGGGGATTTCTACTGGTCCCTCGGCACCAGCATATCAATGATAGTTACTGCGCTCATCAGCCCTGTGCTTGGAGCAATCGCCGATTACTCCGCGGGCAAAAAACGTTTCCTCCTTTTCTTTACACTGATGTCCGTATCCGCAACCGCGCTTTTGTATTTTGTCGGAGAGGGGGATATCGCTGCCGGACTTGTTCTGTTTATTATTGCGAATATTGGTTTTGAGGCGGGTATTGTGTTTTACGATGCTTTCCTCCCCGAAATTACAAAGGAGAAAAACTACGGCAGGGTCAGTGGTTACGGTTTTGCAATGGGCTACCTCGGCTCCCTCTCAACCCTTGCAATTGTTTATCCCTTTATCCGTGCTGATCTGATCAGGGAAACATTTCCCGTCGCGGCCCTCTTCTTCCTGGTTTTTTCACTTCCAATTTTTCTCTTTCTGAAGGAAACCCGGAAATCCGCTCCTCCCGATGCATCTTATCTGCTCATCGGATTCAGACGCGTCTCTTCTACTTTCAAAAATCTCAGGCAGTATAAAAATCTTTCAGTGTTTCTCCTTTCATACTTCTGTTATATCGAAGGGGTAAACACGGTGATATTTTTCTCCGGAATTTATGCCGCCACTACCCTGGGCTTTTCGGAATCTGAACTGCTGATTTTCTTCCTGACCGTCCAGTCCACCGCAATTCTTGGCTCCGTATTCTTTGGAATTCTTGCCGACTCGATCGGGCAGAAAAGATCAATAATCATTTCTCTTATCGTATGGGTTGTTACTGTTCTCCTCGCATATTTTATTGAGGATAAATCGACTTTCTATCTGGTTGGTTTGCTTGCTGGTGCAGCGATGGGAAGCAGCCAGAGCACAAGCCGCTCACTTATGAGTAAACTTACTCCCTATGAAAAAAGAACCGAGTTTTTCGGGTTCTACAGTTTCTTTGGCAAAAGCAGCGCGATAATTGGTCCGCTGGTTTTTGGTACTGTAAGCTATCTTTCCGGAAGCCAGCGTTTCGCAATTCTCAGTATCCTCTTTTTCTTTGTTCTCGGTGCCCTTATACTCACAAATGTAAGGGAGGTACATAGTGAATAAACTTTTAATAATTCCGTTTCTGCTTCTCTTTGCAGACTCCCTCTTTTCCCAGCGGTCTCAATATTCCTTTGATGTTGAACTCCATCCTACCAGAAAAAGCCTCTCCGTAACCCAGGAACTTAAATGGATTAATAATGGCGGGGCAACCGCGTATTCGTTTTACCTCCACCTTTATCCGAATGCCTACAGCAGTTCCGCAAGTGTCTATATGGGGGGCAGGGTGGTACCACCTAACAGCATTACGCGTATGCGCTTCACGGAGTTTAAAATAGCATCTGCCGGAAAGAACTATTTCGAACCTCTACTTACGTATCCTCATGCCCCCGACAGTACAGTTGCTGTGATTGATCTTGCCGGGTATGGGGGAGTGCCTCCCGGCTCTTCCGTTGATTTCAGGATTAAATATACACTCCGCATTCCGGAAGCGTATGGAAGCTTCGGCCACTCCGCTGACCAGAATCTCTACTGGATTGCCCAGTGGTATCCCAAACCCGGAGTCTTCCAAAACGGCAATTGGGAGTGCCAACCCTTCTTCCGCTTCTCCGAGTTCTTCTCCGAATTTGCCGATTATAAAATTAATCTTACCCTCCCTTCCGCATATACTCCTGTCCTCCCGGGCGAACCGGTTACTTCGGTAAAGGAGAACAGGCAGGCGGGGAAAAAAACTTACGAGTATCGCATCAGTCGTGTACATAACCTCGCATGGGGCGCAGTGAGGGAGTATCTTCCTGCAGCTGCAAAATATCTCCGCAGAGATGGGAGTACTATTACGGTTTCCGCATTCCTCCTTCCGTATAATGATGCTAATAAAAACCGGGCACTAAACGCAGTTTTGAATACGCTCGATTACTTTGAAAAGCATATCGCTCCCTATCCATATTCCACACTATCGATCGTTGATGTCCCCGGTAATTCGGGAGTTATCGCAAGTATGGAGTATCCGGGGGTTATTACCTATAACACTGGTTACTTTATCCCAGATTATAGTCTGGAACTTGAAAAAGTTATTGTTCACGAAGTGGCACATCAGTTTTTCTACGGCATAGTTGCAAATAATGAGGTTGCCGAGGCATGGCTCGATGAGGCGTTTGCCAATTATTTTACTACCAAAATACTTGGCGAATATTACCCGCCGGAAAAGTCCTTCTTCCGGTTGTTCGGGTATTACCCCGTCCCGGGATTTGTACTCCTCCAGCAGTCTGAAATTCCGGTTATCTATACGCTCAGTTCATTCGAAGTTCCCCTCCTGGCTTACAGTCTTTCCCGTTACTACCGGAATCCCGAGGCAGGCAGTCTATCCTCACCATCATGGAAGGCGCTCAGCTGGCAGCACTATACGGCGCTTAATTATTCAAAAGGGGAGTTGCTCCTGCACGCACTCGAAAGACAAACTGGAGAAAAAGAGTTCCTCCAAATCCTTAAAGGTTATTACGAAAAATATGCATACAGGCACCCCACCGGGGAAGATTTCTGGAATTTTCTCCGCACAAAATCCGGCAGGAACTTGGAATTCCTTTACAACGGTTTTTACAAGGGGAGCGGAAAAGGGGATTATAAAGTTACTGAAATCCGCCGCGCTAAAGGGAGTGTTAGTGTCCGGGTTGAACGGAGCGGCGAGGGAATATTCCCCTCGGAAGTCCAGCTTCAAACTACCGGAGGCACATTCAAAATGCAATGGAGCGGGGAAGAGAGGGTAAAAATACTGAAATTCAAAACTCATGATTTCCCAATTAGTGCTGAGATTGATCCGGAAAGAAAAAATCCCTTTGATATCAACTATGCGAATAACTCCATGACTGTCGAGCTTCAGATAATGGGCTCCCTTTCCATCTCCCTCAAATGGTTTTTCTGGATGCAGAATTTTCTTATGATCATGGGGGGACTTGCGTAACTCATGAAACTTCCCAAAATGAAATTCAGCAGGGAGGCAGACAGATGGCGCATCATCAAATCCGCACTTGGCGGACTGAACTGGGTTCGCAAGGAAAACTACCACAGACTCACAATCCCCCAGGTACTCACATTCGGAAGCCGGCTTGCCTTCCGAAATTTCAAGTTCATTCCGCTCTTCTGGTTGACGAATTTTGCTTTGGCGCTCGTCCTCACCCTCCCTGTATTCAGTCTTCTGCAGGACAGCCTTGCATATTCAAACCTTAGCGATGCACTCTACCGGGAATTTGATAATATCTGGCTCATCCAGTTCATGGTGCTAAACGAGAAGTACATGACCGTTGTCCCTTACACCATTTTCAGTATCGCAGGGGTTTATATTATAATCCAGTTATTTTACACCGGTGGTGTACTGAGTGTATTTATTAATCCACCCAAAAATCATCATGTAGATTTCTTTTTCGGGGGAGTAAAATACTTTTATCGCTTTCTTAAAATTGCAGTTATTGCATTCATGATGTACATCCTCGGACTGGTATTAAACGAATTTTTCAATCTGCTGATAAAGTCTTCCTTTGCATACAGCAGCATGGCATGGCTCGAATTCACCCTCACGCTAATCCGGTATCTGTTATTCCTGCTGCTCATTGGTATAGTGAGCATAATTTCGGACTATGCAAAAGTTGTTGCGGTAATCAACGATAATAATCACGCATTCAGATCTATAGGGATTGCATTGCTGTTCATCAGGAAGAACTTCCTCAGGACTCTTTCGGTATTTCTTATTTTATTTGGTTTGCTTGCGATTGGTGCAGTGATATACAATCTGGTTGACGGACTTATTCCCCGGTCCCCTGTATATTTGGTTTTATTGACTTTTATCATCCAGCAATTTCTGATAATCTACCGGGTGATAATAAGGATGTATGTTTACTCAAGCGAAGTGGTATTATACCAGGATCTCGCTGCCGAGCTGACCGATTACGAAGTCGAAGAAATCCCAAAATCCTAACAACCATTTTACTGTTCCACCTTTTTATCTTTAAACCTTTTTCCCGTCTTCCAACCTTCGACCGATCCCATGTTACAAATGCTTAAATCCCCAGTATCTTAATTATTATCCGTTTTCTCCGCTGTCCGTCGAATTCGGCGTAGTAAATCTGCTGCCACGGTCCGAAGTCCAAAGCCCCTTTGGTTATCGGTACGGTTACTTCATGATGTATGACTAAGCTTTTCAGATGCGCATCGCCGTTGTCCTCTCCCGTTCGGTGATGCCGGTAATTTGGATTTGCCGGGGCTATCTTCTCCAGCCATTCATCTATGTCCTGGATTAATCCGCTCTCTGCATCGTTTACATACACTCCCGCGGTGATGTGCATCGCTGAGACTAGCGCCAGCCCTTCCTGTATCCCGCTCTTGTGTACTGCCTGCTCAACTTCTCCGGTGATGTTCAGATAGTCCCGTCGCTTTTTTGTGTTTACCCATATGTATTCTGTGTGTGCTTTCACGCTTATCCTTTCTACTGCTGACTGTACATCTGCAGATATGCCCTGATAAAGAGGTCAATTTCTCCATCCATAACTCCCCCCGTGTCCGAAGTCTCAGCGTTTGTGCGGTGATCCTTCACCATGTTATATGGATGGAAAACATACGATCGTATCTGGCTTCCCCATTCGATCTTTAACTTTCTCCTTTCAATTTCATCTAGCTCCGCCGCCTGCTTTTCTTTTTCTTTCTGATAGAGTTTGGATTTAAGCAGTTTCATAGCTCCGTTGCGGTTGCTTAACTGCGATCGCTCTGCCTGACATGCGGCTACTATCCCCGTCGGGATGTGAGTTATCCTAACCGCCGTCTCGACTTTATTCACATTCTGTCCCCCCTTGCCGCCTGAACGGTAAGTGTCTATCCGCAAATCCGCCGGGTTTATATCTATCTCGATTTCATCATCCACTTCCGGGATTACGTAAACTGATGCGAAAGAGGTGTGCCGTCGCTTGTTTGAATCAAAAGGGGAGATCCTAACCAGCCGGTGAACTCCGTTCTCTGCACGCAGATAACCATACGAGAATTCTCCCGCTATCTCCACAGTCGCACTTTTTATCCCTGCACCGTCCCCCTCGAGTATGTCCAGAATCACCGCTTTGTAGTTCCTGATATCACAGTATCTCAGATACATGCGCAGCAGCATCTCCGCCCAGTCCTGTGCTTCCGTTCCCCCTGCACCGGAGTGGATGGTTAGTATGCAGTTGCGTGCGTCGTCCTTTCCCCCCAGCATGTTCTTGAATTCCAGATCTTCCAGACTTTTTGTGATTGTCCTTAATTCCTGCCCAATCTCATTCGTGAACGAATCGTCCCTCTCCCCCTCGGCTAATTCAATAATTTCCTTTGCCGAGTTGAGCCTCTTTTCTATATCGTTGATGGAGTCCACCCAGTCACTAAGGGATTTTATTTCCTGCAGGATTTTCTGCGCGCCTATCTGGTTTTCCCAGAACCCGCTTTCCCCGGTTTTATGTTGCAGCTGACTTATTTTATCCTGTTTCTCATCGACCTTAAAGATAACCTCGTAATCGCCACAGGCGATCTTTCAGATTATTCAGGTCTTTCAGTTCATCATCGTACATATTTTCTCCGTTTTATAATTTCTCTGTAATGCTTTTAACCGCATCATCCAAATCCTGCTTCCCACCGGCTTCGAACCAGACAATTTCCTTGTCTCCCCGGAACCATGTCATCTGTCTTTTGGCATAATTGCGGCTTGCCTGCTTGATTGCTTCCACTGCCTCCGCAAGAGGATATTTTCCCTCAAGATACCGGATCAGTTCTTTGTATCCCACTGTGTTCATGGAATTGTATGAAAGGTCATACCCCATGTCAAGCAGTTGTTTAACTTCCTCCAGAAATCCGGCTTCCATCATGGCATCCACACGCCGGTTTATCCGGTCGTATAATCCTTGCCGCTCCCAATTAATTCCGAATTGCATAAATTCGATTCTGGTTTCGCGATGGTGCTCGGACTGCAGTTTCCATATCGGCTCCCCCGAAATGCGGAATACTTCCAGCGCCCTGATAATCCTTTTGTAATTCTGCGGCAGAAGCTTTTCCGCAGAAACGGGATCAACTTCCCGCAACATCTCCAGCAGACAATCGTTCCCTTTTTCAATCCTGAGTTTATCAAGTTGTTCACGGTACTCCGGATCCGTCCCGGCCGTATCGAAAATACCTCCGGTGAGCGCACGTATATAAAGTCCCGTTCCGCCAACTACTACAGGGATTTTATTTGCCTTATGTAAACCGGCAATTATCTTCAGTGCGTCCTTCTCGAACTGAGCGGCGCTGTAATCCTCCCAGGGCTCAATGCAGTCAATCAGATGGTGCTTTATTCTGCTAAGCTCCGCCTTGTCCGGTTTCGCAGTTCCGATATCCAGCAGTTTATATATCTGCCGGCTGTCCGCTGAGATTATTTCGGTCTGGAGCTGTTCAGCGAGTTTAAGCGAAAGGGTGGTTTTTCCGGATGCCGTGGCACCTGAAATAATTATTACTTTTCTTTCCATCCTTCTCTCCCAATCAGGGGAACGAAGGTAAATGCCGAATGTTCCTTGACTTGATACTCTTCCCGGTCAACCCGCAAAAGGGTCTTCATCGTCTGCGTGCTCTTATTCCCGACGGGTATTACCAGCCGCCCCCCGATTGCCAGCTGCGATTTTAACGACTTCGGTACGTCCGGACTCGCCGCGGTTACTATAATTCCATCATATGGTGCGAATTCGCTCCACCCGATTGTCCCGTCTCCGTACTTTGCGTATATGCGCAAACCCAGTTCATCAAACAGCTTCCTCGTTAGGGAGTAAATGTCGTGCTGCCTTTCAATGGTATACACTTTCATCCCCATGTTTGTAAGTATCGCCGCCTGGTAACCGGATCCGGTTCCGATTTCAAGGACTTTCTGCCCTTCCTTCAACTGCAGTTCCTGGGTCATGAAGGCTACGGTGTATGGCTGCGAAATTGTCTGCTCGCATCCTATCGGCAGAGCTATATCCTTGTACGCATGGAATTCCAGTGCCTTTGGCAGAAATTTGTGCCTCTCTACATTGTTGATTGCTTTCAGTACTTCCGGATCGGTTATCCCTTTGGACATTAGTCTGTTTACTAATTCTTGTCGTGATTTTTCGTGCATATTTTAAATAATTATATTATCAAAGATAAAAATATTTTTTATTATAAATATATTTGATAATTTAGAATGTCTATTATGGAGAAAAAATGTTGGAAATGCTCTTAAGCGGTTTGCTGATAATGCTTATGCGAATCTGCGACGTTACGATTGGTACGGTCAGGACTATCCTGATTGTCCAGGGTAGGAAATTGCTTGCCGGACTGGCAGGATTTGTTGAAGTGCTGATCTGGATTTTCGCTATCCGAACGGTATTTCAGCACCTGGATAACATGTATAATTTGTTTGGATATGCCATCGGGTTCGGTCTTGGTAATGTGCTCGGTATTACGCTCGAACAGAAAATAGGACTCGGCTATTCGCAGCTGACGGTGATCTCCCGCATGTTCACAGACGAAATTGCCACAATGCTGAGGAAATCGAAAATCGGCGTTACGCTCGTCCCGGGCGAGGGGGGCGCCGGCGGTGTGGCTATTCTCATTGTGATTATCCCCAGGAAAAAACAGAAACAGATTATTAAGGAAATCGAGGCGATTGATAAAAACTGCTTTATTACTGTCCAGTCGGCTATGCCTTACCGGGGCTATATCCATGGTGCCAGAAAGTAAGCCGCACGACGGATGAAACTGACTCCGGAAAACGGATATTATAAACGGATACTCAAGATAGCTTCCCCCGCTATCGCCGGTCTCTCTGTCCAGGTTATTGTTTCTCTGGTCGATGCCGCTATGGTTGGAAGGGTTGAGAATCCCGAGTACGCCCTCGCTGCTATGGGGCTTGGCTTCCTGGCTACCTGGGCTATCGTCAGTTTCTTCTCGAGTCTTGCAACTGGAACTCAGGTGCTGGTCTCCCACCGCTTCGGTAAAAAAGCGTATGACGAGTGTGGCTTCGTTCTTTCGAATTCTATTTTTATCGGCTTTTTTATCGGACTGCTTACTGCGTTTGCCGGGGCTTACTTCGCGTATGATATCGCAAACTTTTTTGCTAAGGATCTTATTGTAGGTAATCTAGCCGGCGAGTATTTTCAGTACCGCATCCTCGGCATCCCGTTCTTCCTGATTACTGTCTCTTACCGGGGTTACTTTTTTGGAATAGGGAACACCAAAGTCTTTATGTTTTCGGGTATTCTCGTTAATGTGCTGAATATTTTCTTTAACTATGTGCTCATTTACGGCGGGTTCGGTATTGAACCGATGGGGGTTGCCGGCGCAGGGCTTGGCTCTACGCTCGCTACTATACTCGATGCGGTTTTTTATTTCAGCGTTTCGCTCCATCCTTCTTTCAAAAAAACTTACCGCCTCTATAAACGCTTCAGGGTTGACCTCGGTATTCTTAAATCAATCTATAAGATTTCCCTGCCGGTTGCTTTCCAGTCGGTTTTTATTCTTCTTGGCTTTCTTTCTTTTGTTGCGGTTAGTGGACTTATCGGAATCACCGAGCAGGCAGCCACACAGGCAATCATAAGTATTCTGTTCATGTCTTTTCTCCCTTGCTATGGTTTTGGAATTGCCGCGCAGACGCTGGTGGGGAACAGCATGGGACAGGGGAAGATCCTCCTTGCCCGCATCTATGGCTACGAAACTGCAAAGATCGCCACTTACTATACTCTCTTTCTGGCGCTGATTTTCCTCAGTGTGCCGCAATACCTTCTCCTTATTATTACCACCGACCAGAAAATCATTTCTGCTGCAACTTACGCAATGCGGGTAGCCGGCTTTGCACAGATATTCTACGCCATGGGCATCGTCCTCGCTAACGCTCTCCAGGCTTGCGGCAAAACCACCTACGTAATGCTCGCAGAGGTGATCGCTAATCTGCTGATCTTCGTCCCAGTTTCTTATTTCTTCGGTATTTATCTTGAACTCGGTATAGTGGGGGCGTGGCTGGGTCTACCGGTTTATGTGCTGATCTATTCGGCTTCCATATTCCTGAAATTCAAATACGGAAAGCTCTCGCTCGCATAAAAAAAAGAGTGCTGATTTTTTTCTCAACACTCTCTTCGTTTATTCTTCAAAATTCACGTTAATGGAGGTCACTCCTCCTGCAAGCCTCAGTATTATCCGTTTCTTTTGCGATTTGAAGTTCTCCGTCTGGAAGTAGCCGATGTTGATTTTTTTGAATCCGTTATACGATTTTGAGCTTACTTCCATATCGCTGTATATTTCCCCGCCGATATTTTTCGGAAGGAAAATATCTATTGAGGAAGCCCCCGCATCCAGATCCACCACCAGCGTGTCATTTACCGGTTCGCCCAGCCGTAAATCGAATGAACTTGCACCGGTCTCAATGTCCAGGTTGAGAATTTTCAGATTGCGCAGATCAAGTTCTGCTTTGCTGGCACCGATCTCGTATTTCATGTTGTAGGAGAGGTTCCTGTTCAGTGCAAGGGAAATTCTGTTTTCCTTCCACTCTTTGGGCCAGATTATTTTTCTATCCTTGCTTGCTACTATAACCCGGTAGTTGTCCAGCCCCATCTCGTTGGTCAGGTCTATTTGCTTCGTCAGATTGTACCCTCTTATGGTGTAAAGGTGAGAAGTGTCGGGCATTTCCTTTACATAGAATGCTGATGCCCCCCCCTGAATTGAGAAATCAATAACCCTCGACTCCTTCGGAACGGGGAAGTTCAGCGAGTCCAGCATTACTTCCTTTATCTCCTCACAGCTGTCGAAGTCCGTGCTTTCCTTTATGCATGCATAGGGCTTGATTACCAGACTGTAAAATATCAATCCTATCACCACCCCCGCAAGTCCTGCGATTATGGTTTTTGCCAAGTCGTGCTTCACGAATACCGATATCCCCCAAAGTATTAGTGCAACAGGCCAGAATTTGTATAACTCGCCTACATTCAGATTAACGTTAAATACACTCGCAAGCAGGAACAGTGTTCCTACCGTTATGAGCAATAATCCCCAGAATAGTCTACCGCTTTTCATTGTAAAGACTCCTCCTTTCGTATCGAACCTATTATTAACCAAACACCAAATGCTATCAGCAGAAGCGGTACTACTTCGTCAAAATCAAATGACGGAAGCAGGTTGTGCATCAGGAAAATACCGCCGATAATTATCAGAAAACCTCCGAATACTTTTTCTTTTCCCGCTTTCTCTTTCTTCTTGTTCATTGCCGCAATCTCGTCAAGTACCACACTCTCGGCATTCGTTTCCGGAATCAGGATTTCAAGCGGCATAACCACTGCGCACACAATGTACACTATCAAACCTACCCCGTTAAGGAATGTCCCCAGCACGAATGCTATTCTTACGAATACGGGATCCACGTCCAGGTACTGTGCTATACCCCCCGCTACCCCGAAAATTATTTTGTCCTTTACGGATCTGCTTAACCGCTTTTTCATTTTTGCCTCCAAAAAAATATAATGTTTTCGGGTGCAAAATAGTTTAATATTTCTTCAAAAAAACAAATATCTGTTAAACGGTTCATTCCCGTTATAATCGGCTCACCCTTTTTCTCAGCGGGGAAATGTTTCTTTGAAGTGCCGGAGCTTCAACCGGAAACGGAAATAGAATAACGACGATGAGGTGATTAAACTAAGCAAAAAGCCAATCCAGATTCCGTAAACCCCCAGGGAAAATATGAACGCAAGTACGTACCCCGATGCTATACCTACCAGCCAGTAGCTTCCGAAACTCATTACCATGGGGACTTTCATGTCGGTCAGCCCTCTTAGTATCCCGATGCCAGTTGCCTGCAGTCCGTCGAATATCTGGAATAGTGCCGCAATTATTAACAGACCCGACGCTATTTCCACTACCCCTCCGTCCTTTACGTAAAACCACGGCAGTATCCCTTTGAAGATTACCAGCAATAACCCGAAGAATACTTCCAGCCCTAAGGATATCCCCATACCCAGATTTCCGATATTCCTTATCTTGTTTAAATCCCTCTCCCCGTATGCATTTCCAATCCTTACCGCTGCGGCTGACGAAATCCCCAGGATCAGCATGAAGGTTATGGAGGCGATGTTCATAGCTATCTGGTGTGCCGCCAGCTCCTTTACCCCTATCCATGCAACCATTATAGATGCCAGGGAAAAAGCACCCACTTCAAAGAAGTGCTGTAATCCCACCGGTATCCCCAGCCGGATTATTTTCATGAAGTCCCTTGCCTCAATCCTGAAATCAAGGAAGTTGAATCTGTACACCCGGAAACGATTGTCATAGTAGAAATATAGAATTAAAAAGAGAGCCATGTAAATTCTCGAGAAGAGGGTCGCGTAGCCGGCGCCGTCCAGTCCCATTTGCGGAAATCCAAGATTCCCGAAAATCAGTAACCAGTTCGTCAGGAAGTTGATTATGTTTGCGGACAGGGATGCGTACATTCCCGGTTTCATTATCCCGAATCCGTCAAAAAACTGCTTGAATGTCTGCCCGATCATCACCGGGAACATCGAATAGCCAAGTATGCGCAGGTAGGAGACAGCTTTCCCCGTAATTTCTTCCGGCAAGCCAAGCACATAAAGTATCCCCGAGGTGTAATAGGAAAAGAACGCCAGGAAAATTCCGGTGATTATGTTTACGTAGAGGGATTGCTTTACCAGTCCGCCGCAATGGGAGGTGTCGTTCTCCCCGATAGCAATTGCCACCAGTGGGGTTACTGCATAGCTTATACCAAGCCCGAAAATCAGCACGAGTATGAAAAGACTGTGCGCAACCGAGGAAGCTGCCAGATCCGCAGCACTCAGGTTCCCCACCATAACCGAGTCCACTATATTCATCAGCATTATCCCGAATTGCCCAAGGGATATGGGATAAGCCATCCTCAGGATGGTCTTGATTTCTTCTTTGTGCCTTCCTAGTGAATACATTTCCTTACTGGTTTTCTAGCGGGGGAGTAGTTCGATAATCTTTTTTATCAGCCGCTCGAATTCGTCTTTTATCCTGTTTGCCGTTTCGGTAACTTCACTGTGACTCAGTTTCTGTGCGCTTATGCCCGCCGCATAGTTGGTAATGCACGAAATTGATGCCACCCGGATACCCAGCTTCAACGCGGTGATTATCTCGTGCACTGTGGACATCCCGACAGCGTCGAATCCGAGCTTCGCAGCCATCCTTACTTCTGCAGGGGTTTCGTAGGTCGGTCCTTTTGAAAAGAAATAACTCCCTTCCTTAATCGGAATATTCTCTTCCTCGGCGGCTTGCCTGATTATCCCGTGCAATTCTTCGTCGGGAAAATTCCTTATCGCATTTACCTCTTTTAATAAGAATGACCCCAGCGCTTCGGAAATTTCCTTTTTCAGGTTGAGTGTGGAAAAGGAGTTGATCAGCATCAGGTCCCCCGGCGTCAGATCCCCGCTTACTCCTCCAGCTGCGTTGGTTATCAAAAGCTGCTTTGCCCCCAGTTTATGCGTGAACATTACCGGAAAAAGACATTTCTCCAGCGGGTATCCTTCGTAAAAATGGATGCGTCCGTCAAACAGCAGCAACCGCTTCTCCTTTAGCCGGGCAAAATGTATTTTCCCGCCGTGCCCCTCCACGGTGGAAGGGGGATAACCGGGAATGTCCATGGTTCTGATAGTCTTAACAATTTCCACTGAACCGGAAAATCCCCCTAATCCGCTCCCCAGAATCAGGGCTGCATCGGGCTTGAACGGTGCATTGTCCAAAACAAATTTTATGCTCTCTTCGTGCTTGCTGAAATTCATATACTTCCTGAAATCAACTGAATAAAACCCCCGCAAGGGTTGCGGTCATAAGTGTTGCTATAGTTCCCCCGATAACCGCGCGGATGCCCAGTTTTGCCAGATCCGGTTTCCGCTCCGGGGCAAACGGACCTATCCCTCCTATCTGTATGGCTATCGAACTGATGTTCGCAAATCCGCAAAGGGCGTAGGTAGCCATCAAGATTGACTTAGTATCTTTTATACTCCCCTCGGCAATCATTTTACCCAGGTCAACATAAGCCACAAATTCGTTCAGTATCAGTTTTGTTCCTACCAGACTCCCGAAATTAAGCGCATCCTGCACCGGCACACCTATACCTACCGCAACTACCTGCAGAATCATGCCGAGCATGAGTTCAAAACTCAGCGGCTTTCCGAATGAAGATCTCAGATAGTCGTTTATACTGAGCAGATCCCCCAGTCCCGTCAGGGCATAATTGATCAGCGCAATCAGCGCTATGAAGGCAATAAGCATACCGCCAACGTTCAGCGCAAGCATCAGCCCGTCCGCCGCCCCGCTGGCAGCCGCCTCAATTCCGTTCCCCGCACTCTTCTCTATTTTTAATTTCACAGTCCCTTTGGTTTCCGGATCTTTCGTTTCGGGGAATATGATCTTCGAGACCAGCAATGCAGCCGGAGCAGCCATCACGCTAGCGCCAAGCAGGTGGGTTGCAAAGTAGAGCTGCGCCTGCTGCAGCGGTATGTTCGCCTCCACTGCATAACTGCTCCCCAGAATCTGTACAAATGCCGCCATCACCCCGCCGGCAATGGTTGCCATCCCTCCGGTCATTACCGTAAGCAGTTCGCTGTTCGTCATCCCCTTGATGTATGGCTTGATGATAAGAGGTGCTTCCGTCTGCCCCACAAAAATATTCGCTGTGCAGGAGAGGGATTCCGCACCGGAAGTCCCCATGATTTTTGCCATAACCCACGCCATCCCCTGTACCACTTTCTGCATTACTCCGTAATGATATAAAATAGCCATAAGACTTGCGAAGAATATAATTGTCGGGAGCACCTGGAATGCAAAAAAGAAACCGAGACTGCCGGGCTGCCCCTGCGATATGGCAAGATTGCCGAACAAAAACTTTGCCCCCTCGAACGAAAAATTGAGAATCAGCACAATAAACCCGCTGAACCAGCTGAAAAAATCCTTTGGCAGTGCGAAAATAAAACTGTATGTTCTTAACTGATCCCCTTTAAGTAAAAGCACGGCGAAGATAATCTGCAGAAGCAGCCCCGTTCCCACCAACCGCCAGTTAATTATTTTCCGGTTGTTTGAGAAAAGGAAAGCAATTCCGATAAGCAGAACAATTCCGCCTATTCCGCGTAGCAGAGCGATTAGAAAATCCATAATTAAATTACTCCTTCGGAATGTAGTGGCATTTTCTGCAGCGGGCTTCGTAAATATTCCCTGCACCCACCACCACCCGGTCCTGGTCAGCCGTTTTACGCTGAGTCCGGTCTGCCGGATTTCCGCAGTTCACGCAAATCGCCAGTGTCTTGGTGATATACTCCGCAGTAGCAAGCAGTTGAGGCATCGGGTCAAACGGCACCCCCTTGTAATCCTGATCAAGCCCCGCCACAATCACCCGTTTCCCATCGTCCGCAAGTTCATTGCACACCATCACCAGGGCAGGGGAGAAGAACTGTGCCTCGTCAATGCCAATCACCTGGAAATCCTTCGCCAGGGGTAAAATATCTTCTGCTTTTTCCACCATAAGAGAATCGAGCGACTGCTCACTGTGGGAGACTATCTCCGTAAGGGAGAAGCGGTTATCCACTCTGGGTTTAATAACCAGCACAGTTTGCCTGGCAATCCTTGCCCTTTTAAGCCGGCGAATAAGCTCCTCCGTTTTCCCGCTGAACATGCAGCCGGTAATCACTTCAATCCATCCAGTCTTTACCGGGAATGCGTGAGTATAAGTTTCAATCATTTTCTTATTCCAGATCTTTAGAAGTGAAAGCAAAGGGGAGCAGTTCGGAAATTTTCAGCACCTTCGTTTCCCGACTGCTGTTAATCATAACCACGTCAATATCGCCGCAGAGATCCGATATTACCTGTCTGCAGGCACCGCAGGGAGCGCAGAACTCCACCGTATCGCCGACCACAGCAATAGCCTTGAAATTCCTTTCCCCCTCGGAGATAGCTTTGAAAATAGCCGTCCGTTCCGCGCATATAGTCAGGCTATAGGAAGCGCTTTCGATATTCCCACCGAGGTAAATTTTCCCGTCGGCAGTTTCCAGTGCGGCGCCGACGTGAAAGTTGGAGTAAGTAGGAAGGGATTTTTTCTGTCCTTCCAGCGCTTTATCAATAAGATAGTCATAATTCATCAAAGCACCATTCATATTAATTCAATTAGCAAAAATAACAATTATTCCTGAAAACTATTCATACAGGGGAGTAATTTTTTAGCAGAGGTACGCCGGAACAAGATCAGCCTTGCAGTCATTAAGTAGTCATTAATTGTTCTTAACCCCCCTTTTAAATCCCTCCCGAAAGCTTTCGGGAGGAAAATTCATCCTCCGCTGGAGGCGGATTATCTTTTAGTCTTTTTATCTTTTAATCTGCTTCCCGACCTTCGACTTTGGACTTTCGTCCCGTTACGAACGTAATAAACGTTATAAACGTTACAAACGCTCTTAAAACTTAAAACAGCTTATTAAACTCCCTTGCCGGTCTGTTCTTCCAATTTCCCTTATGGTAAGCATAACCTGCAACAAGCGGCATAGCGATAGTCGCTTCTGCGTAGACCATCTGTTCGTAAGTAGTCTCCACCTTTCCCCAGGAGCTGGCTTCTTTGAGTGTAGATCCGGAAAGTGCCCCATCCCTTTCATCCGCAACAGTAATCTGTATAGCGTACTTATGCATCGGAGCATTCTCCTGCAGAATATCCGCAGCCACCACAATATCCTGCGTAAAATTCTTCGGCACACCTCCTCCGATCATAAAAATCCCCGATTCCTTCGTATTGAGTTTAATCTTAGTCAGTTCAAGAAAATCCTTTGCCGAATCGAGGGATACATGTTTCTCCGGATGATTAGTCTGATGCACCACAAACCCGAATCCGGCGGAGCAATCAGAAAAAGCCGGGACAAAAATCGGCACATTCTTTTTATAAGCGGCGTAGATAACCGAGTCATCCACCTTAGGACCACCGTTTTGCTCAAGATACCTGCCGAATTCATAAAGAAACTCGCGGGATGAATAAGGTTTGGGTTCCATAGAGTCAAAAATCTTACCCGTTGTGTCGTCGCATATTCTCAGTTCCTCCTCGTCGATATAAGTATCATAAATACGGTCGATCATCAGATCGCGTAACTGGTTATCATCCGAAAAAGGGGAGCCGATATAATGTTTAAACCCAAGCGCCTCGAAAAAATCCTGGTCAACCATAATAGCGCCGGTAGAGACAATAGCGTCCACCATATTATTAATAATCATATCATGCACCACCTTTTTAAGCCCTGCGCTGAATAGGCTCCCTGCAAGCGTAAGAATAACGGCGCAATCCTTATCCTTCAGCATCATATCGTAGATTCGGGCGGCGCGGTTAAGATTTCGTGCCTGGAAAGCCATTTTCTCCATACTGTCAACCAGCGGCACAACGTCGAACTTTTTAATATCGATATGCTGAACAACCTCAGCAAGAAAATCCTTTTTATTTGACATATTAAATCCTTTCAGGGAAAAAAAACAAAATAAATTTTAATGCCTAAATATAATAATAAATTGGAAAAATTTCAGAATTTAGCGACAGGATCCAGGACATTTATAAGGATTTCTCCAGATATGGACTTAAAATCAAAAGCCGATCTAAAGCGCCTTTATGATACCTTTTTATCTTCGAAAACCACCACCGGAAATTATGGCGAGAGCCTCTCGGAAGAGCAGCAGAAGGGAAAGGTTGGTGAAAAATCAATAGTTTAGGAACTTTTCCCTGAGTCATACGTGGACGGAGCTGTAATGGAAATCCCACAAAAATACTAAATCAACAGGCTGAAAAAGTGGAATAAAGCGTTTAAATGATAGGAATTTTATCAAAAAAACTCCACGAAATTGTTTTAGGACGAATTCCCCTCTAGAAAAAGTACTTCGCTAGTTTGAGGATGCCTTGCTTCCACGGTACCCGGTGCGATATTCCGCTGCTGTTTTTGAATTTCTCCTCGTTCGATAAATACCATTCGTAGTTGCGGATTAACGCCGCTTTGTTTGAGTACTTCGGGGCGTATCCAAGCTCCTTTTCCGCCTTACCTATTGATACGTAGGAGTCCCTGGACGCCGTCTCATATACCCATTTGTATAAAGGGGAGAGTTTTAATGCTTCGAGCAGCCGCAACGTCAGGATTATCGGCATCTCCGGCAGTCCGGTTATCTTTTTTCCGAATCCGGCTCTGTCAAGTACTGCCTGATAGTCCTCCCGCATGGTTGTGAATTCCTTCGCTCCGATGTTGAATGTGTCGTTTGCTTTTTCCGCAGGGAGGATTACGGTCTGCCAAATTACTTCGCAAAGGTCTTCCACATCCAGCAACTGATACCTGTTTCTCCCGCTGCCGATCATGGGAAATCCATGTCCGTCTTTTGCCCAGTCGTAAAAGAGGGCGAATACTCCCAACCGCTCCGGTCCGATAAATGATTTTGGCCTGAGTATGGGGACGATCATTCCCTTATTCCGCATTTTCAGACATTCTTTTTCGGCTAGTATTTTTGCCTCGCCGTATGGACCTACACCAATTAGTTTGTCAGTCTCGTATATTGGATGATGGTCCGGGATGCCGTAAACTGCCGTGGTGGAGATCTGTATGAAGCGCCTTACATTGAATTTCAGCGCTGCCTCCAGTACGTTGCGCGTCCCGTCCACATCGGTGGTGAAGATATCCTCCGGCTTGTATAGCGGCAGGGCGGCAGCACAGTGAACTACGTAATCGCATCCGGCAATGGCTTTTTCCACCATTGGAACGTCCCGGATATCCCCAATTATGTGATTGATTTTATCTTTGCAATCTTCATACGTGAAGGGTTCTATGTCCAGCGATACAATCTCCTCCCCCTTGCCAAGGAGGTATCTGATAAGGTTTATCCCAAGGAATCCGGATCCGCCGGTGATCAGGTATTTCATTATTTCTCCATAGTTTGGTTAGTTAGCGTAAAAGAATTTCAGAAAGCGCCAGGTTCTTTTTGCCCATGCCGATTCGTTGTGCTCAGCGGCGGGATCGACGTAGTATAGCAGATTCCTGCCATTTACGAGTTCTTTGCTTTCAAGCGCTGCAAGCATTTCATCTATTCCGGGCTGCAGTTCGGCTTCCAGTCCTTTACCCCCGTTGTCTATATAAAGTATAAGTTCTTTTTTACCGGTAAAATTGAGGACGGGAAGGACATAGTCCAGCATCCGGATTTTGAAGGCGGGGGAGATGCAAGCCGCTTTTGAGAAGACGTTGTTATGTTCCCATAGGAGCATGAACGAGATTAGTCCCCCTGCTGAGGAACCGCCGGTGGCGGTGTGTTCGCGCCCGGGAAGTGTGCGGTAGTTTGCATCTATAAAGGGTTTTAGTTTTTCGACTACGAATTTCATGTAGTAGTGCCCCTTGAAGGAGTTTGTGTATTCCGTCATCCGGTCGGCTGTGCAGTATATGCCGACTATTATCAGTTCGCTGATGATCCCGCTCCGGATTAGCGAGTCGGCGGTTTCGTCTGTCTGCCAGTCAACTCCAAACGAGGCGGTTTTGGGATCAAAGAGGTTCTGACCATCATGCATATAAAGTACGGGATAACGTTTGGCGTTGTTTTCTGAATAGCCGGGTGGAAGCCAGACGATCACGTCCCGGGGGAGTATGTTTGCGCCGGTCATTTGCGGGTGGATTACTACTTCACCGGTTACTTGTCCTTTGAAGTCAGCGCTGGGGGTGTAAAGTCCCGGTTCGTCGCTTTTCCAGTTGTTTGTGGTGAAGTTCAGGGTGGTGTCCCGCATTACTTTATGCTGATGATTGCCGGGGACGAGTTTGTCATCATTGAGTGCCTCGGAGTTCCAGCTTCCTTTGGTGAATTTGAATTCGAGTTCGGTCCCCCTTGGGAAGATGAATGTGCCCGAGCTGAGCGAGTCGTTGATTCTTTTTAGTTTGACTGCACCGGGATTCCAGTTGCCGAATGCAGGCTGGTTGCCGGAGATGTATATATGGTCCGATGCGGGGAGCAGGGGAGTGGTAATGTACATCGTTACTGTCTGTTCCTGTGAAAATAGCAGCGCTGTGAGGATGAATATTAATACCGGAATTTTTTTCATGAGAATATGTAATTTTTTAAACGGAAATATAAGGATATTTTGGAAAAAATGATAACTCGGGGAGAGTTACAAAGGTCGAAAGTCCGGGGTCGGAAGGGATTTTTGGTTCCGTAAGCGGGACAGGTGAGATGTTGATTTGTTAAGAAGTCAGTCAGTAGTCATTTGACTTCACCGTCATTCCGACTCAGTCGGAGTCGTTTGTAACGTTTATAACGTTCGTAACGTTTGTAACGAAAAAATAAAAGGGTTGATTTGTGGATTCGTTGATTTGTTAAAGAAAGCAGAGTCATTAATCCGCCGCGCAGGCTGTTGCAGAGAAGACTTTTTCAGAGTTAGTTCTTAACAAAATAGGGTTAAATTTATATTCCGGCAAATTTCAGTCCCATTTTTCTCATTTTTAGCATCTGACCGACTCTGAGAATGAGTAAATAACAAAAATGCTCAATTAGCCCAAAAGATCTGCCGGTTTTGCTCCTGACAAGCATCTTAAATAGCTTGTTAAGA
>Ga0208462_1000238_pt1 | contig 69579 bp, 56 predicted proteins | sample AD_SCU001_MetaG_FD_184452 | JGI IMG/M metagenome (GOLD analysis project Ga0208462, IMG submission 184452) | Active sludge microbial communities of municipal wastewater-treating anaerobic digesters from China - AD_SCU001_MetaG (SPAdes) (version 2) | ecosystem: Engineered > Bioreactor > Anaerobic...
ATTTTGCCGGTGCGGCTGCGGCCGCCTTCAATGAAGAATTCGAGAGGCAGACCTTCCCGCAAAAGAGTCGCGACATATTTGGCAAACACTTTCCCGTAAACTACGTTGCCCCGAAAACTGCGCCTCAAAAAAAATGCGCCGGACTTGCGAAAGATATAACCCATGGGGAAAAAGGACATGTTATTGCCCGCCGCAATAAACGGCAACTGAATATTGTTTTTATAAAAAACATAGGACAGCAGCAGATAGTCGCTATGGCTTCGATGACAGGGAATAATTACAAACGGCATTTTTTTGGAGATGTTGCGAATCCCGGCCAGACCTTCCATATCCACCAGGACGCCGTCATAGACGGTATTCCAGAGCCAGGTGAGCAATTTATCCCAGAGTTCAACGAACATTTCATTGTAATCAGCCGCAATTTCATACAGATAGCGGCGGGCGTCTTTTTCCACGGAAGCCCGGTCCCTGTTTTCTTCCGCCGCGTACTCAGCAATAAATTGATTGACCGTATTGTCGGACAAAACCATGTTTATCAGCTCCGCCCGCGATTTCAAAGCTGGACCGACGATACTGGCCTTTTCTTCTTCAATGCGGCCGATTAATTCTCCCCGCAGCTCCCGGCTGGTAGCCCGAAGATCTGCATCTTTATTTTCATTTAAATAATCCAACAGGCTGAGAGGCTCCGCCGGAATGACGAAGGCTTTTTTGGAATACCGCATAAAAGTGATCAGACGGCGCAAAGGACCGGTATTCTCCGACTGACCGAAGAGGATGTTGATCAGACTTTCGTTTTCCTTTTCTCTACGGCGGCCATAGGCGACCATTACCGGCACAACAAAAATTGGAAAATCAATCTCCTGCTGGATTCCGAGCAGGGTGGAGACAGCATCGTCCAGGGGATTGTTTTCAACGAATTCAGATTCTCCCAGATGGATGAGAACGCTCTTTCTGCCGGCAACTTCACGCTCCAGAAAAGCCAGCTGATCGGCATGGGTCTTTTCCCTTTTCTCAAACAGCCGCCGGAAAGACGAGCAGAAAAGCTTCAGCATCTGCGGCAACGGCTGCCAGAAGGACATATTCATGCCGTGGCAGTATAACGGCCTCGGCAGATAATTACGTCCCGCCAGTTCATAAATGATAAGGCTGTTAAGTTTGCTTTTTTGCCGAATCGCATAAACGATCAGACCGTCAGCAGCCAGCGTTTTTATTTTTTCTACATATTCATCGGAAATTGATACGCGGGAAAGAAATGTTTTGGCCAGTTGAAATCTTAAAAAATCCTGCCGGTCATAAAGGCAACCGGAATAATATTCTTGATCTTTTGCTGGCGAGTGTGATTTTTTTTCTTTCAACATTATTCGGCATTGAGCCCCGATGGAAATACCCGGCCGGCCGGTATTCTGCAGCAGTTTTGCTCACAATCCCGGATGCAAAAATCAATCTTCGTCTTTTTGAAATTCTTGGGGAAAATGCTGCGTCATATAATCCTGCACGTAAGTACGGACATCTGATGCGATACTAAAGGACATGGCTTTTTCCAGCAGAACTTTTGCTTCTTCCAGGCTTGATTTTCTTATAATGCGTTTGATGCGGGGGATGTCCAGATGGTTCATGCTTAACTCATCCAGTTCCATACCCAAAAGAATCAGGCAGCACAACGGATCGCCCGCCATTTCTCCGCACATGGCGACCCGGATATTCGCCTTATGAGCTTCGTCGACCACTCTCTTTAAAAGCCTTAAGACAGCCGGGTGCAATGGCTCGTATAAATACGTCAAATGTTCGTTGGAACGGTCGATGGCCAAAGCATATTGAATCAGATCATTTGTCCCGATGCTGAAGAAATCAACTTCCCGGGCCAGCTTGTCGGCGATCACGACGGCGGAAGGCACTTCAATCATCGCCCCTATCTCCATTTCAGAGGCCACTTGCACACCCTCGGCCACAAGTTCCTCTCGAGCTTCCCGCAGCAGTTTTTTTGCTTCGATGACTTCTTCGACTCCGGAGATCATCGGGAAAAGGATTTTAACCTTTCCTATGGCGCCGACGCGCCAGATGGCCCGCAATTGCGTCTTAAAGAGCTCGACTTCTCTCAAGCAGAAACGAATTGCGCGCAGCCCCATTTGCGGATTTAATTCTTTGAGCGGTTTTTGATTGGATGGAAATTTATCTCCGCCGAGATCAAAAGTTCTGATGGTGGACCAATTCAACTCTTTCGCTTCCACCACCTGACGATAATTATTGAAATGATCTTCTTCCGTGGGCAGTTTTTCGCTGGTTATATAAATAAATTCCGTCCGGTAGAGCCCGACATGTTCTGCGCCGTGGGTGATGGCCATGGGGATTTCTTCAACAAATTCAATATTTCCGCCTATTTTTATATGATAGTTGTCTTTTGTAACCGCAGGAAGCTTCGCATATTTGAGATATTCTTCCTGGGTGGCGGCGTAGTGTAATTTCTTTACCTCATACCTTTTGAGCATCTCCGGATGGGGATTAACAATCACCAGCCCTGTTGTACCATCAACAATTACATTATCCGTGGTGTGCACCAGTTGGGTAATATTATCCAATCCCGCTACCGCCGGTATTTCCATGGAACGCGCCACAATTGCCGTATGCGACGTTCTGCCGCCAAAATCAGTGGCGAACCCCATTACTTTTTCCATTTTCAGTTGAGCGGTATCGGCCGGAGAAATATCCTGGGCAATAACAATAACATCATCCCCCAGTTCCCAAATGGTTTCTCTTTTCTTACCGGAAAGGTTCCTCAATACTCTCTGGGTGACATATTCAATATCACTGATACGTCCGCTGATGTAGCTGTCTTCAACACCGGCGAATATTTTTTTATAGCGGTCCAGCACCAGCCGCACCGCCCATTCAGCATTGATACCGAGGCGGCGGATGTATTTTATCGTCCGTGTAATAAAATTTTTATCATTGAGGATTAAAATATGAACATCAATGACATAGAGAGGCTCGTTAATTTTTGTCTTTTTGAGGTCATTCTGGATTTCTAAAAGCTGACGTTCCGACTCTTTGAGCGCATTTTTAAAACGTTTAATTTCGACGGGAATAAGTGAAGCATCGTTGAGTTTATAAAAAGAGAGTTGAATATCCACCGGGTCAAAAAGATAGGCCTTACCGGTAACAATTCCCGGAGAAACACCTATACCTTTAAGAACAAACGTTTTCTTCCCATGGTCACCACTCATGTTTTTTCTAATCTTCTCCAAATTTATTTTCGATTAACGCTCCCAATGCCTGCATTGCTTCCGCTCCGTCAGGTCCCTCGATCCTGACAGTCAATTTCCCTTTATAGGGGCAGGCCATGGTGAGTAACCCCAGAATACTTTTGCCGTTGACGGTTTGACCGTTGTACTCCAGATAAATATCCGACTTGAATTTCTGCGCTACCTTGACAAGGTTAGCCGCCGGCCGGGCATGCATTCCCAATTTATTTTTTAATTCAAATGTCTTAACTTCAGCCAATTTAAAATTCTTTCGATGATGTTAAAGGGATTATAGCCATAGTAAAGCCCAATTTAACCTTGTGGAAAATTGAGCGTTGAGTGGATAAAAAAGACACAGCAATTTTTAGCCAATACCAACTTCTTTACTTTTTACGGCGTTAAAGCTTTCGCAATTTGTTTTTTTACATTTTTGCAACTAACATAAAACGCCGGCGAAGTCAATTCAATCGCAGAAGCGTGGTGATATGCCCCAATTTATATTTTGGTTCGGCGGACGTTCGGGGTAATTTCCATGCTGATGATGGTCTATAATTTGTCCGCCGGCAGATTTCGATTCTTCTTGACAAGCTCATTTTTTGTTGTTAAGGACACGCCGGTTTTCATAAATAATACTATAGGTGGAAATCTTTCATCCATTTTTCCCGCCAAGCTTGAACGCCTATCGATGTAAAATGGAGAGATTAATGTAGGGGGATAGTTTAAATGATTTGTCAAACTGTTAAAGCAGGATCAGAATGCGCTTTTATGAGCAAAAAAGGCTGTGGATTTTTTGGCGGCAGCTGCCATCCAATAGTTGACCAATGCAACGAATGCGGCAAGATATTTGAGTTTGAAGCTGCAAAATACTGCAAGGTTTATCCGGATCCGGCAAGCAAGTGGCTTAACGGTAAATGCCCGACGGCAACGCACGTCAAACTGGAAGTTAAAGAATCGACGCAAAAAATCAATCCGCTTAAAGCTTCTAAAAGAGCAAACAAGAAATAATCCCCCGAGCCGGAAATTGTTTTCCGGCAGAGCAAGGGGGTTATGCGGAGATACTCCGCAGATCCAATACAAAAAGCCGACTACCAACAAGTCGGCTTTTTGTATTTTCTCATCCTGGATTATTTCAACTGATTATGCTTCTTATTTGCTGCAGCTCCTGTTTAATCAGGATCAGCTTTTCTCTGTCGCTGTCTTTCGCGCTGAATTCGGCTTCTCCCCGCATTTTGGCAAGCTGCTTCTTGGCCCCGTCAATGGTGAAACGCTGCGAGTAAAGCAAATCCCTGATGGTCAATAATTCCTGCACGTCTTTTTTTCGATAGAGGCGTTGAGCAGATTTGGTTCGCGCAGGCCTTACCGACCTAAACTCCGTCTCCCAGTATCGAATAACGTAAGACTCAACATTAAGGATTTTACTTACTTCTCCAATACGGAAATAGGCCTTTTCGGGAATTACTGTTTCCATAAAATTCCTAGATCCTTATTGCACCATCCCCGCTTCACCTTTAAAAACTGCCCGGCAAAAACAACAGGTTTTTTCTGCCCGTTTTAATTGAACTTTCAGCAGCGAGGGCCGGCAGGTTTTAATTCGCAACCGGCAAAAGACCTGCTCAAGCAGGGGGAATTCTGTGCCTTCTAGTTAAGAGCTTTACGCAGTACCTGAGAGGATTTAAACGTTAAAACCCTCCGGGCGGTAATGGAAATCTCCTGGCCGGTCTGAGGATTACGGCCACGGCGTTCTCTTTTTTCTTTTACTACGAAATTACCAAAACCGGAAATTTTCACTTTGTCGCCCTGGGCAAGGCTGTCTTTGATTATATCGAATACAGATTCAACTATATCTGCAGATTCTTTCTTAGAAAAACCAAGTTTCTCATAAACATTTTGGATGATATCAATTTTTGTCATTTCTTTTCCTCCGTTTTAGCTTTTCAGAACCATTAGCTTCTTACTCTCGCCCCAGTCAGGTCTAAGGTTTTGTGTACAATCCTTTCATGAACATTATTCACTTCCAGATCAGTCAATGTTTTGTCCGGCGAACGATAGGAAAACCGCAAGCCCAAACTTTTAGTTCCGTCAGGAAGACCTTTACCTGCGTATATATCAAAAATACCAACATTTTCAAGTAAATCTTCTTTCTGACGCAAAACAATGTCCAGCATGTAATCCGCCTGTACGCTGGAATCAACAACGAAAGCCACATCCCTTGTCACCGCCGGATATTTGGATATCTCTTTGTAAGTTACTTCTCCGGTGGTATGGCTCACCAACATATCCAGATTGATTTCAAAAACATATGAATTGACTTTTAAATCCATTCTATCTTTAACATCGGGATGAACTTCGCCCAGATAGCCCACCTTGCTGTCCTTTAAATAAATATTGGCGGATTTCCCCGGATGTAAAAATGGTTCAGGATTTTCGGCAACGTAGCGGCAATAACCTGTTTTCAAATCAGAAAACAGGTTATCAAGACAACCTTTGATGTCATAAAAATCAACATTCAGCCTGTAGTTCCATAAATCTTCGCCGATTGTCCCGGATAGAAGCCCGGCCAGAACGTTCCTCTCTTCGGGCAGTTTCCCTGCGCCGCAGTTGAGGAATATTCTCCCCATTTCAAAAAGTTTCAGGTTGAAGCAGCCATTGTTGGCATTTTTTTTCAGGGAATCCAGCAGGGCAAAAATCATTGTTGTCCGCATTACCGCTTGATCTTCCACCAGGGGATTCTTAATATGCACCAAACGGCGTCTTTCATCATTTTCGGTCAGGCCAAGATAATCAACCGACTGCGGACTGATAAAACTGTAGTTGATTACTTCGTTATACCCGTTGCCCGTCAATACGGTGCGAATTCTCTCTTCAAGATCCAACCGGGGAATAGCCGCCATTTCCGTTACAGCAACATCCGGCAGTGTAACAGGCACGCGGTCGTAGCCGTAGAGTCTGGCAACTTCTTCGATTAAATCTATTTCTCTCGTAATATCAACACGATATGTTGGGGGAGTAACTGAATATTTTCCGGGCTCGTTCTCTTTGACCTCCATGCCGATACTCTGCAAAATTCTGATCACTTCAGAACCTTCGATGGCTGTGCCTATTACGGCATTAACCCGGCTGAGCGCCAGAGGAATATTCGCCGCCGCAGGAACTTTCGCCGGATATTCATCTATATAGTTTTTGCAGACTTTGCCGCCGGAAAGATCGGCGATTAATCTGGCTGCACGATTCAACGCAGCGAGAACGCCTTCCGGGTCGATTCCTCTTTCAAAACGGAAAGCTGCATCGGTCGGCATAGCCAGTCTTCTGGCCGAACGGCGGATGGAAGAAGGATTAAAGTACGCGCTTTCCAGAAATACGATCCTGGTGTCATCCTTTACTTCAGAATTAAGTCCCCCCATGATGCCACCAATGGCGACGGGCTTCACGCCGTCGCAAATAAGTAAAGTATCGGCTTCCAGCTTCCGGCTCTTGCCGTCAAGAGAAACAAATTCTTCGTCCTGGATGGATTTGCGTACAACAATACGGCCTTCTTCCAGGAAACGAAAATCGAAAGAATGCAGCGGCTGCCCCATCTCCAGCATGACAAAATTCGTCACATCCACCACGTTGTTGATGGAACGCAAACCCACCGCTTCGAGTCTTGTTTTCATCCAGACAGGCGACGGTCCAATCGCGACGTCTTTAATCATTCTCGCCGTATAACGGGGGCACAGATCGCTGTCGATTATTTTGACGGATGTTATCGAGTTAATATCTTCGGCTGATTCGCAAACTTCACCGGCGGGCATCTTTATTTTTTTACCCGTTATCGCCGCCACTTCCCGGGCGATGCCGATCATACTCAGACAGTCGGCGCGATTCGGGGTTATACTTACATCCAGGACCGTATCGCCCAGATCAAGAATTTCTTCCAGCGGCTTTCCCAGCGCAGTGCCGGGCGGCAATTGCATAATTCCCGTATTGTCGTCGCCGACTTCCAACTCTTCTTCCGAGCAGAGCATGCCGTCCGATTTTTCCCCGCGCAAAACTGTTGATTTAATCGTATAACCGCCGGGTATTGTCGCTCCGACTTTCGCCAGGGGCACAATGTCGCCGGCCTTAATGTTTTTGGCGCCGCAGACGATCGGATATGTCTGGATGGAGTCGGTTACTGCACAGAGACACAACTTGTCAGCCGACGGATGAGGTTTTACGGAAAGAATTTCAGCGGATACAACTCCGGTAAACGCAGGTTTAATTTGTTTTATTTCATCAACTTCCAAACCGGCCATCGTGAGGGCGTCGGCCAGTTCGGCGGGAGTCATCTCAACATCTACATAATCTTTGAGCCATTTGAGACTAACCAGCATAAAGAAAGGCTCTCCTAAAATTGTCTAAGGAAGCGAATGTCGTTTTCGAAAAATAATCGAATATCAGAAATGCCGTATTTCAGCATCGCAATACGTTCCAGGCCGAGGCCAAAGGCAAAACCGGTATAAATTTCCGGATCATATCCGACATTCTTAAATACCGCCGGATCAACCATACCCGATCCCAGAATTTCCAGCCAACCGCTCTGCCCGCACACCCGACATCCCTGTCCGCCGCACATTACACAACGGATATCCACTTCCGCCGAGGGTTCCGTGAAGGGGAAAAAACTGGGGCGGAAACGCAGAACTGTCTTTTCACCAAATACCTTCTTGAGAAAGGCAGTCAAAATACCTTTTAAATCGCCGAAACTGATCCCTTTATCGACAAGCAATCCCTCTATCTGATGGAACATCGGCGTGTGGGAAACATCGGAATCGGGGCGGTAGACTCTGCCGGGAGATAAAATACGCACCGGCGGTTGCACTTTTTCCATCACCCGCACCTGAACCGGCGAAGTATGTGTGCGTAAAACTATATTTTCTTCGATATAAAAAGTATCCTGCATATCCCGCGCCGGATGATCCTTGGGGATATTGAGAGCTTCAAAGTTATAATAGTCAAGCTCTATTTCCGGACCTTCGACGACGGAAAAACCGAAAGATGCAAAAATGGCGCATATTTCACGGCGCACTTGAATTACGGGATGGATACGGCCGCAGGGAACGAAACGTCCGGGCAGGGTAACATCTATTTTTTCTTTCAGCAGGATGTCTTCTTTTTTTCGGCTGGACTGCAGTTTAAGGACATCCTCAATTTTCGAATTCAGGACGTCCTTCACTTCATTACAGCGCTTACCGAACACGGGTTTGTCTTCATCAGGAACCTGAGAAATATTTCTCAAAAGTCCCGTCAGAAGTCCCTTCCGGCCTAAATATTTCGTTCTAACAGCAAGAATCTGCTCTTCGTTTATCGCCGCTGCCAATTCGGCCAGAGCATCTTTTTCCAGCTGCTGAAGCTTTGCAATCATGCCGCCTGCTCACTACTTGCCGCCGCTACAATCCGGGCAAACCCCTGGGGATCATTGACAGCGAGTTCCGCCAATATCTTCCGATCCAACATGATACCGGACTTCTTCATGCCATCAATCAAACGGCTGTAAGTAATGTTATTGAGACGGGCAGCTGCATTAATACGCGCAATCCACAACTGACGGAAATCACGCTTTCTCGCCCGGCGGTCGCGGTAGGCATATTTCATCGCCTTGTTAACAGCTTCGGTAGCTGTCCTGATCAGGCGGCTGCGGGCTCCAAAAAAACCTTTCGCCAGTTTTAATATCTTTCTTCTTTTCTTGCGGGCAGTGACACCCCTTTTTACCCTTGACATTTCCTCTTCTCTCCTAGTCTAAAACAATTATAATAATTCAGGCGTTTTATAGATCTTATAGATAAGGAATCAGCCTCTTGATTTCTTTCAAGTTGGCGGAATCGACCAGCGTTGCTCTCCTTAAAGCCCTTTTTCTCTTCGTCGTTTTCTTGGTGAGGATATGACTGGCAAAAGCCTTATTACGTTTAACCTTTCCACTAGCGGTCAACGAAAAACGTTTGGCAGCCCCCCGATGAGTTTTTAGTTTTGGCATCAAATCACCTCTTTGTCATTATTACTATTGCTGTTTATTTTTTTGGTGAAACTATCATAACCATGTTGCGCCCCTCAAGCCTGGGCTCCTGGTCAATAATGCAGTCATCGGCCAGTTCATTCTTAATTTCATTCATAATCCGGCGGCCTATGTCGGTGAATGCAATCTCCCGTCCCCGGAATAAAATTGATATTTTTACCTTATCCTGCTTTTCTAAAAATTTCTTTATATGTTTGACCTTGACCTGTACGTCGTGCTCCTCTGTTTTCGGTCTTAACCTTATTTCCTTGACATGAATAACCGCCTGACTTTTCCTGGCGTCATGCTGTTTTTTACTTACGCGGTAACGGTATTTACCGTAATCCATTATTTTACAAACAGGCGGCTCGGCAGTAGGTGAAACCTCTACTAAATCCAAACCAACTCTCTCAGCATTGGCCAACGCTTCCTCCAGGGTAATAACCCCCAGCTGTTTGCTTTCAGCGTCAATCACCCGAACGTTGGCTGCCTTTATCTCCCTGTTGATTCTTAAATCTTTAGCTATATGTCACCTCCTGATGCGAATAAGCTCTACTTCTTTTTTTCGCACATTTCGCGTACAAGCGCAATAAAATCAACTACTGACAATGCCCCCAGGTTTTTACCGTCCCGGGCCCGCGGGGCCACGGTACCAGCCGCCATTTCCTTGTCCCCGATTACCAGCATGTAAGGGATTTTTTGCATCTGCGCCTGTCGAATTTTATATCCCAGCTTTTCATTTTCAAAATATTTTTCACAGCGGATATCCGCAGCGACAAGTTTATCATAAACTTCCTGGGCGTAGGGGATATGCTTATCCGTGACGGTCAACACAGTGCACTGCACAGGTGAAAGCCAAACCGGGAACGCGCCGGCGTAATGCTCGATAAGCACGCCCATAAACCGTTCAACCGCGCCTAAAATTACTCTATGCAACATAACCGGCCGATGTTTTTCTCCGTCGGCGCCAATATAACTCAAATCAAATCGTTCCGGCAGTGTAAAATCACATTGAATCGTCGCACACTGCCATTTCCTCTTCAAAGCATCTTTCAGCTTAAAATCAATTTTAGGGCCGTAAAATGCGCCATCGCCAGCGTTTATATCATAAGTAATTTTGTTATCCTGAAGTGCATTCTCTAAAGCAGATGTAGCCAGCTCCCAATCAGCATCCGATCCAATAGAATGCTCCGGGCGGGTGCTTAATTCCACTTCATATTCAAATCCGAATATTCCCATGGCATAATTTACAAAATCTGCAATTGCCCGGATCTCGGAATTTAATTGCTCCGGAGTGCAAAGTATATGGGCATCATCCTGGGTAAATTGTCTGGCGCGCAGCAAACCATGCAAAACTCCGGTCTTCTCGTGGCGGTGGACTGTTCCCAGTTCAAAAAAGCGCAAAGGCAAATCACGATAACTGCGAATCTTGGATTTATAAATCAGCATGTGGGACAAACAATTCATCGGCTTAATGCCATAAGCCTGCTCATCCACTTCCGTAAAATACATATTTTCCCGATAATGATCAAAATGACCCGACTTTTTCCAAAGATCAACCTTGAGTATCTGAGGGCCCATGACCATGTCATAGCCGCGTTTTAAGTGCTCTTTCCGCTCCCACTCCTCAATAATATAACGCAGCAGCATTCCTTTGGGATGGAAAATAATCAAACCGGGACCCGCTTCCTCGTTTACCTGGAACAGATCCAGTTCCTTGCCTAACCGGCGGTGGTCTCTCTTTTTTGCTTCCTCGATTAACCTTAAATGTTCATTGAGCGCTTCTTCATCCGCAAAACCGGTACCGTAAATGCGCTGCAGCATCTTATTTCTTTCGTCGCCACGCCAATAGGCGCCGGCAACGCTCAACAGCTTGAAAGCTTTGATCATGCCGGTCTGCGGCAGATGCGGCCCACGGCACAAATCAATATAATCGCCCTGCTTATAAAGACTGACCGTTTTCACATCCGCGGGCAAGTCGTTAATCAGCTCCACCTTATAACTCTCGTCCCGACGGGTGAAAAGGCTCGCGGCCTCTTCCCGGGAAATTTCTTCGCGAATAAAAGGATGATTGGCGGCAACGATTTCCCTCATGCGCTTTTCAATTTTTTCGAAATCTTCGGTAGTAAATGTATCTTTATATTCGAAATCATAGTAAAAACCATCTTCGATGGCGGGGCCGATACTGACCTTTGCACCGGGGAAAACATCCTGTACAGCTTGAGCCATAACGTGAGAGATACTATGGCGTAAAACAGACAAACCTTCCTTGGAAGCAATATCAATTAAGTCCAGCGAGGCATTTTCGTCAAGAGGATGACTCAAATCCACAGCTACGCCGTTGATTTTTGCGGCAACGGTAGAACTCAACGCTTTCTTGTTCCAGGAAGCAATAGCATCCTTCACAGTGGTACCCGCGGGAAGGACCGCTTCATTTTTGTCGGGATAAATAACTTTAATATTCATAACTTATAATTTAAAACATCATTGGTTGTTTGTTGTACATCCGCCTCATTTTAAAAAGGGCATCACCGTTTCGCTGATGCCCTTTATTTAATTCGGCATTTTCCAACCTTTAGGATAAAAAAATGGTAGGCAAGCAGGGATTTGAACCCTGGACATCCACCGCGTCAGGATGGCGCTCTCCCCCTGAGCTACTTGCCTACAATGGAACATCTTTAGAATGGCGCTTAGATAGCAATAAAAGGCCGCAGTGTCAAGCAAATATCTTATTTTTTAACTTCCTTCACCGTGGCAACATTGATAAACTTGATTCCGCGGGCCATATATACTAATCCGGAAACAACGGTAAAGAAACCGGTCAACCAGCACATAATCATAATCCAGTCGTAGCTGAAGTTATGAGATACGGCCTGAAATGACAAGGCCAAAAAAATTGTACCAATTTGCAAAGCGGTAGTCACTTTTCCGACAAAAGCCGGCTTAATAACATAAGGAACTGATAACATTGACAGAATTGCGATACCCAAAAGAATTATGAAGTCGCGGCTGATAACAATGACCGTCAGCCAGCCGGGAAGGACACCCAAAACAGACAAAGTCACAAAACTCGCCGTCAGGAGCAGTTTATCGGCGATGGGATCGAGATAGGCTCCCAAGACCGTCTGACAACTCAGAAGCCTGGCCAGGGCGCCGTCTAAAGCATCTGTCAGTCCCGCCAAGGTAAAAGTAAAAAGAGCCTTTCCATACGAATGTTGAATCAAAAATATAACAACAACCGGAACGAGAATAATTCGCAGCAGAGATAAGAAATTGGCTATGTTCATTCAAAAATTGGAATAAGTATTTCTTTATTCATCCATAATATGGAGTCTACGATGCTTTTTAACCTTTTAAGTTGGGTCCATCCGGCAGCGTCTCCAACACCTTGTTGACGACATCCTCAATTACAGTTTCAAAAGCTTCGTAAGATTTCATCTCCAGTCTTTTTCCAGGCAACTCAAAATTTCTGCTGGTCGTTTTGTACTGTGCATTCCAGAGAACTTCTCCCGTCTGGGTATTGCGCAATTCACAGCTGGCCGCAACCGTTACCGGAACATAGAACAAACCGCCTGTGTGTTTACCCTCACTGAGAGTACAGTACATGGCGGCATCCGCACCCACCAGTTCCTTGATAACGGACGGAGATACAACACCTGCCCCGTTGTTTTTCTCGCCGGAATATAAATGCTCCAGTTTCTCATCGATTACTTCGAGCGGAAGCTTAGAGTAGCCCTTAAAGTAAAGCTCATCAAACACTTTTAATCTCAATAACTGAGGCGCTTTTAAATCGTGAGTTTTATTGTCAACCGGCAGCACCGCGATGACTGTTGCGGACTTCTTCTCCGAATCTTGTTTCACAATATTGGACGATTTGGGGGCACATCCTACCAATAATGCAATTCCCAAAATTACTGACAGCATCAATTTATAATTATATTTGGTCACTATTCTTCTCCTTCCTCCTGCAAAAGGTTAACCACTATTTGATTCTTCCTGGTCTGCTCGGTGGCGACCAGATATTGCCCTGTTTTGCCCAGCTCAACAGCCAGTGCCTGAGCCGAACCGGAAATTTCCAGTTCCAGGCACGCCTGCTGCCATTTAAAAGATTGTGAACGGATGTTTTTCACCAGCTTCACCTGCTTCTTCAAAAACTCTTTTAAATACAGAAAATCAGAATAATTTTTTAACCCTTTAGCCTCCAAAAAAACTGTTTTATCAGCCTCTTCGTCGTTAAATATTTTATAATAACCCATTTCAGCCAGAAAGTTCTTTAAATCCTGAAAATCAACCGAAACGTTTACATCAACTAAATAATTTTTGTCCTCTTGGCCTTCCGCCGTAATTTTATAATTTTTTATGAATCCATTTCGCCTGTCAAGCAGCGCTTTTTTTACTGCCAGAAACTTTTTATCATTAACAGGAATTGAAATCAAGGCCGATGCCGCTTCCTGAATTGCTCTTTGCAGCGCTCCCCTGATAGCTCTGTCCCTTGCCCCGGCAATATCACCTTGATTGATTGCCGCACTGCCTTTGACTTCCAAAGGAAGAACGCCCGCGCCGCCTTGCGCAAAGGCCGAAATGCACCATGAAAAAATAAATGCAAATACCCACGCAGACCGGCATCTTCCCATAATCGTCAGTTAATCGTTGCTGACCCGTTTCCGCACATCTTCTTCAATTTTTCAATTTCTTCACGAATAACTCTTTCCGCAATTTCCGGAATAACCTCACGGGCAATCCTTTCAGCTATCAGAGCCGCCTGCTGCATCATTTCTTCGTGGAGTTTATCATCTGCCGGTTGATCTTCAGCAACGTCAACCAGTTCGTAAATGTACTTATTATCTTTAGCTATTTTATCGTAACCACGTCCGTCCACGACGATAACTTTTTGATTGTTTTTATCGTTTCGCTCTTCGTATATTTCCGTCAAATCATAGATTTTTTTATCGTCTGTCATAATAGAATCATCCGCCATTAATTAATTCCCCCGTAAGACAGGTTACTTTAAAACCTTCACCAAATCTAGGAGTTGAGTTACCATAGTGCACCTCACAGTTCAAGCAATATATGTTCTCGTTCACTGCTCGTAAAGCGCACCCTTTTATAGCCGCAGCTTGACGGCCAGATCATAAACTCTCTTCTTCGGTAAACCTCTCCGCCGAACAATTTCGCCAACCGCATCGCGAACTGACATTTTATTATTCTTCCTGAGTTGCAGCAATTCAGTTTCTATTTCCCCATCACTTATTGAAGCAATCTCTTTTTCTTTACGCTGTATGATGATTGTAAATTCACCCTTTACTTTACCCTGCAAACCATCCGCAAGAAAACTTGAAACTTTGCCGTCCTTAATTTCCTCAAATATTTTCGTCAATTCCCGGGCGACCACAATTTCACGGTCACCCAGCACATTGTAAATATCCTGAAGCGCAGTCCGATATCTCGCCGGTGATTCATAAAACACTATAGTGTTTTCTTCTCCTTTAAGATTTTCCAGAAACTTCCTTCGTTTATTCTCTTTTGCAGGCAGAAATCCGCAAAAAATGAAATTGTCCGCGGGAAATCCGGCGACACTTAAAGCCGCAGCCACCGCCGACACACCCGGCACAGGAACAACACGGATGTTTTGGGCGCGTGCCGCTCTCACCAGGAGGTAACCGGGGTCAGAAATGCAGGGAGTTCCGGCATCCGTCACATAAGCAACACTCATGCCGGATTTGATTTTGGCAATGATGACCGAACTTTTCTCTCTTTCGTTGTGCTCATGGAGGCTGATCAAAGGTGTTGCTATTTCACAGGCATTGAGCAGTTTTCTGGTATGGCGCGTATCCTCGGCGGCGATCAGATCAACTTCTTGAAGAATTCTCATTGCACGCAGAGTAATATCCTCCAAATTACCAATCGGTGTGGCAACGATATACAGCAATCCGGATTTTTCATCGATCGACTTCACAGTTTATTTAACCAGCCTGCAAAACATTTTGTATTGACTTCAACAGCTTCCGGGTTTAATAGCAGAGTACCAAAAAAAATTCCACAATGAACCATCTTAAGGCCAGTAAAATTATATGACAAAGCGAATACTTATTACCGGCGGCGCCGGGTTTTTAGGCTCTCATCTCTGCGAAAGACTGCTCAATGAAGGCAACGAAATTCTCTGCCTGGATAATTTTTACACCGGCAGCAAAGACAATATAAGGCATCTTTCAGGAAATTACCGTTTTGAACTGATTCGTCATGACATCGTCAATCCCATCCACCTGGAAGTTAATCAGATATACAATTTAGCCTGTCCCGCATCACCGGTTCATTATCAGTACAACCCGATTAAAACTATGAAGACCAATGTAATGGGTGCGTTAAATGTTCTGGGAATGGCCAAAAGAACAAAAGCAACGGTTCTTCAGGCATCCACTTCTGAAATCTACGGCGACCCGGACATACATCCACAGAACGAATTATACTGGGGCAGGGTAAATCCTGTCGGAATCCGCAGTTGCTATGACGAAGGGAAAAGGGCTGCCGAGTGCCTGATGATGGATTACCGGCGGCAAAACAGCGTCAAGACAAAAATTGTCCGAATTTTTAATACCTACGGTCCGCGCATGGCCGTCAATGACGGACGGGTTGTCAGCAATTTCATTGTTCAAGCCCTGCAGGGCAAAGATATCACCATTTACGGCGACGGTTCTCAAACCCGTTCTTTTTGTTACGTGAATGACTTAGTCGATGGTCTTATCCGGATGATGAATACACCCGATGATTTTTACGGACCGGTCAACCTTGGCAATCCCGGCGAGTTCACGATTTTTGAGCTCGCGCAGTTGGTCATCAAATTAACAAACAGCAGTTCGAAAATTAGTTACCAGCCGCTGCCCGCGGACGATCCCATTCAACGCAAACCGGACATAACACTGGCCAGGTCGAAACTCGATTGGAGCCCGAAAATTGAACTGGAAGAGGGATTAATCGGCACAATACAATACTTTCGCAAGATTCTATAAACTTTCGGACAAATGAAGGAACACCCACAAAATGAACTTTGATAAGAAGATTCTCTGCATCGGTGCGGGTTATGTAGGCGGCCCGTCGATGGCAATGATCGCTTACAAATGCCCCGCCTACCGTGTAACAGTCGTCGATATTAATCGTGAACGCATTGATGCCTGGAATTCCGCCGAGCTTCCGGTATATGAACCGGGATTAGAGGAAATTGTCAGGAAAACACGCGGAAAAAATTTATTTTTTTCCAAAGACATCGAAAACCAGATCAAGGAAAATGACATTATCTTTGTCAGCGTCAACACTCCGACCAAAACATTCGGCGCCGGAGCAGGCAAAGCCTCCGATCTGCAATATCTGGAAAAAACGGCCCGACAAATTATGCAGTATTCCCGGTCGCCTAAAATAGTAATCGAAAAGAGTACGCTTCCGGTAAAAACCGCCTTAGCCATGGAAAGAATACTGAGTTCGTCCAAAGGTAAAATCACCTTTGAAGTCCTCTCAAATCCGGAATTTATGGCAGAAGGAACGGCAATTAAGGATTTGGAAAATCCGGACCGCGTACTCATCGGTTCGCGGGAAACAAAAAGCGGTTTAAAAGCCCGCGCAGAATTGATAGAAATCTACGCAAACTGGATTCCCAGAGAAAAAATAATCACATCCAATATCTGGAGCAGTGAACTATCCAAGCTGGTCGCCAATGCCTTTCTTGCCCAAAGGGTATCCTCGATCAATTCCATCTCCGCTTTGTGCGAAAAAGCCGACGCCGACGTGACGGAAGTTGCCCGTGCGGTGGGAATGGACAGCCGCGTTGGAGGTAAATTTCTCAATGCCGGCATCGGATTTGGCGGATCATGCTTTAAAAAAGATATCTTGAATCTCGTATATCTTTGCAAATACTACGGTTTACAGGAGGTGGCCGATTATTGGGAAAGCGTCGTAAAAATCAATGAATACCAGCAGGAACGCTTTATTGCCAATATTCTGGGTTCTTTGTTTAACACTTTAGCCGGCAAAAAAATTTGTATTCTGGGTTTTGCTTTTAAAGCCGACACCGGCGATACCCGGGAAAGCCCGGCAATCAATATTACAAGAAGACTACTCGCAGAGCATGCCGAAGTAACCGTTTCCGATCCGAAAGCTCTGAAAAATGCCGCCCTGGATCTGGCGGACGTAAAAGGAAACATCTTTTATGAGGAAGATCCTTATCGTGCTGCAGCCGGCTGTCATGCGCTGGCCATACTGACCGATTGGGATTTATACAAAAAACTGGATTATAAAAAAATATATAAATCAATGATTAAGCCGGCTTTTCTTTTTGACGGCCGGAATATTCTTGACCATAAAAAATGCTTTACAATTGGCTTTAATGTTTATCCGATAGGCAAACCGGCGCGGAGTCATTTCAGTGAACAGGATTCCTGAAAACCACGCATTTATACCGGGCAGCATTCAACGTATTATACCGCCTTAGAGAAGATGATCTCTGCTGTTAGCCGGGAGAGATGCTGCCGGACAAGTTAGGCACAGAATGCAATTTGGTATGATCAGCATAAAACCGGATCACAAAATAATAGGGGGCACATTGGTAAAATGTACCCCCTATTAATATTCTTTACCTTTATTTGTCTACTTTTGCCCAAAAACAGACATCTTAAGCGGTGAATCTGCGACGTACACCAATCAATCCCATTATTGCGGTGCCCAGCAGCCAAATCGCAGAGGGAATAGGAACGACAACCAGCTGATCCTGGAACAGATTACCGGCATCATCGGTCAGATTTAACACCATTACATTATATGCCCCGAGGCTGTCCGCTTTTGCTGTTGCCGCATCACCAAACATGGCAATGGCAGCCTGGATGTAAATGTTGGCAGGATTATATGCTTTTTCATCTTCCAGCCACCAGATCGCATACTGGAGGTCAAAGGCGGATGCCTTACGCTCAGCCACTGTTCCTGCAAAATTGTAGTTTTCTAATGTTCCTTTGGCGAACTGGGAATACAACCAGGCGGTGCCAAGAGAAATCGGATCCGCGCCGTTTGTCGCACCACCAACGCCGCCGCTCATTGCTGCATTAGAGATAGCAACATTATAGGTCGTGTTAGGTTTAATAGTTTCATTCAGTTCCAGGCAAAAGGACTGAAAAGTGTTTCTCGTATTTCCCTGGTTGCTTGTTAACGGCGAATAATAATTCAACACCGGCATCAAATCATTGTCGACCTGCAGAGTAAATTCTCCACCAGTCAAGTATTGAAAGACGCCAAAACCGCCGCCTCCCGTTGTAGTTACCTGGTAAGCCAGGGCGCTCTGGGCAAAGACGACAAATAATGCTGCAACAACTAGAGACATTAAAACTGATTTCTTTTTCATTTACCTCCTCCTTTCTAAATTAAGTTAAAAACGACTAAACCGGCGGCATAGAAGTTTATGAGCCGCTATAATCGCAAAGCCAACATCCCGATTGCGCTTTTTTAACCACTTACCCTCCTTTTAATTTTTTTTAAGACGAGGAGCTATTTCCTCGCCTTCAATAAATAAAGGTTAATGCGTCAAAATTTTATTTACTGTTTCTCCGGTTCATTTACTTCCAGAGAATAGGAATTGATAGTAGCGGCTACGCCTTCCATCTTTTTCCCATTTTTTTCGACCCTGACCACCTTGCCCTGGCACCTCAACCGTACAGGGCCGGCCGCGTCGATGTGCTCTAAAAAAAGGGTATACTCTATTAATTGTCCCGGAGAAAAAGGTCGATCCGTTATAAAGAACACACCCGAAGCGCTGCAATTCTGTGTGTATCCTCTGCCGGAATCAAATTCCACCGGAACCTTAACCTTGTAACGCGGTGTCAATCGTTCCTCAATTTTTCTCATCATCTCGTATCCAAAGTTCATTTATTTTATATTTACTATTAAAAAAAAACCATATGGAGGAAGGTTTATTTTTATATCTCCTTTGGTATAAGTATTAAACATTAAAAATCGCCGGCAACATCAGGTAATGAACACAGCCGTCCACACCTTTTGGGAATACGTTCTTTGAATACATTTTGTATTAAAAAAAAACCATATGGAGGTAAATTTATTTTTCTATATATTTAGATATACGGGGTATGTAAGAGTCAAAAACAAATCTGATTCAGCAACTTAGAGCTAGGCACCGGTCTCGCGAAAGCACCTGGGATAAAGCAATAACGCTGATTTTTTTGAGCATAGCTGCAAGAGATTTCGAATTTGATCGGGAATTGGAACAATGTTTCGTACTGGATTATTTCACCGGGCGAGAGACTGAATCAATAAGTCCTTTTTCCTGGGCGAAACGCAGAAGCGCCATGCGGCTTTTCAGGTGTAGTTTTTCGTAGATATTGTGCAAGTGCACTTTGACTGTCCCCTCGCTTATACATATTCGTTCACTGATCTCTTTGTTACTGAGCCCTTCGGCGACCAGACGCAGAATCTCGATTTCACGGGGAGTGAGTTGAGATGCAAGATCACGGGCACCGGCTTCGCGTCGCAGCAGTTTCTCCAGAGAGAGCCTGGCCGCACGCCGCTCCATCCATTGTTCACCATCATGCACTTTACGGACACACTGCAACAGAAGCTGGGGATCCATCTCTTTGAGGACAATGCCTGCGATACCTGCACGAATCGTATCCATCAGCTGATTTTCATCAATTTCTTCGGCATAAAAAACTATGCGGGTAGGCAAAAGTGAATCAGCCAGCAATTCACGGGCGATTGATAAACTGTCTTTTCCGGGAACGTTTGTAGCCAGCACAAGGACATCGGGTCTATGAAGGCGTACGGCCTCCATTGTCTCCAGGGCGTTGCTGCATAAAGCGACAACTTTGAATTCTTCCTTCGTTTGAAAGAGACTTCCCAATCCTTGCAGCATGAGGGGGTGATGATCGGCTACGACCAGTTGTATGTCCATTTCACATACTCCTTTGCCAGAATGATGGTGAAAACAGAAATCTTTCAAAGGCCTCATATGAATTTTTCATAACTATACCTCAAGATATAAAAATATATATCTATTTTACACAAATTTACAATACAGATTAAATTGGCTATTAATAGGTAAGATATTTATCTATTTTTTAAAACTTGCCGCGGAGAAAAAGACGCCTGAAACTCTTGCGAGACTCAATTTCTTTAATTTCTTCCGTGTGCATCATTGCAGTATTCCTTAAGTATCTTACATATCCGGGTTTTATCTATGCACCCGCCCCCGGCAGCCACTTTCTTTTAGCTTTTTTCTTCTGATAATAATATTTCGTTATCGGGGCATCGGGAGTTTGCTGGCGGTTCAGGATCAAGCCGCGTATTTTTTCTTTCGGTAGCATATCCAGCGCCATTTTTAGTTCCGGAATAGGAGTTTTATCCGCTTCCACAACAACCAGGATGTGATCGACAAGGTTGGCAAAAATCATGGTATCCACGCCGGCAAAGACTGGAGGAACATCAAAGATAATATACCTTTCCGGATAACGGTTTTTCATATCCGTTACCAATTCCTTCATCAGCGGCGATCCGAGAACTTCGCTGCTTTCATTGATAGTTTTACCACCGGAGATGATAGTCAGTTTTTCAATACTTGGCCAGACAATAAGATCGGCTATTTCACATTCATTCAGAAGGTAATTCACCAGACCTTTGTCGCTTTCATAGCCCAGCACTTCGTGAATATTCTGCTTCCTGAGATCGCAGTCAACCAGGAGAACTGTCTGTTCGTATTCCCGGGCAAAGGTAAAAGCAAGATTGATGGCTGTCAGCGTCTTTCCTTCTCCCGGCAATGTACTCGTTACCATTATTGTATTGCCGCCAAGGTCTTCGGTTATTCTTAATATCTGTTGCCGCAACACTTTATAATAATCAATTTCCGGTTTATTGGAGAACATGGCCACACAGCGGTTTTTTTCCATGATGAACGGATTGAGCTGAACGGTTCTTGACTGGTTGTAGTTTGGTGATACCCAGCCGGTGTTGTCTTTAAAATCCGTAGGATTGGTTATTTCCGCCGTCATTTCATCCTTATCGAACATTTCCACTTTTTTTTCATATTTTTTCTTCAGTTTCATGTACGCGAGTTTCAGATCATTCATTTTCATATATACACCCTTATTTTTTACGAAGTCTCAGGATAAAATGTGCTTATAAAAGCCTTCTGCCGATCTTTGCCGACAACACGTCGAGATTCATGACAAAGAGGTGGAAAATCACTAAAACAAACAATAAAACAATGCCTGTTGTAATCATCAATCTCTTGCGCTGCAACTTCTGATTTTCTATATCATCACGGGTAACAATCTTCGTGATACCGGTAAATACCTGCATTTTGGTGGCTCTGGCCAGATCTCTTACCGTATGAGCAGACTGGTCTATCAGGTGACGCAAACCGACCACGCCTATCCCCGCACCGATACCCAGCATTAAGCCGAAAACAAGGATGACCGGTCTATTCGGACTTACGGGTTTTTCCGGCAATCGGGCCGGATCAATCAGAGTGAAACGTTCTCCCATTTGTCCTTCTTCCAGACCTTGCGCTACTTTGGCTTCCATAAGTTTTTTCATCAGGTCGTCGTATTTAAGCTGCAGATGATTTCTTTCCAGCAGGAGAGCCTTGTACTCTTCTTCCACTTTCGGCCCCGACTCGATCCGCCGTCGATAACCATCCTTTTTCGATTGAAAATCATTAATCTGCCGTTTAATCGATTCAATGTCGGACTGCGTGCCGGCAAGTTGAGAAGACAAAGCAATATATGCTGGATTATCGGGAGCTCCTGCCATTGAATTGTCTTTAGCTGATGAACCGAGGCGGCGTTCCAGTTCGGCGATCTCCTGTTTTGTTTTTATTACATCGGGATAACTTTCTGAATAGCGTGTCCGGAGATTGATAATCATAGCCCTCAACTGCTTTAAACGTTCCCGGTCAGGATTAGAAGTATCCTTCGGTATGCTGACCATTTGAGTTTGCAGACTTATTTCTTTTTCTTTGAGGGTTCGCAGTTGATCTCTCAATCTATCTATATCGCCGTCTAACCGGTCTACACTCTGGATATTGAACTGGGACAATTCGGGAAGTGAGTTAAGGTTTCTTCCTTTAAATGCAGCAATTTTCCCATCGAGTTCGGCAAGATTTTCTTTTATTGTTCTGGATTCATCTTCGATAAATCTGGAAGCGTTTTCAGTCTGCCGCTTACCGATTTTCAGGTTTTCTTCCAGATAAAGGGAAGACAGCATATTGGTCACCTGCAGTACAACATCCGGTCTTTCTCCTTCAAAAGAAACCGTAAAGGCAATAGTGGCGGAGCCGGGCCGGCGTGTTTGCGGATCTATAACACTGGCGTTGATCGTCTCTAACTTGATGTGTTTTTTTCTCATATCGTCAACGATTTGTTCCATACCCGTATTTTTCCGCTTGTCTGCATACAAATTAAAACGTTTTATGATCTCCATAAGTGTACTAGAGCTGGTAATGCGCTGGTTGATTGCCTGGAGACGCTGTTCAGCAAATGCCGTAACGGTGCTTCTTACATATTCAGTGGGGATTCCCTGTGATTCAATCAGCATGGTAGCTGTTGACCTGTAGGTAGGAGGCCACACCAAAGCTATAATCGCCACAACAATGAAGACGCAGACAGCCGTGATGATAAAATCCCATTTCCGGTGTTTAAGTATTGCCAGAATGTCTTTCAGTTCCAACGAATTTTCTTCCATAAGTTGCTTCTCCCCAACAAAATCAGATTTTTCTACTGTTTTGGATTACGATGCTAACGACAACATGTTTCTGGAACAATAACCGTATCGCCCAGTTTCAGAATAATATTCTGTTCCAGGTCTTCCCCTTTGGAAACAGAATCATAATCAAAATTAAAAACCTTTGCCTCACTGCCTTCCTGGCGAAAAATTCTGATCCTGCTTTTCCCGGCAAAGGGATGCAATCCCCCCTGCGATAGCGAGGGCTTGCAAAAAGTTGACGTTGTTGTTCAACACCCGACGGCCCGGAGTATTGACGCAGCCAATTACATAAATCAGCATACTGTTGACCTGCACCACATTAATATTAAAAACGACATCATGAACATAAAAGGAAATCCGCTTTTCCATTTCCTTCTTCAACCGGGCGACCGTTTTACCGCCGGCGGATATTTCTCCGATCAAGAGAGATCTTTCTCCCATGCAATCTCCGCCGACGCAATAACCACGCTGAGAGTGAGAGAACACAAAGAACATAATGTCGACACCTAATAATTCACTCCCGGCAAACTCTTTAAAAACCAATACTTTGTCAGACCGTATTTTGCAGGTATTTCTATATTATCGACTACAAAAATACCATATATAAAGAAGCATATTTACATATATCATTGGATATAATGTTTCATTGAGCCGGCTGTTTTACAAGGTTGCCAGAATTTTTTCCGCCTCATCCCTACCGATGAATATTTCTCCGCTTTTTACCGCTTCAGCCAATAAAACTTTTGCCTGATCACGCTTTCCCGCTTTATAAAGCGCCATACCGTAATGATAATTAATGATCGCATTTCGCTGAGCTTTTGCTTTCGCCTTACCGAGCAGATCCAGAGCTCTGGCATTATCGCCTTTTTTATAGTAAATCCAGCCCACCGTATCTAATACTGCCGGGTTTTCCTGGCTTTGCGCCATCGCTTTATTGGCCAGGGCTAATGCCCTATCCAGATCGCCGCTCTTGCGGCCATACTCAGAAAGCAGAAAGGCCAGATCATTTGCGGCCAATAACATTTCCGGCTGCTTTGCCAGAACTTTTTCATATACATCGATTGCTTTGATGTAATTTTCCTCCGCCCTGCGGTAATTTTTCTGAGCGGTAAATATCTGCCCTAACTGGTTATACGCAAATGCATCCATCGGATTCTGTTGAATTCTTGTTTCCAACAAAGCAATTGCGGGAGCATATTTTTTCTGTTTTACGTAAACCTGCACCAGCATGGTGGAAATCGGCAAAGACCGGGGATTAACCTGAAGCGCCTGTTTCAGTTCCGCCGCCGCCTTATCCAGATTGTTTTGCACCATGTAAAGAGCGCTCAATTTCACATAGCCGGCCGGGATCCCGGGAGACTTCTGCTTAACCTCGCCATAAATTGCTGCAGCCCGTTTAAAGTCTTTCTGGATTATAAAGAGGTCTCCCAGATCTGTTAATACCTCCATATCACCGGGATTATTCTCCAGTATCTTCCGTAAATGATTTTCCGCTCCTTTATAATCCCCCTGCCTGATGCTCAGATTGGCCATTGCCCGCATTATATCCCTTGATTTAGGATCGTTTTTTAATGCTTTCTGCAGTGTGTCGGAGGCAAGATTATACTCTTTATTCAATAAATGCGCTTCAGCAAGTCTCATGTAGCCGGCCACGAACTGCGGTCTTTCCGTAACGACGGTGCGAAACTCAGAAACGGCTCTAAGCCCGTCATTTTTGCTCAAATAGATGGTGCCTTTGGTAAAACGGGCGTCCACATTCTTGGCGTCTTCCTTGATCACTTCGTCTATTAGCTTATCGGCTTCGTTGATTTGCCCACGGCCAAGGTAAATTTTGGCCAGCATGTTCTTTGTTTTGATAATATCAGGATTGGCGGCGTTTTTATCAATCGTCAGGCATTCTTTAAGGGTATCCCGGGCGCGATCAACCGCACGCAGATTCAGATAGATATCACTGAGCGCAAAGCGAAGTTTGAAGCTTTTCGGGTTTTCCGTTATTCCCAGTTTAAGATTGGTTTCCGCATCCTGCAGACGCTTTCTGGCCGCATAAAAGCCCGCCACCTGCAGCCAGCGCTCTTCACTCTTCGGTTCCGCGGTAGTCAGGCCTTTCAGAATCTCCACCGACTTTTCACTTTTGCCCGCAGTCCAGTAAACACTTGCCAGCGCCAGCTTATGTCCCGCTTTAGCCGGTTCCAATTCAATGATCTTGTTCACCATAGCTATGGCATCGTCGAATCTCTTGGACCTCATATAAACATCCGTCATGCTGGTGTAAATCATGGTTGATTTGGGATTAACCGCAATTCCGCGCTTCAAGGCGTTTTCCGCCTCGACGGCGTTGTTTCCCTTCAGATATGCGGAGGCCAGCAGAATATATATTTCCGGCCGTTTCATTCCTTTCTGTTCCATTCCCTGCAAAAGACTGATGGCCTCGTTGTCACTCTGTTTGAAGAGCAGGGTCGTCACCTTGAGAAGCAATGCATCTTCATTGCCCGGTTCTATATTCAGAACATACTCCGCTTTTTCCAGGGCTTTGTCCGGCTGGCGGGCTCTGAGAAACAACTTTCCAATCTCAATATGGGCATTCATATGCTTTGGGTTCAGCTCGGCCGTCTTGAGGAAATTAGCGTACGCTCCCCGGGGATTACCTTTGTGCAATTCAACCTGACCCAGCATATAATAGGCTTCAGCAAATTTAGGATCTATCTGAATGGCATTCTTAAACTCGAGCGCTGACTTGATGTATTCACCTTTTTCATAAAGCGTTTTTCCTTTGTTGAAAAACTTCATCTTCTTTTCTTCCGGTCCACTGCAGCTGATAAGCAGAGAAACACACATCAGAATAATCAAACAGACAGACAATCTTTTTTTCATATATAAGACCCCTCCTTGATATTTAGCCGGTTTAAATTTTTCTTATCCTGTCGTCGCCGGGAACTATATGCTGATATGACAATTCCGCATCCCGTATTACAATAATCCCCGCACCGCTACTATGGAAAAAGCAACTACCGCCGATAAAGCCACAGTCCCTATCTTATCCCGCGACTCACCCATAATAATCTCATAGGTAAAAAATAAAATAATAGTTTTTATTGCCGACAAACGGAATCCCGCCCACAATTCCGGAAGAAAAAATATTCCCACCGCAACAAAAAGCACCAGAAAATCCATCGGCGTTACCCTGAAACCGTTCCTCCGTCGGGTTACGCGCAGCACAAGCAGCCCCAAACCTCCCAGCACAAAGAATGACATATTATACGCATTCAACACCGTCTCGTTCATCTGATTGATCCAGGATTCATTATTTGTTTCACTTAAATAAATCATAAAAGGAATAAACAAATAGAGAAGCAGCAAAAGTAATCTTTTTGCCCATTCCCGTTTAAAAAACCAGACCAGACCAAAAACGACGACGGCAAAAGCGGATGAAATCGACAAATAAACGGGAGGTTGAGTAGAGATAAAACATAGCAGTATCAGCAACAGCGTTATACCGATTTCCACAGGTTTGAAGATAATCCGGATGAAAAAGCCGCTTTCCTTAAGCTTCTTCAAACGCATTTTCACAACATTATCGATAAAATGGGAACGCGGCATCTTCCAGTCCCTGTTGCAGGCCAGGTAAAAAACCGTGACAATGACGGAAGAAAAAACCAGATAAAGCCCGAGAATCAGCCATTCGGAATGGTAACGCAGCAAATAAGCGGAAACAACCATAAACGCCTGAATGATGTAAATCAGGAATACCGCCTCCGTCTGAAAAAAGCCGATGCGCATCAACTTGTGATGAAAATGGTTTTTATCGGCGACAAAGGGGGATCTTCCGCCCGCGATGCGTTCAGACATAACCATAACCGTATCCAGGACGGGAAAGCCCAGAATAATAAGCGGAAGAAGAGGAGAAAACGCTGTTTGACCCTGCGTAAGTGAAAGAGACAAGAACCCTGCCGAAAACCCCAGCAGTTGACTGCCGGTATCACCCATAAAGAGCACTGCCGGATGTGTATTAAAGCGGAGAAATCCGAAAATCACACCGGATAATGCTGTGGCCGCGATGACAATATTCGCATTCTCTTCCAGGTATGCCAGATAGCCGATGCAGATGAAGCATAGCAGGCATATGCCGCCGGCCAGACCATCCAGGCCGTCGGCCAGATTTATGGCGTTGGTCACTCCAACAATAGTTACAATTGTTAAAAATACGGCGATCCATTCATTGAGAACCATTCCTGCCGGCAAAAGGTCCCCGAGATTGGCCACTCTTACCCCGCCGTACGCCACGGCAATGATTGCGGCGGCAATCTGGGCGGCAAATTTTACCTTGAAATCAAGTCCTTTCAGATCATCATATAGACTGATGACGACAATGATCAACGCCCCTGCCAGATATGCCCTCATTGTAGTATCCAACGGACCGTAAAGCAAAAGGGAAATAAACACTCCGATGGACATGGCAATTCCGCCGATTCGTGGAATCGGTTTTACATGAACCCGGCGCTCATCAGGTACGTCATAGAGTTCATATTTAACCGCCAAACGCAGAATCAGCGGCATCAGCACAATCGTCGTTAATAAAGAAAGAATTAATGTCGGTACAATTGTCATAAGTTTATTTCAATTCTGCGGATAAAAAATATTCCCGGACAACTTAAGACCGCAACATCGCCCGCTTTATCATAGCTGCACGAAGCTTTATTAAAGCATCACCGCGGCAGAAACTCATTGAGCACGGGGACAACCTGTTTTGTAAATCCCTGAAGCCGCGACTCCGCTTCTTTTATATCTTCGTGGGGATATAAGGGAGTGATTATCCGGACAAGTGCGCCGTCCGTTCTTTGCCTGGTTAAAGCATCCCAGAAAGAATAAAGTTTAACCTGCGTCAGGCTGGTCAGAACACGTCCCCGCTGTGGAAACCAGAAGTAGGTTAATTGCTTGACGCCGCTTTTGCCTATGAAGGCTCTGTTTGTCTGCAACATTTGCCCGTTGTTTAAAGCAAATTTCGCTATGCCCGATTGTTCGAATGTCCAACCGCCTCCCGGCAGACAAGTCTCCGGGGAATGCGTTGCCCGGGCTTTACTCTGACTTTCATAATAGGCGACGTAAAACTCGACATCCTGCCCCTTCCCATTGCGATAGTTTACCATAATATAGTCGGTGAAATGCAGAAGATCGATAAACTCCTTATCCATTGTCTGAGAAGTTCCCTGCCACTCGCCGATTTTGAGGGGAAACTGAGTAAAGGACTTGTTGACGGGAATCTTTTCACGAAATTCGACCGTATGAGAAATAACCAGGGTTGCGGCGATTATACTTATGCCTGCCAGATACATCGGCTGCAGCAGAGACTTCCAGTTGTTCGCTTTCTCCGCCGGAGGAAAGGAGTCGGCGGCAAGCTTAAGATCTTCCTCCTTCTCATAATCGCGTTTACCAATTTTCTTCAACAGCCACATCTCTGCAAGCAACACGGGAATGGTCAGCATGAAAATCAGCCAGCCGGAGAATCCATGAAAAAATCCTTCAGCCACCTGCGCGCCCCATGAACTGTAGAGGATTCCCGTTATGGCGATACGCATACTGTTCACTATCACGGAAAGGGGTATCGACGACAGGACAAGAACGATTCTCTTCCACAGAGCCGCTTTAAACCAGTAGGCCAGCAAGAGACTTAAGACCAGAAGAGGAATCACATACCGCAAACCGCTGCAGGCATCAACGACCTGCAATTGTGTAAAACCGAGATCGATTATATTTCCTTCACGATAAGCCGACATACCATAAAGTTGAAGCAGAGCGACGCCTATCTGCGTTGAGACTATTTTCAGGTTAAGCAGAATCCTGTTATTTATAAAATTGGGAAAAGGAAACATGGTCAGCAGGATGAAAAGGGGAAAGGCCATGATCTTTATTTTCCGCCAGCCCAAATTCATCCACAAAAGACTTACTACGACAAGCCACATGGAGATATAGAGAGAAAACAACTCACCGCTCAATTCGCCCAGCCAGAACATAAGTATCCCGAAGACAAAAGGAATAAACCCCAGCCAGGACGCAGCAGAAGGTGTAATTGCCAATTCGCGGCGTTTCTCCCAGAGCAGATATAAAAATACAAAAGGTATCAGGTAACAATGAGAATAATCTTCCATCGCCCAGTCATGCAGAACGAGACGTTTGAGGGCAGTGTAATAAGTTGCGGCAATGACGAGTGCGAATGAAATTCCTTTCAGCCAGCCCGCCGGTTTGATCATTTTTAAATATTTAAAAATATCATTCATTTTATTTTCCCTATGATTGAAGTAGTATTTCCCAAATCCGTTCAGAAGCCCTCCCGTCCCACAGAGGAGGCACAGACGCCGTTTTTACCTTCTCCAGACTTTCTGCATAAGCCTGCAAAATACCTTCCTTTGTAATCCCCGCCAGCACATTTGTTCCCAGCTTGACCGTAATAGGCCGCTCCGTATTTTCACGAATTGTTACGCAGGGAACACCGAGGGCGGTTGTTTCCTCCTGTAAACCGCCGCTGTCCGTCAGTACAACCTTCGCATCCTTCCACAGGAAAAGCGATTCCTTAAATCCTAGTGGAGACAAAAGCTTAATATTATCTGTAAATTCTATCTGAAACCGCTCCATCATCTTTTTTGTCCGCGGATGAACGGGAAACAAAATAGGCATTTCGCGCGCAATTTCGTTCAAGGCCGCGGTAATGGCCGTAAAATTCTTTTGGTCGTCAACATTGGAAGGCCTGTGCAGGGTCATAAAGGCATAGTTTTTGTCGGCCGGTTTTATTTTCTGCATGGCAAACTTGTCAACGTCCATTTGCTCCTGCTTTCTAACCTGATGCAGAAGGTTGTCGATCATGACGTGACCGACGAAATGAATCTGTTCTTTCCTTTTGCCTTCATGCAGCAGGTTTTGAAGTCCACTTTCTTCTGTGACAAAAAGATAGTCCGATATGGCGTCGGTTACCAGACGGTTAATCTCTTCGGGCATATCCTGATCGAAGCTGCGCAGACCGGCTTCGATGTGCGATACCTTGATCTTCAGCTTTTTAGCCGCGACACTGCAGGCCAGGGTGGAATTAACATCACCCACCACCATAACCAGATCCGGCTCTTCCTTTATACAGATTTCCTCAAAAGCGACCATAATCCTGGCAGTTTGCACCGCATGGCTTCCTGAACCGGCTTCAAGAAAAAAAGCCGGCTGCGGAATTTCCAGGTCATCAAAAAAAGCCTGCGACATTTCATGATCATAGTGCTGTCCGGTGTGAACAATACGGCAGTCAACATGATCATACTTCAATGACGCCCGATAGATCGGGGCTATTTTCATAAAGTTGGGGCGCGCACCGGCGACCAAAAATACCTTCATTTTTACCCTCGCTTAACGGCGGATTTTATGCTGCAAGATGGAATTGATATTTTGAATAATCTTGTCTCGTAATTCAGCTGTAATGCTCTATTAATTCTTTTGTCTCAATGATGTGCTGCCTGCTGGAAGCTCCGAAGACGATGGACTGAATTTGCGGCTGTCTGCAAACATATTCAATGGCGTCCTGCGGTCTTATTGCTCCGGATGCCAGAACCGACATGGCCAACGGTCGAAAAGGTTTTTCACGGATAGTCCGTTCATAATCTTTAATATCCGGGTTCATGAAATATCCGGCTTTGTTAATGGATGAGCAAACAATGGGATTATCGATGCCGCATTCCAGCAAAAAATCTACAAGCTTGGGCATGTTCATGGAATTGAAACCGGGTTCAACGCCGTACTTGTCGCGAATGTAGGACGCAAAGCTGATAAAGACGTCTTTCACACCAAGACCCAGCAGCAAGTCAGTGACAATGTTCTGCAAAAAGACAACCTTGACATTGAGCCCTTTGAATATCTTCATTTCCATGTCGACGAGAAGCTGCATGACCTTCATCATATCCCGCTCGAACAGAGACATGCCGCCCTTCTTCAGAATTCCCAGAATATCACCGGCGGAACTGTCGGCCAGAATAACTTCACGAAGCGCACCGAAAATTCCTTTTTCGGCGACAATCTGGGCATATTTATGGGCATAGGGCATGGAAGGATAAAAAGACATGTCGGCATAGCGATCAGCATGCTGCCGGATATAATCGCAGATTTCCCTGGCCCTCTCATTGGTATTCAACATAAAAGCCCGGATGCCGGCGTCGTAGGCAATGTCGATCACGTTCATTATGGCTTTCAAATCCCTGAATTTTTCCATTAAAGCGTCCGCCTTCTCTTCGGACATGTGATTTATTCCAAAAAACTGGTTATCACCGAATATGATTCTATCTAACACTTTCCACCTCCTGCCTGCTGAATTTTGACCAGATAGATGAACGCTTCGCCGGTTTTTTCATCAATGGCGATCCATCGGGGCGGGTGTTGTTCGCCGCTCCCCGGGACAGGGTGACGGCGGCGTCTTTTGTGATTTCATCCATGACAACATCTGTTTTTTGTGCCGCAGAGAAACCGGAAATATTCTCAAAGTTGCTTTTTTCCATGCAATCCACAAAATAATCCAGTTGCCTTGTAAATTCATTTCCACGAACATAAAAACGGACACTCTTCGCAAAATCAGTGATATAACGCGTGTTCCAACCGACCTCGAAACCTTGCTTCTCATCTGCTTCCCGCATGTAGATTTTATAGGCATGTTTATCCGCAACAATTTTGCCTTTGGTTCCGAATATTTTAACTATATTGGCCGGTTTCCTGTAGGCTTGATCGCTCCAGTTGACGTTGATCAGACCGGCGCGGCCTTCGTTATATATAAAATTGGAACTGACAATATCCTCCACATCGGATGAAAATACGCTCTGCAGAACGCTGCCGGCAACCTTATCCGGCTGACCAAAAAGATAAATCGCCAGATCAATGCAATGAGAGGCAAACTCATACATGCAGCCTCCCCCAGTTTTCTTCTTGCTCCGCCAGCTCGATTTTGTGTCTTTAAGTACTGTCGCCCCGTACATCTCCGCACTGAAATTTTTAATATCACCCAGCACACCGCTGTTGATAAGTTCTTTGACTTCCATGAAAACTTCATTAAAACGATTTACATAACCGACCTGGGTCACAAGGTGTTTACCTTCAATATCTTTCAATATCGCGGCGCCTTCTTCGGGGGTCATTGTAAAAGGTTTTTCCACAAATATATGAATATTTCTTTGAACGGCGGCCTTAATGACATCCGCATGCGAATCCGTGGGCGTCGAAATAATTACACAGTCAAGCTTCTCTTTATCCATCATGCGCTTGTAATCCGTATATGTTCTGACTTTTGTGCAATATTGCTTCAATATTTTCATCATAATGTCCGATGAATCGCACACGGCGACTACATCTACGGAAGGGTGAGTATTTAAAATTGAAAAATGAGTTATACCCATTCTCCCGAAACCGATAAAGCCGCATTTTATCATTTTACATTTCCTCCACTAATTTTATCATTCACGAGAGTCCTGATAATTAAATCAAAGGCGCTTTTTCCCTTTTTTAAAAGACGGATATCCGGTTCCTGTCTGCTCGCTTTATCGAGATAATCCAGCGTATACAAAGCGGTTAGATTTTTTTCATGCGACATAAATCCTCTTTTGATCAGATAGGTATCTACATCCAGCAGACTGTCCTGATAAACGGATATTGTGGGTATGCCAAGCACCGCGGCTTCCCGTGTCATTGTACCACCCGCGCCGATAAATAGGTCGCAGCGGTTCATAATGTCTTCCAGTTTGATGCTCTTATCCGGCACGCTGACGCCCTGAAAAATATCCTGCTTATAGTGGCTGGTCTGTTCGGCGCCGCGAGGCAAAATTGTAACATCACACCGGTCTTTGATGCCCACGACAAGATCGTCCATAAAATTAGAGCCGCCCGTGTAATATTGGGCCGTCCATGGTTCCGGCCTTATATAAACAACTTTTCTTTTGTTTTCCGGGGAAGATGAACTTTTGCCGTTTTTTTTGAATTGCCAAAGATAGATGCCTTCCTTAACCCCCGGATACTGAATAATTTTATCCGGCCTGGCCCCTTGCTTTTCCACTTTTTTGACATCCAGAAATTCAGGAATCATGATTTTATCGGCAAAGATAAACGATACTTTATTGCCTGCGGCATGTTCGTTGTCATTTAAATAAATGCAGCGAGCCCCCAGCATCTTTGATACAAGGGGAGAATAGAAGGAACTGTGAGAGATGCCCGCCTGTACACCTTTCCCACGCAGGAAAAAATAGAGCTGCCATATCCGAATAATGAATCCCCAAATTTTCTTTATTGAACTCTGCCCGTAATGCTTTCCCACCACATGATAATCGAAGCCCGCCATATCCAGCAGATCAATAGTATTGGCCAGCGGCCGCGTTGTTATAACAACTTCATGGCGCCGCTGCAGATCTCTGATCATCCGGCCAAAGAAGTTGACGTGGGGAGAATTAGTAAGATCGAACCAGATTTTCATTTTCAGGATACTTTCCTGCCGTACATCCGCACCATGTCACCCATATTCAAGTGGATATGAGCGGAATGCAGAAGATCATACTTATCGATAATATTTTGTACTTTTTTTTGAATAAACTTACTTTTGGACATAACACCAACATTCCACAACAGTCGTCCCGTTGAAAGCGTGCGTCCCACTTTTTTTGATACGACGATTTCAAAACCGATTTTTTCCAAAAGCCTTTTAAGAGTGTCTGCCGTATAAAAAATTATATGACCGTTACAGCTCAGGCTGCGTTCCCTTTTTCCCAGCAATTTGAATACGAAAGAGTCGTAGGCCGGCGTCTCCACAACAACCATCCCTCCGGGCTTCAGGAGACGCCATACTGTTTTCAGCATTGAAGCCGGATCATCCAAATGTTCAATCAGATGCAGCATGGTTATCGCATCAAAGCTGCCACGATATTGGTCGCTGTCCAACGATTCAAGCGCATCGTTAATAATGGGCATCTGGAACTCCTGCCGTGCAAATTGAACTGCACGGGCATCCAGCTCCACGCCGGTAGTTTCCCATCCCTGCTCCCGCAGGAAACACAAAAAAGTTCCGATATAGCAGCCGACGTCGAGAATTTTCCCTTTAGGGATATATTTCTGTAAATCCTCAGATATTTTCTTATAATCGGGCAGTTTATCGAAAGAGTGAAGCACCGTGGGATCATTTTTTTTCAATGGATGCAGAGTTGCGTTTCTTGATGCATAAACGTCAAAATTCCGTGCATGAAGAGGGTAAGCATACATCAGGCCGCAGTTCACACATTTGACAATTTGATGAATCTGAGCAACATTCTCTTTAAAAACAACATCGTATTTTGATGATCCACATATATGGCAAACAGGTTTGCTATTCATACTTCATTCTCCTCAGATGCACGACTTGTTATTCCTCGTTGCTGCTCCAGCAATTCACCATACATGCGCCTGATCCGCCTGGCTATGCTGGTTAGATCAATCGCGTCTAAACATTTTGAATTATCCAATGAGGATCTATTCTTTATCCGGGACAAAAGGGAGACCGCCTCATTTGCAATGGTTTTCGGGCTTCTATCCGCCGCCACAGCGCCAAACTCTACCAACTTTACCCATTCCTTCGCATCACCCACATCAACGGAAACAAACGGCAGTTTGGCGGCTATGGCTTCTTTTATAACAGTTGGAGAACCTTCGGAAAAAGAAGTTAAAAGCATAATGTCGCTGCTCCAGTAAACTTCCGGCACTTTTTTCCGTTCGACATTTACCAGATGAACTTCCTCCACCTGACATCCTCTTTTTTCCAACTCCCGGCACGCCTCCGCAAAAAGACCGTAGTTCTTGACTTTTCTTGCGGGGTCAGAAGGAAACAGCACCCTGATCCTGCCGGGCACTACCGGGCGCGGTTTATTTTCGTACGATCCCGGAAATTCGAAATCCCGGCTTTGTATCCCGCACGGAATTACATCTCCGTAGCCTAGGGCATCCCTTAATTTCTGCGACACTACGATTACCCTTGCCGCCGTCGGGGCCAGGAGCTTTGATATGTGCTTCGTTGGATTCATCAACAGATCCGTGCCATGGAATGTTATAACAACAGGAACAGGAACGAAAAGAGTGGAAACCAGAGTGAGGCCAAAATGAGCATGGACAATATCGTATCTGCCTTTCTTAACAGCAGCAGGCAGAAGCAATATCTCACGCAGGTATGCCCATCTGGGCCTGTCTCCCTCAATCACGCGAACATCTATAGTCAGATCAGGACAATGTTCCCGCATAGCCTCGACCTGTTCCTTGACAAAGGGACTCATGAAAGGTCTTTCGGCAGTCGGATAAAGGTTGGTTATCACCAGTATTCTCATGTTATTCTTATCTTATTCCTATCTGGAAATAACCGCTATTTTGCAGAGGCCGACCTGATCTTTTCGCTGAGCTGTGCATGATATAATTCAAATCGGTATTCATCGTGAACCTGTAGAGCATTTTTTTTGTATTGTTCGTGATTTTCCATAATTTTCCGTATCGCGGGTAAAATATCAGATACGCCGTTGATGCAGGCGCCGGCTTGCCTATCTTCAATAAGCTCCGGATAACCGGGCAAATTCCTTACGATAACCGGAACACCTACCTTTAAATGATGAAAAATTTTCCCAACCGATAAATCACTGTAATATAGATTTTTATCATAGCTTTCTCCCATGGGGCCATGAACCATTATTCCAATGTCACAGGAAGAATAAACCGTGTCCAGTTGATCGAAGGGAACAGGATCGTCACTTAAGAATATTTTTTTATTCAGGTATTCCTCCGGGATGGAAAAACCGCAGCCCGGATAAGGACGTTGATGGGTATGGAGAACCAGAATATAATTATCCGGCCACTCCGGAATGGACTGGAAAATATCTCTGACCCGGATGAACGGTGTAAACAAACCTCCCGCATGCAGAATTATGACCTTGTCCCTGGGAATGTTGAATTTATCATTAAAGTAATAGTTTCTGACTATTTTACCCGTTCCAATCTGCGAATTAGGAATGGATATCATCGCCTTCGGGTCCAGTCCGTTTTCCTTCTCCAAAATTTTACATCGTATTTTCCCGAAATCCAACGTGCACAGAGCCTTCCGGCTGCATTTCTTTTCCGCCCGTTTAATAATCTTCAATCCAAAATTATCGATATCCTCTTCGATATACAACTCCAGAGACCAATAAATGAGGGTTCCCTTTTTTCTTTTGGAAAGGGCGTACGCTGCAATTAATGAACCGGGATCGCCTCCAATGAAGACTTCATGCTCCGGACATCTGTTCTTGATGAGACAGGCCGCAATGAAATAATAGTTGCGAAACAGGCTGTCTATTCCGTCCCCGAAAGTACTGAACTTTTTCAGCCCGATGTGCCTGAATAATCTAAAAAAAGATTTAACTACAAAAAGAATATATTTGGCGGCGACCGGATATTTGATCTCTATCAGTGTGTACTTGTCTTCCAGATCGGTAGGATGCCTTTTTATTCTTTCATCGGCGTACTGAAAAACCCTGATCTCATAGCCTTCGTCATGAAAAAGCCTTATGGAATTGCGCCACGGAGTTAAAGAAAAGACCGAAGTGTAATTTACAAAATAATTAATTACACCTTTGTGTTGCCGGTTTCCCATTTTTTCATCCATTCTTTTGATTTTACTTTTTGAAAATTCGTTAATCGAATAATTTATACTGAAAGACTGCCGGGAAATTTGGAGGTGAAAGTCTGACCAGCGCCGGCCCCCGCACGCTCTGCAGGGGCCGGCATAATTAATAGTTTATTTTCAGCAACCGGTCTTGAAACTCTTCATTTTAAGAAACGTTCAGCTGCCACCGATCGGTTAACTCCTGCGTTTTACTTCAGTTTGCTTATCTTAATCCGCGGCGCAGAATTCACCACAGTCGGTATTTCATATGCTCCGATGTCATAGGCCCCTGCCGGTCTGCAGGCCACACCTTCTGAACCTGTCCAATTGACGCAGCCATCGTACGGTACTCCCAGGGTTACTCCGTTATTGATAGCATTTCCCGATGATATGTTGAAAAAGTCTGTATTAGGAATCATACCGCCGCCACTGACTGCAATAAACCCGGTAGGCAGAACACCGCCGGTAAAGAGGGGATCAGCGTTTTGTGCGGTGCCCTCCCAAATGTTAATATTTGAGTTGGTGTAAGAGACTGTTCCCTGACGGACTAAATTGCCGGAAGCACGAAAGTACAGATTGTTGGAATGGTTATAATCCGCTATCAATGAACCGTAGTCATCAAGGCAGAACGCCGCGCCGCCGCTGCCAGTATAAATTAAATTATTTTTTATTTCTACTCCATCCGCATTTATCGCTGTATGATATAACCAAATCCCCTTTAAATTTTCTTTAGTGTTATAAATGGTGTTATTATAAATTTTTAATGGTATATTTCCATAATTTCCACCAGCCAGGTAAATAGTACTATTTATTAAAATATTTCCGTAGACGAATATATTTCCCCATCCTGTATAATCAGTTAGTTGAGGTATCATCGAGATACCCATTGTACTAGTTGTAGGACTACTATAAACTAGATTATAACGTATTGTAATATTGTCGGGAAAACCAGGAGAGGGATTATCACAATAGGTAGTAACAGCTATTGCACCAGCAAGAGCGTTATAAACAGCATTATACTCTATTAAGACATTTTTTGAATTGAGAGCAATTGTTATCCCATGGCCCCATGATTTGCCGCCCCAATAGCCTGCGTCATGTATTTTACATCCTCTCACCGTTATGTCTTCAACATGATTTGGAGACGGACCAATTCCACCTACTGTACCACGCGACGGATAAATGGCAATTCCTTCATGTCCGGTCCGATAAATTTCACAATTAGTTATTGTTACATTATGTGTTCCATAATAACGGCTCTGCCCTACCAGGATACCATAATAGTATTCGGTAGGAATAGCTTCATCCCCGCCTGTATCATGTATAAGGCAATCATCAACCACTATATCTGTTATATCCGCTGGAGCTTTATAGCCAATGTATATACCACCTATGCTCTGTTCGTTGGCATCTATATCAAATCCCGTAAAAGTAACATAGCTTGCGTAAATATCCACCACACCAGAACTTGGTGTTCCAGAAGGTGTACCGACAGCTCTAAGTTTTGCCCTCGTTCCAGTGGCACCATAGCCCAGACCATGGTAAGTAACGCCTTCCTTGGTACTAAGTATTGGACGAGTTGCGCCTATCCAAGTATCTCCTTCACGGAAATAAACTACATCACCACTTTTTACCGTGGCTTCTACTTTTGCAATGGTTGCCCACGCCGTGGCGTCGGATGTCCCGGCGAGTTTGTCATTACCCCCGTTTTTAACATAGTAGATCGCTGCCAGAGATTCACATACTCCCCCTGCAAAACATGTGGAGAAGAAAATCAGAAAAAATATAAAAAATATAACACGATTTTTGACGGTTGCCACAAACTGGTCCCGCCAGCAATGATGGTTTGCCTCACTTCCGGCTGACACAAAAGTGTTTAACAGCTTTTGCCTTTTACTCCTCATTTTGCACCTCCAACCCCTTCATTTGGATTTCTATATCTTTAGATATAGGCTTTCTATACCCTTCGGTTTAGAAAGATCCAAACTTTAATTTCCACGGTGGGAAGTGTTAATAATATATTCTAGTTATTTGCAACAAAATATTTACATGCGAATAGCTTTTTACCTTGAATTCTTCAATTACATTATATGCGTTACAAGCAGGAATTATGGCAGGAACTTTATAAATAGAAGCTACTTAACCTGTACGCTTACCTTCATCCCGACACAGGCAAATTATCCTTTGAAATCAGAGTTAAAGTAATGGAAGCGGAAATCTACACCTTGACGATAGAGCCTTGACGGTTGGCAGCGAAGTAGCCTAATCTGGCCAGGAGCCTGATGGAGAGGCGATTTATGATAATACTGGGTCTGATCCGGAGTTTCCTGCAGCACGACAGATACAACATCTGCAGGCGATGACTGCCCGGCGAGCCGATTTTGCCCCGATAACGGTCATAATAATCTACCAGGCCCAAATCCAGACAATCCCCGAGCAGTTGGAAATTAAGCTTCAGCCAGGCATCCTCCCCGCATAACCTCTTCATATCGCTTTCATATTTACTGATAATGTAATGCAATCCTTCAACATGCCTTATTGCACTTCCCGAAATGGCATTCCCGCTGTCGGCGTGATAAACCATCAATGGTTCTCTCAGATGAGCAATGTTGCAATACCGGGCAAGACGAATTGACGTATCCCACTCCTGAAACGACGGCACCTGCTCATCCAGATAGCCAATTTTTTCCAGGGCCTTTTTGGATGTTATTATCGTTGGGAAAAGCATCGCCCGCATCCGGAGCAGTGTGGAATATTGATTTTCACCTTCCACAACGGGCAACAAACGAATGCTCCTGACGCCTCTTGTCTTATCAAAACGATAGGCATTGCAATAAACCACACTCCAGGGATTATAATCCGCCCTTGCCAAAACGGAAACCTGCCTCGCCAGCTTTTCCGGCAGCCATTCATCATCAGAATCATGAAAGGCAATCCAGTCCGCCTTCGCTTCCTGAATCCCCCTGTTGCGGGCTGCCTGCGCCCCTGAATTTTTTTCCAGAACGACACAACGAACCCGCGAATCAGGATAACTGCGCACAACAGACACAGTATTATCCGTGGAGCAATCGTCAACAACAATTACTTCCAGATTTTTATAAGTCTGAGCCAATACCGACTCCAGACAATACGTTATCGTATTTTCGCGATTAAATGCCGGAATAATTACTGAAATCAAAGGATTATTTTCCATGATTCCTTACTTCAACCGAGCCTCCGTTGTTCCTGCAACAGCGGTTTTGCTTGTTAAAACTTCTCTGTTAATTACCGCCTGCCCGGCAAGACTGCAAAAGTAGCAGTACCAGATGAGCGACCACATGATATTGAAATACCATCTGTTAACTCCGACATTGTCAGTCATGGAGTTTACTGCAACGGCCACCGTAACGCCGAGACCGGCCAGGTAAACAGCTAATGCTTCGGGATCATTGATCACTCTCTTTCGCCTTATAAAAAAAGAGAACAACAATCCGACAACGAGAAATGGATAGGCCAACCCGCCCAGAATGCCATAACTGACGGCATAGACCAGGTATTCGTTATGGGGATGAGTTTTTACCTTGTCGCCGACCATATAGGTCAAGCCTACTCCCATGGGATATTCCAGAATATAATCAACAGCCCGCGACCAGAGGGTAAACCTGTCGGCATCCGCCACATTAACAACACGGTGTTCAAAGCGCTTCCCGAGGTATTCTTTCGTACTTGATGGAGAAATAGCAAACATAAACAACAACATGCAGCAAACGACGGTCACCGAGGCAATTACTTTTGTTATTCGCACTTTGCGTACCTGGGCGTAAAACATGGCAATCAAACCGCAAAGAACCGCCAACATACTTCCGAAACTGCCCGAAGCAAGCAATAAATAAACGTTCATGGCTAAACATGCGCCGGCAATCAACCTTTCGCGGAGCTTAACCTGCAACACTGTCACCGCAGCTGACGCACAGATCAGAACCGCCAATATAAAACCTACACCCGTTCTGGAGAAATCTACAATTATTTTACCCAGGCTATAGTCAATATAACCCTCGGCACCGGATGCTCCATGCAATGAGGCCTGCCAGGCGTTAGCCTCCGTTCCGAACAGCTTCGCCGTAAGCAGTATTACCGTCGACGGAAGAATCAGGAAATACAATAACCCCAGCAGGTTTGCCTGGTAGTTCCGGCTCTCTTTCATTCTTACGTAAATCATAGGCACTAATATCAGCGGCGCCAGGCCAAAATTTAAGAAGTATGCCGATTGCCGCATTACACTACCCACAACATTGCCGGAAAGCCAGTTTACCGCACTGGTTACAAACCCGATTATGATCAGACCAGCCAGCGCATAAATCCACTTGGGAAGCCTGGTTAAATGCCACATGCCAACCAACATAAAACAGGCTGCAAAAATAAGATTGCAGGCAAACTGCTGCCTGAACAGGGGTATCGGTGTTGCGGCGGCAATTGAGGCCAGAAAAATCCAGGGCAGAGGATTCTTTCGCCACAAAAGTGTAATAAAAACCGCAAAGGCCAGAACAGAAATATAAAAAGCATACGAACGGCCAAGCAGGATGGATGCCGCAATGATCGCCCCCCCCAAGAAAAATGCAATACCTAATGTTCTTGCGGGCAATTTTCGAAAATTGTCAGCAGCTGCGTTATATAAAGTTTTGGATTGCTCATTCATGACTATGTCTCATACAATTTTTTAATTACAGGACTTCTTTTTCCTTTTTCGTCAAAATATATAAATCCACATAAGCGGCCAAAGTCCTGGCAACTCTTCCCAGTAGAGAACCTGCTGTAACCGCAAGCAGTCCGCCAATCTGAGGTAACAGCAACCAGGTCGCGATAGGAAAAACAACCACTCCAACAATAATGCCTCGACCAAAGAGCCAAGGCCTTCCCATAGCAAAAAGGTTGTTTATGGGTAAATATGCCGCCTGCACAACCGGAAACCAGAGGCATACTTTCATCACCGGGATGCCAGTAATATATTTGGGAATCAGCAGAGGAACGAATATATCCAACAAAAATGAACCTGCATAAGCAACTATTGCCATAAATCCCGTAAGTACCGCCGTCACCTCAATAATCCGTGTATTGGCCTTGCGTATGCTTCCTTCTTGAGCAAAGGATGTGACAACACGAGGAGTTATAACTTTCCATATAGCCACAGGCAGAGAGTCCAATGCAGAACGTACAGCATAGGCAACCGAAAAAAGCCCCAAAGCAACAACGCCGTCCAGAGCCAGTATCAGAGCGCTCTCAGTAGCAAACCAGCCGGTTGTATAAAGGGCACCCCATATGCCGAATGGAAGGCCTATTTTAATGACCTCTTTAAGGGCTTTGATGTCTAAGCGGTACTTTACCCTGAGCGGCCTTTCTCGATGGAAAAGCCAGAGCCCCAGCATCGCGGGGAAGGCCACGCGGGCGCAAAGTCCATAGAATCTGAGGAACGGCAGCAAAAATACCATTCCAAAGGTCAGTATTGTCTGGGCAATCTCAATCCTTGCAAGGGTCACAAAATGATTTAATGTGCGATAGGTGGAGGTTAGATAACTGCCGTAAAATATCCCCCAGCAAACTATAGCTTGAGACAGCCAGCCAAACACACCATAGAGATCATGACGAACTAAGCTGTACGTTGCACAGCATATGAAACCGAAACAGACAACAGCCGACATAAGAAGATTGAAAGCCCCGGCCGAGGAGGCAAGAGCATTAACTCTCTCCGGCATCTTTTTACCGACGTAATAAGGAATTTGACGCCAAAGGCCATCGTTGGTGCCAAGGTTTAGAAACATAAGATATGTTAAGGGTATTGTAAAAGCACGGAATGCCCCTACCTCGCCGGGCCACATGAAACGGGCAACCAAGAAGCCGCTGACGGCCGTGAGTACCGACGATAGGATATTACTGCTCAGGAGCGCTGCAACAGATTTGATAAACTGCCGATTTCGGGAAATCTTCGCACGCAAGCTGATGATTAAATTTTTCAAAATCGACGCGTCTTCGAATATCTTATCATTTGTAATTTCTTCACTGTTTTTCATCTTAACATCATCACCGGTTGCACACAATCGTTTTACAGATCTCCCTTCCACATTTTCTTGGAATATTTTAATAAATTCTTGTCGTGTTCCAGATTAAGAAATGTGGCATATGCTTCGAAACCTGCATGCTTTTTGAAAGCCATTTCACCACTTGAGCCTTCCAGAGACATTATGCCGTAGTTGAACCATTCTATATGAGGATCTCTTACATATTCCCGCACTGCACAAAATAAAAAATAATTCATTATCCCATGTTTCAGATGATCAGCGTGTCCAATGAAGTGTTTAAAAAAAGCAAAATTTCCGCACGTTAACAAAGTCAAGTAAGCACATAAACAATTATTTTTGAATATTCCATAATATTTACAGTGAAGTTGCTCTTCATTATTCAGATACCGTGGTTTTACCGGTTCAATGTACCAACCATGCATTGGACCTGAAGATCTAACTTCTTTTGAGGTATTAATATTGAATATCTCGTCCATATACTTATTCCAGTCAAATTCTCGAAATTCGTATCCCTGCTTTTCAGCTTTTCGAATCATATTTCTAGTTTTAGCTCTTACTGAATTTAAGTACTCTAGGCTCGATTTAGGAATTTTCAATAGAGCTAAAGCTTGATATAATAAAATTGAATTGCTTGGTATAGCGAGTTGTTTCGCTCTAGTCTTTTGTATCTCTAAAATACCGCAATGATCTAAGTAATCTTTAACGATTTCATAAACAATCACACGATTCATTTCATTTTCTGCTATTTGAAAGAACGGGTTGAGTACTGCAATTCGATGCTGTTCAATCAATTGTAGTAATAATTCCGATAATATATCATCTTCTTTAGTGACTAATTTTAAACCTTTGTAAACGAGACGTCCAAGGCACATTGATCGTAATTCTTTTTTTATATCTGAGTAAACTGTTTTGATAATTGTCATATACTTACTTTCGATATTTTGTATCTTAGAGTGTCCACTCACTTTAGAGCGGCATCAATTTTTTTTAGTCTACAAAAACCACTATCTCTATTATTCACATTGACCTTCTGTCATATTAAAGGTGCAAACTCAAAGTAATTTCAATAATTAGGTTCTACCAAATGCATCTTCTCAAAAAACACTTTACTGTAGCTTCTGGCCAGGCGCCGATATAAATGCATATTGTCGGTTGTTACACAGATCCTAGGCAACCTATAGAGATCTTCATCCAGATTCACCAACCTCTGTTCTGCTGACGCTATTCCGTACAACTTTACGTCATCAGCAACATCATTGACAAATTGGTTATCAACACCATAAGGAAGGCTATAGAATTCCGGCTTTCCATTAAGCTCCTTTATCACATATGATATTGAATTTCTGATTTCTTTTTCTATTTCAATTCGGCTTAAATGGGCGGGTGGTAAATGTTCGTGTCCGTGCACCTCGATGCTAAGCCCATATTCTTGCATCTCTCTTAACTCTGCCTTTGTAAGATACAGTTCTTTTGCAAGTAACAGCTCCTCATTTTCATCCAAACCTGCACCTTGCGCCATATCTGAAGTCAACGCCATTAGCTCCGTTATATTAATGGCATTCGAATCAATTATTTCACCGATCATGTCTTTTAAATCAGGATGATTATTTCTCATATGTATGTATTTCTTTAATACTTCAAAGCTTTTCTCCGCAGGTAATTTGTCGATGGCTATGTATAATTTATGCAGCCAGAGAAGTCTTTCCGACTCTACGGTGGATGTAGTCAGAAAAAGAGTAAAAGGGATGTTTTGCTCTTTCAGAAGGGGAAAAGCATTCTGATACAAATCCTTATAACCATCATCAAAGGTAATGACCGCCACCCTTTCCAACTTCGATGCCTTGATGCTGCTGATCAAATGTTCCAACGTGACAAAACGGTAGCCTATAATTCTTAAATAATTAATTACAATTCTAAATGAGCCCGGGTCTGTCACGCCGACGCGCTCGTCCAGCAAGCTGCCCGATGATTTCCCTATGCGATGAAAACATAAGATAACAGGACGATTGACAAACGGAGCTAAAAGAAAACTGGTGACAAAAAAACAAGCTGTTTTAACTATATTGTAAATTTTTAATTTGCTCATATTATTTTAATCCAGCCAGGCAAAAGGTGTGAATTCGCTTCCTTTCTTTCCAAAATCGTTGATTTAATAAATTTACCTCCACCCCCTGCACCCCCGCCAGCGGGGGACATCATAAAGATAAAGCAAGCAACATCTTTAAATTATAACACAACCTCTTTAGAAAAGAGGTTGTGTAGTGCTTGAGTCAATGACATTTAACTGTATTTTGCAACCTAGGTGAATACCCGTTCGCCGTCGCCGTCCTGAATCGTTTTTCCGCTCTCTTTTAATTTCTCCGCCAGGCTTTTTGTGATGATGTAAGGTATCGCCGTTTTCTGCCGGGAGATAAAAGGGGTTTTATTTGTCAGAATATATTCAGATAATCTGGAGTCATAGGAAACCATCTCTTTAATTCCTTTTTCGTACATATACCTATAAATAAAGCCGGCAACAGCTTCGACGTGTTCCGACTGGAAATATACATAGGGAATTTGCAAACTTTTATTGCGGACGGTCAGCATCAAAAAAGCGATCATTTCACTGCGGTTATTCCAAATTTTTATGACCTCGTGCCGGAATTCATTGCAAACGGAAGAAAAAATGAATCTTTCATCCCGTTTCGGATATTCGGAAGACTTTTGCAAAACCCATGGATACTTTAAAATCCACGCGTACTCCTTTTCCGATCTCCGGAACAGTTCGGAACTTTTCCATCGGCTCATGAACTGGACACTTTCATCATCAATGCCGTCCACTTTTTCATATAGCGGATTATTATTTTTCAGAGCGAACAACAAACGCACTGAATTAAAAGAATTTAAAAATTTATCAGCAGCGGCCAAGCCAATCCTTCGAGGCAATGTTTTTGCCGGAAAATTCTCTCTTAAGTTGAAGCGAATGTTGGCCTGCACACCCTTTCTGGATGCCAGGGCGGTAAAAGCCCCGGATTTTTCATAGACGCCGAAGGAACTTGGAACCCAATCCGCCACCAGAATCTGGTTGTTCCAGGCATCAAGGGCTGCATGAAGGAGCTTTCCGGCGATTCCTTTTCGCCGCTGGCTAGGATCAACACCGGATGCGCTCAGCCAGCCGACTTTATAAAATTTGTCGCCGTCGTAAAGAAAATCGGCCAATACACCAAGATATCCGGCCATCTTATTCTCTTCAAAGGCCATTAAGAGCAAAACATCATCATCTGCGGCGCGGGGATTGGTCAAATGAGATAATGCCCTGTATTTTGTAATTGGAATAAGCGGCATGGATTTAAATTCTTCGGAATCAATGAATTCCCGCAGCGCCTTTTTGTTCAGCCTCCTGATCTCCATCACTACCTCTTAAAAATAAATGGTTGATATTGAGAGACTTTTGAAAAACGGCAGACATGTCATTGCAAACCCTTCATTTTACTCAGAACAGGCTCCGTGAAGCAATCTATAGCAGAACAAGGGGTTGCAACCCCTTGTTCTATTGCCGCGTCGCTTCGCTCCTCGCAAAGACTCGAGGGGGAGTTTTTCAAAGGTCTCGATACAGCTCCGCCCTCTCAGTTACATGAGGGCGGTTTTTAGGCTTCGCCAGTTGCAAAATTAATAATGATGTAGGGCAAATAAAAATAGATGCATCGCTGCACCGGATTTTCGCCGCTTTTTTCGGCGACATTTCAGCCGTCCAAAGTTGCAGCAAAAAATACATTTTTGGTTATAAAAACGCCATATACCAAGAACTATATTTTGATATATCAATGGATATAGATATTTACAAACAGCCCGTGATCATTGCTATTCCCGATCACACAAGCAATTGGATCAACAAGTGTTTTGCCTTTAACGTTGCTTCTAAATCTTTATGGATTTTTTTCAAAAAAATGTTGCACCGGAAAAGTATTACAAACCGGGTTTTGGCTCTCCAACTTGTTGAAACAAATCTTTCCAGTTTCTCTTTGAATAGATGTAAACACTCATTATCTCAATGAAAAAAGCCATCGCTCCGACTTTGGACGACGGCTTTTCGATACATTTAGAATATTTTTTATTTCCTATTCAATAGAAATTTTTATGGTATTTTTTTTCATATTCATTGGCACTGTCGTTCTATATCAGCTGCAACAGCTTTTTCCTTTATCCATTTATCTATTTCCTTCCAATCCCCTTCTAAGGGCAGGGGCATATCGAAATCCTTCATAATCTCGCGGGCGATAAGATAAGCTTTAATCATATTTCCTTTTGTGACAACGTGAATGGCATCCCAGAACAAATCTTCTTCACCAGTCATATACTGAGCGGCATCTATCAACGGCAACCCGTATTGGACGGCCTTCCGGCGCAGTATTTCATTGACTTTGCGCATATGTGGACGATAAACTTTATCGTGATCTGCGCCGTAGTTTAAAACATTGGAAAAGGGAAATGTCATCAGACAAAGCCTGATATCTCTATGTTTTGAAACTGCATAGATTGTTTCAAAATTTCTTTCGTATATATACAATTCTTTCGGGTCGTACTGATACTTTTTACCGGGATTGAGGATGGACTTTTCCATGCTGTAATGCCGCCTTAAAAATCTGGGAAATCTGCGCCTCACCAGCGCAGCCGCAATGCGATATAAAACAAATAAACGGCTCCAATAGACATCCATTGATGGTGGAACAGTGAGATTGTGATAGGCATGCGCCGCATCCCCGCGTAACCCCGGATATCCACGATAATTATGGTCATTGCAGTTGTCATGGAGGACAACATAATCCGGATCGAAATCTATAACATTCAGGACAAAATTAACGGTCGAATGCAAAGACGACCACCAACCCATACCAAAGTCAAATACCTGGAACTTTGTTCGGGGATATGTTTTATTCAGAAATTGTTCGAGTAGTTTGGGATACTCTGTACACGTAGAATTACCCAGGCAGGCAATCCGAATTGTACCTGGTGGTTTTGGAATATCGTGCAGAGTTATACTTTTAAATCCCATGTCGGTGTTGCCATTTTCGAGGTCTCTTCTGGGTAATGTGAATTGAAGAAACGGATGCGGCATAAATCTTGGCATAAAGATGCCATAAAGTGCTGCATCAGTAAGTTTCTTTCTTATACCCGTCAACGAAAACTTTTTGGCCGGAAATATTGCTGAACCATATTTTATTATTACCCTCAGGATAATTTCGAAAGACATAACCACAAAAACAACTATGAAAAAAAATCCAACTATCGGTGAATAATGAACATTGCCTGCACGCAGAACAAACATCACGGTGACAAAAACCCAAAGCAAGTATTTGGTAAACTCCACCCCATGATCGGGAATATCCTCCAATCCGAAAAGCCGCTTAAACAGCGGCGGAAAAAGTAAAAGCATCAATATTCCGTTTAAAACAAGAAACATAATCATGGGTTTAATCTTTACCCCCGCACATTATTACCGGCTTTCGCCATTTCTTCACGGGCAACACTGCTGAACTTTGTTTGTTTATTAATCCCGTCCTGTGCTTCCTTAAGGCTTGCCGCAAATTGAGCGCCCAGTTCGGCGGATTCCACGAATTCATGATGACCCGCAGGAATAATTACAGTCTTTAAAGTTCCCCGGACGAGGTTTTTCCAGCCAAGTTCCGGATCATTATACGGCCAATCAGTTCCCACCGGCCCGCGAAAAAGGGTAACAGGACCGGGATATGGATGCGGTTCATAACTGTTAATAGCCTTATTATGGTTTCTAAATAAATCCAGCTCCCTTAACTCGAGAGGAACAGGCCGTTTCGACAACCGGAAAAGATCGCAACTCAATTCGCGCATCCTGTTGGCCATGTAGCGAGATACCCGTTTAAAAAAATAAATTGGTAAGGGAATTTTTTTTATTACACCATCATCTTTTAGTCCACGGGATACCCTTCTTTTAAACGAAGTCCTCCAGGCACGATATCCGTGTTCACCCGGTCCGATAGAATCCAACAGTGCCAGAAACGCCACCTTTTCACCCTGCTGCGTAAGCTGCTGGGCAATTTCGAAGGCGCATGTCCCGCCAAAGGAAGCTCCTCCCAGAAAATACGGTCCGGAAGGTTGAACAGTACGAATTTCTGCCACATAGTAGCCGGCCATTTCCTTCATGGAAGAATGTGGCGGCAGCACACCGTCAATTCCTCTGGCCTGAAGACCGTAAACCGGTTGATCCGGTCCCAGATGGCCGAGGAGGCTTTGATAATAAAGCAGATTACCGCCGACTGCATGAACAAGAAAAAGAGGCGGGCGGCTGCCTTCCGGATGGATGGAGACAAGGCTCCGCCATTGCTGAACCGGGAGGGTAATTTTGGGCAAAGCTCCTCCGGAGGCAATGGCGGTGGAACCGCCGGGATCGAGAATTTTCGCCAGACCGCGAACCGTAGGCGTCTGGAAAAGAATAGCCAAAGGCAAATCGACTCCTGACCATTTGCGGATGCGGACAAAAAGCCGAACCGCCAGCAGCGAATGCCCCCCCAACTGGAAAAAATTATCATTAACGCCAACTTGCTTTACACCCAGCACGTCGGCCCAGATTTCCGCCAGGGCCTGCTCCACAGGAGTTTCCGGAGCTGCATACTCTTCCTCCAGCGCAGACCTCGTATATTCCGGCGCAGGCAGGGCACGATGATCGACTTTTCCGTTCGGCGTCAGTGGTATCTTCTCCAGCATCATAAAGGCGCCGGGAATCATGTACTCCGGCAGTTTGCCTTTTAAATGCTCGCGCAGCACATCAAGAGGCAAAACGCTTTTTCCATCCGGAACTATATAGGCAACCAGGCGTTTGTCCCCGGCCGCATCTTCCCGGGCTATGACTTTAACTTCTCTGACGGCTTCGTGCTCACTTAGAATGGATTCGATTTCACCAAGTTCGATGCGGAATCCGCGAATTTTTACCTGCTGATCCACCCGCTCCAGAAATTCTATGTTTCCATCCGGGAGATAACGGGCCCGGTCCCCCGTGCGGTATATGCGCTCTTCCGGCTGCTTGCTAAACCAATCGGCCGTAAACCGCTCGGCCGTTTTCTCCGGCTGGTTCCAGTAGCCGCGCGCAACACCTTTCCCGCTGATGTAGACTTGTCCCGGCACGCCGACGGGTACCGGCTGCCGGTGTGCGTCCAGTATATAAATCTTTGAATTGGAAAGCGGTCGCCCCAGGGGAAGGGTGCCGGAAACAGAACTTGGCGGCATGCCGTTGACCGCATAGGTCAGGACGCCCACCGTCGTCTCCGTTGGTCCGTAATGGTTGAATATTCTGCAGTCGGCTGCATACTTCTGCAGGCCGGCGATCCAGTCGCAACGCGACGCCTCGCCGCCCAGGATCAGGCGATGGCGTGGAATCAGCTTTTGCGGATCCGGCCCGGCCAGCAAGGCAGCCAGATGTGAGGGTACAATTTTAAGGCAGTCGATTTGATAACGCTCAAAATAATCGGCCAGCGCCTCAGGATCGGCAAGACGTTCTTTTGAAATCACGTGCAGGCACCCGCCTGTACACCAGGAAGGAAAGACAACGGTGTTTCCCAGGTCTGCCGCAATTGTTGATACCGTTGCATAATTCCAGCCGGGTTCAAAAGCCATCCGTTCGCTTATGCCCTGGACATAATTGACGAGCTGCCGGTGTTCGACAGCCACCCCTTTGGGCCGTCCCGTCGAGCCTGATGTATAAATGACATAAACAAGATTTTCCGGGGCAACTTTCTTTTCCGGATTGGCATCCGGCATTCCCATTGCGGATTGATGATATTCCGGCGTATCCAGGTAAATCATCCGGGCCTTAATTCCGGGTAAAACATCGGCAAGCTTCTTCTGTGTCAGCACCACGGGCGTTTTCGCATCTTCAACCAGAAATGCCAGGCGCTCCGGGGGAAAGTCGGGATCCATTGGCACATATGCACCGCCTGCTTTGAGAATACCCAAAAGCCCGATCATCATTTCCAGCGAGCGCTCCATGCAGATTCCTGCCAGAACGTCCGGTCCTACGCCCAGTTTCCGCAGATAATGGGCAAGCCGGTTGGCTCTTTCATTGAGCTCCCGATAAGTCAGACTCCGGCCTTCATAGCTCAACGCCATTGCAGCGGGCGTCCGTTCCACCTGCTCCTCGAACAGTTCATGGATGCATTTGTTTTCGGGATAATCCGCGGACATGGCGTTCCATTCGACCAGCAGTTGACGACGCTCCGGCTCGGTCAGCAGAGGCAGCTCCGACAACCGCGCATCGGGATGGTCAACAATTCCCTGCAACAGAGTCTGGAAATGACCGGTCATCCGCTCAACAGTATCGCCGTCAAAAAGATCGGTATTGTATACGACCGAACAGGACAGGCCTTCCTGTCCTTCTGTGAGTTCCAGGGTTAAATCAAATTTGGCCGTGTCTGTTCCGGCCTCCAGTGAAACCAGCTTCAATCCGGCAAGCTGAAAGGATTCCAGCGGCGCATTTTGAAAAAGAAACATAACCTGGAACAACGGGCTATAGCTCAAACCCCGGGGAACATTCAGTTCTTCAATCAGCATGTCAAACGGGAGGTCCGGATGAGCATATGCGCCCAGAGCTACTTCCCGCACCCTTTTCAGCAGCTCGCGAAACGTCGGATTTCCGGACAGATCGGTGCGCAAAGCCAGGGTGTTGACAAAAAAACCGATCAACCCTTCTATCTCCACCCGATCACGGTTGGCCGTGACCGACCCGACAATGACGTCATCCTGTCCCGTATAACGGTGCAGCAGGGTTTGAAACGCCGCCAGCGCCGTCATAAACAGCGTAACCCCTTCTCTTTGGCTTAAGGCTGTGAGCGCCTTCTCCAGGGGTTTGGGCAAAACCCGGGATTTTCTCTTCCCGCGATAGGTCTGAACCACCGGCCGCGGATGATCCGTGGACAATTCCAGTACGGGAAGTGTTCCATCCAATTGCCGCTTCCAGTAAGAAGCCTGAGATTCCAGCGCTTCCCCTTTTAACCATTCCCGCTGCCATTCGGCAAAATCCGCATACTGGATGGGAAGTTCCGGAAGCGATGGGACTGTTCCCTGCACGAAGGCATTATAGAATGCAGCCATCTCCTGCAGGAGAACTCCTATGGACCATCCATCAGAAATGATATGGTGCATTACTAAAAGCAGGATGTGTTCCTTTTCGCCCAGGCGCAGGAGATTTATCCGGAAGAGCGGACCATGGACTAGATCGAAAGGTTTTCCGAATTCCTCGCTTGTCAGCCTCTCGACCTCCGTCCCGCGGCCGGTTTCCGGAAGATCCGTCAGATCCGTCACGCAAAGAGAAATCGATCCCTGCTCCGCAATGCACTGCATCGGCTGTTCATCCACCATGCGAAAGGTTGTCCGCAATGCTTCATGGCGGGAGACGATGGCCTCAACGGTCTGCCGTAAAGCATCCACATCCAGGGATCCGCTCATCCGGAAGGCCAGAGGAATATTATACATGGCGCTTCCCGGCTCCAGCTGGTCCATGAACCAAAGTCGCTGCTGGGCTAAAGACAGAGGGAAAATAAATACTTCGGAAACTTCTTTGTTCTCCATCAAATTCACTTGCATTTTTTATTAAACTTCGGACATTCCTGCGGGCTTATACTCAGGTTGTCAGTTTCTTCCGGCGCGGCTCGCGGGAGACGGGTTTTATCCGGGGAGCCTGTTTCAACGCCGCACCACTTTGCCTTGCCTTTTCAATTGACTGCCCAAGCCCAGCAATCGTCGGGTGCTCAAAAAAAGATAACAACGCTAAATCAACCTGAAGATCCTTCCTGATCCGGGAAATGACCCGCACAGCCAGCAGCGAATAGCCGCCCGCCTCAAAAAAGTTGTCATGAATGCCTATTTTTTCTATGCGCAGAACTTCCTGCCAAATGGCTGCCAGTTTCCGCTCCAGTTCCGTCTGCGGGGCCACATAGGCGGACGCCAGTTCCGGCCGCAGGTTCGCCGGTGCAGGAAGCGCCTTGCGGTCGATCTTACCGTTCGGCGTCAGGGGAAACTTCTCCAGCATTACAAAAGCGCCGGGAATCATATACTCCGGCAGCTTTTCCTTCATGTACTCGCGCAGAGCGCCCACGGCGGGGAGCTGCTTTTCTTCCGGTATAATGTAGGCCGCCAGACGCTTGTCGCCGGGCACATCCTCCCGCGCTGTTACCACAACATCGCGGATGGCTTTATGTCTCCGAAGTACGGATTCGATCTCTCCCAGCTCTATCCGGAATCCGCGTATCTTGACCTGATGGTCGATGCGCTGAAGAAACTCTATTCTCCCGTCAGGAAAACGCCGGACAAGATCTCCCGTCTTGTACAGGCGGGCTTGCGGTTCCCTCCTGAAGGTGTGCGGTATAAACACCTCCCCGGTCAGTTCCGGTCTGTTCCGATAGCCGCGGGCCAGGCCGTCTCCGCCCGTATAAAGTTCCCCCGGCACCCCGACCGGTACAGGCTGGAGATTTTTGTCCAGGATGTACACATCTGTGTTGGCAATGGGATAACCGATGGGAATTATCTTTGCATCCGGAGACACCTCCTGCGGTATTGGATAGCAGCAGGTAAAAGTGGTATTTTCCGTCGGACCGTAACCATTGATAATCTGTGTGCCGGACAACGCCGCCTGCGCCTTGAGCACGTGCGGCGCGGAAAGCTGTTCCCCCCCGATAAGCAGTTGAGCAACCCCCCGCAGGGCCTGCGGATCTTCATCAATGACGGCATTGAACAGCGAGGAAGTAAGCCACAGAGTACTGACGGAATACCGGCGGATTATCTCGGCGAGCTGACCTGCGGCCGGTATGCCTGCGGGACAGACTACGCAGGTGGCACCGTTCAAAAGAGCCGCCCACAATTCAAAAGTGGAGGCGTCAAAAGATATCGGCGCAAGCTGCAGAAAGATTTTCTTCTTATCCAGTTTTGCATAGTTCGTATTGACGACAAGGCGCACCACACCACGGTGAACAACTTCAACACCTTTAGGCGTCCCCGTCGAGCCGGAGGTATACATTACATACGCCAGGCTGTCCGCCGTGGCTGCGGCCGGCAAATTTTGGTCGCTTTCCCCGGCGACGGTCATCCAGTCCGTATCCAGACAAAGCACTTGCAGACCGTAATCAGAGATACCCTGCATCATCCGGCATTGTGTCAGCAGCACCGATATTCCCGTATCCTTCACCATAAAAGCAATGCGGTCTTTCGGGTACGATGAATCGAGCGGTGCATAGGCCCCGCCGGCCTTGAGGATGCCGAGCAGTCCCACCACCATTTCCAGCGAGCGCTCCATGCAGATTCCCACCAGGCTGTCTTGTTTCACACCCAGCTTCATCAAATAACGGGCAAGCTGGTTGGCCTTCCGGTTGAGTTCCCGGTAAGTCATTTGCTGATCTTCAAAGACCAGCGCCACAGCATCCGGTGTTTGTTCCACCTGCTGTTCAAACAGTTCATGGATGCATTTATCCCGGGGATAATCCGTACGTGTGGCGTTCCATTCAACCAGCAGTTGATGACGCTCCGGTTCGGTCAGCAGAGGCAGCTCCGACAGCCGCACATCAGGATGGTCAACGATTCCCTGCAATATTGTCTGGAAATGCCCGACCAGACGCTCGATGGTGTCGCTGTCAAACATGTCGGTATTGTATTCTATCGCACCGGCCAAACCATCGGAACTTTCCGTGAGCTCCACGGTTAAATCACATTTAGCCGTATCTGTTTCGATTTCCAGGGCGGACTGCGTCACCCCGGAAAGCTTCAAAGGTTCCAGCGGTGCATTCTGCAGGACAAGCACAACCTGAAACAGTGGATTATAGCTCATGTTCCGGGATACCAGCAATTCTTCAACCAGCTTTTCAAACGGCACATCTTCATGATCAAAAGCATCCAGTGTCACCTTGCGGACCCTGCCGAGCAGTTCACGAAATGTCGGATTTCCGGACAGATCGTTGCGCAAAACCAGCGTGTTGACGAAAAAGCCGATCAATCCCTCTATCTCCACGTGATTGCGATTGGCAGTGGCCGCCCCGACAATGATGTCATCCTGGCCGGTATACCGGTGCAGCAGAGTCTGAAATGCCGCCAGGAGAGTCATAAACAATGTAACACCCTCCCGTTGACTCAATGCTTTGAGTTCTTCCTGCAGGGCATGGGGTAAAACCCGATATTTTCTCTTCCCGCGATAGGTTTGAATTGCCGGGCGCGGACGATCCGCAGGCAATTCCAATACAGGAAGGGTTCCGCCGAGCTGCTCCCTCCAGTAAGACATCCGGGACTCCAGTATTTCGCCCTGCAGCCATTCCCGCTGCCATTCGGCAAAATCCGCATACTGGATGGGAAGTTCCGGAAGCGACGGAGCTGCCCCCTGTAAAAAGGCATTATAAAATGCCGTAATCTCCTTCAAGAGAACCCCTATGGCCCATCCATCGGTGATGATATGATGCATTGTCATAAGCAGGATATGTTCTTGCTCGCCCAGGCGCAGGAGATTTACCCGGAACAGCGGACCATTGGCTAAATCGAAAGGTTTCCGGAATTCCTCACCGGAGATTCTCTGCGCCTCTTTCTCGCGATCAGCTTCCGGAAGGCCTGTCAGATCCATCAGGAACGGCGTAATCGATCCCTGCTCCGCTATGCACTGCATCGGCTGTTCACCGATCATGCGAAATGTTGTCCGCAGTGCTTCATGGCGGGAAACAATAGCCTCCATAGTCTTCCACAGGGCATTCACGTTCAGGGAGCCGCTCAGCCGGAAGGCCAGAGGCTCGTTATAAAGGGCGCTTTCCGGCTCATACTGGTCCAGAAACCAAAGCCGCTGCTGGGCAAAGGACATGGGGAAAACAAATTCTTCCAGAAGCGCTTCTTTGCTTTTACCATTTTTCTCCGCCTTCAAAGCTTCAGGAGATCCTGCTATTTTTTCAATTTGATGTTTCAGACGGCGCGACTCGCGGGAGACGGGTTTTATCCGGGGAGCCTGTTTCAACGCCGCACCACTTTGCCTTGCCTTTTCAATTGACTGCCCAAGCCCAGCAATCGTCGGGTGCTCAAAAAAAGATAACAACGCTAAATCAACCTGAAGATCCTTCCTGATCCGGGAAATGACCCGCACAGCCAGCAGCGAATAGCCGCCCGCTTCAAAAAAGTTGTCATGAATGCCTATTTTTTCTATGCGCAGAATCTCCTGCCAAATGGCTGCCAGTTTCCGCTCCAGTTCCGTCTGCGGGGCCACATAGGCGGACGCCAGTTCCGGCCGCAGGTTCGCCGGTGCAGGAAGTGCCTTGCGGTCGATCTTACCGTTCGGCGTCAGGGGAAACTTCTCCAGCATTACAAATGCGCCGGGAATCATATACTCCGGCAGTTTTTCCTTCAGGTACTCACGCAGAGCGCCCACGGCGGGGAGCTGCTTTTCTTCCGGTATAATGTAGGCCGCCAGGCGCTTGTCGCCGGGCACATCCTCCCGCGCTGTCACCACAACATCGCGGATGGCTTTGTGTCTCCGAAGTACGGATTCGATCTCTCCCAGCTCTATCCGGAATCCGCGTATCTTGACTTGATGGTCCAGTCTGCCCAGAAACTCAATATTGCCGTCCGGCAAATACCGGGCTAAATCGCCGGTCTTGTACAGGCGGGCATCTGACAGGCCGCTGAAAGGATCCGGGATGAACCTCTCCGCCGTTGCGTCCGGCCGGTGCAAATAGCCACGGGCCAATCCTTCACCACCAATGTATAGCTCACCCGGCGTACCAATCGGCACACACTGCAGGTCATTATCCAGCAAATAGATCTGCGTGTTGGCAATGGGGCGTCCGATCGTCTCCATTCCGCCGCTGGACCGCAGTGCAAACGTGGAGTAGGTTGTAGTCTCCGAAGGGCCGTAGAGATCGTATACCTTCGAAACCATCGGCAGTTGGTAGAGCTGATCCACTACAGTTTGTGGAAGCGGCTCGCCCGCCAGGTTGACAACCCGCGCCGAGGGCGGCACTGCATTCAGCCGCAGCAGTTCGGTAATCGCAGAAGGCACGGTATTAATGAGGGTAACTTCACCGGCCGCCGCCGCACCGGGCAGTTGCATTATGTTTTCCATTAAAATTACTTTGCCTCCCCAACTCAGGGTGACAAAAATTTCAAATACCGAAAGATCAAAGCAAACCGAGGTTGAGGCCAGAACCCCCGTCAATTCTCCGGAGGAAAAAACTTCCCGCGCCCAGTGAATGAAAGAAACTGTGCTGCGGTGTTCGATGGCCACTCCCTTGGGCTGTCCGGTGGAACCGGAAGTAAAGATGACGTAAGCCAGGTTGGTTGGCCGGGGCTGTTTGTTCCCTAATGCCGGATTCCGGTCGGACAGGTTTTCAATTTCCGTCTGCAGTTTCGAATCGTCCACACATAAGGCATGCCCTTCGTAATTTGGAAGAAAGGAAACCTTGTTTTGTTGCGTCAGAACTGCCGGAACTTGTGTTTCTTTCAGGATATAAGCTATCCGTTCTCCGGGATACGCCGGATCTAAAGGCACATAGGCGCCGCCCGCCTTGAGAATGCCCAGCAGCCCCACTACTATTTCCGGTGTACGCTCCATGCAGACCCCTACCAGCACATCGGGTCCCACACCCAGTTTAACAAGGTAATGCGCCAGCCGGTTTGCCCTCCCGTTGAGCTCTCTATATGTCAGTCTTTGATCCTCAAAAATCAGAGCTGCAGCATCGGGGGTTCGCTCCACTTGTTCCTCAAACAGTTGGTGGATACATTTTTCCCGGGGATGATCCAGCTTGGTGGCATTCCATTCAACCAACAGCTTGTGACGCTCGGCTTCAGTCAATAAGGATTTCTCTGCAGCACCTGCATTTAAATACGGAGGAATATCTTTTGATTTTTGCATAAATCGTTTACCCTTTTGAGTGTCAAATATAAAATATTAAGATGCCCTTACCGCTTCTTAATCCTGTCCTGCGCTTCCCTGAGTTTTTCCTTAAACTGAATGCCCAGTTCAGATGATTCGACAAATTCATGATGACGGGCAGGAATGACTATTATCCTGAGCTCTCCTTTGGCGATATCTTTCCAGCCCAGTTCCGGATCATTATAAGGCCAGCTGTCTCCCTCCGGTCCACGAAAAAGGGTGATGGCGCCGCGGTAAGGAATCGGCCGGTATCGCCGGAGAGCCTTATAATGATTCTGCCATAAATATTTCATTCCACATTTTTTCTCTGATAATCGCCGATTTTCCCCGACCATTGCCAATATTGAACGTTCCAGTCGCCTGTCTCGACAACAACCGCGCCTGCATAATCTTCGGCCGGTTCCACGCCCCATATTGACCACTTTGTCTGTTTTCGCTCGCATCCCGGCATCTTTAAAGAGCCGGTTGACTTGTCACCGGTCGGCGGGAAATCGATCCTCTCCAGTGGATAGGATAATCCTTTCCCCGTTGCTTTTGTTAACGCTTCTTTCCGGGTCCACCAGTTAAAAAAAATTTTCTGCTTGCCGCCGGAAGGTAATGCGCCAAAAAGCGCTCGTTCCCCTGCTGCAAACAATTGTTCAACGATTTGTTCCATTTCGGGAAAATTCCGAATCCGTTCGAGGTCTACACCAGCCTCATACCCGCGAGTAAAAACGTAAAGAGCCAATCCTTCTGAATGGGACAGATTAAATTGAATATCTTCCTTGCCGGTTATACTCCGCAGCCTGGGTTTGCCTTCATTTTCATAATCGAAGCGGAGCGCACCCGGTTCAACACTCAGATAGTCGGCCAGGATAAGTCTCAGTATTCCCCGGGCGCTGATGAACCGGTTTTTGTCTTGCTCATACCGGAAACGATCCGCCCGTATTATCTCGTCTTCAGAGAGGCTGTTTTTGAGATTTTCGATTCTCTTTTCCGGCAGATCAAGAACGGCTCGCCAGATGTGTATATTTTCCCTGGAGAGAATAAGGCAAGGCGGCGGTGTATTCCATAGGGGTTTCATATTCTGCCTGACAATGCAGGTAGACTCATTCTGAAATGTGAAGCTTAATTGCGAAAAAAATTTCTTTGATTGTTTTCACATTCTAGACATAAAACAAGCCAACCAGTTAGTTTACTTAATTATTTATTTTTTGTGCACAGAAAATGGACATTCAACTAAGTTGCTCTTTTACTTTATCACCATTTCTTCGTAATATATATGATGACCGACCAACTACTACACAGTTATCCGGAACATCTTTTGTAACCACTGTATTTGCCCCTATGACAGAGTTGTTGCCAATTTTGACTTTACCCACTATTTTTGCTCCCGCATATATAGCGACATTATCACCGATTACCGGGCAGTCAGTATCATTTGAATATCCAATTGTAACTTGCTGGTTAATCCAGCAATTCCGACCTATTTTTTCTGCCGAAATAATTGTAGCAAAACCGTGCTGAATAAATAATCCGGGACCAATGCTTTTTGTACGTATATATAGCGTCGACATTGGACGACAAAAAAAATATAATGTTCTACTGAACCATCCAAGACGATAGTAGAAAAGATTTCTAAATTCCGGATAAAATGTCATTAAGTTGATAAAGTAAAACAGAGAGTTAAAATGATAAGTAGTATGCCCTTTATCCAAATTCAGACACTTCGACCATCGTTTTATATCTTCTTCAATGAATTTTTTTTGGGAATGACATTTCATAAGTACGACATGTGGAATAAGTCGTATAGTACTGAGCACAAGCCAAATCTTTTTAGCAATGTATTTTACGTTCATCTGTTGTTAGTCTGCTTTAAGTTTTGCTTGTCAGCTTTAAGCGTTGCGGCCTTTTCCGTTACCCAATTTTCAATTTCTTTCCAATCTCCCTCAATCAAAATTGGTAAATTCAAATCCTTTAATATTCCGCAGCCGATCAGATAAGATTTAATTTTATTCCCCTTTATACTAACGTGAACGGGATCAACAAATAAATTTTCTTCACCTGTCATGAATCGGTCTGCATCTATCAATAACAACCCATCTTGGATAGCCTTACTACGCAATATTTCATTTACTGTTCTTATGTGTGGACGATAAACCTTATCATGTTCCTCGCCATACTTAAAAACATTGGAAAATGGAAGCGTCATCAAACAAAGTCTGATATTCCTATATTTTGAAACTGCATAAATTGTTTCCAAGTTTCTTTTAAAAATGTACAATTCATGCGGATCATACACAAATGTCTTGCCAGGTTTAAAAATCGATTTCTCTGCACTGTAATGCCTCATAATAAAATTAGGAGATCGCCGCCTTATCAATAAGGCAACAATTCTATATAACACGAATAGTCTACTCCAAAAGATATCTTGAGTTCCTGGAATAGTAAGGCTACAGTAGGCATGCACTCCATCACCACGCAACCCGGCATAACCTCGATAATTATGATCGTTACAATTTTCGTGCATAACAACATAATCCGGATTGAAGTCAACAACGTTTAAAATGAAGTTTACAGTTGAATGCAGGGATGACCACCATCCCAAGCCAAAATTAAGCACCTGAAATCTAACTTGAGGATGGGCCTTATTCAAAAAATCTTCTAAGTAAGGTGGATAAGGATTGGTCGTCGAATTGCCAATACATGCGATTCTAATGACACTTGGTGGTTTGGGAATATCCTTGAGGGTGATGTTTGTGAATCCCATTTCAGCATTGCCGTTTTCCAATTCCTTTCTGTGTAAAGTAAAATGAAGAAATGGATGCGGCTCAAATCTTGGTACGAAAACCCCATAAATTGCAGCTTGATTAATTTTTTTCTTTATATCTATTAACTGCGAACGCTTGGATGGCAGTATCATCGCTCCATATTTAATAAATGTTCTCAAAAGGATTTCAATAGACATAACCCCAAGAATAATTATGGAAAAAAAAGTAACACTCCTCGGGTATTGAATATTACATACATGCAAAACGAAAATCGCTATTATCAAAGCCCAAAGCAAATAGCGAAAGAACCCTGCCAAATAGTCATGGACATCTTCCAACCCAAGGAGCATTTTGAATATCGGAGGGAAAAGAATAATTATTTGAATAAAGCTTATAACGATGAAAATCGACACGGAATCAATCATTACTCCCATAGACTATGAATTAGTGATGCCCTAACTTTTTTTAAACTGCAGTGCATGGGCTTCCCGCTCCGCCAGATCCAGGTCATGATCGGTCATTAAACGGACAAGTTCCTGAAAACCTATTTTCGGCTCCCAGTTTAACTTTGTCCGCGCCTTTGTGGCATCTCCGAGCAGATAATCCACTTCCGTGGGCCGGAAGTAATAAGAATCTATTTCCACATATTCCCGCCAGTCGAGATCGAGATAGGAAAAGACGCTTTCCAGGAATTCCTTTACGCTGTGCGACTCGCCGGTTGCTACAACGTAGTCATCCGGTATATCCTGCTGCAGCATCAGCCACATAGCCTCAACATAATCTCTGGCGTGCCCCCAGTCTCGTTTCGCATCCAGATTGCCCAGATACAGCTTCTTTTGCAGGCCTAACTTAATAAGGCCAGCAGCCCGCGTGATTTTACGGGTAACAAAGTTTTCTCCCCGCCGTTCACTTTCGTGATTGAAGAGGATGCCGTTGCTGCAATGAAGATTGTAAGCCTCCCGGTAGTTGGCCGTGTGCCAGTAAGCTGCTACTTTGGCCACGGCATACGGGCTCCGTGGTTTAAATGGTGTATCCTCATTTTGCGGAGGAAGTGACGAACCGAACATCTCGGAAGATGATGCCTGATAAAAGCGTATGTCTTTATTGCAAGTATCCTTATAATCCCTGATAGCTTCCAGAATTCTCAAAACTCCTGTTCCACCCACGTCAAAAGAATATTCCGGCTGATCAAAAGACACTCGCACGTGGGATTGTGCGGCAAGGTTATAAACCTCATCCGGCTGTATCTTGGTAAGAATATGTCTGATGGATGAAGAATCCGCCAAATCCCCGTATTCCAGAAATAAAGGAATTTTTGTCAGATGCGGATCCTGATAAATATGATCAATTCTTGTTTTTTGTACTGAACTGGATCTGCGAACCATCCCATAGACGCGGTATCCCTTTTCCAGTAATAATTCCGCAAGATATGATCCGTCCTGTCCCGTGATTCCCGTAACGAGTGCGCATTTTTCGCTCATATAGCCTTCCTCAAAAAATTATTTTTTACGAGTTCATCATTTGTTTGTCCTGATGATTGCCGCCGTGCCTGTAAGCTGCACTTATTTTTTATCCCAATATTGATTGAAGCGCAGTGATAACGTCATTAATTTGGCTATCAGTAATTGCCTGCCCGCTCGGCAAATATAAGCCGTAGCGTGATATGCGTTCCGTTATCGGCAAAGAAACATCCTGAAACAAACCCGCCTTCCTGAAAACAGGCTGCTCATGCATCCCCAGAAAGAACGGTCGGGTCTCTATGCCTTTTTCATTAAGGCGCGCCGCCAGATCTTTCGCCGTCAAACCTGTTTTTTCATCAATAACCAGTCCGTACATCCAATAGACATTTTTCGCCCACGGCTTTTCTACGGGAAGCTGAACAGGCAGAGAGGCAAGTCCTTCATCATACATTCGCGCCATCTTACGCTTTCTTTCGACAAATTTTTCGATACGCTCCAGTTGCGCCAAACCCAGCGCCGCCTGAATATTTGTAAACCGGAAATTATGGCCGATTTCTTCATGCAGAAATCGCTGTCTGCTCTGAAAACAGAGATTACGGTAGGATTGAAGTTTTTCCGCCAGTTTGTCACTGTTTGTCAGGATCATTCCACCTTCCCCTGTGGTGATGATCTTGTTGGCGAAGAAGGAGAAACAGGAAACATCGCCAAATCCGCCGCATTTTTTTCCTTTATATTCCGCCCCGTGCACTTCGGCGGCATCCTCGATGATCTTCAGATTATATTTTCCCGCCAGATTTATGAGCGGATCCATGTCAACGGCATGTCCGTATATGTGGACAGGCATGATTGCTTTGGTTTTCGGTGTAATGGCGGCTTCGATGCGGCTGACATCCATGCACCAGGTATCGGGATCGCAATCCACCACCACGGGAACGCATCCCGCCTTGGTAATCGCCTGAGCGCAGGAAATGATCGTAAAGTCGGGCAGGATAATTTCTGAACCTCCGGGAAAATCCAAAATTTCCACCGCCAGTTCCAGGGCGATGGTGCCGTTGCAAACGCTGATGCCGTGTTTCATTCCACAGTAGTCAGCCCATTTCCTCTCAAAGTCGGAAATGTACTTTCCCGCCGATGATATCCAGCCGCTCGTAACGCAATCGCTGACATATTGCAGCTCGTGGCCGTCGAGAAGCGGTTCGTTTACCGGAATCATGGTCTTACTCCTTGATATCTTCAAAGGTTATTTTATCATTTTCTCCGGCATAAGGACCCTGCTTAACCTCAATCATAACCGACTCCTCCAGCATGATCAGAGAATGCCCGCCGCCGCATAACAATATGACGTCACCGGTCTCCAGTATTCTGCTGGTTAAAAATTCTTTAGCTGAGGTAAAAAAATTTACCTGCACCTTTCCTTTTTTGATAAGCAAGACTTCCTGGGTATACAAGACCTGCCGGGGAATCAACTTGTGCACATGAGGAACGATCTTTTTCCCCGCCGGATGTTTCATGTAGGCAACCTGTTGGGAAAAACTGTCAGGAGTGAAAAAGTGCAAACCATCTTCCTGAAAATCGGCTCTGATGATTAAGGCAATCGGTTCAAGCCTGTCTACTATCGTTTCTAAGCTTTTATTATCCACGTTTTCCCTCCTATGTTTCCATATTGTTTTAAAAAAGCCGGCAATCTCTTACATATTTTATTGATAATTGACGCTGCAGGAATCAGTAAAATCAACACCTGTTCATAGCTGTCTTATTTTCAAGAAGCGACTTCACAGCTGCGGCCATAAATATCTTCGAAGCGAACAATGTCATCTTCGCCGAGATATGAACCATATTGGACTTCGATAATCTCCAGCGGTACATCGCCTGTATTTGCAACCCGGTGTTTGCAACCGCGGGGAATGAATACCGATTGATTTTCCTTAAGAAGAATGATTTCCTCTCCACGGGTAACTTTCGCCGTTCCCTGAACAACCACCCAGTGCTCCGCGCGGTGATTATGCAGCTGGAGGCTGAGCACTGCATCCGGATTAACAAAGATGCGCTTAACCTGGAATTGCTCGCCGCAATCGACACTGTCATACCATCCCCAGGGCCGGTGTACCTTGCGATGTTCAACTGTCTCGGAGCGTCCCTGATTTTTGATGCCGGCGACAATTTTCTTGACATCCTGGACACTGTCCCTGCCGGCCACCAGAACGGCATCGGGTGTTTCCACAACCACCAATTTATCGATGCCGGCGCAGGTGACGAGTCGCGACGAAGCATAGATCAGCGAATTGTGCGCATCTTCGAGAATGACATCGCCCAGCGCAGCGTTTCCATTGGAATCTTTCGGGGTTATACTCAATACGGCATCCCATGCGCCGACGTCGGACCAGCCTGCATTGAGCGGAACCATTGCACCCTGAATGGGTTGACTATTTGGCGCAGTTATTCTTTCCATGACGGCGTAATCGATGGAGTCGGACGGGCAGAGGGTAAAGGCCCCACGATCGATGCGCTTAAAGTCGCTGTCGGACAGACTTTTTTCATAAGCTGTTTTGCATGCCGCGAGCATTTCCGGCTGAAAACAGGCCATCGCTCGCAGCCACACTGATGCCCGCAGTAAAAACATGCCGCTGTTCCAGTAGTAGCGGCCATCTTCCAGATATTGTTGAGCCGTTTGACGATCCGGCTTTTCGACAAATGAATTAATGGATAATACTGCTGAAGTTTGATCGTCCGCCGGGGAAGCATAAATGTAGCCGTATCCTGTTTCCGGGTAAGAAGGAGTGATGCCGAATGTAATAATTGAGCTTGCACCTGCTGCGGCCGAACCTTTATTGACGGCATTGTGAAATTCTTTTTGATCTTCAATAACGTGATCAGCGGGCATAACCAGCAGCAGCGGATCTTTTGCATCCTCTGTTGCCTGTAAGGCGGCAACGGTCAAGGCCGGCGCCGTGTTTCTTCCCACAGGCTCCAAAATGATGCAGGCCTTTTGTTCCATTACCTGCCTGACCTGCTGGGCAACCAGAAACCGATGGTCCTCGTTGCAGATGATGATGGGTGTGTCGTCAATTCTGTAATCGCCCTGAAATCCACACATCCGCAAAACCGTACTCTGGAGCAATGTCCTATTTCCCACGAGATTCAAAAGCTGTTTTGGATAGTGATCCCGGGAAAGCGGCCACAGACGTGTTCCTGAACCACCGCAAAGAATTGTGGGAACTATGGTTGCATTTTTTGCCATTTTTTGTTCCATTTTATTGACTTATTTTTTTTGCGCCTTCGCGCCTGCAATTACACCTTTCGCAATTTTTTGCAGGCGCCGCCCGCTCAGTCTTCCAATAGATTATTTTCCACCTTCAAAAATCATGCCGCCAAAGTGAACCGGACTGAACTTGAGCCGGCCCGCCGGCTGCTTTCTCTATTTTGCAATCTAAGCTTTGAAAAATAAGGCATTTTTCTGTTTGATGACATTCCTGGTATCAACAACGGGGATGCCTAAAGAGGCAAAATCGATCTCAGAATATTCATCATGCGCAGTGGCGATAAGAATCAAGTCATATTCATTTGAAATTTGGACGGATTTCCTTCCGGCAAATTTCGCGTATTCGCGGGTAGGTCTGATTGTCGGGATATAAGGATCGTTGTAGGAAACGACGGCTCCCATTTCTTCGAGCTTCTCCAGCAGACGATAGGAGGGTGATTCTCTGTCATCGTCCACGTTGGCTTTATAGGCCAGCCCCAGCATTAGTATTTTCGCGCCCTTCACCGGCTTGCCGACATTGTTCAACGCCTCGGCGACCTTGGAGACTACATAGTGGGGCATATTGGTGTTGATTTCACCGGCCAGTTCGATGAAGCGGGTAACAAACTCGTATTCACGTGCTTTCCAGGTAAGATAAAAGGGATCGATGGGTATGCAATGTCCTCCCAGACCGGGCCCCGGATAGAAGGCCTGGTAGCCGAAAGGTTTTGTCCGGGCGGCTTCAATGACTTCCCAGACATCTATCCCCATTTTATCGAACAATACTTTCAGCTCATTGACCAGGGCAATATTGACCGAACGGTATATATTTTCCAGCAGCTTGGCCGATTCGGCAACTCTGGTTGATGAAACGGGCACCGTCTTCGCGACAATGTTGCCGTATAATGCCACAGCCGCTTCCAGACATTTTGGCGTATACCCGCCGACAACTTTGGGTATGGTTTTGACGCTGAAATCCTTGTTATTCGGATCTTCGCGTTCGGGAGAAAAAGCCAGGTGGAAATCGACGCCGGCTTTCATGCCCTTTTCTTCGAGGATTCTGCGCATATCGCCGTCTGTCGTTCCCGGATAGGTTGTAGATTCCAGAACGATAAGCTGTCCTTTTCCCATGTTGTCAGCAATCGACCGGACCGTGTTAAAGACGTATCTCATATCCGGTTCACGGTTTTTATTCAGCGGCGTGGGAACGCAAATAATTATGCAATCCATTTCTTTCAGCAGTGAAAAATCTGCGGTGGGCTGAAAGGTTTGCCGGAAATCATTGGTCAGAATAGACACATCTATATGCTTGATGTAGCTTTTCCCTTCTTTGAGCATGTTGATCTTGTCCGTATCGACGTCAAAACCGGTAACTTTGAAACCGGCCCGGCAGAATTCGATTACAAGAGGAAGGCCAACATAACCGAGGCCTATAACGGCGACATTTGCTTTTTTGTTTTTGATTTTGTTGACAAGGGTCATCTTTCTTCTCCGTATTATATGGCGTTAGTAACAACTGGTTTAAATAGCTTCATTTTTTAACTTTTCCTGAAGTTTCAGCTCCCATTCCCAGGCCGTCTTGATGATTAATTCCAAATCATCGTAGCAGGGTTGCCATCCTGTAATGCTGCGCAGCTTTGTGCTGTCAGCAACTACCTGCGCCGTATCTCCGGCGCGTCTGTCTGTATCTTCAACTGGAAAGTCTATCCCGGTAACCTTTTTGGCTGCGGCGACTACTTCTCGAACCGAGAAACCGTGACCGTATCCACAATTCATAACGTCGCTCTTCCCCGTTTCCATTAGATGATTCAGAGACAGAACATGGGCGTTGGCCAGATCATCAACATGTATATAGTCGCGGATGCATGTGCCGTCTGCGGTAGGATAGTTGGTGCCATAAATGGAAAGCCTGGGAAACTCGCCATGGGCGGTTTTCAATGCCCTGGTAATAAGATGGGTTGATTCCCGGTAAGCCTGACCGATGCGACATTCCGTATCAGCGCCGGCGACATTGAAATAACGCAAAGCGATGTAACGAAAAGCAGTAACCGCAGAGAGGTCCTGAAGAATTTTTTCGACCATTACCTTGGAATGTCCATAAGGATTGATGGGACGCAGTGGTGCGGTCTCATCAACAGTCATCGTTTCCGGCATACCATAGACGGAGGCGGTGGAGGAATAGATAAAATTCCGGATATCATTGTTCTGCATGGCTTCCAACAAATTCAGTGTGTTGACGACGTTGTTCCGGTAGTAAAGAAGAGGTTTCAAAACGGACTCGCCAACTTGAATCGACGCGGCAAAATGTATAACCGCGTCAGGCCGGAAAGCATTAAGTGTTTCATGAAGCAATTTTGTATCGGCCAGATCTCCCTCGACGAGGCGGCCGTAAAGAACAGCCCATTTGTGCCCCGTGGATAAATTGTCATAGACAAGGATATCATGCTGCTGTTTTCCCAAAGCTTTAACAATATGACCGCCGATGTAACCGGCTCCTCCTGTTATAAAAATTTTCATTTATGAACTCCAGACCGGGATATAGGAAAAACGACCCATGTTCTTTTGAAAAAAAGCCAGGGCAGGGCCGTTGTTTGTTTCCGCCTTTTAAAGAATTTTTTTCTTTTATCGGAAAAGCGACAAGTATTTTAAAATATAATCGTCTGTCGATACAGCTCCGCCCTCTGAGTTACATGAGGACAGAATTAAATATCTCATTGCCGGCTACAGAATAACAATTTCATGGCAAGTGGGAACGGATGCATAAAACACGGGTCGTTCCCCACTTTTTCCCAGGGCAATTTGGCTGCCCCATGTTGCGGTAAAAAATACATTTTTGGTTATAAAAACACCATATACCAAGAACTATATTTTGCTATACCAATGGTTATAGATATTTGCGGGCGTCCAGACATTATTGATCTTTCGAAGCCAATAAACAACTGGTTTGACAGGCTTACTTTCTTTTGCAATTCAAAAAAATCGTAGGATTATTTTCCCCGAAATTGTAATGCAGTTTAGCCGCATTACAAAACAACGGTAATTGAGATCATTGAAATAGAGCCGGCAGTACTACTAAAATGCAACAAAGTCAAAAGCATTTTTGATTAATCGAATTTCATTTCCTTCGGGATGAAGTGTAATCGCCACCACATCAAAACGGGCATTGGCATCGGCCAGTTTATTCTTTTGCAGATACCATAAAGCCAGTTGAGAGAGCTTTGTCTGTTTTTTTGCTCCCACAGCCTGTTCAGGATAACCTAATTTATTCGATTTCCTGGTTTTGACTTCGATAAACACGATTTCTTTCTTCTCACGGGCAATAATATCAATCTCTCCCAACGGACAGCGAAAATTAGTTTCACAAATACAGTAGCCGTTTTTCTTAAGGTAAGCTGCGGCGATTTGCTCTCCATCCTTGCCGGTGCTTATTTTCGACATGTCTTTCATGAGCCGGACAAATCCAGGGAAGTCTGATTAAGATCAAGATTCTTGAGATGGAATGACCGGCGATGGATTTTGCACATGCCGCATTCCAGAATTGCATTACGGTGTTCTTTTGTCCCATAGCCTTTATTTTGCAGAAAATTATATTGAGGAAACTGGCGATGGTACATTTCCATGATTCGATCACGCGAGACTTTAGCGATGATCGATGCCGCTGCAATCGAAACACTCAGAGAATCACCTTTGACCAGCGTCTTTTGCGGAATCTGCAGCGGTATTTTATGCAGTCCGTCGATTAAGAGAAAATCAGGCGGGTATGACAGTTCCAGAACCGCTTCACACATGGACTGAAGCGAAGCTTGCAGGATGTTGATGCGATCGATCGTGGCTGCATCGATGGTGCCGATGCCAACCGCAAGGGCATCGTTATTGATGACTTCGTAAAGTTCTTCTCTTTTGCGTGCGGAAAGCTTTTTAGAATCAATTATTTGGCTGTTAGAATAGTCGGGAGGAAAAATTACGGCTGAAGCGACAACGGGACCGGCCAGCGGGCCTCTTCCAGCTTCATCGACGCCGGCAATGAACTTATATCCTTTCTGACAGGCAAGTTTCTCAAATGTGTCCATTGAAAACTTTATCCTTGCTTCCAGGTTCCACGCCAAAGATCAGCTTCGATAAGACTAATATTTCGCCGAATAAAAAAGCCATCGCTCTGGCTTCGGGCGATGGCTTTTCGATACATTGCGAACATCATTTCACTTCCATCCGTTTTAGTTATAACACCCTGGCGGCGAAAAAGGAGCGACGAGGCTTGCTAATAATCTTTTCCGGCAGTAGACGCTCAACCGGCAGAGTAAATGCTGGATTGGAATTGAGCGATTTTCCTCCGGCCATCCGGGTGTTCTCATACGCAATATTAATGATTTGTCTGTTCTTTTATTCTTGCTTTTTTACCTCTCAAATTTCTCAAATAGTAAAGACGGGAACGACGCACCTTGCCCCGGGTGACTACTTCAATCCGGTCGATAACCGGTGAATGCAGAGGGAACGTTCTTTCCACACCAATACCATAAGAAACTTTTCTGACAGTGAAAT
>Ga0208462_1000239_pt1 | contig 69563 bp, 76 predicted proteins | sample AD_SCU001_MetaG_FD_184452 | JGI IMG/M metagenome (GOLD analysis project Ga0208462, IMG submission 184452) | Active sludge microbial communities of municipal wastewater-treating anaerobic digesters from China - AD_SCU001_MetaG (SPAdes) (version 2) | ecosystem: Engineered > Bioreactor > Anaerobic...
CCATTCTCAACTTCAACCTTTTCAACAATCAATGGGGGACGAACTTTCCACAATGGATCGAGGGTAGCTCCACATACCGATTTCGCATAGCTCCTCATAACGGTGACTGGCGTCAAGCCAAGGCGTGGAGACTCGCTGCAGAGGCATTCCAGCCGCCTATCTGCCTGCCCTATCATGAGGCCTCAAAAATAGGTCTGCTTGCTGCAGAAGTTAGCGGATCAGGAGATCTTGAGGTGCTTGTTTGGAAGAGGCCAAATGAAGGCGAAGGATGGATACTACGGCTCCGCGATCCAACTGGGCTTGGTGGCAAGAGGAAATTGAGCCTCTCACCAGCCCCTAGAATGGTGCTCGCTTGCGATTTGTTCGAAAATGATGGAAAGCCAATCTCTCTTAAGCAAGATGACAGCTCTGCAATTGTCGAATTCGAACTCCCTGCTTTTGGAATAATTACGCTGAAATTGTTCTATTGAGGGGGGAAATCCTGAGCTGGTTTTCAGCCTGAAAACTATCCCGTAAATCCTTGCTAATCCCGTGAATCCTGTCCAATTCCTCCTGTAAATCACAATCCATCCTGTGAATCCTGTCTAATCTATCCTTAGGCCCTCCAAAACTTCCTTGTAAAAAGCGCAAGCACCGTATACACCTCAAGCCTTCCGACAAGCATATCCAGCGAAAGCCAGAGCTTTGCCCACCAGGGGAAAAGCGCATAGTTAAAGGCTGGCCCGACCTTTCCCAGTCCAGGGCCAATGTTGCCAAGATTAGCGATGACTGCTGTTATATTCGTTAGTAAATCTACGCCACTAAAGGCTATTACAAGTACCGAAAGAAAGAAAAAAGCAAAGTAGAGAAAAACGAGACCCGATATATCATAGATGACATTTTTCCTCAGCGCCCTGTTTCCCAAAAAAATAGTGTATACACCTCGTGGATTTGTAACATAGCGCATCTCGTTTACTGCCATTTTGAAGAGCACTACAAGGCGAATCACTTTGACCCCACCTCCTGTGGAGCCGGAACATCCGCCGATAAACATCAAAAAGAAAAGAACAGTCTGAGATAGCTGCGGCCATTGCCCAAAATCCGTGGAAGCAAAACCTGTGGTCGTAAGAATCGAGGATACTTGAAAAGATGCGTGGCGCAACGAATCTCCGATATTTCCAAATACTCCCGATACGAATAGGTCGACTGCAATAATTACTGATGATATAGCAAAAATTCCTAAGTAAACCCTAAATTCGGTGTCTAGTAAGATTGTGCTCATTCGTCCTTTTAGGAAATGATAGTGCAGTGTAAAGTTTGTGCCTGCAAGAAACATGAAAATCGTAATAATCCATTGGATGAATCCGCTATTGTAATAGGCAATATTTGCATTCTTGGTGCTGAAGCCTCCAGTGGCCATGGTGGCAAAACTATGACAGATAGCGTCGAAAAGTGGCATGCCACCCAAGACAAGAAGGATAATTTCGCAGACTGTAAATCCACAGTAAATCAACCATAGGGTTTTTGCGGTCTTGGAAATACGCGGGGTAATCCTATCCACCTCAGGACTGGGGGACTCCGCCTCCATAATTCGGATTGCGCTAAAGCCCAGACTAGGCAGAATAGCAACCAAAAGCACAACGATTCCCATGCCACCGAGCCAGTGCGTGGTTGCTCGCCAGAGGAGCAGAGGTCGAGGTATTATCTCAATATCTGTCAATATGCTTGCTCCTGTCGTGGTAAAGCCCGATACTGTCTCAAAGAATGCGTCTATATAAGAAGGGATATACCCGGAGAAGGTAAAAGGAATGGCGCCTAAAGCCGAAGAAAACACCCAGCTAAAGGCCACAAAAAGGAAACTATCTTTGTTTGTAAGAAAGGGTCTTTCATCATGCCTTGTCATTAAATACATAACTATAAAAAATGCTAGGCTGATGATGGTAGGTATGAAGAGCGAAAAGCTCACCCGCCAGGATAGGTCTTCGACAATAGAGTAAATTCCGCAGATCAAGCTAAAAATCGAGACAATCAAAAGAATAATGGAAAGCATTCTGAGAATCGATTTGAAATGCATATCATGCCCCAAAAATGCTCTCAAGCTTGCCTATGTGTTCTTTTTTGATAATTAGTCCCACAAGATCGTTTTCGAATATCTTTGTAGAGCCCGTGGGAATGCAGGTTTTTCCTCTATGGATGACAAAACAAATCAGCAATCCCTTTGGAAGATTCATGTTGCGTATCTCCACTTCGAGCTGCTCGAAAGAGTCCGTAATCTGAATCTCGATGAGCTCATATTCATTATGTGGAAAGCTATAGAGTCTCCTTATTTTGGCCTTCCTTACCTTGTCGAGTATTGCGCCCGACATAACGATTTTTTCATTCACGACGATGTTGATATCGAGCAAATAGAGAAGCGGAGTGTAGAGATCGTTTGTAATGAGCGCAAGGCTTCGCTTTGCTCCTGCTTCTTGGGCTAGAAGAGCGCTCAGAATATTTATGCTCTGTTCAGATGCAAGGCAGAGAACAATGTCCGCGCTTCCGATGTTCTCCTCCCTGATCAAATGCTCATCGCTCAACTGATGATTTATTGCTTCTATATCGGGGAAAGTAGCCGAGAGAATCTTTAAGCTCTCTCGATCTCCGTATATTACCTTGATTTTTGGATTTCCAAGCAATGAGAGGGCTCCCCTATCGTACCCCTTATCGCGCTGTGAACCGGAAAAAGCAGAAATCTGCCTCATTCCGAGCTCCTTTAACAAGAGTGTCGTAAGAGTGCCTGTACCAAGGATTACGATAGAGCTGAATTTCCTGAGAGTGTCTTTGCATGGTCCAAAAAGTCTATCGAGGCTAGAGGGCTCGCCTAGGATATAGGCCGCATCTTCTTCTTCGAAAACGAAATCACCGCCCGGAACGATTAGTTCTTCTTCGCGCAGCACTGCGGGTACCATAAAATCCGCCCCAATGCTAGTGCGGATATTGGCCAGCGATTGGTGTACAAACCTTGGCTCTTTCTTACATAGAATGCGTCGGAGCTGAATTCCTGCTTCTTTTACATCGATAATCTCGGGCGACATGCCACGGAAAATGGTGCCCGCAATACTCTCGGCAGTTTCGGCCTCGGGGTTGATAATATAATCGACACCTAGAATCTTCTTTCCTGCATTCTTAAAGGATGCAAAATAAGGGTTGCGGGCGCGGGCTATGGTTCTTACGTCTTTGAAGTTTTCGGCAACTAAGCCGCAGGAGACGATATTGGCTTCATCGCTGCCGGTACAAGCGATAAACCAGTCTGCGTCTTCTACACCAGCAGCCTTAAGAGTCTCGATGTTTTCGCCATCGCCTTCTTGGACGATGCAATCCAGCTTGTCCGCGATCGATTTTGCCGCATTCAGATTTTTCTCTATTATAACGACATCTTTGTTTTCCGCTATGAGTTCGCTGGCAATAAGAGAACCGAGCAAACCTGCGCCAAGAATAGCTATTTTCATCGATGAAAAGTATATGCGACCGAGTGCTATTTTGACAATGACAGGGCTCGGATGAAGCGCTTGTTGTATGCCCAACAATTGGGCGGCGCCAAAGATCGAAAAAGCCCTATAAATAGGCGCATCAACATCGACATATTGAGCCTCATTCGCATTTTGCATACTATAATGCGACAGGAGCCTCAGTTGAGAAACCGTTTGGGCAAAGAAAAGCAGATTCCTCTATTATATTTTTTAGGCACTATTTTAGCCGGGAGCTTCCTTTTGGTGTTGCCAATATCGAGCGAGGAAGGCAACCTCTCATACCTTGATGCACTTTTCGAGGCGACCAGCGCGGTCTGCGTTACCGGTCTTGCTGTCGTTGATACGACCAGGCTCTCTCGATTTGGCCAAACAGTCATCCTTTTCTTGATTCAGCTTGGAGGCTTGGGTATAGTTACCTTTTCCACCTTATACATTTTTATGCCAAGGCGAACAGTGTCGGTGACAACTCATGGTATGATAAAGGATTATACCCTATCGTCGGTTGAATATCGCACGCGCAGAACGATCCGAGAGATTATAGCATGGACCGCCAGTTTCGAGCTCATCGCTGCTTTTGTGATCTGGCCAACGCTTGCAAAAAATGGTTACTCCTTCTATGACGCGCTTTTCCATGCAATCTCAGCCTTCTGTAATGCTGGATTCTCGACTTTGCGATCGGGCATGGAGAGCTTTCGGGATAATGTTCTTTTGAATGTGGTGACGATGCTGCTGATAGTCTCTGGAGGGATAGGCTTTATCGTGCTTCAGGATATTATGCGGTTTGTCAGGAAAGAAAAGCGTCATCTTTCCTATCATTCCTCAGTTGTTTTGCGCACTACCGCGGTGCTAATTGTGCTTGGGGCTATTGTTTTCTATGTGCTCGAGCAGAATCACGCATATAAGGAAATGAGCCAGGGTTCGAAAGTGATGGCAGCGCTTTTTCAATCGGTAACTCCAAGGACCTGCGGTTTCGATACCGTGTCACAGGCGAATCTCTCGAGTTCAAGCCAACTTGTTACAATAATCCTCATGTTCATTGGCGCTTCGCCTGGCTCTACTGGTGGGGGCATCAAAACTGTAACGCTATATATTCTTCTTCTTGTCGCATTGAGGATGAGAGAAGGGGGAGATACGATTGTGGACCGATATAGGACAGTGACTCACAATGCGGTGCTCAAGGCAATCACAGCGCTTGTGAGAGGCGCAACCATTGTGTTGGTCGCCACCACAATCCTCCTCGTCTCTGAGAGAGCAGCCGGGCACACGGTAGGACTTGAGACTGCTATTTTCGAATGTGTTTCTGCCTTTGGAACCGTTGGCTTATCCATAGGCATAACTCCATACCTTACGGCTATTTCGAAGCTTGTCCTTATAGGCGCGATGTTCATGGGGAGGGCCGGATTGTTTATTCTCGCAATTCCACCTTCGAGATATTCACCAGAGCCTTTTGCAAAATATCCTAAGGCAGACCTGCTGTTATGATTTGTTCTTATATGGAAGGTATAATATGAAACACTTTGCATTCATTGGTCTCGGACCATTTGCTATGTCAATGTTGGAACGGATTTCCGAGATCAGCAGCCAGATTATTGCCGCAGATGAGAGCCCTGAGCGCATCGAACATGTTAAGGAGATGGTCTCGGTGGCTTTTACAATGAATCTACTAGATGAAGAAGCATTCGAACGGGCATTTCACGAGCCAGTGGATGTGGCCATTGTCGATATAGAGTCGAATGGTCCGGAGCTCTTGCTGGTGACTTTCAGGCTCAAGAAATTGGGCGTACCCGAAATCATAGTAAAATCGAACTCGGAGGAATATGAAGAAATTCTGCGGCTGGTTGGTGCAACTCGCGTAGTAAACTCGGACAGAGAGGCTGCCCTAAGAGTAACTCCACTTGTGCTTTCTTCTTCTCTCACAAACTTTATGCCTATAGGGGGTGATCTTGTACTTGCAGAAGTTATAGCTCCCGATTTTGTTGTGGGTAAGAGCGTCATCGAGGGTGATCTGCGCAATACGCGTCATATCAATGTTGTCGCCGTAAAATATGCTTCGGAGATGGATTCCTCCGGGTCACAAAGCGCAATCTTTCGTAATCTCGATACAAAATACCGCTTTAAAGATGGCGATGTGCTGCTTGTAACGGGCAAAGAGAACGATGTTTTCGAGTTTTCAGGTATTCAAAAGACTATCGAACATGAAAAAGAAAGAGCCAAGACGATAAGTTTTCTCAAAGGCATGTTCAGCCGCAAGAAGAAGGATGTCCCAAAGAAGTAGCCTTTGGCTTGTGCTAGCCTGCGCGCTCGTTGATTCCATTCGCTCGAACCATTACAATAGAAAAGCGGCTCAGGCATGATATACAGCCTGTGCGCTCCGGCGGCAAATAGCCGTTCCGGCAAACTGCGTTGTGGAAAGGATCCGCGCGCGCAATGGAGGTCTTTTATGGACATTTTTCAAAAGTGCTTTGATTTTGATCTCGACAAGCAGGCCATGGAAAAAGGGTTATATCCCTATTTCCGGCCGCTTGATGGGCTCGAGGGAACCGAGGCTGTCTTTAATGGTCGCAAGCTGATCATGATCGGTTCTAACAATTATCTTGGACTCACAATGCATCCAAAAGTCAAGGAAGCCGCTAGAAAAGGTCTGGAAGAATTTGGTCCTTCTTGTACAGGAAGCCGGTTCCTAAATGGTACGCTCAAACTTCACAATGAGCTCGAAGAGCGCCTTGCCACTTTTGTTGGAAAAGAAGCTGCCCTGGTTTTTTCGACCGGCATGCAGACTAATCTTGGAGCTATTTCATCGTTGGTAGATCGCAACGATGTTGTCATTATTGATAAAGATGACCATGCTTCTATTGTGGACGGTTGTAGGCTCAGCATGGGTGAAATGAAGCGCTATTTGCATGCCGATCTGGACCATCTCGAACGCATTCTGCAAAAGGTTCCCAGCGAATCAGGAACAATGGTTGTTGTCGATGGTGTTTTCTCCATGGGAGGAGACATTGTCGACTTACCGGGCTTGGTAAGACTCTGCCAAAAATATGGAGCGCGGCTCTATGTGGACGATGCACATTCCATTGGCGTTCTGGGCGACGGCCATGGTACTGCCTGGCATTTTGGTCTTACCGATAAAGTCGATATCATAATGGGCACCTTTTCAAAGAGCTTTGCATCGTTAGGTGGTTTTGTGGCAGGTGATAGAGATGTAATTAATTATATAAAACATACAGCCCGCTCTTTTATGTTTTCTGCTTCTCTGCCAGCACCTAATACCATGGCAGCCCTTGCTGCTCTAGATATCATGGAGACAGAGCCCGAGCATGTGAAACATCTTTGGGATAATGCCAATTTCATGATGAAAGGCTTTCGAGAGCTTGGTTTTAATATCGGAAAAACTCAGACCCCAATTATCCCCGTAATTATAGGTGAGGATGAAACATGCTTCCGTTTTTGGAAGGAGCTCTTCGATGAGGGGCTCTATACCAATCCAGTGATAAGCCCTGCCGTACCGGAAGGAATGGCTCTATTGCGCACTTCCTACATGGCGACTCACACTAGAGAGCAACTGCAGCGCGCGCTCGATATTTTCGAGAAAGCAGGCAGGAAGTTTGGTATCATCTAGTCAATAATATCCGAAGTTAGCTTGCGGCGGTCAAAATGGCATTTCAGGCGCGGATAGCAAAATAGGCGGCGGCAGATGGCAAAATCGACAGCATCGGCTGGCTTTTGGACTATCTGCTCAGGCTATCTGCGCCCTTTTTTATTTTATAATTCGTTTGGCAGAGTCTTATCGGTACTTTTCTGTCTCCTTTGAGCTCTGCGATTGGCCAGAGCTTGCGAGCGCGGACTAGTTTCCCTTGGTTGGAACTATGAGCCCATGTTCCATAAAACTGAAATAGCCGGATTCAGAGAAGATGAGATGATCCAGCACGGGTATACCCAGGATATCACCCGATTGCCGAAGCCTTTTGGTTATGTCCACATCTTCGTCCGAAGGCTCCAGATTCCCGCTTGGATGATTGTGCGCAACTACGACCGCGCAGGCTCTGTCGGTTATAGGATCAGCAAAGACCTCCCTGGGATGCACAACCGTTTTATTTATGAGTCCTTTGGTTATCTCGCGAATGGCATTAACCTCATGACCGCCATTTAACGATATGACGATGAAATGCTCTTGTCTTATATCCGCGAAATGGATAAGGAGTGGATAGGCATCCTTGGGCATTGCTATGCGAGTGCCGCGAGTCGAGAAAATCCGTCTCCCAAGCTCCAACGCGGCAGCTACCGCGCAACTCTTTGCTTCTCCCATTCCAGATATGAGCATAAGTTGATCGAGGTCGCATGAATCGCTGCTTTTGGTGATCTGGTTCAGTACCTCTTTGGCAAGCTTGCGAACGGGTTTGCCTGGAACTCCCGAACCCAGAATTGCAACGATCAGCTCGAGATTAGATATCGAGCCGCTGCCAAGCTTCAACATTCTTTCCCTTATATCCAGAGAAGAGGAGTTAGATTCAAATTTCTGTCCCATTTTTTCGTATGCTTGCCATTCCTTCATTGTGTCTCCTAATGTCTATGACGCATCAAGAGTGATTCTCGATTCAATGTTTTTCGGCTTAGATATCATCCAAATAGCATCCAAATAGCATCCAAAATGCTATTCTATCACTATATTAGCTCCAAAAGGCTCAAGAATGCCCAAAGTAGCCCTATAAAAGTACAATGAACTCATAAGAAAGCCCTAAACCTAAAGGAACCGCAAGGTCACGCATGTAGAGATCAGTACAAATAAGAATCCGCTGAAAGTATCATCAATTGGCCGATCAGGCATTTGCGTTTCGAGATCGGCTGGAATATAATCAAAAGTGATACTTGGTTTTTGGGAAAATTCCCAATTTCGAGAGGAGGAGATTGTGAAGAGCATAAAGGGCACCAAGACAGAAGCAAATCTTCTTACTGGATTCGCGGGAGAATCTCAGGCGCGCAATCGCTATACTTATTTCGCCTCGAAGGCAAAGGAAGAAGGTTACATCCAGATACAGCTTATCTTCGAAGAAACGGCAAATCAAGAAAAAGAGCATGCAAAGCGATTATTCAAGTTTCTAGAAGGTGGAACTGCAAAAGTCTCCGCCGAATTTCCAGCCGGCGTAATCGGCACAACGCGAGAGAATCTCGATGAGGCAGCGGGCGGAGAGAATTACGAATGGCAGGAGATGTATCCAACTTTTGCCAAAGTGGCAAGAGATGAGGGTTTTGAGGCAATTGCGAGCGTATTTGATTCCATTGCCGTGGCTGAAAAACAGCATGCCAGGAGATATGAAGCGCTTATGACGAACATCGATGAAGGGCGTGTCTTCAAACGGGAGGAGCCTGTGATTTGGCGTTGCATAAACTGCGGTTATGTCTACGAGGGAACCGAACCGCCTAAAGCATGTCCTGCATGTGCTCATCCTCAAGATTATTTCGAGCTATTGGCCGAAAATTGGTAATTAAGGAGGCTATGGTATATGACAGAGAGAAAGCAGGTCTACAAGTGCATGAAGTGCGGGAATATCGTAGAAGTGCTTCATGCAGGCCAGGGGCAGCTTGTATGCTGCGGAGAACCCATGAGACTCATGGTAGAGAACACGAGCGATGGTGCAAAAGAAAAGCATGTGCCTGTACTTGAAAAAACTGCCGATGGTTGGTGGGTAATGGTTGGTTCGATCTTACATCCGATGGAAGAAAAGCACTACATAGAATGGATTGAGCTTATCTCTGATGAGCATTCCTATCGGGTCTACCTTGCGCCCGGGCAAGAACCCAAAGCCTTTTTCCCCGTAAAGGCGGAAAAGGTGCAAGCAAGAGAATATTGCAATCTTCACGGATTGTGGAAGACATGAGAGATCCTAATTCTTAAGGAGCGCATTATGAATAAGTATGTATGTGATGTCTGTGGTTACATTTATGATCCTGCAGAAGGAGATCCTGAGGGGAAGATACCTGCTGGGACTCCGTTTGAACAGCTGCCGGACGACTGGGTCTGCCCTATGTGCGGTGCAAGCAAGGATTCATTTTCGCCAATGGATTGAAAAAGAGCTCTGCCCGATATTTGGCGGGTATTCTTTCCAGAATGGCACAATAAGAAAGAGGGAGTCTGCGCTCCCTCTTATTTAATTTTATATATCGCATTATTCTAAGGCATTATTCTCTGAGAGCTTGGAGTGTCTATGATTTCCCGCGATGATTTTGTGTTCTGTGTGGGTTATGATGGCGATACCGCGATTATAGATGGCAAGGCCAAGAAGGAATTTTGTGGGCTTTCCACCATGGAGCTTGCTGAAAAAGGTTTGTACCGTGCGGCTTTTGCGTCCGCGCTCTATTCTCAAAATCCCGAAGAGATGAAAGTCTTTATCGATTTTTTCAACAAGAAAACAGGCACAGCCTATACAGAGGCTGGGCAGCTTTCCAGGCTTTTTGGTGTGTATCTGGAAACAATTTCAAAGGTAAAGGCATTATAGCTCGTGCCCCTCTCGATGAGTCGAAAACAGATCATGGGGGTCATTGGGCGCGTCTATTGAACCTACGCTTCGCCTCATATACGATTATGGCAATATGAAAAAGCCTTCGACCATATATCGCTGTTCAGCCTGTGGCCATGAAGAACCAAAATGGCTTGGACGTTGTCCCGAGTGCGGCCAATGGAACACCATGGTTGAAGCCAAAACCATAGGGCGCTTTGAAAAGGATAAGACTGCATTTTCCGTACCGCTGGAATCGGTGGATCCAGCTCTGGGGGCGCGCGTATCGTCTGGAATTTCGGAACTGGATCGAGTGCTTGGTGGTGGCTTTATGCGAGGCTCGGCAGTGCTCTTGGGTGGTGAGCCCGGGATAGGGAAAAGCACCCTTCTTCTGCAAGCATGCTCGAAGTTGGGGGCAAAAGGAAAAGCGCTATATATTTCCGGAGAAGAATCTGCAGCCCAGATACGCCTTAGAGCCGAACGCATCAAGGCTCTTTCGAAGCAGATAGAGGTATTTTGTGGCAACGATATGCATGCTTGTCTCTCTGTGATGGATTCAGCACATCCGCTTCTTACTGTTGTGGATTCGATCCAGACAGTGCATTCAGAGGAGGCGGGGGCTGTGCCAGGAACGCCGAACCAGATCAAATTTTGCACCCAGGAATTCGTCGAATGGGCAAAAAGCCATGATTCTATTGTCGTCCTTGTAGCGCATGTGACAAAGGATGGAATGATAGCCGGACCCAAGGCAGCGGAACATCTCGTGGACGCGGTAATAAGCTTCGAGCAAGCGGAGAATGCCCTACGAGTGCTACGAACCAGCAAGAATCGCTTTGGGTCTTCGGATGAGCTAGGATTTTTTCTGATGAGTGAAGGGGGGCTTTCGGAGCTGCAGGATCCATCTGGAATATTTATGATCAGGCGCGAGGGACAGTTGCCTTCGGGCATTGCCCTGGCAATTGTATATGAAGGATCGCGGATTCTGTTAGCGGAAGTTCAGGCTTTAACCATCCCTTCGAAATCGGGCATCATGAGAGTGTACTCCGATAGAATCGATCCTCTGCGTGTCTCTCGGATTGCGGCTGTGCTCGAGAAGCAGACAAGGCTAGATTTTTCCAGCCAAGAAATATATGTGAATGTCGCGGGAGGTTTGCGGCTAACAGAGCCTGCCGTCGATTTGCCACTGGCATGTGCTCTTTATTCCGCACGATCGGGCCAGCCATTGCCGGAGGGTTCCGCTCTTGCAGGTGAGCTTTCGCTCGCAGGGGAAATCAGGCCGGTGCGTTCTATGGATCGTAGAACAAGGGCGGCTCATCAGCTTGGCTTTGCGCGTATTATTGGACCAAAAGCCTTACCCGCTGGCGCGGAGGTCCCGGCAAAGAGAGGTGCAGCAAAAGCCGAGGTCGTTGGAGCAGAAGCGGCTAAGTCTGGAACAGTCAGGATGGAAGCGGCCGCTCTTTCGGGACAGACATTGCCCTGGCTGGGGGCTTCTTCTCTTCGAGAATCGCTGCGAATTCTATGGGGTCAGGGGACCTAAAATGCAGTTTATCAATAATGGGCAACGAATTGCAGGACTTGTCGTGCCGCTTTTATCGCTTAAGAAGAATGAGAATGCTGCATGCGGAGTGTTCTCAGATCTGGTGAGTCTTGGGAAAATAGCAAAGAAATGGGGACTTTCTTTGATTCAGCTTCTGCCGCTCAACGACACGGGCAATGGACCATCACCCTATGCGGCCATAAGTGCCTTTGCACTACACCCAATCTATATTTCTCTCTCCGATACGATCGATACTATGGCCTTACTCGGTCTGCCTTTTAAGGACGAAGTAGCGAAGGAACTGGTGTACGCCGAGAAGGCTCTAGATCGTAGATTTGGAAACGGCGGGCGAATCCAACGAGTTCAATTCGAAGCGGTGCTACAGCGCAAAATAGATGCGCTTCGCAAGGCATGGGAAGCAAGCCGGCAAATCTGTAGTCCTCTTGCGGAAGCCTTTGCAAGCCGAGAGTCGTGGGCAAAACCTTATGCCTGTTTTGTCGCCTTGAGAGAAAAATTCGGTCTAGCACCCTGGTGGGAGTGGCCAGAGTGGCAAAATGTCTTGCCGGCCGATATAGACAAGCTCTGGTCTAACCAAGAATTAGCTGAAGAGGAGCGATTTCGGCTTTGGCTTCAAGTCCTGGCTCAGGATCAGCTAAGGCATGCAGCTCAAACAGCACATGAGCTTGGCATCGATATCATGGGCGATATACCTATTCTCCTTGCCAAGGATTCAGCTGATGTATGGTTTCAGCGAGAGATTTTCATCCTCGATAAACAAGCCGGAGCGCCTCCGGACATGTATTCGCCCAGGGGACAAAACTGGGGCTTTCCACTGTATGATTGGAATGCGTTGCGTGCGCGGAATTATGATTTCTGGCGCCAACGCCTGCAGGCTGCTGAAAATTTCTACAGCGGGTATCGCATCGATCATGTGCTGGGATTTTTCCGTATCTGGGCTATAAGCATCCATGAGAGCGATGCTTATCTTGGCGCCTTTGAGCCTTCTGGCTATTTGGAACCTGCAGAGCTCAATTCGATGGGTTTTTCAGACGAGCGCCTTACATGGCTATCAAAGCCTCATATTCCCGAATGGAAAATACAAAAGGCTGAGAAAAGATGTCTCGATGCAGGAATGCCCCTGCTTGCAGAAAGTGAGGCTTCAGGCATAGAGAATAAACAAAAAGGGAAGCGAGAAGAAAATCGAGAAGATAATCGGGAAGATGAGCGAGCCGATATAAGGGCGCTATTTGGCAAGCGCCTCGAAGAACTCAGGAAATCCTGTTTTGTGCGCATAAAGAATGAGCCACTCTTTCTATTCAAACCTGAAATCCGAGGCACCGCAGACCTAAATGCACTCTTTGGGCCTCTGTGGAGCGAATTCCCCGAGGCTGCACCAATTATCGATGAATATGCCGGGATAATGCGAGATTGGTGGATAGACAGAACACTATATCAATATGAGCCGGATCGCTTTGTCTTTCAGTGGAGTTATAGAGAAACGACAAGCTGGAAAAGCCTTTCGCTCCAAGAACAACAGGCCTTAGAGGCGAAGGCAAAGGCACTCAGTGAGGAATCGTTGAACATATGGGAGAAACGAGGCCGCAAACTTCTTTCGATGCTTGTATCGGCTAGCGAAATGCAAGCCTTTGCGGAAGACCTCGGCGCTGTTCCACCCTGTGTCCCCAAGGTATTGCGTGAACTCAAAATCCCAGGGCTGCGAGTATTGCGCTGGGAGCGAGAATGGGACAAGCCAAATCAGCCATATATACCATTCGATAGATATGAAGCGCTCTCTATCTCTTGTACATCGGTGCACGACTCCACAAGCTTGCGACAATGGTGGCAGGAAGAAGCCGATAGATCGCAGATATGGGCAATATGTCAGGCTCTAGCGGAGCACGACGAGCTTTTGAAATCCTTGCTTCAACGCTGCGGAGATACGGCTCCTGAACAGCTCGGCTCTAAAGAAGCTGCCGTTCTGGTGCGCGCACTGGCACTATCAGGCTCCATTGTTGCCGCCTATCCAATTCAAGATATTCTCGCATGCCACACGGAGTGGCGATTACCCAATGCTCAAGATGAGAGGATAAATGTGCCCGGTACTACCCTCCCAACAAACTGGATGTACAGAATGCCTATCGATCTACAGGCGCTTGCCAAGGATGAAGACTTTGCAGGCTTTATTTCTAAGGTTATGGCTCGAGGAGGGCAAGCGTGAGCAACTCGGCACAAAGAATGCAGCAGATCGCGCACACTACGATCAAGAGAACAATCGATACATCGCTGTTTTTGATAAAAATAATGGTTCCGGTTAGCCTATTGGTTGCACTTCTTGGCTGGAGTGGATTATTGGAAAAAATCTCAGTAGTCTTGCATCCGCTTATGCGACTTTTGGGTTTGCCCGGAGAGGCTGCACTTGTCTATATCTCCGGAGCCCTTCTCAACAATTATTCTGCTATAGCCGTCATGAGCTCGATGAACCTCAGTCTCCACCATGCTATCATCCTGGCTGTCATGTGCCTCATTTCTCACAATCTGATCGTAGAGACCACGGTTATGAAATCAATTGGATCCTCAGGAACCAAGATGGTGATCTTGCGTGTAGGTGTTGCATTTCTGGCTGGCTTTATCCTTAATCTCATACTTCCTTCGTCCTATTCGGAAGTGCAGCTTTTCCGTACGACTGCCGTAGCCCATAGTCCCTTTTGGCCAATGATCGGCGCTTGGGCTATATCCACTTTGAAACTCATTGGACGAATCATTCTATACCTTTTAATATTGATGCTTGCAGAGACGCTTTTGGAACAATTCAATCTAATGGAAAGGCTCTCCCGTTGGCTTGGATGGCTAATGCGCATATTTGGACTAAAACCTTCGATGAGTTTTCTATGGATAGTGATCAACATCGTAGGCTATGCCTATGGAGCGGGAATCATCAAGGCCGCCCGCGATGAGGGGCGCATGACCGCAAAGGAAGGGGATCTCTTCAATCATCATGCGGCGATTTCGCACTCGATCCTAGAAGACACGGTGCTCTACGGGGCTATTTCCTTGCCAGTTTTTTGGCTTATCTTGCCGCGCATTTTGCTTTCGATAATTGTCGTATAGCTGGAGCGCTTGCGGCGAGAACTGTATCGTCGTTCTCTCAAGGCAGGAGTTGCATGAGTTTTTCAAATTGTCAGTATCGTTGCCGTTTTATCTCGAAATCGTTACTATAAAATCGAGTATAGATAAAGAGTCTCTTACATTATTGCAAGGAGTCTTATAAGAAATGAAATTTGCAGAGCCACAGACCACTGAAACGGAATCCAAGAAATCAGAAGAGTCTTTGAATGAACGTTTTCTCAAGACCCGCACCGTGCTTCTGGTAGGTGAGATCGACAAGGATCTTTCGGAAAAAGTGGTGCGTCAGCTTCTATTGCTTGAAAGCATTTCGAAAGAACCGATTACCCTGCTCATCGATTCTCCTGGCGGAGATGTATATGCCGGATTTTCCATTTTCGATGTGATTCGCTTCATAAAGGCGCCGGTCAGGATTGTTGGTATAGGGCTTGTCGCTTCTGCGGCAGCGCTCATACTGATAGCGGTTTCTAAGGATCACCGGTTTGGTTTGCCAAATTCTTCATATTTGATTCATCAGCCATTATCCGGAATGAATGGTGTCGCGACAGATATAGAGATTCATGCTAAGGAACTCGAAAGGACGCGTCTGCATATCAATGAGCTGCTTGCCGAGGCAACAGGGCAAGCGCTGGAAAAGATTATAAAAGATACCGATAGAGATTTTTGGATGAATTCCCAAGAAGCGATGCAATATGGACTCATTGGAAAAGTGATAGTTTCCAGACAAGAGCTCGACTGAAGAGTTTGGGCATGTCTTATCCGGGAATTATTGCTGTTTCTTGATTTTGGCGCGTGAATTCTGAAGCGCTGATAATGCCGGATAGCGTCTTTCTTATTAAGGAGGAAAGATGCGTCCGGCATTTCTTTTTCTTTCTGTGCTCGCAATGTTGGCGGCAGGTTGCCAGTGTTCTCTGCCAGCCTTGCGGACAGATGGTGAGATCAATATCGTGTCATACAATGTGCACAACCTTTTCGATGCAGAAGAGAGCGGAAAGGAATACCCTGAGTTTAGGCCTTCCAAAGGAAAGTGGACTAAAGAGCTCTATGCCAAGAGGCTCGGAAATGTCGTAGAGGCCGTTCGGTCGCTTTCCAACACTAAAGATGGCGAAGGTTCTCCTGGTTCGGATCCTGATATTCTATGTTTCCAGGAACTCGAGAACGAAAAGGTTCTCTTTGATCTCGCAAAGCACCTTGGTCATGGAAAGCTCCGCTATTGGGCAATGAGTGGGCCTGAAGAGAGCATAATCCATACCGGCATTTTGTCCCGTTTCCCTATCGTGGCCGTTCATTCGCATTCGGTTATGGACGCGTGGGGTCTTGGAATGTTGCGGGATGTCCTGGAGGTGGAATTCGAATGCGGTAGTATGGGCAGAATGGTAATCTTCGCCTGCCATTGGAAGTCCAAGCTGGAAGGAGAAGCGGAGACTGAACCAGCTCGACGGGCTGCAGCGGCATTAGTCGCGAATAGAATACGATTGCTTCGAGAAGAGCGACCTTTTGTTCCCATAATCGTCTGTGGCGATTTCAATGAGTCACCCGATGAATACCTCCGCACAAACAGATGCTATCCTACGGCGATCATGTACTCAGGTGTGGGAGTTCCACCCATGGCTATCGAAGGAGAGCCAATCTGGGCTTGCAGTAGTCTAGAGGAAATAGGAGACGAAAGCTCAGAACTGGCCGAAAGCCATAGCCAAGTTGGCATAATAAATGGCGAAGGAATCGATTCTTATTCCATAAAACATGGCAAGGGTGTCGATTTTGACGAAAAAATAGAGCTCTACACTCCATGGGCGGAGTATCCGGACAAGTTCAGCCTCGCCTATAGAGATAAGCGCGAACAATACGATGGCTTCTTAGTCAGCCAAAGCCTCAAGGACGGCATTGGGCTTGAATATCAGGGGTTCTATATTGCAGATGCTCCCATGCTATTTACTGCCGAGGGTGTTCCTCGCGAATGGAAGGGAACAGATGGATATTCAGATCATTTGCCTGTTGAGCTTGTTCTTTCGGTTGTTGATGGTACGCAATAATGACTTTCTTTATCTGTGGGGAAAATCAGGATACATGACAATTATGTGTAAAGGCATTAGCGCTGTATCCCTGGAGCTTTCGAGCCTTAGAATCGTTTAATCTCGGAATCCGGATCGCGCCCTATGGGATGTAATGAGACGTCCTTATCGGAGCTAGAAGCATCATAAAGTAAACTATATATTTGGAGGTGTATATGGTTTCTGGAATTGTCGCCTTAATTCTCTTGTTGTTAGCGGTAATAGCTATTGTGGTCTTAACCGGGAAGTACAGAATAAACGCTTTTCTGGTACTTATTGGTGTGTCTTTTGTCTTTGGACTTCTGATTGGGCTACCAGCCCTGGATGTTGTTGTGGGGATCAAGAATGGATTTGGCGGCACTCTAACGAGTATAGGCATTGTAATAGTTGCAGGCACTATTCTGGGCACAATACTGGAAAAAACCGGTGCGGCGCTTTCGATGACCAGGGCCATTTTGAACATGGTAGGCAAATCGCATGCTCCTCTGGCCATGAATATAGCTGGTTATATTGTATCGATCCCAGTTTTCTGCGATTCCGGCTATGTTATTTTGAATCCACTCAACAAAGCACTTGCAAAGGAATCCGGGATTTCGATGACAGTGATGGCTGTTGCGCTTTCTACAGGGCTATACGCGACCCACACAATGGTACCGCCCACTCCGGGGCCTATCGCTGCTGCAGGAACATTGGGAGCGGATCTGGGGAAAGTCATTCTCTTGGGCCTTATTGCAGCTATTCCAGCCTCTCTTTCCGGACTTCTCTGGGCTACCAAGTTCGCTAAGAGATATGAAATCGAGCCCGAAATCCAAGGTACTTATTCGGAAATAGTAAAAAAATTCGGCAAATTACCAAATACACTTCTTTCCTTTTTGCCAATAGTGCTTCCGATTGTGTTGATTCTATTAAAGAGTGTTGCGGAATTCCCTTCTAAGCCATTTGGTAATGGCGATTTCCGCGTGTTTTTGTCTTTTATTGGCGATCCTGTAACCGCGCTTATTCTCGGTGTGCTGTGTTCCTTGCTTCTGGTTCATAAAGGAGAGCTAAAGAAGGCTATCTCGGACTGGATGGGGGAGGGAATAAAGGAATCCGCTATCATCCTGGTAATCACCGCAGCAGGCGGCTCACTGGGTGCTATTATCAAGGCAAGTCCGATAACAGATTTTATAAAGACAAACATGGCGAGCATGCATCTGGGAATTCTGTTGCCCTTTATAATTTCCGCTGCCCTCAAAACCGCCCAAGGTTCTTCTACCGTAGCTATTGTTACCACTGCAGGCATTATGGCGCCTCTTTTGCAGACGCTCGGCCTAGATCCAGCCCTTACGACCATAGCGATCGGCGCGGGCTCGATGGTTGTTTCGCACGCTAATGATTCCTATTTTTGGGTGGTCTCCCAATTCTCGGGCATGCCTGTAAATACAGCCTATAAGGCTTACAGCTCTGCAACTGCCGTGGAAGGAGTGGTCGCATTCTTGATGGTGCTCGTATTGTCCTTGTTTGTCTAGTGGGATAATCTAGGAAGCCGATGCACAAATTCTATGCAAATATCTGCGAACGTTTTGGCCTTAATGCCTATGTAATGGGGGATTACCAAAAGGCAGAGAGCTGGTTCCGGAAACTCGAGCAATCGGAACCGGATTCAATCCGCGTTTTGAGAAACCTCGGAATAATTTTCCTTGCGCTGGGGCGAGCGGAAGAAGCAGAACGCTATCTTTTGAGAGAAGAAAAGCTCTATGGCCCATCTTTCTATCGCAATTCAGCGCTTGGCGATCTTGCATACGCAACCGGCAAGAGAAAAGAGGCAGAAAAGCGATATCGGCTTGCGCTCAAAGATCCGGAATGTGCTAAAGGTGGCAAGGCTTTCCATATGAGAGATTTTATAGAGCGGCGCCTCGCGATGACCGAAGATGATAAGAGATTCTGCGATGCAATAAAAGCCATGGAGCTTTTCAAGAAAGCAGAGGAATTGAGAGAATCGAGCGAACATATAAAAGCCATTGAGTATTTCATGAAATCCTTTGCTCTGGATGAGACAAATTGGCCCGCCCTCAACAATGCCGCTTCGATTCATTTGAACATGCTAAAGAATCCTGCGGAGGCAGAACCCTTATTTCGGCAGGCTTTCGAGCTCTCTCGCAGCCCTCAGGTAGCTAGAAATCTAGACCTCTGTATCCAGGCACTCAACCAGAATCAGAAAAAAGAAGGACAGAAAAAAAGATGGAGACAACGCACGTAAGCGAAAGTCCTGGACACTCCTTGCGCGCCGATGCGGAGGAGATCTTCCGAGCAGCGGTGGATCGGGTTATGCCGGGACGGCTTTTTTCCTATTGTCTTTCGCTAGAGGGATCGGTTCTGCGCCTTTTGGATGGAGAAGAGCCTCAAACCTACGATTTATCCAAATATGATCATGTTGTGATAGTTGCTTTTGGAAAGGCTTCGATTCCTATGACCGCAAGCCTGGCCTCGATTCTAGGCCAACGAGTTACAGAAGGGCTCGTGGTCTCTAAGGCCCCGGAAAGTGGACAAAGTTCGAGGCTCTCTGAGGATATCGAAAGTCTCTTTGCGTCCCGATCGATCACTTCGATCGAGTCAAGTCACCCCGTTCCGGATAAAAGATCGGTGCAAGCCGGAAGCGAAATGCTAAACCTTGCTTTGCGGGTGCGAAAATGGGAAGAAGCAGGCGAAAGGACCCTTGTATTTGTACTGGTCTCTGGTGGAGGGAGCGCTCTGTTGGCGGTACCTGCGCCCGGAATTTCGCTAGAGGATAAAGCGGAAGTGACAAGGCTCCTATTGGCCTGTGGAGCTAACATTCATGAGATCAATGCAGTACGCAAGCATCTATCTTCCATTAAAGGCGGCCATCTGGCAAAGGCTTTTTTCCCTTCACGGATAATTGCACTAGTCCTTTCGGATGTGATGGGCGATGATCTGGATACCATTGCCTCTGGTCCTACGGTTCCAGATACGAGTACATGGAGGGATGTGAAAGCCATATTCGAAAGATATGCGCTCTTGGACAGGCTGCCAAAGTCCATAGCTCAAGCCGTAGAAGATGGACTTTCAGGTATTCGGTCAGAGACTCCGAAGCCAGAAGATCCAATCTTCGATTTATGTTCGACAATGCTTGTGGGAACCAACTACCATGCGATTCAGGAGGCTGAACAGAGAAGCAAAGAGCTGGGATATAATACTCTTGTGCTTGGAAGTCGCTTTTCTGGCGAAGCTCGAGAAATCGGCAAGGTTTTTTCTGGAATCGCTCAGGATATTATACTGCATAGGACTCCACTTTGTGCGCCCGCATGTATCATTGCCGGAGGAGAAACGACGGTTACTCTCCGCGGCAAGGGCAAGGGTGGAAGGAATCAAGAAATGGCCCTCTCTGTGTTAAATGAGTTTGATCATTTTTCGCGCTCTGTTCGTCCAGGCCTTGAAAGAACGCTCTTTTTATCGGCTGGCACCGATGGCAACGATGGCCCTACCGATGCTGCAGGAGCCTTTGCCGACGCTGGAGCTCTCGAAAATGCACATCGCCTTGGGCTGAATCCTTCGGAGTTCTTGGCCAATAACGATTCCTACGCCTTTTTTGAAGAGGTTGGCGGCCTTTTTGTGACCGGACCGACCGGCACGAATGTGTGTGACATTCAACTACTTATAGTGAAATAAATTGCTTTTGGAGATTATTTATGAAGAGTGATACGCAACTAAAATTAGCGGTGCTCATTGATGCAGACAATACTCAGCCCACTATTATCGATGGCCTTCTCGCGGAGATTGCCAAATATGGTGTGGCCAGTGTAAAGCGTATATATGGCGATTGGACAAACCCGACTCTTAGGGGCTGGAAAGAGAGATTGCTAGAATATGCCATTCAGCCCGTTCAGCAGTTTGCCTATACAACCGGCAAGAATTCTACAGACAGTGCGATGATAATCGATGCGATGGATCTCTTGTATACCGAAAACCTCGATGGTTTTTGCCTTGTGTCCAGCGATTCGGATTTTACGAGGCTTGCTGCAAGGCTGCGTGAGGACGGTAAGCTCGTACTCGGTTTTGGTCAGCGCAAGACGCCCAAGCCTTTTCTAGCGGCCTGCGACAAATTTATCTATACCGAAATTCTGCAAGCCAATGTCAACGAAACAGAGGAAGGGCGCGAAAGCTCGTCGGAAAAGGAAGGCGGCAAAGGTTCTTTGCCACAGGCCGACATAAAGAGCGATACAAAGATGAAAGCCTTGCTTGCAAGCGCTGTGGATGAAGCCGCGGACGAGTTCGGATGGGCTTATCTTGGCGAAGTGGGAACCTATCTCGCGAATCGCCTTCCGGAGTTCGATCCTCGCAATTATGGTTTTAGAAAGTTGGGCGAGCTGATTAAGGCTGTGAATCTATTCGAGATTGATGAGCGTACTAACCCCATGGTGCCAGGCAAGCAGGTCTATCTTAGATTAAAACAGCGAGGAAAAAGCTAAGATCTAGGAAGCTAATGGAATAGAGGCTGCCACAAAGCCAATGAAGCGAAGGTGACTCAGCCCGATCTTGTACTCTCCTTAGAATCTCAAGCCAGCGTCCGATAGTCTTATTCTAATGGCATCCTGACCAGAGTTTAAAATTATCTCGATCCATGGTATGATTTTGTCATGCGAGCCCTGTCTTTTCTGGCAACTACTTTTATATTGGCATTTATATTGGTTGTAATAGTATCGTGTTCGGGTCAGAAGGATAATCGTCTTTCTTCCTTGCCTTCAGTTATCCGTGATCAAGTGGAAAAAGCCCTTTCCGTGGTGCAATTCAGCGATACCGACCGGAATCGTGTGCGGGATGCAATAAATAATGACCCAGCTGGCTTTGCAGTGCTTTTTAGCGAAGTACGCGAAATCATGAAAAATGATACAGACCTTCTGTGTCGGGTTGATAAGCAGAAAGCCTTGTCCGCTCAGTATGTGCCCATAGATCTTGTAGATCTAGATGGGCCGTTCCCATATATCGTTTCTAAGAAAGGCATGAAATTGCGCAAGCCAGCGCAAGAAGCGCTTGTCCGCATGGCAGAAATGGCAAAAAAGGACGGGATTGCCCTCGTTGTCTCCTCTGCCTATCGCTCCTACGACTATCAGAAGATCGTATTTGAGCAGAATGTCAATGAAATGGGGAGAGCAGAAGCTGAGCGTGTATCCGCGGTCCCTGGGATGTCTCAGCACCAGCTTGGCACCGTCGTGGATTTTGGATCCATAAGTGATGAATTCGCGGGCAGCGATGCCGAGCGCTGGCTTGCATCGAATGCAGGAAAATTCGGATTTTCGCTTTCCTTTCCAAAGGATATGGAGAATATAACCGGCTATAAATGGGAGAGCTGGCACTATCGCTATATTTCTCCGCCCGCCGTAGAACTTCAAGAGCGTTTCTTTCTTGGCATCCAGCAGTATCTAATCGAATTCCTCGCAGCCCTACCGAATTAGCCGAAAATGATCTGTCCGAGGATATCTGACACGGCATCTTGTTCGTTGGTCTTTGTAGATACAAGGCGTGCTGCTGAGCGCACTTCCCTGGCGGCGTTCGCTGGAGCGCAGCCCCAACCGGCTCGCTATGAATACTGCGCGCGTCGCAATCAAAATCCATTACACAGGACTTCACCTTTGTGCGCGCTTGAAGTAGGCTAGCCTAAATGACTTTAAACAATCAAGAGAATTCGAACAATCAAGAGAATTCGAACAACCAAAAGAATTCATCCATACAAGAGAACTCGTACGATATCGTTGGATTCCCAGAGGATACAGCTGCCGAGCTTGCTTCGCAGGCTTCTGCAAAAATGGTTAGAAATGCTGGTAAACTTTCGCTCCTTACCTTTATTTCGCGTGTGCTCGGCCTCATCCGCGAGATGACCAAGGCGCGCTTTCTTGGAACCGGGATCTATTCGGATGCTTTTACGGTCTCTTTCATTATTCCCAACTTTCTTCGACGCCTATTTGCCGAAGGCTCCGTAACTGTAGCTTTCATCCCCACATACAAGGGTTATCTTCATGCCCAGAATGATAGCGAAACTCGCGAATTCCTTTCCGCAAGCCTCACGATTTTGAGCATCTGTGTGACGATCGTAGTGGCGATAGGAATTGCCCTTGCACCTATAATAGTCAAGCTGTTTGGTTCAGACCCCATGGAAACAGCTATCCTCACGCGTATCATGTTTCCATTCCTTGCATTTGTTTCTTTTGCCGCTCTTTTGCAAGGCATTCTGAATGCTCACGAAATATTTGGACCATCCGGATTTGCGCCAATTCTATTCAATGTCTGTTTTATTGTGGTGCCGTGGATTCTCGGAGATCGTCTTGGTAATCCCGCTAGATCCATGGCTGTCGGTGTTGTATTGGGCGGCCTTGCCCAAGCCTTAGTTCAACTGCCTGCCGTATTGAGGCTGAGCACTCATATAGGGCTCATGAATCCAATCCGGGCTCTTAGGAATTCCGGGATGCGCAAAGTTTTTGCTCTTATTGCGCCAACAATTCTAGGAATGGCCGCTTATCAGGTAAACGATCTTGTGAGCACCGCATATGCTTCGCGTGCCGGTGTAGGAGTAGCATCGAGCCTTCAGTATTCACTGCGCCTTCAAGAGTTGATTCTGGGCATCTTTGCGGTCTCCGCGGGAACGGTGCTTTTGCCTCGCCTGGCCGATACTGTAAGACAGGGAGATTGGGCAGAGTATTCAAAGATCCTTGGCAATACCATGCGGTCTTTGCTCTTGCTCACCGTCCCCGTGGCGGTTTTTTCCATGGCATTTACGGTTAGGATCGTAACGCTGCTCTTCAAGACCGGCGATTTTTCCGATGTCTCGGTTCAGCTCACGGCGAGCGCTTTTTTCTGGCATCAAACTGGCCTCGTCTTCATTGCGATGAATAGGCTAATCGCCCCAGCGTTTTATGCTCGAAGCAATACCAAGACGCCAACATTTGCCGGAATAGCGAGTTTTGCCGTAAATATCATCCTTGTTCTATTGCTGGCCTTTAGATTCCAAGGTGCCGGAATAGCTTTTGCGCTCTCCTTTTCGAGCGCCGTAAATACAGTATTGCTGGTGTGGGCGCTTATTAAAGATAGCATCGAGGGTATAAGGAACGAGTTATGGCTTTCTCTAAAATATATATTAAAAATGCTCATATTCTCAGCTATCGCTATTGTGCCAGCGATCTTTGTGGATAAGGCTGTGTCTAAAGTGGTTGCGGAATCTGGCTCGAGGCTAGTATATGCAGGTCTTCCTCTTGTAACTTCGACGCTTATATTTGCAGCTATCGGTATCGCTTTGCTAGTGTTGACAAAAGATACGGTTGCTGCTTCAATAACGACTGCGTTGTCTCGCAGGAGCCGCGGAAAAAACGCATCACAATCTTGACACATCCCCACATGAGTGATATATTCGCCAAGCTCTATTTGCGCCCCTGTAGCTCAGTTGGCAGAGCATATCCATGGTAAGGATAAGGTCAACGGTTCGATTCCGTTCGGGGGCTCGAGTTTATTTTAGGATTATTCCGGCGTGCACAATTGTGGATCGCCGCGAAAGGAATGGGAATCATGGCATCCAAGAAAAAACAGAATGTAGAGATAATTGCTCTTCAGTGCACTGAGTGCAAGCGCCGCAACTATACAACCAAGAAGAATCGCAAAACAGCACAGGAAAAGCTTGAACTCATGAAATATTGCAAGTGGGATCGCAAGCACACGCTCCACAAAGAAACAAAGGTAAAATAAAAGGTCTTAGGCCAGTAGCTCTAATGGTAGAGCGCCGGTCTCCAAAACCGGACGTTGTGGGTTCGAGTCCTACCTGGCCTGGTAGCAAAATAACGCAACAGATGCTGTGCTTGTGTACAGCACAATGTGAAGGGGGTCCAAGGAGCCGCCATGAAGAAGATAATTCAGTTCTTCAAAGATAGCTATGCAGAACTTTCAAAGGTTGTATGGCCATCTAAAGATGAAGTAATCAGTTCGACAAGAATAGTCATTATTTCAACAGTGGCGGTAGCTCTTGTGCTCGGCCTCATCGATTTCCTCATTGTTCTGGGAATCGAGGTCGTTTTCCGATAAGGTAGAGGCTGGATGGCAAAATCCTGGTATATTCTCCATGTTTACTCCGGTTATGAAAATAAGATAGAGAAGACTATACGAATGCTCATCGACTCCGGTGAGCTTTCGCGCGATATCGTCACCGATGTCAAGGTTCCCACTGAAGAGGTGTCTGAAGTAAAAGAAGGCAAGAAGCGCACTGTATCTCGAAAGATTCTTCCTGGATATATTCTTGTAGAGATGGATCTGCCAGAAGATGGCTGGAAGGCAACCTGCGCAACCATACGGAATATCAATGGTGTTACGGGTTTTGTGGGATCGTCTTCCAATGCAAGGCCTCAGCCCATCACAATGGAAGAAGTCAAACGCATATTCCAGCGTACGGGTGAGCTAAAAGGCGAGCGTCCTGTCTACTTCCGTCAGTCATTCTCTGTGGGCGAGCAGGTCAAAATTACACAAGGGCCCTTTGAGTCGTTCTCGGGAGTCATAGATGAAGTGAATACCGAGAAAAACAAGATCAAAGTAAGTGTGCAGATCTTTGGAAGATCGACTCCCGTTGAAGTCGATATAGCACAGGTTGAAAAAATATAGGTTCTCATCCTGCCAAGGGATGTAGAGATCTTTATAAAGCAGCATACCGGCATAGTGTCTGATATGCTTCTCAGATAAGGGGTTTTTGCTCTAATGATGGGAGTCTCCATGGTATGGAGACGCTACCCCGGCAATCCAATGCCGGGTATACCACGATAGGAGAAAGGCTATGGCCAAAAAGAAAATCACTGCAATAGTAAAACTGCAGTGTCCGGCTGGAAAGGCGACACCAGCTCCACCCGTAGGACCTGCGCTTGGTCCTCATGGTGTTTCAGCGCCCATGTTCTGTCAACAGTTCAATGAGCGCACGAAAAACATGGAGCCTGGGCTAGTTATACCGGCGATTATCACTATTTATCAGGATAAGACATTCACGTTTGTCCTGAAAACGCCTCCCGCGAGTGTGCTCATCAAAAAAGCTTGCGGTATAGAAAAGGGTTCTTCGTTTCCTCAGAAGGACAAGGTAGCAAAGCTCTCGAAGGCAAAGCTGGAGGAAATTGCCAAGCAGAAATTGCCCGACCTCAATGCAAATGATCTCGAAGCCGCGAAACGCATAGTTGCGGGGACCGCAAGGTCGATGGGCGTGGATGTGGAGTTGTGATATGAAACGCGGTAAGAAATACATTGAAGTAGCCAAGAAAGTGGATCATTCGCAAGCTTACGATATTGGAGATGCTTGTGCACTCGTCAAAGAACTCAAGACAGCTAAATTCGATGAAACGGTGGAAGCACATATAAAGCTAAACCTCAAGAAGAGCCAATCTGTACGAGACACAGTTGTCCTCCCTCATCAATTCCGAGCAGAGAAGAGAATTCTTGTATTCTGCAAGCCCGAGCGCGCCAAAGAAGCTCTCGAGGCAGGAGCCACATATGCGGGGAGCGATGAATACATCGAGAAAATCAAGGGTGGATGGCTTGATTTCGATATAGCCGTTGCGACACCTGATATGATGAAAGATGTCGGCAAATTGGGTATGGTGCTCGGACGCCGCGGCCTTATGCCGAACCCTAAGACAGGTACGGTTACAAACGATCTGAGCAGCGCGCTCAGCGAATTGAGAAAAGGCCGCACCGAATTCCGCACCGACAAGTTAGGGATTATTCACCTACCAGTTGGCAAGGTATCCATGGAGGCCGAGAAAATTGCCGAGAATCTAAGTACTCTTGTAGAAGAGATAAATCGCAAGCGCCCTTCTGATGCCAAAGGCGATTTTGTTGCTTCGGTATTCTTGACGCCAACCATGGGGCCAAGCGTCAAAGTCGCACTGAACAAATCGGAGAAGAGGTAAGACTATGGCCATTAAAGCATCGAAAATTCAGTCAAGGAAAGTCGAAGCCATAGGCATGCTAAAAGAAATGATCTCGGGCTCGAATGATTTTGTCTTCACAGAATACAGAGGCCTGACGGTCGAACAGATCACAACGTTGCGGCAACAACTGCGCGAGAAAGGCGTAGAACTCCATGTTGTCAAAAACAATTTTGCACGTTTGGCCTTCGAGGAGCTTGGTTATTCGCAAGCAGTCGAGCTTGTGCTGAAAGGACCCACAGCGGTTGCCTTTATCAAGACCGATTCGAATGAAGTTGCCAAGATTCTGCTCGATTTTGCCAAGGAAACACCTGCCCTGGTTATCAAGGGCGCAATGATAGATAAAGAATTCCTGGATGCTGATAAGGTTGAAGCATACAGCAAGCTACCTGGCCGCAATCAGCTAATAGCAATGCTCATGTCTACCATGCAAGCGCCAGCGCAGAACCTCGTCTATGTCATCAATGCTATTCCGACCAAGCTGGTTCGCGTTCTCAAGGCAATCGAGGAAAAGAAGGCGAAGGAAGAGGCTCTTTGAGTTGTCTATTTAGCATGCTTTTCAGAAAAAGCGAGTATCCGTCAGGCTTCGGAGGCTGCCGTTCCTGTCGGAGTTCGATAGAAGGTCCATTCGTTGTGATGGACTACCATGAGATTAGGAGAAGATAATATGGCAGCACTTACAAAAGAACAAATCATCGACGCAATCGCTTCGATGACCGTCCTCGAGATTTCCGAGCTAGTAAAAGCGATGGAAGAGAAATTTGGCGTAACCGCAGCTGCCCCAGTGGCCGTTGCTGCTCCCGCCGCCGCAGCCGCAGCTGCTCCAGTCGAGGAGAAAACTGAGTTTACAGTGATCCTCAAGGGTAATGTGCCTGCAGACAAGAAAATCGCTATTATTAAGGAAGTCCGTTCGATCACCGGTCTTGGTTTGAAAGAAGCCAAAGACCTAGTCGAGGCTGGAGACAAGCCTCTCAAGGAGAACATCTCTAAAGAGGAAGCAGACAAGATCAAGAAGCAGATCGAAGCTGCTGGTGGAACGGTCGAGATAAAATAAGTCTGACCATAGATTTTGGGCCTTAGTCGATGAAAAGAAGGGGGATTGCGATCCCCCGTTTTCGGGAAGCATTCTGGCTAATTGAGTTTTGCCGGCAATGAGTGCTTCTCGATGACGGAATGATATATATAGCGCTGATGTTCGATAAATCAACATCAGCGTATTGACCTTTAACCCGAGCGCTAAGAGCGCATGGAGGGTAACTGATGACATATTCAGGACAGAAGATCAAGCGGACTTACATAGGAAAAGAATTCCACGATGTAATGGATATACCTGATCTCATCGATATTCAACTCTCATCTTACGAGCACTTTCTACAAAGAGAAAGACTCCGCAAGGGCGAGCCTCTCGAACCAATAGGCCTTGAGGAGGTATTCCGTACCACTTTTCCTATAGAAAGTCCATCCGGTGATCTTGTGATCGAATACGAACGGTATTCTCTCGATGAAAAAGCCATCAAGTATTCTGAACTGGAATGCAAGCAGAAGACGCTGACCTATTCTGTGCCTCTAAAGGCAGTCATAAACCTTGTGTTCAAGAAGACCGGGGAGATAAGGCAGAAAGAAATCTACTTAGGCGATATTCCACTTATGACCGACCGTGGCACATTCATAATCAATGGAGCGGAACGTGTCATTGTTTCTCAGATCCATCGTTCGCCTGGCGTTATTTTCAGTCACGACAAGGGCGTATTCTCCTCTCGCATAATTCCATATAGAGGGAGCTGGCTCGAATTCGAAATCGATCAGAAGCATGATCTTATCCACGCCAAGATTGATCGCAAGCGAAAGATCCTTGGGACCATGTTCTTGCGCGCAATCGGCTTTAATTCGCGCGAAGAGATCATCGCTGCATTTTATACCACAAAGACAGCAGAGCTCTCCGAAGATCAGAACGACAAAGATGCCCTTGTTGGGAAAATACTAGCAAAACCTGTATATATGGAGATCGATAACGAGCAAAAGCGCCTTTTCCGAGCCGGCGACAAGATTCATTTGCACGAAATCGACGAACTCATCAACCTAGGCATAGATTCTATCGAAATCATAGATTTTGAAGACGATAATTCGCTGCACAACGAGATGATCTTGAACTGCTTCGATAGAGAAGATGTCAAGCTTGTAAAGGAAACACCGGACCAGGATGAGCCGACTAAGGAAGACGCGATCTCGGCGGTTTATTCTGTGCTCAGACCAGGTGAACCCATATCTCTGGAGAATGCCGAGCGCGATCTACATAACATGTTTTTTACCGCCAGACAGTACGATCTGGGCGATGTTGGCCGCTACAAGCTAAACAAAAAATTCGATTTCGATATCAAAACGAATACACTCACCAAGGAAGATATCGTCGCAACGATGAAACACCTCATAAATATCTATTATGGGGAGGCGAATATCGATGATATAGATCATCTAGGAAATCGCCGCGTACGCGCAGTTGGCGAGCTTCTTGCAAATGTCATGAAGGTAGCTTTTAGCCGTATGGAGCGCACCGCAAAGGACAGGATGACCGGCAAAGACCTCGAAACAGCAAAGCCACAAGACCTCATTACCATCAAGCCAATCGTAGCGGCTATCAAAGAATTCTTTGGTACCTCGCAGCTTTCTCAGTTTATGGACCAGGTCAACCCATTGGCCGAGCTAACCCACAAGCGCAGACTGAACGCCCTTGGGCCTGGTGGACTAAACCGCGAACGCGCGGGCTTCGAAGTGCGCGATGTCCACTACACCCATTATGGACGAATGTGCCCCATCGAGACGCCAGAAGGACCCAACATCGGGTTAATTGTATCGCTTGCAACCTATACGACGGTCAACGAGTACGGATTCCTTGAGGCACCGTATCGCCGCGTAAGAAATGGCATTGTAACCGACGAAATTGAGTACCTTTCCGCTATCGACGAAGACAAATATTATATCGCACAGGCCTCTGCTCATATCGACAAAAGCGGTAAATTTCTCGACCAAACCGTATCCTGCCGCCATCAGGGCGACTACACAATGCGATCTCCAGCGGAAATACAATTCATGGATGTCTCGCCCAAGCAGATAATATCGGTATCGGCGGCTCTAATTCCATTCCTCGAGCACGATGATGCTAACCGAGCTCTTATGGGTTCGAATATGCAGCGCCAGGCGGTGCCTTTGGTTTTTACCGAACCTCCGCGCATCGGCACTGGTATGGAATGGAAAACGGCTTATGATTCGGGTGTTTTGGTCAAGGCCAAACGCTCCGGAATCGTCGATTATGTGGACGCTAACAGAATTGTCATTCGACCTGAAAAACCCGAATCGCCCGATGATACGGATGTATATCAGCTCATAAAATATCAAAGGACCAATCAGGACACCTGTTTCAACCACAGGCCGATTGTAAAGCGCGGCGAGAAGGTGCTGAAAGGCCAAGTCGTTGCGGATGGGCCGGCTACTAACCAGGGAGAGCTGGCACTTGGCCGCAACATTCTTGCTGGATTCGTGCCCTGGAATGGCTATAACTACGAGGACGCCATCCTGATATCCGAACGTGTAGTAAAGGAAGACCTCTTTACCTCTATCCATATAAAGGAATTCATTTTAGAGGTTCGCGACACAAAGCTGGGTCCAGAGCGCATAACGCGCGACATTCCAAATACAAGCGAAAAAATGCTGGATAATCTAGATGGCCAAGGCGTTATTAGGATTGGCGCCAAAGTAAAGAGCGGAGACATTTTGGTAGGAAAAGTGACCCCAAAAAGCGACTCGGATACGACTCCAGAATTCAAGCTTCTAAACTCGATATTCGGCGAAAAGGCCAAAGATGTCCGCGATTCCTCGCTCCGCGTGCCACATGGCATCGAGGGGACGGTCATAGACGTACAGCGCATGTCACGAGCAAACAACGATGATCTCCAGCCGGGCGTCGAAGAGACCGTAAAGGTTCTGGTAGCAGTAAAACGAAAGCTCAAGGAAGGCGACAAGATGGCAGGTCGTCATGGCAATAAGGGAGTCGTTGCACGCGTTCTCCCTATTGAGGACATGCCCTACCTGGATAATGGTACGCCGCTTGACATCTGCCTAAATCCGCTTGGTGTCCCGAGCCGCATGAATATTGGCCAGATCATGGAGACCGAGCTCGGTTGGGCAGCCAGCACTCTAAATGAATGGTATGAATGCCATGTATTCCAATCGCCCTCTCAAGAACAGATCGAAGTAAAGCTAAGAGAAGCGGGGTTGCCTGCCACATCGAAGGTTATGGTTCGCGATGGCAAGACGGGAGAATTCTTCAAGAATCCGATAACAGTCGGAATCGTATACTTCCTGAAATTACACCACCTCGTAGATGACAAGATGCATGCTCGATCGACTGGCCCTTATTCGCTGGTAACTCAGCAGCCCCTGGGCGGCAAAGCGCAATTTGGCGGCCAGAGATTGGGCGAGATGGAAGTGTGGGCACTCGAGGCATATGGGGCAGCAAACACCCTGCAAGAGCTTCTTACGATCAAGTCGGACGACATGACAGGACGCTCCAAGATCTACGAGGCAATAGTCAAGGGGGAACCACATACGGCAGCCGGAATTCCCGAGGCCTTCAATGTCATGGTGCAGGAGCTTCGAGGCTTGGCGCTGGACATCAAGGTGTATGACTCTAAGGGTAAACAAATTGCTTTGACTGAGCGCGATGAAGATATTATCAAGAAGCAGACCGGAGCATTCTAGGATGGCAGATGTTGCTGTTTTGCAATCCATGTCCGTCAGACCTTGCACGGTCTTCTATGCGCCTTTTTGGGTACGGGGCGCTATGGAAACAATGTTCCCAGGCATGAGAGATGCCTGCAACCCGAGGGGGTAACATGAGAGATATTCAGGATTTTGACAATATTTCCATTCATTTGGCAAGTCCGGAGATGATTCGGGCTTGGTCTTATGGAGAGGTCAAGAAGCCTGAGACGATCAATTACAGGACCTTGCGCCCTGAGAGAGATGGCCTTTTCTGTGAACGAATCTTTGGTACTACCAAGGAATGGGAGTGCTATTGTGGCAAATTCAAGTCTATCAGATATAAGGGAGTCATCTGCGACCGCTGCGGTGTCGAAGTGACCAATTCCAAGGTGCGGCGGGAGCGCATGGGGCATATAGAGCTAGCGAGCCCGGTATCGCACATCTGGTTTTACCGCTCCGTGCCCAGCCGTATGGGTCTTTTGCTCAATCTGCCGATGGCGACACTCAAATCTGTCCTATATTACGAAAAATATATAGTAATCGATCCAGGAGAGACCGAGCTCAAGAAAATGCAGCTGCTCACCGACGAGGAATATCGTGAGGCCATGGACAGATATGGTGGTGCTTTTACAGCAGGCATGGGGGCTGAAGCTATTCGATCTCTTCTCGAGCAGATAGACCTCGATAAGATGTCTCAGGAACTCAGACAGAAGATGATAGAGCGCGGAAGCAAGTCCGACAAGCGCCTTTTGAAGCGTATCGAGCTCGTAGAGGCATTTAGATCTTCCGGAAATCGGCCTGAATGGATGATCCTAACCGTGATTCCCGTAATTCCGCCGGAGTTAAGACCCATGGTTCAGCTCGATGGTGGTCGGTTCGCCACTAGCGACCTAAACGATCTCTATCGTCGAGTCATAAACCGCAATAATCGCCTCAAGAAGCTTTTGCAGCTAAACGCGCCGGATATCATCATCTTTAATGAGAAGCGCATGCTCCAGGAAGCCGTCGATGCGCTATTCGACAACACTCGTCGCCGCAGAGCGGTAAAGGGAGCGGGCAATAGGCCACTCAAATCCCTGGCAGATATGCTAAAGGGAAAACAGGGGCGCTTCCGTCAGAACCTATTGGGTAAGCGAGTCGACTACTCTGGCCGATCGGTAATAGTTGTTGGGCCAGAGCTCAAGATGTGGCAGTGTGGTCTTCCTACCAAGATGGCTCTCGAGCTATTCAAGCCCTTCATCATGAAAAAACTGGTGGAGAAGGATGTCGTATACAACATAAAGAAAGCCAAAATGCTGGTAGAATCAGAGACGCCAGAAGTCTTTGCCGTACTGGACGAGGTTGTAAAGGAGCATCCGGTGCTCCTAAATCGCGCCCCAACTCTGCACCGGCTTGGCATCCAGGCTTTTGAGCCTCTTCTCGTAGAGGGCAAGGCGATAAAGCTGCATCCACTGGTGTGCAAGGCCTATAATGCCGACTTCGATGGCGATCAAATGGCGGTTCATATTCCTCTAACCCATGCTGCCCAGGCTGAATGCTGGACTCTTATGCTTTCGAGTCGCAACCTGCTTGATCCAGCAAGCGGAAAGACGATTGTCTATCCTTCTCAGGACATGGTTCTCGGAATCAACTTTCTAAGCCGCCATAGACCGGGGGCAAAAGGCGAGGGCAAGCGATTTTCAAGCACAGATGAGCTCCTGCTTGCCTGCGAATATGGTTCATGCGAATATCAGGCTCTTGTCTATGTGTCAGTACGCAAGGAACCAGTGTGGAATTCCTATGAAAAAGAAGCAGAGCCTTCCAAGAACCACTTCATAAAGACGACGGGAGGCCGCATTCTTCTAAACGAGGCTCTACCAAAAGAGGTTCCTTACATAAACTATGCAATGACCGATAAAGACATTCGCATGCTGATCGAGCATGTCTATCGGAATACGAGCCCTTTTATCACCGTGAATATGCTCGACACAATCAAAGAAATGGGCTTTAAGTATGCGACTTTCTTTGGCGCTACCATCGGCATGGATGACATCGTCATTCCAAAAGAGAAGGCCGAAATGATAGAGAAGGCCAATAAGGAAGTTGAGGCAATCCAGCAGCAGTATCTTGCAGGCCACATAACTCAAGATGAGCGCTACAACCGTGTCGTCGAGGTGTGGTCAAAGACAAACGAAGAACTCACTGCAGTGATGATGAAGACGCTGGAAAAAGACCGTGATGGCTTCAACAATATATACATGATGGCTAATTCAGGGGCTCGCGGAAGCAAAAACCAGATCCGCCAGCTAGCGGGAATGCGTGGGCTTATGGCTAAGCCATCCGGAGATATAATCGAGCTTCCTATTCGTTCCAATTTCCGTGAAGGTCTTTCCGTCATCGAATTCTTCATCTCTACAAATGGAGCCCGTAAAGGTCTAGCAGACACGGCTCTCAAGACCGCGGATGCAGGTTACCTTACAAGGCGCCTCGTAGATATCGCACAGGATGTAGTAATCAACGAGGATGACTGTGGAACCATAAATGGTTCCATCTATACGGCACTCAAAGATGGCGACGAAATCGTCGAAACACTAGCCGAGCGCATAATCGGTCGCTTTACCCTAGACCCTATCCGCCATCCCATAACTGGCCAGATCATAGTGGGAACCAACGAGGAGATTACCGAGGAGATCTCCGAGGAGATAGAAGAAGCAGGAATCGGAGAAGTCTCGGTTCGCACCGTTTTGACTTGCGAGGCTAAACATGGCGTATGTCGCAAGTGCTATGGCCGCAACCTTGCCAGCGGCAGAACCGTAGATATTGGAGAAGCTGTTGGAATAATTGCGGCACAATCCATAGGCCAACCGGGCACCCAGCTCACCATGCGCACTTTCCATATCGGTGGTGCGGCAACAAAAGCCGCGGAAGAGAACCGAATTTCGCTTCATTACCCAGTATACATCGCAGATATCGAAGGTTCTTATGTAAAGACGGAGCTTGGTCGTCTGCTATTCACTCGCCGCGGATATATCTATGTGAATCGAGTCTTTGGCGTTTTCGATTTTACCGATGAAGATACTCTCCTTGTCAAAGACGGCCAGCGCGTCTTGAAAGATGATTCGGTTATCAAGAAAGCCGATGGTAGCTATATAAAATCCCCGAGCATCTCTTATGCCAAGGTTCTCGGCAACAGACTCTTGCTAATCTCTCAGGAGCAGAAGGTAGAGATTCGAAACGGTTCCGAAATGGTGGTATCGCGCGGTCAGATTCTTCTTGCTAATGAGACTATAGCGACCTTCGATCCCTTTAACGACCCGATAATATCCGAGCATGATGGCATTGTTCGCTACGAAGACATCATAACCGGCGTTACACTGAATGAAGAGATCAACGCCGAGACCGGCAACGTGGAAAAGATCATTGCAGATGCAGGCAACGAGCGTGATACCAAAGAGCCTCGAATAATAATAACCGACGAGGCCGGAAACGATATCGAGACCTATTACCTCCCTGAAGGCGCCTATGTAAACGTCGAGGATGGCGAGAGCGTTCGCGCAGGCAGGATGCTGGCAAAGATTCTAAAGGAAAGTGCCAAGGCTATGGATATCACAGGCGGTCTACCTCGGGTTGGTGAGCTCTTCGAAGCGAGAAAACCCAAATCCCCAGCCGTTCTCGCATTGGTCTCTGGAACTGTTACCTTCGGGGGCACACTCAAAGGCAAGCGCGTAGTCAATATCCGCGATTCCTTTGGAAAAACCCATAAGCACCTCGTGCCAAAGAATCGACGACTTTTGGTGCGCAATGGGGATAAAGTGGTCGCAGGCGAGATGCTCTGCGATGGGGTAAAGAATCCACATGATATCCTTGCGATTTTGGGTGAACAGGAATGTCAGCGCTACCTCATGGATGAAGTGCAGCAAGTCTACCGTGCTCAAGGCGTAACCATCAACGATAAACATATAGGAGTCATCATCCGACAAATGATGAAGAAGGTCGAAATAGTAAATCCAGGTGACACGGTATTTATTTATGGCCAGCAAGTGGATAAGCATAAATTTCATGAGGAAAACAGACGGGTGATGGAAGAAGGCGGACAGGCTGCAGTAGCGCGCCCGATTCTGCTTGGTATAACGCGTGCATCTCTAAAGATCGATTCCTTCTTTGCCGCGGCGTCTTTCCAGGAGACAACAAGAGTTCTGACAGATGCAGCCATAAAGGGAGAGGTGGATCAACTGCGAGGGCTCAAGGAGAATGTTATCATAGGGCATCTTATACCAGCGGGAACCGGAATGAAACAATACCGTCAACTGAGGCTTTTCGATGCTGAAAATGATGATCTCAACGCCTTGGTAGAGGAAGTGCTCGAAAAGCGAAAGCAGGAACGCGAACTAGCTCCACCTGCTATATTGCAAGATCGTACAAGCGAGATAAGCTTTGAGGAAACGACGATCTTCGACAATGACGAAGGATTCAGCGAAGAGGACCAATCCTTGGAGGAGTAAGATCCCAAGGGTTTTTGAGCATGCCCGATCGCATAACTTTATGGTACAGGCATTGCTCTGTATATGCTTGATATGGCCACTGCGATTTAACTTCGGCTAGAATATAGTTTTTAGGCGATGGCTTATTATCGGCCAGAAAACTTTTTAGGCAATTCGAGGCCTTGACATGTGATGGGTGAGAAAGGTATTCTACACCGCTGCGAAAACAGACACCGCAGTTTTTGCAGACTGGTAATTTAAATTATATTGAAGAAAACCGCGCGCGATGCTGACGCGAGCGGATGAAAGGGAGTCTAGAGCTTATATGCCGACGATTAACCAGCTAATCCGAAATGGAAGAAAGCAAACCCAATGGAAGACCAAATCGCCAGCGCTGATGGGATGCCCACAACGCCGAGGTGTTTGTACGCGTGTTATGACTGTAACACCAAAGAAGCCAAACTCAGCCCTCCGGAAAGTGGCACGTGTGCGACTCACCAATGGTATTGAAGTGACCGCATACATTCCTGGAATTGGGCATAATCTTCAGGAGCACTCTGCGGTGCTAGTTCGTGGTGGTCGTGTCAAGGACCTTCCTGGAGTTCGCTATCACATAATCCGTGGAACAAAAGACGCGCTCGGAGTTGAAGACCGCAAACAGGGCCGCTCAAAATATGGCGCCAAGAAGCCAAAGGCTTGAGCGAGGTTGTAAATGGGAAGAAAAAAGAAAGCAATAGACAGGGGGCACGACCCCGATGTCAGATATAATTCGGTTACCGTATCTCGTTTTATCTGCAGAATGATGTGGGAAGGCAAGAAATCTGTCTGCACCGGCATAATGTATGATGCCCTAGATCTCCTTCAGCAGAGATCTGGACAGCCGGCTCTGGATGCTTTTACCAAAGCGCTCGAAAATGTAAAACCCTCTATAGAAGTCAAGTCCCGACGTGTGGGTGGTGCTACTTATCAGGTTCCGATCGAGATACGCGAATCGCGTCGAGAGGCTCTTGCGATGCGCTGGATAATCCAGGCCGCCCGCGCCAGAACTGGTAAGTCCATGTCCGAATGTTTGGCCGATGAGTTTTTCGATGCCTTTAACAACACTGGAGCCGCAATCAAGAAGAAAGACGACATGCACAAAATGGCTGAAGCTAATAAAGCATTTGCCCACTACCGATGGTAATGGGCAAATGCAGGCTATAGGTTGAGCGAAGCTCAGCCGTTAAGCGAACAAAGCTTTTGCGCATTACCGCTGGTAGGGAGCAGATATTTGCCATAGGAAGCGTGTGCCCATCCTTACAGTAATGCTTTTATCTTTGTAATAGCTCTGATATATTGATATTGCAATGGATTCATCAAAGACGCCTGGGGGGAGCCTCAGGGCGCCTATCAGAAATATAGGTATTCTAGCCCATATAGATGCCGGCAAGACATCGATTACCGAGCGTATTCTGCATGTCACAGGAGTGCGTGAAAAGGCCGGAAATGTCGACGATGGCACAACGACTACTGACTATTTGACCGTTGAACGCCAACACGGAATAACAATTAAAACAGCGGCTGTGCGCTTTGTCCATAAAGGAGTCCTCTTTAATCTGTTGGATACTCCAGGCCATGTGGATTTTAGCGCTGAGGTAGACAGGGTGCTCCGTGTTCTTGATGGTGCTGTGATCATTCTTTGTGCGGTATCCGGTGTTCAGGTTAGGACTGGCTTTATAGCTACTGGCTGCCGAGCTCACCATATCCCGCGAATCTATTTCATAAACAAGATGGATAGGCGGGGAGCCGATTTTTTCAGCGCTGTAAAAGAGATAGCAGGTGAACTCGGTGAACCTGTTTTGCCCCTCCAGATACCCACCTTCGAAGATTATCGCTGGAATGGGATTGTGGATCTGATCGATATGTCCTGGTATCCTGTTTTGTCGAACGAAGAAGAGAACGAGTCAGAAAACAAAGGCGATAAGATTGCGACCGCATCAAGCGAACATCATTTTCCTATAGAAAATGCTCCTATTACTGAGGAGATGCGCCGCTTTGCCCTAGAATCTCGAGAAAAGCTTCTCGATCGTGTCAGCATGTATGATGATTCCCTGATGGAAAAACTGATAAGCGGGAGAACCGTCTCTGAAAAGGAAATCCGATCCGCGCTTATTGCACCCATCTGGAAGCAGGAAGTGACACCAATTCTATGCGGTTCTTCCTTTTCCGACATTTCCAGCCGGCTTCTTATGGATGCGATAATCGATTATCTTCCTGATCCTTATTCTCGTGGCTGTCCGCCTGCGAAGGATATGAAAACCGGGAAAGAGATCAGACTGGAAGCTAAACCTGACGCTCCATTTTCAGCTTATATTTTCAAGACAGCCTTTGATGCCGATCTCAACACCCTGGCATGGATTCGTCTATGGTCGGGCCAGCTTCGCGAGGGCATGAAAGTTATGGCAATGCCCTTCAAAAAGATTGCTCAGATGAAGCACCTCTATGGGATAAACGGAGCAGAAATCGAGAAGATCGATTCAGCGGCTGCGGGGGAAATAGTAGGCGCATGTCTGTCCTATATGGAAGCAGGTAGTACTCTCTGTGAGACTCATCTTCAGCTCGTCTATGAATCTTTCAAAAATCCCGAACCTCTGGTATCCATAGCGCTGGAACCAACTTCCCAGCAAGATCTTCCAAGACTGCGTAATGCCCTTAAGCGATTTAGCCTTGAAGATGCAGGTCTATTGATCGATGAAGAAAAGGAAACCGGTCGAATAACAATAGCAGGTCAAGGAGAATTACACCTTGACATCGTACTCGAGCGTCTGCAAGAAGAATACGGACTCCGTGTAAGGGCGGGAAATCCCCAGGTTCCTAAGGTCGAGCGACTCATGAAACCTGTTCATATCGAAGAAGAATTCACAGGAGATTTTGGTGGCGAAAAACTTTCGGTGACCCTAGGAATTTCATTGGAAAACCAGAAAGACAAGGACGAAAACAAGGTCATTTTTGCACAGGGATTGCGCCTCTTGGCTAACTTCGAGGCAGCTCTGCATCGGGCAGCAGAGACTTCTTTAGCCGTTGGACCATCCGGTGGCTGGCCAATTATTGGGGCTAGACTGATTATTGAACGGATTACAGCTCCCATGGGCGGCGATAGACGAGCAGAAACCGCAGTGGAAGTTGCGACATCTGCGATTCTGCGCAAGGCAGTGAGCCTTGCTGGTAGCTATATACTTGTACCAATCGTCCAGGTTTCTGTCGAAGTACCGGATGCGTGGTTTGGAGCTGCCCTGGCTTCATTGCAGGCTCGGGGAGCCCGCATAGAAGCTGTGGAGGATGAGGGAGTCGTCAAATCCATTATTGCCTATGCACCTATGGAAAACTTCTTTGGATATACCACCTCTTTGAGATCCATTACGGAAGGGCGCGGCATTTACCAAGCAAAATTCGATCATTATGGCAATATGAACGAATATTGAGATGGATTTCTATATCCATATTTCATGACATATAGGCACATATATTTTACAGGAAAGAAAAAAAGAGCTTTTCTTCTATAGGGCTATTGCGCAATCTCAATTCTTTGCTTATAATCCGAACGCTCAAACAAGTAAATTATGGCATAGTATCCGGCGGCATCGATGCCGGCGGACGGTATTCGTGGTACTTTCATGTGTTGAAATATTGCGAACTGCCGGTGACGAAGCCAAGGAGGAGATTTATATGGCCAAAGAAAAATTCGAGCGTACCAAACCTCATATGAACGTTGGTACCATCGGACACATCGACCATGGCAAGACGACGCTTAGCGCGGCCATCACCATGTACTGCGGGCGCAAGTTCGGCGACAAAGTGCTAAAATACGAAGAAATCGATAAGGCGCCGGAAGAAAAGGCACGCGGTATTACGATCAGCACCAGGCACCTTGAATATCAGTCGAATAGGCGGCATTACGCACATATCGACTGCCCAGGTCACGCTGATTACATCAAGAACATGATCACCGGCGCAGCGCAGATGGATGGTGCAATCCTCGTCGTATCCGCTCCTGACTCTGTCATGCCTCAGACCAGAGAGCACGTGCTGCTGGCTCGTCAGGTTGGTGTGCCAGCGATTATCGTATTCCTCAATAAAACCGATCTCGTCGATGACCCCGAACTCATCGATATAGTAGAGGAGGAAGTCCGAGACCTGCTGAACTTTTATGGATTCCCGGGCGATAAGACCCCCATCATTCGCGGTTCCGCGTTTAAGGCAATGACCGAGCCGGACAATCCGGAAGCCGCTAAGTGCATCGAAGAGCTTCTGGATGCTATGGATAACTACTTCCCGGATCCAGTACGCGATATCGATAAACCTTTCCTTATGCCTATCGAGGACGTATTTACTATCTCAGGTCGAGGCACTGTTGTTACAGGCCGAGTCGATCGGGGAATCGTCCGTGTCAATGATACTGTCGAGATCGTGGGCATTCATCCCACAAAGACAACTGTTGTAACGGGCGTTGAGATGTTCAATAAGACATTGGATGAAGGCAGGGCCGGAGATAATATCGGCACTCTTCTCCGGGGCATTGAAAAGAAAGAAGTGGAACGCGGACAAGTTCTTGCCAAGCCAGGAAGTATCACTCCACACACTAAATTTAAGGGTCAGATCTACTGCCTTACAAAAGAGGAAGGTGGGCGTCATAGCCCCTTCTTTACAGGCTATCGTCCGCAATTTTATTTCAGAACCACCGATATAACCGGTATGGTGACACTGCCCGAGGGCAGGGACATGATAATGCCCGGCGACAATAGCGAAATCGAAGTCGAGCTTATTTACCCGATCGCCATGGAAAAAGGGCTTAAGTTTGCCATCCGTGAAGGCGGCCACACCGTAGCATCAGGTCAGGTAACCGAGGTTATTGCATAAAAAGCTCAAGGCTTATTGTTCAGGGGTTGATTTAAGGGAGCCCGACGATAGTCTAAATTATAAGCAACACTTAGGGGTCAACTACTGGACAAATATTTTTGTGAGTGCTAGTATTCCGTGCCCTTCGTTGAGAGGGGCACGTTTTTGTGTGATTTAGTAGCACAAAACCAAGGGTGGGTTCCCCAATCCGCCCGCACCAATCATCGTGGGCGCGCCTGCCTGGGTACGGCCTGCGGTGCAAGTGCAAGAGATCTTTGGAGGAATGATGAAAGACAGAATCCGAGTAAAGCTCAGGGGCTTCGATGTGCGCCTGGTGGATGATAGCGCCAAAAGCATAATTAGAACCGTGCAAGATGCGGGCTCGAAGGTCTCCGGACCGGTGCCGCTTCCCACGCGAATAAATAAATTCACGGTGCTGCGCTCACCTCATGTGCACAAGAAGAGTCGTGAGCAGTTCGAAATGAGGACACATAAGCGCCTAATCGACATAATCGAGCCGACGCCAGAAGTCATGGATGCTCTCATGAAACTCGAACTTCCCTCTGGGATCGATGTCGAAATCAGGCAATAGACTTTTGTCCGTCGCGGCAAATAAAAGAATGCTGTAACGCCCGACTTTGTGTCGGAAGCGTTCAACGCAGGAGTACCGAATGATCGGTGTCATTGGAAAGAAAATAGGGATGACTCAAGTGTTCGACGAGATAGGCCAAATTGTGCCAGTTACCGTCGTTCAGGTTGCACCCAATCTTGTAGTTGGAAAGAAGACAGCCGAAAAAGATGGCTACGATGCCATTCTTGTAGGAGTATATGAGAAGAAGAAGACCCGAGTAACCAAACCATATGCAGGCCAGTTTCCCGAGGGCGTTGCGCCTACGAGGATTCTCCGAGAGTTCAGAGATTTTGAGGGAGAAGTAGAGATTGGCCAGTCGATCGACGCCTCGATTCTAAACGGCGTGCGATATGTCGATGTGATAGCTCGTTCGAAGGGCAAGGGTTTTCAGGGCGTTGTAAAACGCTGGGGGTTCGATGGCGGACGAGGATCCCATGGTTCCAAATTTCACCGAGAACCGGGCTCGACCGGCCAGAGCACTTTTCCACATCATAGCTTCAAGAATATTAAGATGCCCGGGCATATGGGCAATGAGCGAGTAACTATGCAGAACCTCAGGCTTGTTAGGGTTGATCCGGAAAAAGGCGTGGTACTCATTCGAGGCGCAGTTCCGGGTCCGCGCAATTGCGATGTTCTTATTCGCAAATCGATAAAGAAGAGCTGATGGCGGAGGACTGTATGGAAGCTAAAGTGATTTCCCTGAGTGGGAAAGAGCCAAGAACAATCGAACTGTCCGATTCCGTCTTTGGATTGCCTATCAATGAAGATGTCATCTGGTATGCGGTTACTAACGAGCTGGCAAATAGCCGAGTTGGAACCGCCTCGACAAGAGATCGAAGCGAGGTTAGGGGAACCAACCGCAAGCCATTCTCACAGAAGGGTGGCGGTCGCGCTCGCCATGGCGATCTGAAAGCGAATATCTTTGTGGGAGGCGGCGTATCCTTTGGGCCTAAACCCAGGGATTACTCTTATTCCATACCTCGCAAAGAAAAACAACTTTCGCTCAAGACTATTCTGAGTTTGAAGGTTCAAGATGAACTTGTGTTGATCGTCGAGGATTTCGCAGTGGAATCGGGTAAGACAAAAGACCTTCTCAAAGTTCTGTCAAATGTAGTGGATATAAAGAACCCCGAGAGAACGGTCCTCATTCTCAAGGATGACGATCCGATGATCAAACGTGCCGCAAGGAACATTCCCTGGTTGACATATCTCACCTATAACAGATTGAGGGCTCATGATCTATTCTACGCACGACGGATCATCATGATGGAAGGAGCTTCCGCAAAACTTGACGAGTTTTATGCGAAAGCGACTAAGGAGAGCTGATTATGGAATATGACGCAATTCTTATTGAGCCGGTGCTCTCCGAAAAGAGCAATATATTACGCGAAACTGGTCAGTATATCTTCAAGGTCGATAAGCGAGCCACAAAGCCCATGATAATGGATGCTGTTGCGAAGACATTCAATGTGCATCCGGTGAGCTGCAAGATCATCAATGTCACCTCGAAACCAAAGCGGCTACGCGGCAGACCGGGGCGGACGGCAGAATGGAAAAAGGCGATCGTCAGACTCAAGAAGGGCGAGACGATCAGAGTGTTCGAAGGCGCATGAAAAGGATATAAGGATATAATATGGCGATCAGAACATTTAGGCCTGTCACGCCCGGACTTCGACACCGTGTGCAGGTAGCAAACACAGAGATCTCGAGCAACAAGAGCAAGCCAGCCAAGTCTCTTACAAAAGGAAAGAGCAGCACGGGCGGCAGAGCATCGAACGGCCGAATTTCAGTCCGGCATCATGGGGGCGGTCATAAGCGCAAGTATCGAAACATCGATTTCAAACGCGATAAACTTAATGTTCCTGGAAAGGTGCAAAATATAGAGTACGACCCGAACCGCAGTGCGAACATCGCGCTTATTGCTTATGTAGACGGCGAGAAGCGCTATATTCTCAGCCCGAAGGGTCTTCGGGTTGGGCAGACTGTGTTGTCGGGTCCGGAAGCCGCGCCCGAGGTTGGCAACGCGCTGCCCCTGGAAAGGATACCCGTCGGCTTTACGGTGCACAACGTCGAGCTCACCCTCGGGCGCGGTGGCCAGCTCGCCCGCTCTGCAGGCGTCAGCGCGCTCATAGCTGCCAAGGAAGGCGATTATGTGGTGCTCAGGCTGCCTTCTGGCGAACAGCGCATGGTATTCAAGAAATGTATGGCGACCGTAGGTCAGGTCGGCAATGACGAGCATATGAACGAGCGGATTGGAAAAGCAGGGCGTACGCGCTGGCTTGGCGTAAGGCCAACGGTGCGCGGTACTGTCATGAACCCTGTTGATCATCCGCATGGTGGTGGAGAAGGGCGAGGCAAGGGATACAAGCAGCCTGTTTCTCCATGGGGTCAGCCAGCGAAGGGCTATAAGACCCGCGATGGGCATAAGCCTTCGAGCCGCTTTATTGTCAAGCGGCGCAAGTGAGATAGAGGAGTAAACTCGTGTCCAGGTCGGTAAAAAAAGGGCCCTTTATCGAGAAGAGCCTGTACAAAAAGGTAATCGAGATGAACAGGGCGGGGGAGAAGAGGTTGATCAAGACATACTCCCGCACATCGACGATCATCCCGGAAATGGTCGGACAGACGATTTCAGTCTATAACGGCAAAACTTGGGTTCCGGTCTATGTGACCGAAAACCTTGTAGGCCATAAGCTTGGCGAATTTGCGGTGACACGCATATTCCGCGGCCATGCGGGCAGCGACAAGAAAGCCGAGAAGAAATAGGGGGCGAAAATGGCGAATAATGAAAATGGCTATAGAGCCTCATCGAAATGGCTGATCGCCTCGCCGTTCAAGGTGCGCCCGGTCGCCGATCTTGTTCGAGCCAAGCCTTATCCGGAGGCAATTGCCATACTGGATAATATGCCGAACAAGGGAGCCGAATTGATTCGCAAGGTAATTGCTTCTGCTGCCGCCAATGCGCTCAACAAAAATCGTAAGCTGGGAGAAGACATGCTCTATATAAAAGAACTGAGGATAGATGAAGGCCCCCGACTTAAGAGAGTTTGGTTCCGCGCACGTGGAAGAGCGGATATGCAGCTAAGGCGCATGTGCCACATTTCATGCGTGGTGGACGAGATCGTCAAGAAGACGGAGGCGTAAAGTGGGTCAAAAAGTCAATCCAATTGGATTAAGGATTGGTATCAATAAGGACTGGAGCTCGCACTGGTATGTAGAACCGCGCGAGTATGCGAAGACCCTGCACGAAGATCTCGCTATCCGTCGTCGGCTTCTCGAGCTGGACGAGACCAGGGGTGCGGACATATCGGAAATCGAGATCATCCGCCATCCACAGCGCATCACCTTGGTAATCCATAGCGCTCGTCCCGGTGTGCTGATTGGAACCAAGGGTGCGAATATCGACAAGATAGGAGCACAGATCCAGAAGGTTACACAGAAGAAACTGCAGATCAAAATAAAAGAGATCAAGAAAGTCGACACGAACGCTCAACTTGTGGCTCAGAATATCGCGCGCCAACTGGAGAACAGACAATCATTCCGGCGTGCCATGAAATCCGCAATCCAGAACGCATTGAAGGGTGGTGCGCAGGGCTGCAAGGTCAGGCTATCGGGTCGTCTAGGCGGTTCTGATATGTCCCGCACCGAAGAGCTCAAGGATGGACGAATTCCTCTGCATACGCTTCGTGCGGATATCGATTATGGCTTTACCGAAGCAAATACTACTTTTGGCAAGATCGGCATAAAGGTTTGGATTTACCAGGGCATGGTGTATTCTCAGGATAAAAACGAAGACGCCGGTCAGCTTGCCAGGAAAGCGCGGAGAGAGTCCCCTGGAGAGCCTCGCGGAGAGCGCAGGGAAGGCGGTCAAGATAGGCAGGGGCGACGCGAGCGTGTTGAGCGAGCCGAACATGGCGAACGATCTGATCGCAGTGAACGCCCTACTGCTCCAAGACCTGAAGCGAGTCGAACAGAAGGTGAGGCAAGGAGCTAGACTATGCTGTTACCTAAGAGAGTAAAATATAGAAAGCAGCAGCGTGGCAGGATTCGCGGAGAAGCTCATTCGGGCAATACGATCGTGTTTGGCGATTATGGTCTTGTGAGCCTCGAGCCACACTGGATAACCAATCGTCAGATCGAAGCCGCACGAATCGCGCTGAACCGATATATCAAGCGCGGCGGAAAGATGTGGATTCGGATTTTCCCGGATAAGCCATATTCCAAAAAACCCGCAGAAACTCGCATGGGTCGTGGAAAGCCAGGTCCTGAATACTGGGTTGCGGTAGTCAAGCCGGGCACGGTTCTTTTCGAGCTATCTGGCGTCGAACAAAAGGTAGCGGAAGAAGCCATGCGCCTTGCTGGTTCCAAGCTCCCTGTCAAGACGAAGTTTGCGATCCGCAGCGAGATGGAGTGATCACCATGAAAAACTCATTCAAGGACCTAAAACTAGAGGAATTACTCATCAAGCGCGATGAGCTTCGAAAGAAATACTTTAACCTGCGTTTCCAAATGGTGGTCGGCCACGTAGAGAATCCGGTAGAGAAGAGAAATCTTCGCCGCCAGATTGCGCGTATAGAAACCAGAATTGCCGAAGCCCAGCGCAGCAAGGCCGCGAAGAAGGCATAATTCTTCAGGAGAGAGAACGTGGATGCGAATATCCAAAAGATGACCGAGGGAAAGCTTGTTCTTCAAGGCATCGTAGTTTCGGACAAGAATGATAAGACTATCGTTGTGAAAATTATCATGCGCAAGCTGCATCCCCTGTACAGAAAATACGTCAATAGGACGAAGCGCGTAAAAGCCCACGATGAGTACAACGAAGCGCATGTCGGCGATACCGTTTCAGTGGTCGAATGCAGGCCAATGTCGCGAGAAAAGCGGTGGCGGCTTGTTCAAATCGTCGAGCGGGCAAAATAACGAGCGGGAGTAGGCTATGATTCAGGTAGAAAGCATGCTGAATGTCGCCGACAATTCAGGTGCGAAGACTGTCCAGTGTATCAAAGTGCTAGGTGGTACACGGCGCAGGTATGCGAGCGTCGGCGATATCATCGTCGTTGCGGTAAAGACAGCTCTGCCCAACTCGGCGGTCAAAAAAGGGTCGATAGAAAAAGCTGTTGTCGTGCGCACACATAAGGAGTATAGGCGGCCAGATGGAACATACATCAGGTTCGATGACAACGCGTGCGTTCTAATCGATGCTAACAGAAACCCGAAAGGCAAGCGCATTTTCGGACCTGTTGCCAGGGAGCTACGCGAGAAGGATTATATGAAGATTATCTCTCTTGCTCCCGAGGTCCTATAAGGAGTCTGAATATGCCTAATGTGAAGCATAAAATTCGAAAAGAAGACCTTGTTCAAGTAATAGCAGGTAAAGAGCGTGGAAAACAGGGCAAAGTCCTCAAAATCAACCACGAAAATGGTCGTGTTATAGTGTCCGGCCTAAATATGGTAAAAAAAGCCATGAAAAAGAAATCCCAGACGGATCGCGGCGGCATAGTGGAAATCGAGGCGCCGATTCATATATCCAATGTTATGATCGTATGCAAGAAGTGCAATAAACCCGTTCGCGCCGGATATAAGGTCATCGATGGCAAAAAGAAGAGGGTTTGCAGAAAATGTGGGGAGGTGCTCTGATGGCAGCTCAGACGACAAATGCTGCAAAAAAGGCTACCGCAGCACAGCCGACGCAAACCAAAGCCTATGTTCCCCGTCTCAAAAAGTTCTATCGTGAAAAGGTGACCCCGGAGCTCTTCGATGAGCTGGGTTACAGCTCAACAATGCAGGTACCTCGTCTCGAAAAGATAGTAGTATCGATGGGTGTAGGCGAGGCGCGCGATAACAAGAAGCTTCTCGATGCGGCAATAAGCGACCTGGAGACTATTGTCGGCCAGCATGCGATCAAGACAAAAGCAAAGAAATCCATTGCAAACTTCAAGATTCGCAAAGGTCAAGAGATAGGCGCACGAGTAACTCTGAGAGGAAACCAGATGTGGGAGTTTCTCGACAGGTTGATGAATGTGGCGTTGCCTCGTGTTAAGGATTTTCGTGGTGTAAATCCGAATGGCTTCGATGGCCATGGGGATTATACCCTTGGTCTGACCGAGCAGATTATTTTTCCGGAAATCGATTTCGATAAGATCGAGAAGGTTATGGGGCTCAGCGTCTCGATTGTGACAACAGCCGAGACGGACATGGAGGCAAAAAGCCTTCTTGCCAAATTGGGCATGCCCTTCAGAAAATAAGGAAGGCATAGATGGCTCGTAAAGCAATGTTTTTAAAGGCGATGAAAACGCCGAAATACTCCACTCGTCTGGTTCGCAGATGCAAAATCTGCGGTAGGTCTCGCGGGTATATGAGAAAATTCGATATGTGTCGCATTTGCTTCCGGAAGCTTGCTTCCGAAGGCAAAATACCGGGCGTCACAAAATCGAGCTGGTAGGAGGGTGCAATGAGTGTATCTGATCCCATTGCGGACATGCTGACCAAGATTCGAAACGCAAATGAAGCTCGGCATGAGAAAGTCGATATCCCGACTTCCAAGCTCAAGCTTGAGATCGTAAAGATTCTCAAAACCGAGGGCTATATCAAAAATTTCAAGAAGATCCAGAATGAGGGGCAGAATTTTATCAGGATCTTTCTCAAATACGATGAGAAGAATGACCCCATAATCCATGGATTGAGCAAGGTCTCTAAGCCAGGGCGACGCGTCTATTCCGGGTATCGTGAAATGCCGCGGATTCTCAATGGCTATGGTATTGCCATCGTCTCGACTTCCGATGGTGTCATAACCGGTAGAAAGGCTGTGGAAAAGCAGGTAGGCGGCGAGCTCATCTGTACGGTCTGGTAAGGCGAGGTAAAGTATGTCGAGAATTGGAATGCGACCTGTAGCAATTCCCAAAGGTGTAAAGGTGACTATAGAGCCGACGGTTTTTCACGTTGAAGGACCGAAAGGGAAGCTCTCTCAGGAATACTGCTCCGATATCAAGATCGAAATAAGAGATGGATTTGCCGTAGTGGAGCGCAAGGATGATTCCAAGCAGTCCAAGGCTTATCATGGTCTATATCGCAGCTTGCTGGACAACATGATAACCGGTGTAAGCCAGGGCTTTAAGCGATCTCTCGTGATCTCTGGTGTAGGATATCGAGCAGAAGTGCAAGGCAACTTCCTTATGCTCAGTATCGGATTTACGAATGATATGATTGTGGTGATTCCCGAAGGCTTAAGAGTCTCAGTCGATCAGAATGGCCAGAGAATAATAATCGAAGGTATAGACTATGCCAAGGTTGGCAAGTTTGCAAGCGAAGTGCGATCGCTTCGGAAGCCCGAACCATATAAAGGCAAAGGAATTCGCTATGAAGAAGAGCGAATCCGCAGAAAAGTCGGCAAGACAGGCGTGAAGTGAGGCAGATAGGATGAGCGTAAAAGAACTGACAGATAAGAGACGCAAGCGTGAAAAACGCAAGACCCATATTCGAAAGAGCATTTTTGGGGCTCCCGATAGGCCTCGAATGACGGTGTATCGTTCGAATCTGCATCTCTATGTGCAGGTTATCGACGATATGGTTGGTCATACCCTTTCTAGCGTCTCTACGATGGAAAAGCAATTTCGCGACCTCAGACCTAATGTCCAGAGCGGTAACCTGATAGGTGAAGAAATTGGTAAAAGGCTCATGGAAAAAGGTATTACACAGGTTGTCTTCGATAGAAACGGCTATAAATACCACGGTGTCGTGAAAGCGATTGCCGACGGCGTCAGAAAAGCTGGCGTCAAATTCTAGGGGGCGGCAGTGGAAAGAACAAGGAAAGATGATTCCGGTATGCAGGAAGGCTACACCGAAAAGCTTATTCAGCTGAACAGGACTGCCAAGGTTGTCAAAGGAGGACGAAGGTTTTCCTTCTCAGCACTGTCGGTGGTCGGCGACAAGCAAGGCCATGTCGGGTTCGGTTTTGGCAAGGCAAATGATGTCACCGAAGCAATCAGGAAAAGCGTCGATAGAGCAAAGCATGCCATGGTTACGGTGCCCGTCAAGAACGGCACGCTGCCCCACGAGGTTACCGGCATCTACAAGGCGACCAAGGTATATATGAAACCAGCCTGCCCCGGCTCCGGTGTTATTGCTGGAGGCCCTGTGCGTGCTATTCTGGAGTGTGCAGGCTACATCGATATCATCTCGAAGTGTATAGGTTCGAGAACAGCCGTAAATGTTGTGCGTGCGGTATTCGATGGCCTGGATAAACTCTTGGATGCGCAAGAAGTCGCGAAAAACCGAGGAAAGTCGCTCAAAGACATGTGGAGTTAATCATGCCCAAAATACAGATAACATTGGTTCGCAGCACAATTGGTCAAAAGCCTAAAGCGCGAGAAACTGTCCGCTGTCTGGGGCTACGGAAGATAGGTTCGAGCACCATACAGGAAGCCAGTCCTCAGATCCTAGGCATGGTGGATAAAGTGAAACATCTGGTTGAGATTAAGGAGGTGGAGTGATGCCTGATTTCTATCTCCACGCCCCAAAGGGTGCGAACAAAAAAAAGCGCATTATTGGTAGAGGCAACAGTTCGGGTTCTGGTGGTACGGCAGGTCGTGGCAACAAAGGCCAGCAGTCGCGTTCTGGCGGCAAGACCTACCCTGGTTTTGAAGGTGGACAGATGCCTCTTTACAGGCGTCTGCCTGGTCGAGGCTTCTCAAACAAGCCATTCCGCAAAGAATATCAGATTGTAAATCTGTGCGACCTAGAAGCCAAATTCGAGAGCGGAGATAGCGTGGATACCCTGAGCCTTTTCATGAAAGGGCTCGTGAAAAAGCCTGAGTTGCCAGTAAAGATATTGGGCAAAGGGGAGATCGATATCGCGCTCATGGTGAGCGTCGATGCGGTCTCTTCGGGTGCAAAGGCAAAGATAGAAGCCGCTGGTGGCAAAGTGGAGACACCTATAGCCACAGGTTCTTCGGCAGATGCATGATATGAAGGCGGGAGCGAATGGCTAATACACTCGTCGATATCTTCAGGGTCAAGGAATTAAAGGATAGAATTCTCTTTTCCCTGCTATGGCTCGCGATTTTCCGCCTGGGTACATACTTGCCCATTCCCGGAATCAATGCAAGCGCGCTGCAATCATATTTCGCGCAGCAATCCAGCACTGGTAGCGGCGGTATCACCGATTACCTAAATTTCTTTGCTGGTGGCGCGTTCAAGAATTTTTCGCTCTTTATGATGGGCGTAATGCCTTATATCAGCGCACAGATAATCATGCAGCTATTGATCGTCATTTTTCCCAAGCTGAAAGCAATAGCCGAGGAAGAAGGTGGTCGTCGGAAGATTTCTCGCTGGACAAAGATTGGAACGATCGTAGTTGCAATCATTCAGAGTTTCTCGGTGACCGTATGGGCAGATCGCATACCCAATGCAATCGTCATGTCCAACCGTACGCTCTATACGATAATAGCCATACTCACAGTTACGACAGGCACTATGTTCCTTGTTTGGATAGGCGAACAGATAACCAAGCGCGGCATCGGAAATGGAATCTCTCTTTTGATTTTTGCTGGTATTGTGGCAAGGCTTCCAAACGCTTCCTACGAACTCATAAAAAGCATTCAGCGGGGAGAAATTAACGCAGTATACGCGATAGTAGTGTTGGCAATGTTCGTTGCGGTTGTGGGGCTCGTAGTCATCGAACAGCAAGGAGAAAGAAAGATACCTGTAAATTATGCTAAGCGAATTGTCGGACGCAGAATGTATGGGGCTCAGAACACCTATATCCCATTCAAGATCAATCCTTCGGGCGTAATTCCAGTCATCTTTGCTTCGAGTCTTCTTACTTTTCCCTTGCAGATTGCACAGAGTTTCGGTGTTCAGGCAAAGTGGCTTAGGGATTTCTCGTATTGGCTTAGACCTAGTGGGTTTTGGTATAATTTATTCTATGTCATTTTTATCGTCTTCTTTGCATATTTCTATACACAGGTTACACTGAACCCGCAGGAGATCTCCAAGAATATCCGCGAAAACGGAGGATCTATTCCGGGCATTCGAAGCGATAAAATGGAAGAATACCTTACCAGGGTCTTGAATCGCATCATACTTCCCGGAGCGCTGTATCTAGCCCTAATCGCGCTTATCCCGACGCTGGTGCAACAGATGTTCAACTTCCCAAGTGAGCTGGCTTATCTGCTTGGTGGTACTTCCTTGCTCATTCTTGTGGGAGTCGATCTCGATACCATGGCACAGGTTGAGGCTATCCTCAAGATGCACCATTATGACGGTCTTGTACGCAAAGGCCGTATCAAGTCGAGGAACCTCTAGAAATTTTTGCGCGAATAGGATTTAATTGCGTGTTTTGTAATAGGGGGAACCCATGAAGGTTAGAACAAGCGTCAAGAAAATTTGTGATAAATGCAAGATAATACGGCGCAATGGTGTGGTTAGGATTGTCTGCAGTAATCCTAAACATAAACAGAAACAAGGCTAAGAGCAGGAGGAAGCTCATGGCAAGAATTGCGGGAGTCGATCTCCCTAATAAACATGTCGATATTGCTCTTACGTATATCTATGGTATTGGGCGGGCAAGTGCTCAAAAGATTTGCGAAACCACAGGCATCGATGCCAATAAGAAAATCAATGAGCTTTCCAATGAAGAGATTGCTGAGCTTCGCAAAGTCATAGAAAACGACTATAAGGTCGAGGGTCGTCTAAGAACCGAAGTAGCTTTGAATATCAAGCGCCTCATGGATATTGGCTGCTATCGTGGCCTACGCCATCGCAGAGGTCTTCCGGTTCGCGGTCAGCGTACCAGGACGAACTCGCGTACGCGGAAAGGCAAGAGAAAGACCGTTGCAAACAAGAAGAAAGCTGTTTAACAGAGGAGCATGAACGTGGCTGCGACTACGACAAAAACTAAGAAGAGAAAAGAAAAAAAGAGTGTCTATGAAGGGAACGTATATATTCAGGCGACTTTCAACAATACAATTGTAACCGTGACAGACCTCAACGGCAACGCCATTGCATGGTCGAGCTCCGGAAGCCACGAATTCCGTGGTGCAAAGAAATCTACACCTTTTGCCGCACAGACCGTGACCGAAGCCGCCATACAGAAGGCTATGCAAGCTGGTCTGCGAGAAGCGCATGTCTATGTCAAAGGGCCTGGAATTGGACGCGAATCCGCGATTAGACAGCTCGGTGTTATGGGGCTCAAGGTAAAGTCGATCAATGATGTTACGCCGATTCCTCATAACGGCTGTAGGCCTCGCAAGGCTCGCCGCATCTAGGAGGGGGTTACAAAAATGGCTCGATATATTGGACCTGTATGCAGACTGTGCCGCGCCGAGAACAGGAAGCTCTTTTTGAAGGGAGATCGCTGCAAGAGCGATAAATGTCCTATCAACAAAAAAAGGCTTCCTCCTGGAAAGGCCCCAAAAACCCGCATGGGAAAGAAGTCAGAATATGCGGTGCAGCTACGCGAGAAGCAGGCCTTGAAACGCAATTACGGCCTTATGGAGCGCCAGTTCCACAACTTGTTCGATGAATCTCTGAGGCTCCCCGGCAAGACGGGCGATAACCTTATTATTCTCCTTGAGAGACGTTTGGATAATGTTGTTTACCGCTTACATTTTGCAAGTTCACGCGCGCAGGCTCGTCAATTGGTCAATCATGGCCATATAGCTATTAATGGGAAGCGAGTCGATATAGCTTCAAGCCTCGTAAAGCCGGGTGATGTCATCTCGGTTATAGGACAAGCAAAGAAGATGGATTCGATCCGCCATGCCCTAGAGGAAGTTCAAAAATCCGGCGTCATGCCATGGCTCGAAGTCAATGCGGACGAGATGACTGGTCGATATGTCATCAATCCACAGCGCCAAGATGTCACTGATACGCTGGATATCAAGGAACAGCTGGTAGTCGAGTTGTACTCGAAATAATAAGGAGCGGAAATGGCTCGAAAAAGCCTACTTAAAGGGTTCAAGAGGCCAAAAGGTATCACATACGAACAAAGCGAGTCCACAGACACTTATGGCAAGTTTATAGCATATCCTTTTGAGCCTGGATACGGAACTACCGTTGGAAATACTCTGCGCCGCATTCTCTTATCCTCAATTCAGGGCTATGCAATCACCGCAGTCCGCATTACCCGATACGATGAGGAAGGTTTGCCACACGTTATTACAAGCGAATTCGAGACGATTCCGGGAGTATTCGAAGATACCATCGAGGTGCTAAACAACTTGAAGAAACTCAGGTTGAAGCTACCAGGTGATAAGGAAGAGCTTACTCTCGACTATGAGATACAAGGCCTCGAAGAAATCTATGGTAGTTTCTTTGCAGAACAGGGTTCGCTCATAGTGCTCAATCCGGACCTTAAGATTGCGACACTCGAACCATCCGTCCACCTAGGGCTCGAACTCCAGGTAAACCTGGGCCGTGGCTATGTGCCAAGCGAAGTCAACGAAAAATATATCGATGTTGTCGGCACAATTCCCATGGATGCTATTTTTACGCCGGTAAGAAAGGTAAAATATTCTATCGAACCTACCCGCGTAGGTCAGCGCTCGGACTATGATAAGTTGGTGCTGGAGATCTGGACTGATGGCACAATTCGCCCTGAAGATGCTCTCGGAGAAGCCGGAAAAATCGCAAAAGATCATTTCTTGATCTTTGTGAATTTCGATGAGAGCGAAGCCGGTGGCGAAGAAATAAGCGACGAAATAGAGGAACGTGTACGCCAGATACTAAATATGCCCGTGGAAGAGCTCGAGCTTTCGGTGCGATCCTTCAATTGCCTGAAGAATGCCAATATCAGAACGATAGGTGATCTCACCAAGAAAACAGAAGAAGAAATCACCAAGACGCGGAACTTTGGCAAGAAATCGTTGCAGGAAATAAAGACAAAACTTGCCGAATGGAACCTGATCCTCGGTATGTCGGATTATTCTGCGCTGAAGAATCACATCAAACTCAATATGAAAAAGGAAGAGAGCGATGAATCATAAGATGGGCTATAACAAATTGAACCGCGATGCCGCTCACCGCAAAGCAATGATCCGGAATCAGGTCAGCATGCTTTTCAGACAAGAAAAAATTATAACCACTAAGGCAAAAGCTCTAGAGACAAGGCGACAGGCGGAAAGACTCATCACCAGGGCTAAAGTCGATTCGGTACACAACCGCAGAATCGTGTCTAGCAGAGTCTGTGGCGAAGATGTAGTTGCAAAGCTTTTCACCGATATAGCACCGCGTTTCAAGGAACGCAACGGCGGATACACAAGGATTATCAAACTCGGGAATCGCGCAAATGATGCGGCTAGTCTGGTCGTATTAGAGCTCGTAGGTCAGAAGGCCGACGAAAAGAAGAACGAACGCGATAAGCGCAAGGCGCAACGCAAAGCCAAAAAGCAAGCCTAGAGTTCGCAGGGAGGAAGGGGAAATGTCTAAAGCTCATAGAGGTAAAGGTCTTAAAGAAGTTCCCGCCGGCGGACGAGGGACTTGTCCCATCTGCGGGCGTACCGGAGTTAAGATTATATATGAACAAGAAATAGATGGCAAAAAGACTAAAATCTGCAAGATCTGCAAGGCCCATCTGGCAAAAGCCAAGTGAGTTCTAGACAGGATTTGCGGGATTATCGTATTAAGGGATATTCTTTCGATTACCGGATTAAATTCTGCGCCAGATAGTTCTGCCATCCAACGTAATTATCTGTGTCTATTTTAGTATTCTTATCCAAAGACTACTCAGATCAATAGTTGTAAGGCACCATCCGGGATTTTGATGGTCATTGCGCCCTTGCAAGAAATTGCGCAAGATTATCCAAATTGATGCGAAGATGCGAAAATGCCCGCTTGGATAAAAAACCCGCTTATGATCTTGGTCTCCGATGCCGTAGACTTATTCTAAGAAGGCTTATTCCAAGAGATCAGGCTTGCATCTGAGCAACCTAATCGATTTTTGAATGATCCTTAGAAAAGGCGCGCGCTAATTTAGGATTTGCCTCTTCCTAAGCCTCGATCTTTGAGTTGAGGGCAAAAATGACGCACCATGCACCGGAGAGGAGCAGTGAAATACCTATAATCACCCCCATGGTCTTCTGCATTATGTGTGGATTGAACAGCAATATAAGGCCGCCCACAATAACAAGGATATTCAAAACGAGGGTAGTGACATACAGGCTAGTGCTGAGCCGTCGGATTGGCCAAGATATAACAAGGTCTCTGGCTGAGTCGACGATAAACCAAAGGGCGATAAAATAGGTAAATATCGTGGCCATGCCTGCCGGCCACAAGGCTAGAAGAACACCAAGAACTGCGAGCGCTACGCCAAACCAGGCGCCTGCTTTTGCCCTGAATCCAGTATATTTTTTTATCTTATAATACTTGAAGACGAGCACAATGCCTTCAAAGAGCGCAACAATGCCAAGCATAATCTCTAGCGCCGTAAATGTTCCGCCCGGATTGACAAGGGCAAGAATCCCGCCCACAAAGAGGATCATTCCGACGACCAACATAGGCCAATCTGTTTTCTTCATAGCTTTACTCCTTAGGCCTCGTTCGAAAGGCCCACTGCTCTAATAGTTATCGTAAGAAATCTACTGAATAGCGGGCTCTAGAGTCTAGTTTCGCCCAAGAATAGAAGCGGATTGTGTCCGGACTTGTTCGCAATTTGCTGCTAAAAAGATCATTGGGAATCGTCTCCATTACGCTGCTATATAGAATAACGCCTGTTGCTTAACAAGCGACTCTGCCTTTATATAACTTTTTCCTGTTTGCCAGTCCTTTTCATACTCTATAAGGCATGAGCAAATCAGGCGAATGTACGAAGAAACACTCGGTAAGACTCCAATTGGTTTTGATTGTCTTCGAATTTCCTTTTTCAGTCGTTCCAGAGTATTTCTAGATGCGATTTTTCGCGCATCGATTTCCGGAAACGACTAGTATTTGCAGCATTCTCTGAAGGTTTATGCCCTCTACGACCATGATTGCCTTGTTTATTCTATATCAACTGAATTTCCCTAGAATTATCATTACGATTTCCCTATCGTTATCAATAGGAATTCCCTAGTTTCATTGACTTTTATGAATTAATGTAATTTATTTTTACAAGCTATTATAATTCGTGTTAACATTCTATTTATATTCTAGTGGATAACTATATCTCTATAATCAATATTAAAAGTAATTCCGGCAAGAAATGAACTTGACTATATTCGGCCAAAACTTCCGGTATTTTTATGACAATCCCAACAGAGAATTTCACAATTACTAGCAGTATCATCTCCATCAGAATTTATATGATGCGCTTCCCACGCCCCTCTTCCCTCTCTTCCACGATTTTCCCATACTAATTCTTTGTTACATCTAACATATGGATGGTTATGTGGACTTCTTTTACATTCACATTTTCCACCTGATCTTCTCCAGGCTCGTAATACAACATCATTTGAAAATGCCATTATTACCTCCATAATGAAATTGCTGGAATTACTTTAAATTCTAATACTTTTGCGCCGAAGGCATCTGTTGAACATTTGCTTAACCTGCAAGGTGTTAAGCTATCGCGGTTTATGCTGGGAGTGTAGCGACCTTGCACAAACCGCGATAGTAACCGAGTCAGGTGGAAGCGATTGATAGGTTTTTCACTTTAAAAAATACCATTTTGCGGATTTGCGAATAGCAATACTTCTTTCTCGTCGTAGACTCTATTCATTGCTTTGGTTTCAATTGATGTTAAGAATATCTCATTAGTTCTTGTTTTACGTTTCATAATATATGCGACTTCAATATTATTCTCATCGTTAATTTTCGCTAGATCATTTGCTACGCTATAGTCAAGCGTCCAAGAAGAAAAGGCTTTCGGAAAGCTTAGCCATTTATAGGGGGAGTTCATGCCTCTATATGTGGTAATTTCAGGAACCCCAGATATTTCGAATAGTGCTCGTACAAATGCTATTCTCTTAATAATATAGGCTTCAAATTCTTTCCCCTCTGGAATGCCCTCCAGTGGCTTGGGCATTCGGTTTTCGAACCTAACAAAACCTAGTTTTGCTAATCTAAACCATAGATGCTTGAGCATTTCGCCCGAGTAAGGATTTGATACAATCATTCCTGTTATCTTTTCGTCTAGGCTGTCTAGCTTATTATCTAATAAGTAAGAGTATAGAGCTTCCTGGATAGTAGCTTTATTGCTATTTAGCTTCTCAATTTTCATTTCAGTTAAGGCACCTAAATATCCTCTTTCCTTGATAATGTTAATTTCCATTGTGATTGCGTGATTACTTTTTAGCAGGGCATTAAAATTACTATTTATAATTATCTTATGGCTAAATTTCTTTTTCCCTTTTTCATATTGAGCGATTTTATGCTTACTAATTTCTAAAGCCCCGGTTTCGAACTGGAAGTTTTCTATTTCTTCAAAATCGAGTTCCCATATAGCATCTTTATCTTCGAAGGCTCCTACTCGCCAATAGAATACAGCTTGCTTTTCATTAACGCTTTCTATTTGGCCTGGTGTTCTACGGTTGTCAAGATATCTCCCTTTATTGCCAGCAGCGATATAACGAATGTTGCCGGGTATGTATTCAGAATCGGGTAAATGTTGATTGTCTTCTTGGTATTTCATATCGCTCACCTATGATGCCAATAAACCTAACATCTCGCTTAACCTGCGAGGCGTTCATGGCACGGTTTGTGCCTTAAGGATTACTTCCCAAACCTAAACCAGCACATAACCGTGCCATAGCCCAGTCAGGTGGAATCGATCGTTAGGGTCTCTCTTCCTTCTTAACAAACTAGGTCTTCGCTTCAATTATAGGATATTCGTGTTTCTTCATCTGTTATTACAGCCTTTATCCTTTCTCCCCATATCTCTGACTTCCATGTCCCTAGTTGACTATGTGTTTCATAATAACTTTTAGGAATCGGATGTGTCCCAATAACTACCTGCATCCCATATTTTACTGGTATGAATTTGCGAAACTCTTCCAATCGAGGACAAGGTGGATATCCAACCACCAGTCCTGTTGCTAAATGAATAATCTCTGCTCCATTTTTCTTCATTTCGGCCGGTGCATATTCTACATTTCCTCCGGGACAACCTCCACACGTGGTAATCCCTACTAGTTCTATTTCCTCATCCTTATATATAGAAAATCCCCCTTCTCGATTTCGCATCGCGCGTAAACATTTTCCAGCGGCACATGTATGATATCTATGACAGATGATGATCCCTATCCTCTTCATTTTCGCCTCTCCTTCTCAGAGTAGATATCTCTATTCACAGCCATCATCATTTATCATGTCGGAGCCTTTGGGTCAATTGGCAGTTCTGACAACCGCTTCCAGATGGCGAAGCCTTATGAAACCAAATGGCAAGGACTACATCAGCTCTTTTTTTCAGTTTTTTGTAGGATACACGAAACCATTTAGGTCAGATTCAGTTTCTGATCAGTCTATCTGATAGTCGCCAGGTGGATTATAACGACGAATATCCATAAGGTCTCTTCTATTTCAGTAATAGTAAGATCCTATCATTTTTATATAAACTTTTCCCCTTGAGTCCAGTAGTCTTTTTGATTTTGTCATTTAACCTCGATTCCCGCGAAATTATACCAAGGAAAATTTTAACTTATAGCTTTATAAGAAAATAATATTTGACATCTTCTTATCATTGGTATACAATATATCAATGAGGGGAGATTGTCATGCCACAGAGAATCCAGATGATCCATGGAGTACCCTATGTCTATGAAGATTCTGCAACCTGGGATAAAGAAAAGAAGAACGCAAAACATGCTCGTCACTATATTGGAAAAATGGTCGATGGAGTCTTTGTCCCTAATAAAACCTATGAATTAGAATGTGCACTAAAAGAATCGAAAGAGAAAAAGCCAGGACCACAAGAGAACACCCAGAGTATAAGGCAGTTCTGTGGAGCAACGTACCTCTTTGACAGAATAGGAGAAAAGCTTGGTATCACTGAAGATCTTGCAAAGTGTTTCCCTGATATCTACAAACAACTGCTTTCTATTGCCTACTACCTCATTCTCGAGGACAACAATCCCTTACGACGCTTTCCTCGCTGGGCAGCAACGCACAGCCACCCGTATGGTAAGAATATTCCCTCACAACGCTCAAGTGAACTTTTTAGAATGATCACTGAAGATGCAAAGCAAAGGTTTTTCTTATTACAAGCACGGAGAAGACTAGAGAGAGAATACCTTGCCTATAATACCACCTCGATATCCTCCTACTCAGAGCTTATTTCCCAGGTGCGATATGGAAAGAATAAGGATAACGAGCCACTACCGCAGATTAATCTTGCCTTACTCTATGGAGAGTCTTCACGACTTCCTGTGTACTATCGAAAGCTTGCAGGCAACATCAGCGATGTGACCACGATAAAGAGGCTTCTTAGAGACCTCTCTTTCCTTGAGATAGAGAAGGTGAAGCTCATTCTCGACCGAGGCTTTTATAGTGAAGAGAATGTGAATGCGCTCTATGCAAATCACTATAAATTTCTTATGGGGGTCAAGAAATCCCTTAAACTTGTGCAGGAAGTGCTCGATGAGGTAAGAGGCTCGATGCACTCGAGGGTACACTATAGCTCTGAATATGGCATTTATTTCTATGAACGAGCTATCGAGTGGAAGTATAAGGCAATAAAACCACGCTCTCAGAGTCTTGAGACAGGCAGTAGGCGGATGTACCTGCAGCTGTATTTCGATGACCAAAAGGCAGTCGATGACAGGCTCGCCTTCAATCGCCTTCTTGATAGCTTAGAAGAAGAAGTAAAGACGGGTAGGAGAATTCCAGAACATGAGACGCTCTACCAGAAGTACTATGATATCAGTGCGACTCCTATCCGAGGAGTTGTCATGACACCCAGAGAGGAGGCAATCGAGGCAGTAGAGAAGAACTATGGCTACTTTGCACTCATCTCGAATGATATTAAGGATCCACTTGAAGCACTCGCACTCTATCGCTCAAGGGATATATCTGAGAAGGCATTCAATAACTTAAAAGAGCGCCTGTCTATGCGAAGAACCTCAGTATCATCAGAAGAGAATCTAGAAGGCAAGCTCTTTGTGGCATTCCTTGGGCTCATCTACCTTTCCTATATCGATAAGTCTATGCATGATGCGAAGCTCTATAAGACTTATACCTTACATGATTTGCTCGATGAGCTCGATATCATCGAATGCTATGCCCATCCTGGGCATAGGCTTCGGGTAGGAGAGATCACCAATAAGCAGAAATTTCTCTATGAAGCGCTCGGAGTTGAGTCTCCCTCATTGGTATAAATGTTCGGGAATCCGGGTTGAATGCCTTGTCGAACTGGATTTGCCAGTCGGACTGTACCCTGGCAAAAGCCCAGTGTTCCGGCTCCCAGCGCGAGGATGGCAAGGGTTTAAGATGATGGATCTCTTCCGAGAATAGTTCTTGTCAAATGCTTCGATATGGCAGGCAAAGAACACTTCTTGCGACTGGCTGAAGACGATCGCGCGCTATGCCTTGCGGGAGTATCCAAGACGGGCGGAGAATACCCAGGCAAGCCGATGCATGACGACAAAGCTGATGCCCTCTTTGTGCCAGCTCAGCAGGTCTTCCCTGATGCAGTCAAGCTGGTGCTTTGTGCCGCAATCGCTCGTGCTCACCCATGCTTCCCGTACAGCCGCTTCCTCAGGCGGCGGCTTCTGGGGATTCAGCCAGTCCCTTGCTTCGGCGATAGCTTTGAGCGTACGGATGACCGTTCGGTGATGCCCTGTGGTTCTATGAATGTGCTTGATGCCACATCCCCTTCTGAGCTGCAGAATGATGTCTCGCAACTCAATCATAGCGATCCTCCTTGGCATGGCGAACCTCCTAAATGCAAGTATAGTCTTCAGGAAATTCACCAAAATAGTGCAAAAGGGGGGTCACTAAAACTGCCGACCTCTGGGGTCAGCAAAATTGCCGATGGGGGGTCGCTATACGTGACGGACTACAAAAGAAGGCTCTTCTAGCTTTACAATCCCCTTAGCTTTGAGAAAATGGATATAGTTTCGCAGTGTCTGTTCGCTGCCAGGAAGGGCAGTAACATACCCTGAATCCACATAAAGCTCCCCCAGCAGGTCGTAGATGCTACTTACCTTTAAATCCTTGTTGTCTCTATTTGCTTCTAGGCAGCGGATTATCTCCTTTCTAAAAGGCTCGACGTCAAAGGCCTTCTGTTTTTCGTAGTTCCCGCTTATACTTTCTGCACTCGGCACCTCGTCTGCGTTGTAGTATTCCAAGGAATGTAGGCCAGGAGATCTTCTTGCCTTCTTTATTGAGACGCTTATAGGCCTCGGCCTTCGGCACATTCGCCGATTTTAGTTGCTGGACTTCTTGCATGAGCATAGCTTTGTGTAACTGAACCGTAACCGTCAAACGCGCACCGTTCCTCAAGTAAAAAAATGGTGAGTATCCTGTATTCCGAAAGGAATATAGGAAGATGTACCTTAGGAAGAATCGAAAGATTTATCTTGTTGTGGGCTTCACTGATATGCGAAAGCAGATCAATGGCCTTGCGCAAATTGCGGAAGCGAAGAAACCCAAGGAGCTACTTTCAGGGAACTACTTTGTCTTCTTAGGAAAGACAAAAAGAGTAATGAAGATTCTCTATTGGGATAAGACTGGCTTCTGCTTATGGACAAAGCGCCTTGAAGAGGACAGCTTTCCCTGGCCAAAGAAGAGGGATGGCGTCATGCGCACAGATAGGGAGAACTTTAGGCTTCTTTTAATGGGAATTGACATCTTCAAAAAGCACACTGCGAAGCGATATTTTGCTGTTTATTAATGAAATAGTATTGAATATCAATACTATTTATGCTATAGTCTTTCTATGGATGCTGTGAGTCTAGAGCAGTTACCTGATGATGTTGCGAGCCTTAAGAACATCATCGCGACTCTCATGAAAGAAGCCTCTCAGTATAAGTCTGAGGCAGCCACTGCGAGCCTTGAAGCGCTCTCATGGCAAGAGAAATACGAAAGCTTGAAGCACCGTTTTTTTGGTTCCTCGAGTGAGAAGAAGCCTAAGGAAGAGAATAGTCAGGGCTGGCTTTTCAATGAGGCAGAGACCTATGCCAAGGAAGCACCAAAGACAGAAGAGAAGGTTTCGGTCAAGGCCCATGAGCGCGTAAAACGAGGACCTAAGCCAATCCCGAATGATATTCCCCGAGTAGATATTGTGAGTGAATGCTCGCTTGAGGAGCGTACCTGTCCACACTGTGGTGCCTTAAGGCCAGAGATTGGAGAAGAGGTACGAGAAGAGCTTGAGGTGATTCCCGCGAAGGTTATAGTCAATCGGTATATCATGAAGAAGTATGGGCCCTGCGAGTGCAAAGACTGTCAGAGTCCAGTCATCCAAGCATCAGGGCCGGTAAAGTTTATTCCTGGTTCACGGTTTTCCAATAATACCCTTGCTTTTTTTCTCACCTCGAAGTTTGTGGATGCCGAGCCTTTCTATCGCATGGAGAAGATCCTTGCTCGTTTTGGGATTGAGACACCAAGGGCAACCTTATGTGCCTTAGCGATACGAGCAGGTAGGGGCTTAGGCGATCTCATTGAGGCGATGAAAGAGGATATCAAGGCTTCTCATGTGGTTCTTATGGATGAGACAGTGGTGCAGGTGCTGCATGAGACAAATTCAACTCCGCAATCGAAGCACTTCATGTGGGTGACGGAAGGCTTTTCTGAAGAAAAGCCCATAATCTTTTTTCACTATCATCCGAGTCGCTCAAAAGAGATTCCCTTAAGGCTCTTGAAGGACTACGAAGGATACCTTCAAACCGATGGCTGCTCTGGCTATGATGAGGCTGGAAGCTTTCCTGGGATTAGGCATGTAGGGTGCTTAGCCCATGTAAGGCGGAAGTTCATAGAAGCCCAGAAGCTAGGGAGTAAGGAAGCAAGCATCTTTATCTCGATGATTGCTGAGCTCTATGAGAAAGAAGCCGAGCTAAGGAAGTCCTATAAGGAAGGGGTTCTTGATCCTGCAAGCTTTCTTAGCCTCAGAAGAAAGGAGCAAGCTCCGAAGCTCACAGCGATGCATTCCTGGCTTATGGCTCATGCAGGAGTAAGTCCTCCCACACTTGGGTTTGGCAAAGCCGTGAGCTATGCGCTCAGCCAGTGGGAGAAGATAACCCACTATCTTGATCATGAGCTCCTTACACCTGATACGAATAGGGTAGAGAATGCCATTCGTCCCTTTGTTATAGGCAGGAAGAACTGGCTCTTCTCGAATACCCCCTTAGGAGCCCATGCGAGTGCGAGTATTTATAGCATGATTGAGACCGCGAAGGCGAATGGCCATGAGCCCTACCATTACCTATGCTATCTCTTCAATGAGCTACCAAAAGCAAAGAGCCTTGAAGAGAAGCTTAGGCTCTTACCCTATAAGATAGCGCCTACGGATTACTAAGGCTCTATCCCTTTTTACTCCAGAGTCATAGAAGCAGTTTCCATTCTTTTATCTCGTTCTGCCTAGAGATTGCAAAAAACTATCAAATTGAGAAGATTTTATGTCCTTCATGATGTTTCATCGTCGAGAACGGTGTAGAATTGACGGTTACCGTATATATCTTTACCGGCAACCAAGAAAGCGCAATTAAGCCTATCAATATTGCTAATTGTCGATAGGAGAAGAATTCTTTTTGCTCTTTTTTCTTTTGAAAAATACGGGCATACCAGAAATTCACCGCAAAAATATCAGTAGCTTCATCATGCATTTGCTCAATAATATTTGAAAAGGATTTTTTATCATTCCTATATAGTATTTCAAGAGCAAATGGGTTATTGATATCATCTTCAATGCACTTTCTTGTTACAATCATATGTTATTCCTTCAACTAATATTCTAATGGCCTAATCGAATTTTAGTTTCTGCTGCCCGCAGGGTCTTTCTAACATACGCTTAACCAGCGAGCAAGAACTTGGCGCGGAGTTTGCTCAAACGAGCGCAGCGAGTCGCAAACTCCGTGACAACAGGCGAGTCTGGTTAAAGCGGTTGTTCTGTGTCTTTTATTGAGCAAATACATTCTCTATTTTTGCTTTTCCTGGCAATCTATATATATCAAAATCTGAGTCTATGCTTATTATTTTCTTTATTCCTGTTCTTTCTGCCGCTATTACTAATGTTGCGTCAGCAAAATCCATTAGCCTATCTCTATACTTTTTCGTTAATTCTATAATCCTACTTATATCTTTCTGTTGTATCTCTTGAAGAACTACCCCCTCTTTCATTATCCATTCTAAAAAATCTATTTGCACATTTACATTAAAATCAAGCATATGTTCTACTTCGGTTATTACCGATAATGTTGTGATAAATTTATATCTCCCTTCTTTAATAAATTTTTTTATTCTGTCATGATAGTTATCATCCCGGTCAAATAGCGCTATTAATGGTCCAGTATCAATGAGAATGTAATTTATCATTAATCTTTCCTTTTATTTTATCCTTGTACGAGACAGATAAAGAACCATCGCCGCTACCATATCTTCCGAAATATTCTTCTCCTAACTCGTATGAATCTTTTTCAGATTCCTCTTTATGAAACATAGTTTCGAGAGCTTCTTTTATTAACTCTGTCTTTGACTTATGTTTTTTCCTTGAAAGGGATTCTAATCTTTGTTCAATCTCTGAAGGCAATCGAACCGTTGTCATAGCAACCTCCGTGTATTACATAATGTAATACACCAGTATCAGATTGTCAATACTTTTGCTCGCGCAAATGCGCGAGTCCGCAGAACATTGGCTTAACCGGTAATTCCGTGCCCGAAGGGCTTGGCGCGTTTTGTGCATAAGGAGCGAAGCGACTGCACAAAACGTGACAAAGGAATTATCCGGTTGAAGCGTTTGATACTCATAAAGGTCCTATACTAGGGACTAAAGACTTTACTATCAGGGAGGACCTTTATGAGATTCTACAAAGAACACCATAAATTTTACACCGGAATCGACCTTCACGCAAGGACGATGTATGTCTGCGTCATGGACAATGATGGCGATGTCGTATTCCACAAGAATATGGCTGCTACGCCAGAATGCCTCCAGCACGTCATTCTGCCCTATGGAACCGATATCGTCATCGGCGTCGAATGCATCTTTACCTGGTACTGGATCGCCGATTTCTGTAGCGACCGTTCCATCCCCTTCGCTCTCGGACATGCTCTGTACATGAAAGCCATCCATGGCGGAAAATCAAAGAACGACCGCATTGATTCGGAAAAGATCGCTGCCATGCTCAGAGGTGGTATGTTCCCTATAGCCTATGTCTATCCACGAGACATGCGAGCAACCCGCGACCTTTTGCGCCGACGAGAATACTTCGTCCGCCATCAAGCTGAGCTGTTTACGCATATCGAGAATACTAATTCCCAATACAACTACAACTCCACGTTGACGAAAGGAAGAATGCGTAGTGCAACCTACCGTGCCACCCTCCCTGAACAATTCGGTGATCCCGTAGCCCAGAAGAACATCAAAGCCGATATGTTCCTTGCCGACGCTTTCCATAGGCTTATTCTCGATCTTGAGCAGGAGATTCAACGGCAGGCGAAAACTCATGATCCGTTTTCACTGGCCCTTCTCAGAACCATTCCCGGTATCGGTGAGATTCTCTCACTGGTCATCCTCTACGAAATCGAAGACATCCATCGCTTCCCCAACGTCGGCAATTTCATCTCCTATTGCCGCCTGGTCAAATGTGCGCATGAATCAGCGGGTAAACGAGTGAAGGGCGGTAACGATAAGATCGGCAATACCCACCTTAAATGGGCATATAGCGAGGCAAGTGTTCTGTTTCTCCGAAATAATGAACCAGCACAGAAATTACATGACAGGCTGGTCAAAAAGTACGGCAAAGCAAAGGCTTTGTCGATCATTGCTCAGAAACTTGCCCGGACATCATACTACATGCTGAAGCGAAAGGAGCCATTTGTCAAAACCAGGTTCTTTCAGGACGGCGTATCAGAGCATCCCGCCTAACTGGAACACCATGCGGTGGACGCTTTATTATACAATACGGATTCCCCATGCGGCTTCGACCGCCTTCCTTCCGTATTCTGCTTCCCTTACCGCGATTCCCTGCGGTTGATTTTGACTGCTACGCTGGTCCTTTTATTTTGTTATATCCGGTGATTTTTGTGCGTCTGTCCCGGCCTGACCTGCATCCCTAACTGAAACCAAGCGAGTCCCTTCGATTGCATCAGGCAGCTACCGGGTACCGAAGAGATTCTACGGCACATCTTTTTGTGACCGTCGATATGTGTTTGGTGCAGACCACGTTCGGCTGTAACATACAGTCCGCATTTGACTGCGCCCCCCGATGAATGACGATTCAGATTCACTGTTTATTATAAGCTAAAAATCCCTGAAAATATCAAGAAGATTTCCCTGGTTATATCAGCGGGAATTCCCTGGAAAAATCAGGGGCAGTTGAAAACTGCCTCCTGGTAATCCAGAATCCCTTAGTCGAAGGACGAACAACGACAAGGGAGGATCAAAGAAGGTGATCAACATGCCCCAAATACAAAGTATCAGGGAACAGTACCAGAAAGGAAGCTCAGTGGCTGAAATATCCAGAACCTTTGGAGTCGATCCCAAAACCATACGTAAGTATGTGAATCAAGAAGACTTTTCCCCACAACCACCGGAGAAGTTGATAAAAGGATCCATCCTGGATCCGTATAAGCCACTCATAGATTCATGGCTTTTAGAAGACCAGGGACGATGGCACAAGCAAAGGCACACTGCAAAGCGGATCCATGACCGACTTGCCTCAGAGGTACCAAACTATGCCTGTTCCTACAATACCGTTCAGCGATATGTAAAACGTGTACTTAAGGAACAGCTCGCGGTGCGTGCAAGCTTGGAACTGGTCTGGCACCCGGGTGAAAGCCAAGCCGATTTTGGAGAAGCTGATTTTTTTGAACGTGGGATAAGGGTTCGCAAGAAGTACCTCACTCTCTCGTTTCCGTACAGCAATGACAGCTTTACGCAGATATTCGGCGGGGAAACTGCGGAATGCGTCTGCCAGGGACTCAAGGACATCTTTGCCTATATAGGCGGTGTACCGCCGGTAGTGGTCTTCGACAATGCCACCGGTGTCGGCAGGCGGATCGGAGAAGTCATCCAAGAAGCCGAGCTTTTTTCCAGAATGCGTGCCCATTACGGCTTTTCCGTTCGATTCTGCAATCCGGAATCGGGTCATGAAAAAGGCAACGTCGAGGCAAAGATCGGCTATACCCGCAGAAACCTCTTTGTGCCTGAGCCTCTGTTCGACGATATCGAGGACTATAACAGGAGTCTACTTTCATTGCATGCTGACAAGGCCCAGCAATCGCACTACAAGAAGCTTCTGCCGATCAAGGAGCTCTTTGAAGAAGATAGACACGCATTACTGCCGCTTCCTCGCTCTAATTTCGATCCCGTGCGCTATGACTATCTGAAAGCCGATGGCTACGGCAAAGTACGGATCGATTCTTGTCACTACTACTCGACACGTCCTGAGTATGCAGGCCAGGAAGTGCTTGTCGCCATTCGGGCGCATTCGATCGACATAATGGACGATCACAAACGCCTTGTAGTTCGTCATAGCCGCGTCTACGGGGAACGGCGAAGCGACAGTTGCGATTACCGTACCTCGCTCGCCGTTCTTATGAACAACCCTGGAGCGTGGAAAAACTCAGGGATTAGGGAAATGGTTCCCGATCCCTTGAAGACACTGATGGATCGACAGGAACGTATGGAGCTCCATGCGACGCTGAGGACCATGCAGAGGCTATCAAGCGAATACGGGTTTGAAATCGCCCTGCAGGCGCTTGAGGAAGGCGTACAGCGCTCCAGAACCTCCTTCCATGACGCGGCGATTCTTGCCGCGAGAATCGCAGGCTACGGGCTGGATATGGCTCCAGAGCGCGGCCAGGACCTTCATGTGTATGACGAGTTCCTGCAAGGGGTACAGACATGATCCACACACCTCAGGAACGCGAACACACGAGAGCGACAATCGCATTTATGAGTCGCAAACTCATGCTCTCAAGCCGTGTGGTTGAATTATGCGAGAGCGAAGCCACACCGCGACAGGAAGAATTCCTTTTAAAAGTGCTGTCTGAGGAAATCGATAGGCGGGAACGCGGCAGAAAGGCCAGGCTCTTAAATCGTGCAGGTTTTCCCACCTTCAAGAGCTTCGAAGACTACGACTTCTCAGAGATCCGCTTCCCGCCAACACTCAGCATAGAAGAGCTCCTTCGTACCGACTTCATACCCGAAAAAAAGAATCTCGTACTCTATGGTGGTGTCGGCACAGGGAAAACCCACATGGCAATCGCCCTCGGCATTGCCGCCTGCGAAAAGGGGCTTTCGGTACGATTTCTTACGGTCACCGAACTTGTGCTCAAACTCACCGAGGCGTACAAACAAGGCACGCTCGAACGCCTCATACGAGACTTAAAGCAGCTGGATCTCTTAATCTTGGACGAGTGGGGCTATGTTCCCGTGGATCGAGAAGGTTCCCAACTTTTGTTCAGGATTATTGCCGATAGCTACGAGAGCAAAAGCTTGATCCTCACAACGAACCTTGAATTCTCAAAGTGGGGAGGAATCTTCACCGATGAGCAGATGGCCGCTGCCATGATTGATCGCTTGGTCCATCATGGTCATCTTTTACTCTTCGAAGCGAAAAGCTATAGAATGACGCATGCCCTCATGCGGCAACCCGGGCCTGGCAAGCTAAAACCAAAGACAACGGTTGAAGCTGGCTCTCGCCTTGAGGAAGGAGGTGCATAACTAAACCGCCTGTTATGCAGGCTGATGATGAAAATAGGGAATTCCTGTTGATAACGATAGGGAAATCCTAATGATAATTCTAGGGAAATTCAGTTGACATTAAACACTCGCATGGAGAGAGAACTCGCCATCGAGAAAGCCTCCGGACAAATCTACGCACTCTCTAAGGATGCAAAGACTAGCTCCTATGGCTCAGCAAAGTACATAAAGAAAGTACCCTTTGATAAAGCAACCGGGGAATGTTTTCCCGAGACCGAGTATCTGGTGATGCTCGATGACGTACGGATCGATGCAGACGAAAAACTCGATGGCTACTATGTCATCTGTACGAATGTCATTGGACTTACGAAAGGACAAAAGCCCTTTCGCGCACCGTACCGCTATACTCCTGACGGATTCTTCCAGCTCAATAGAAAAGTGACTG
>Ga0208462_1000241_pt1 | contig 69217 bp, 64 predicted proteins | sample AD_SCU001_MetaG_FD_184452 | JGI IMG/M metagenome (GOLD analysis project Ga0208462, IMG submission 184452) | Active sludge microbial communities of municipal wastewater-treating anaerobic digesters from China - AD_SCU001_MetaG (SPAdes) (version 2) | ecosystem: Engineered > Bioreactor > Anaerobic...
GAGATAGTAGGAGCTAAAAGAAAAAAACGAGGTGTCTACAGTACCGCTACAGTGAAGGCTAAGTCAGAGGAATTCACTAAATGGATATATTCAAAGTTTAGAGGAGTAGCAACCAAATATCTGCAAAGCTACATTATGTGGTATGTAGCGATAGGTAAATATTTGTCAGAAGGCATAATCAGTAATACTGGTAAAATGCTTAATCTTGCATCTTCGGATAGATTTGCCTGGTATGAATATTTTAGAGTAAGTAAAATATCATATACTGTTTGAAACATTTATAACATGATATTTTCCTATCACTCAATAAGATACTTATTCTCTTTTTACCTTATTCTTTGCTCTATGACTTGCTTGATCTCTTGCGTCTCTGCATCATAGCAATACACTACTATATTTACATTATCCTCGTTCCATTCATTTGATAATGTATAAGTGTATGTTTTTATGTAGCTATCATTAGCTATACAACCTTTGCATATAGTATCTCCCCATATATTTGTTATACTTCCTCTTAGAACATGATTATGCACATAGTCTGGTATATCTGGCGTTAATCCATATAAGGGATTATTATTTTTTTGATAATCGATTATACTATCCTCTGTTAATAATGCTACAAGCATTAATGGGTTATCAAAAGGACTTAAAATATTCGTTTTAATAGTACAATTAAAATTTCTATTTGATTCATTATATTGAGTTGTGATGCTAATATTTGCAGTTAATTGCTCTGATAGTCTATCTGTTACTACGCTGCCCCACTCGTTTGGCGATATTAGATGGCTACCTAATAGTTGAACTCTATCTACCATACCACTAGGGTAGGTATTAACTCCAAAAGATGTGTTAAGGATATTACCTTCTTCAGTTCTAAAATCAGTCATGTAATTTGGTGATATTAAATTAGCAAAATTACCAGAATGTATTGCAATTATGGTAATCTTTCCCGGATAAAGTTGCTGTAGATTTTCTGCAATATGTGAAGCCTCTGGGCAGTTTGGGCATAAATGGCCAGTAAATTCTTCTATAAGAACACGCTTTATGTTATTATTAATAGTTGTATCAGTATTTGCATTTTGTTGTATATAAGGTGGCTCTATATTATCACAACCAAATAAGGCTATGGTAATTAAAAAGATATAAAGTAATATATTTTTCATGATATTATTTTTTAAAATGTTGTTGTGATGTTAATTCCTATACCGTAATATGCAGGTGTCCATCTACATACACCTCCTACACAAGTGATACCTTCTTTTACTTTGCCATAGGAAATTGATATTCTTGTAGCATCTTGTACATATGATATGCCTGTTAAGTAGAAATGTTGTCTATCATCTTTGCTTACATTTCCATAGTTATATTCATCTTGTAAAGAGATAAACCATTTAGATGATATAGCGAATTCTAACAAACCGCCTAACCAGTTTTTATCATGTTGTTCTTTGTATTCATGTGCTAATTGAACTTTTATACTGTTTTTTTTATTGATTTTATAATTTAGATCTAGCACACCACAGTGAATGTAAAATGTACCATCATTATGTCCTTCGATTATATCACTATTATAAACGGTATAATTATATAAAAAATTTAATTTTAAATTTTTGCTCATTCGTTTATCTATTATAAAATCAGCACTTTCAAAAAAAACAGTTTTATCAATTTTAAAAAATTCAGAATTATAGCCATCTGTTCCAGAAGCCATTATAGGAGTAGTATCATTTATTTGTTTATGGTCTATATTATGCATACGGGAATAATTAATTTGTATTTGTGTACCGTAGTTGCCTCCTAATGCTGTATTTTTAGGTATTGTGAAATTTCCTTGTCCTGAGAATGCCCATTCACCTTTAGCTTGGCTAGCATAAGGGTAATTTTTTACTAAAATATAATTTTGTGGTTGGGTGAGTGGAGGAATATAGTTGATGATACTTCTAATACCAGATTCATTCCTTAGCATTCTAAAGTCCATATTATCCATTCTGTGTGCTGCTAAATATATTCCCCAGTTATTTCCATAAAATGTTATATCAGTGTGCGCCCCATTGCCTTTATGATAAATATAATTATTTACTTTTGAAGGATCTTGAGATTTAAAGGCTATTTCTGTGTTCCATAGCATAAATGGTGAGGATAATTGGTATCTAATGGCCCAAATACCAATATTTTCTGGTAATTTGTATAAAGGATCTTTATCTTCTTCATATTTACTGACAAAAGAAGTCCCTAAATTAAAATTCCATTTCCCTTCTGACCATTTTTTGTTTAATTTGTTAATATTTATTTCTCCATCGACTCCTCTAATATAATTTCCAGTATTTTCCCAAAAAAATTTTTGTGTTCCTATTAAGCCTTTGATAATAAAATAATCTTTCATTTGATATGAAATTTCTATTCCATCTATTGCATTATCTATCCCTAAAGATCTATCTTCATATGTTCGCAATGCTAATCCTAATCCAAACTGATCATAAATATGCCCAGCTTTTATTTTAAAGTTATTGTTATTAGATTGATATGCTATATATCTATGAGCTATTCCTATGCCTTTGGTCTGTGGATCATAGCCCACTAATGGTGGTAAATAGCTCTCAAACCTTAATCCAGCTGATATATTTTTGTTACTATAAAACAGCGATAAATAAGCATTATTACCAAATTTTTCTTTAGGTTGAAATGCATTAATACTTGAGTCATTTAAAAAATACATTGCATCTAATTGGAAATCTCCATTTATTTGTCCCCAGTTATGCTCATTTTGTCCAAATGATATTTTTACACTAACTAATGTGATTAGTATTATTAAATAGTATTTTATTTTTATCATAAAAATTTTTTAATATCTGCAAATTTAATAGTTTTTTAATTACTGAAATAGGCGTTTAAATAATAAATTTTTCTGTATGTTTTTATAATAACAGAATATATTTTTAATGTTTAAAATTATATATGATATATTATTCAAAATAAATTATGATTAATACTTTTGTATTACTATATTATAAAGAAAATTAATATAAATTAAATTTTTAAAGAATTTTTCTATTAAATACTTATTAATAAAGATTTAAATCATCTAAAAATTGTTAATTAAATATCATATTTTAATTTAAACTATTTTTTAATTATTATTTTAAAATGCTGAATAGCAGATATATATTTAAATATTGTAAAATAAATAATCTTTTATTAACCAATTTAATTTTCCCCAATATACCCACCACCCGAAGATTTTCATTTATTTAGGAAATCTTTTACAATATCATAAGCTGTATTAATAGATTTTTCTAAATCTTCATTAACGATGATAATATCAAAGTATGGTTCCATAGATAGTTCAAATTTAGCACGCTCCAAACGTTTTTTTAGTGTTTCTTCGTTTTCAGTATTTCTATTTTTCAATCTTTTTTCTAATTCTTCTATATTAGGGGGTTTTATGAAAATAGCTAAAGCATTTTCGCCAAAAATATTTTTTAATTTTATTCCACCTTTAACATCTACATCAAATATTGGATATTTGCCATCGGCTATTATTCTTTCAATTTCTGCTTTTAGAGTGCCATAGAATAGTCCTGGATACACTTCTTCGTATTCTATAAATTCATTTTTGTCTATTTTATTTTTAAATTCATCAATATTAAGGAAATAATAATCTTGACCATTTATTTCATTATTTCTGGGTGGACGACTAGTAGCAGAAATAGAAAATTCTAAAGGTAAACCTTTATTGATCAAAGATTGTACTATTGTAGTTTTGCCTGCACCACTGGGAGCTGACACAATAATGTATTTTTCTTTCATAGTACATTGTTTAATTGTTCTTTTATCTTTTCTATATCGTCTTTTATATTAACAATTATTTGTTGTATGGCCAAATAATTGCTTTTATTACCTAGTGTATTTACTTCTCGCAAGATCTCTTGAGATATGAAAGCTAATTTTTTGCCTTTTGATAAATTTACATTGTCTTGTAATTCTTTCTCAAAATATGCTAGATGAGCTGTCAACCGTTGAAGTTCTTCATTTATATCTAATCTATCCAAATAATAGAGTATTTCTTGTTCTAATCTATTATGGTCTATTTCGATATTGTCTGGAAGTTGTTTAGTGAGATTTATTAAATCTTCACGGATTTTTTTGTCTCTTTCTTCTTTTAGAGCAATTATTTTTTCTGTATTAATTTTTATTATATTTATCTTATCAGAAATATCTTTTTGCGTCTTTTCTCCTTCTTGTTTACGATATTCTATAACTTGAGTAATAGCATTTTCTATACTTTTATTTATTATTTCTATTTCTGCATCAGTTAATTTATTTTTATCTATTTCGAATACACCAGGTAGTTTTATCAGAGTAGCAAGTGGATTTTCCATTTCATTGATTTGATATTTAAATGAAAAATTATTTATTTGATTTAAATATCCATATAGAACATCTTCGTTTAGTGTAGGTGTAGGACTTCCTTTTTGCATATCGTAGTTTATATAGAAATCTACTTTGCCTCTTATCAATTTATTAGCTAATAAATTACGAATATCTATTTCTAAACTTTTCAATGATTGAGGAGTACGAATATTAATATCTATATTTTTGGAGTTTAGGCTAGTAATAATAATTTCGTATCCTGTATTAAAAATAGTAAATTTATCACTGCCATATCCTGTCATTGAATATAACATATTTTTTTTACAAATTTAATAGGTATTTTTTAAACAGAAATTTATTATACCCAACCTAATAATAATTGTGCTAATATTGCTATTGTAAAAGCTAAAACAATTTTGATACCTTTAATCAACAAAAAAGTTTTCCATGATTCTGCTAATAGTGGTAAGCCAGCATGTCCATCCTGAGTGATACTGCTAGCTAAAAGTACCGATATTGGGACAATACCGCTTAGGTATAGACTTATAAATATAAAATGTGGTCCAGAGGCTGGAATTAATCCAATAATTATAGCTATTAAAATTGTCAAATACACATTATCGTGGATCCATGTTCCTATATTTACGTAATTATCTATAAGATTTACTCCAATTAATCCTACTAAAATCCAGAAAAATAAACGAGGAAAATGTTTTTTAATAATATGACCCCACAAGTGCTCTTCTATAAAATGATCTGGTAATTTCAATATCGGATATATCATTAATACAGAGACTATACCTAGTAAATAATTCAAAATTATCTCTGGTGAAAACGTTTCAGTGTGATTAGTATGCTCTGTATTTGGTAATAAAATAATAATAATAAACAAAAGGAGCAAAAATAATAGTAAAGCTCTCGACAAGCTCAAATGTTTTAAATTCTCTTTTATAGTACTAGATTTTATATCCTCATAGTCATGTTGGTGTATTACTAAATGTTTTTTATCTGTTGTGAAAGTATGATTTTTAGTGATTTTATCTAGTACAATTCCCGCAATTACAGATAGTATAAATAATAAGCCAAAAATCAACAAAGATTTTAAAGGCATCATTCCTAACATAGCGAAACTTTCATCACCTGTCGTAGCTATAAAATTAGCTAGTAGAGCTCCTATAGTTATCTCACCATGCGTATAAAGAGATACCACAAAAAAACTTCCCATACATCCTGGTAAAATACCTAATAAGCTGCCCGCTAAAACACTTTTCCAGCTTTTATCTTTAATATTTAGGAAAAATTTCCCTTTGGTTCTTATATTTAAATATTCTATTAAAAGCATCATTACTATCACAAAGCTAGTTATTTGTAAAGCATTTAATAAAACTGGCAGCCACTCGTGTATGAAATTGCTCATATGATAAAATATTTATTTAGAAAAATTAAATTTATTTTTTTAAAAAATTATATACAGTTTTCCCAATATCAGCTGGACTATCTATAATATTGATGCCGCAAAATTTTAAATAATTTTTTTTAGCTTGAGCTGTATCATCTTTTCCACCAATAATAGCACCAGCATGTCCCATGGTACGACCTTTGGGGGCAGTTACACCTGCAATAAAGGCAAATACTGGTTTTAGGGGATGCTCTTTTACGAAATCAGCCATTTCATTTTCAGTATTTCCACCGATTTCACCAACTACGACAATTGCTTCAGTGTTATCATCATACATAAAAAGTTCGACTATTTCTTTCATAGAACTTCCTAGAATAGGATCTCCGCCTATTCCTACACCTGTAGATTGTCCTAATCCTAGTTCAGTAAGTTGATAAACTACTTCATAGCTTAGAGTCCCACTTCTGCTTACTATACCAATAGTTCCTTTTTTATGGATGAATCCTGGCATTATTCCTACCTTGGCTTCTTCTGGTGTTATTAAGCCAGGACAGTTAGGACCGATGAGTCGTGTTTTTGTATTTTTGAGGAATGCTTTTACTTTAATCATATCTTGTACTGGTATCCTCTCTGTGACGCATACAATCAAGTCAATACCCGAAGCAGCAGATTCTATAATAGCATCTGCTGCGAAAGGTGCAGGCACGAAAATTATTGATACATTTGCACCAGTCTCTGCCACAGCTTTTTCTACAGTATTAAAAATTGGTACATCTAAATATATCTTGCCACCCTTGCCTGGTGAGACCCCACCTACTACTTGGGTACCATATTCTATCATTTGTTGTGTATGAAAACTTCCTTCCTTGCCAGTAATACCTTGTACGAGTACTCTTGATTGTGAATTTACTAATATACTCATAGTCTCTATTTAAAATTATAGCAAAAATAATAAAAATTGTAAAATATATAAATTAATATAAAAAATTTAGAATAAATAATAGAATAGAGAAGAAGAAAGTAAAAAGATTGTAAAACCTTACTCTCTCAACACATCAACCCTTTCACCTTTCACCTTTTACCTTTTACCTATTACCTATCACTCATCACATTGTCTCCTCGTCTCCCTGTCTCCAAGTCACCTTGTCTCCCCGTCTCTAAAAAAATCCATCTATCAGAAAAAATTTACAAACTTCACTCTTTATCAAAAAACGTACCATTAATTTTTTTTTATTTTTTCAAATATACATCAAATACTGATTATTAGAAGATTTTAAGTTATTTCATAAAAAAAAGTTATTGACATTTTATTTTCACATAGTTAAAAATAAAAAAAAATATGTATCTTTGTATAAAATATATATATGTCTAAAATTAACATTAAAATATTATAATTATTGAACGTATAGTAAAATTTAAAGCAAGTAATTTAAAAAATGCAATGATATTGATTATAATTATTAACATTTTTAATTTATCTAATACATATTGTCAAGATAAAGCCTATTTTTTATGGGGTAATAATCTAAATGATACAGATAAATTAGGTAGCATAAATTATGCACCATTAAATTTCTTTACAAATAACTTAAAAAGAGGTTATTTCAGTGAAAATGGAGATTTTAATTTAATGACAAATGCATATTTTTAGTAAAAATTTATATTTAGATAGCACAGTGCAAGCATCATATTTGTCTATATTGCATAATGCAGAGATAAAAGGTATACTGAAAGTAGGCAATACAATATCTTTAAATGGTTCAATAGTTCCGGAGCAGGGAGAGCTATCCAGAGATGAAATAACAGGAAGTAAAGAAGCATTAGTATTTGGATTAACTAATGAAGATGCAAATAAATTTTCAGATATCAAATTTGGTTTTGGCACACGGCAGCCATTAGTAAATTTTCATATAAAAGGCAGGTCTTATATAGCACCACCAGATTTAAATCATCAAGTATCTACTATTAAATCTACTGGGAATCCAAATATTATTGGAACAACTTTAAGAATAGAAGATGAAGTATATGGAAGTGCTATGCCTATAGGACCGCAAAGAGGCACATGGTGGGATTTTACTGCTAGTGACGAAAATGGTAAATTATTTATTGGAACCAAAGCTTATGATCCAAGTAATAACCCATATACTAATAATCTAATAGCTATAACTATTAAAGGTAATGTAGGTATAGGTACAATGAATCCCCAAAAAAAATTACATGTAAATGGAGATATTTTATTAAGTGGACAATCGCCAAGTTTATTATTTAGTAAAAGTGAAAATAGTCCTAGTAGCAACTATGGTATAAAATATTTAAGCACAAACCAGATAGGTAATAATAAAGCTGGTTTAAATTTTTTCATACCAGCAACTAATCCTAATAATTCACAAAATTTCCTTTTACACATATCAGATGATGGCAATGTAGGCATTGGGACTGGAAACCCGGGAGCAAGGCTAGATATAAATTATGCACCTGATGGTGATTATTCTTATGCAACTAAAATTTATTTATCAGGTGAATTTACTGAAAACTGTAAATCTATTGCTATTTTACAAAATGGTTTAGAAAAGTTTGTTGTATGGGGTAATGGTATAGTTAATGTTAATAATACTTTATATGCAAAAGCAGTTAAAGTAAGATCTAATCCTATGATTGGGTGGCCAGATAATGTATTTGAGCCAAACTATAATCTGTTGCCACTAAAAGAATTAGAGCAATATATATCACAAAACAAACATCTACCCAATATCCCTACCCAAGACGAAATCTCAAAAGATGGTATGGATGTGTATGAGATGAATGCTGCACTATTAAAAAAGGTAGAAGAGCTAACGCTTTATGTTATTGAGTTAGAGAAAAGGATAGATAAAATAGAAAAAGATAAATAAAGGGTATTATATGAAAAAATATATTTTTCTATTAATTTTAATTCTTATAAGTTTAAATTCATTTTCTCAAATTATTACAAAAGAAGAAGCATATCAAAAATCAATTTCTAATTTATATGTACAAAAAAATCACAACAAATCAGACACTGGCAATCATTCATACTTTGGGATTAATTTAGGTATAAATAATTCTAATTTTTATAGTTTCTCTGATTATCATGATGAATATTATTACATGCCATACATTAATTATGACTTTTCATTATTTTATATTGAAAATACTAATAAAAATACTTTTTTAGGTTTTGAATTAGAAAATCAGAATATTAGTATAAAATCATATACATTATATTTCACTGTTTCTACATATGATGAGCAACATATAAAGTATAATCTTAATTTTATGAATTTTTACCCTTTATTTGGTATTTATTTAGTCAATGATGATAGAGTAAAAATTTCACTTAATATTAGCCCATATGTAGGTTTTTTGGTTTACTCTAAAGCAGTAGGTATAGTGAAAGAATCTGATTGGAAACAAGTAGTAGATACTGCTGGTAACATCATTAATATACCGATTATAGAAACATATAATATAAATGATAGCCCTGTCAAAGATAAATCTAATTTTAATTTTGGCTTTAGACTTGGCTATAATATAATGATAGATTTAAATAAAAATTGGACAATGTTTTTGGTAAATAATTATTCTATGGGTTTAGTAAATATGATAGATGAATCTAAGTTATATAATATGACATTTCAATTAGGGATATCCTATAAATTCAATAATAATTTTTATAAAAAATGAAAAAAATAATTATGAAACGTGCTATGTTATTTTTAATTTATTTTAATATTTCAATTTTTTCTTGGTCACAAGAAATTGATACTAATCAATTTACAACTTTCAAAGCTTATTTAGACAAAAAAAATTGTGAAAGAGCCACAATACCATTAAATAATGATATATTTAATAATCAAAATTGTTTTAAATACTCTGATACATTCATTTTAGTTTTAGAAGATTATTTTAACGATAATATATTAGATACTAATATATGGCTCCAACATTTCCCTTGGGGACATGAGCTTAATGAATGTCCTGATGTGTATTTTTTAAATGATAATGTAAAAATAGAAAATGGTATATTAAAACTTATTGCTAAAAGAGAACCAGGTTATTATGAATCTTGGCAATGGGATAATAATGGTAATTTCTATACATCGCCCAAGTATTTTAAATATACATCTGGAATGATATACTCTAAATTTCAATTTTTTTATGGTAAATTTGAGATTCGTTGTAAATTTCCCCAAGGTAATGGATTATGGCCAACATTTTGGTTATATGGTGGTAATGTTCACAATGAAATTGACATTTTTGATAATAAAGGTAATTTTGAATACCAATATGGTATAATACATTATTCTTATGAGGAAAAAAATGAATGTAGATTTCATAAATCAAATATTGATCTTTCACAATGGCATACTTATACATGCATTTTTTTATATGATAAAATCATTTGGATGATCGATAATGAAATAATAAGAACTTTATATCACTTTTCGACTACAGATGGTAAAGTATTTGAATGTGGAAATAATGTTCCTTCTGGTTATTATAATGAGCTTATATCTTATCCATGTGAAATTATGAACTTAATATCGTCTCTTCAAATAGTATCTGGAGAAGGTCAACCTGATGAATCTACTCATTTTCCATGTATAATGGAAATTGATTATATTAAGGTATGGCAATTAAAAAGAAATTTTAAATGTTGTATTCCATATAAATTATATGAGGCAACAAATAAATTACCGACTAAAACTCATGTTGAAAATTTTATTAAAGCAGGTAATAATATTGGAATACCTGATATAAATGGTGATGTTATTATTACATCAAATCAAAATGTTACTTTTAAAGCTGGCGAATCTATAGATTTATTACCAGGGTTCACAGTAGAGGCAGGTGCTAACTTTACAGCAGAGATTCAAGATTGTAACCAAATGACAAATTCTGAAGGTGAAGATATCATTATAATTAATATTCCTGATGAATTTTCACCTGATGGTGATGGAGTAAATGATAAACTATGTATTGAAGTAACTGGTGCGACTAAATATGATATCTATGTTTCTGATTATAATTGGCCTTATGATCAATATTATATCAGAAAAAATATACCTATAAGGTCAAATCATTTTTGCGTTTGGGATGGAAGCTGTGACTATAGCGATATAAATTGTTTTCTTTATCATAAGTGTAATAGAAAAAGAAATATTGGATTTAAATTTTCTAATTGTGACAATAGTGTGTATAAAACAAAAACAATCAATGTAAAATGTTCAAATAATAAATCTGAAATAGATAGCTTTTTTAATCATAATATTGATTCATTAAAATTCAATACAATTTCAAATAATTTGAAATTCAATTTAGTTCCAAATCCTACTTTTGATATTGCTAATATATCATTTAATTTATGTGAACCCATTAACATACATTTGTATTTAACTAATTTATCAGGGAATATTATAAAAGAAATATTTAATCAAAAATTTGATGAAGGATTACATAATATAAACATAGATGTTGTAGATTTAGCTCCAGGTACTTATTTTTGCGTTTTTGAAACTCCTTTAGGATTTTACAAAATAAAATTTATAAAAATGTAATTAATAGAATTTCTATTCAAAAAATCATAATTATGAAGCGTTTATTATTTTTAATTTTATTATTAGCCAATGTTGGCATTTATTGTCAAAATACTGAAAAAACTAATGGATTAGTCTCTCTGGGTTTTTTCTTTTCACCAAACTACAGCTATAGACATTTAGAGTACGATGATAGTATGATAAATATAGTAGAGGCAAGAGAGTTTTATGAGAAACCGGCCTTTGGCTTCAATACAGGTTTGCAAATATTTTTTAATGTTACCCCCTGGTTAGAGATAGAATCTGGATCTCAATTATATCAACAAACTCACAAGCTTAAAGATGTTCCAATAATGTTTTATGACTCTATTATGGGCTATTCAACTGGTAAATATGAGTATAATTATATTTGTTTACCATTAAAACTAAATTTCTATTATAAAAATAAAAAATTTTACATAGGAGCAAGTATAGGATGTATGTTAGATTTCTATATTAATGCAAGGCTTAAATCTAGAGTGGAATATAACGATGGTGTTAAAGAGATAATTATAAGTGATATTAATTATCTTGATCCATATAAAACTGCATTCAATGTAATGGGTAGTGTTTTTACAGGTTATGATTTTAATAATAAATGGAGCATAAGATTAGAACCAATATTTAGATATTCACTTACACCTATTGAAGATGCACCTATCCAGCAATACAATTATTCTTTAGGTGGACAATTGGGCATAATTTATAATTTTAATAAAAAATCAGAGTAATGAATGTACGAACCGTATATGATTTAATACAGAACTAAATATAAAATTATGAAAAACAAACATCTACCTGATATCCCCACCCAAGACGAAATCTCAAAAGATGGTATGGATGCGTATGAGATGAATGCTATACTACTAAAAAAGGTAGAAGAGCTGACGCTTTATGTTATAGAGCAGCAAAAACAAATAGATGAATTAGAAAATAAAATTAAAAACATAAAACAATGAAGATAACAAAAATAATATTGATAATAAGTGTTGTAATATGTACTACATTTGCTAAAACTGAGATTTATGCTCAGGAGAAAAGTGATATTTATTTGGAACTAAGCAAACCTTTATTAGAGTATTCTTTATTTGATAGATACATATTTGATGCGGGAATAGGATATAATGCTAAAATAAATAGATTATCTGTTGGTGCTTCTCTAAACATGTCTTATTCTAAATTAAAGGGTGAATATAATACTCAGACATATCTTATTAAACCAAGGATTAATCTAATATATACTATAAATATGTCTGCAAGATTTAATTTTGAACCCAAAATGGGATTAGGATATTCTGTTATTAGTATAAATAATAAAAAATATGCATTTTCTGATCTCCAGCAAGGAATAAATGCCATATTAGAATTGAAATTTAATTATATTACAAAGACTAGATTTGATTACTATTTTATTATAAATTATGATTATACATATCTAAATAAAGATAAAGATTTTACACAATTAGATTATTATCGTAATATTCATTTAGTAAGTTTCGGAATTGGTGCAAAATTAAAATTTTATGAAAAAGATGAAAAATAAAATTGTATTATTGATAACTATTATGTTAGTTATCTTGTTGGCCCCTAATTGTTCTAAGGACGATTTGGTATTAGACCAAGATTATGTAACAGTAAGTGATTTAATGAAATATTGTTCTAAAGCTTCTTGTTATAAACCAGTTGAGTGGGAAGGAAAAGAAGTAAAAGTGAAAGGTCATATTGACGATAATTACATGTTATTAAAAGATATTAGAAATGGTTATGATATACAAATATCGGTGGATTCTTCATGCGATTCTTCATGCATAGATACTATTGCTAAAAAAATACTATCTAATAATAAAAAAAATATGTGTTATATAAAAGGAACTCTTAAATCTTTTGAAATGGAAACTATGTTTAAATGTACTGTGGGTTGTGAAATATTATTACATAGTGCAGATGATATATATTTTGAGAATAAATATTAATTATTAAAACAAATAAAATTATGAAAAATAAAAGCGTTTTATTGATAGCTATTTTAAGCATTATTATTTTGTTCCAGAACTGTTCAAATGATGAGATAATATTAAATGAAGATTATATCTGGGTAACGGATATATATAGATATGTTAATCAAAAAGAAATTTGTAAAGATACAACAAAATGGCTTAATAAAGAAATAAAAGTTAAAGGGTACATCAATAGAGAGGATTTTCAACTAAATAAAGACCATTTTTCTTTATTTGATATAAGAAATGGTTCAAGTATACATGTCTATGCACATATTGATACTTCTTTAATTAATAAAGTTAATTCTTCTGATGTATCATCCGTCTGTTATATTAGGGGAGTACTTAAAGAAGATCCTAATATTATTATTGGTATAGTAAGTGATTTTAAAACGCCAGATTGCAATAAAATACCTGCAATATATCTATATAACATAGAAGATATATATTTTAAATAAACAATTAAAATTATGAAAAATAATAAAACTATTCGTATTATTTTGGTATTAATTATTTTATCTGTGATATTTTATAATACTACCTGTAATAAACAGGAAATAATAAAAAAAGATATTACTGTATTTTGTTCTAATGTGTTAAAATATGATGGAACTTTTAGTGAATATGGTGCACCTAATAATATATATGCACTTGATAGTTTTGAAAATGTTAAATTTTACAAATTGTTTTTAGATTGTAAGTCTAAACAACAATATCAACCAGAAGATTTATTTGATGAAGTATGTCCATCAGGGCATATTTTAACTTGTAGCTTTTCAGATTTGTTTTTTAAAAAAATCTATGCAACAGTAGGGCCACTTATTATTCCCAATGGTAATATTGAAAATATATCGGTTTTTAGTAATAATGATTATGATTCAATACATAAGACAGGTGATATTTTAAGTGATATAATTCTAATATCATATCTTGATGAATGGATATATTCAAGTCCAATTGCTTTAAATAATTTTTTAAAGGATAAACCAGAATGTAAATTTTCTTTAAATTTTTATTTTACTACTCCACCTTTTGAAGCAGACACACATATATTAACATTACAATATCGTGAAACAGATGGAACATCTTATGAAATGATCTTTAAGCCCGTTATTGTAGAACCATAAATTAAAAATAAGAATTATGAAAAAATTATTGGTCGTATTTATTTTTATATTAATTAATATAAATTTATATAGTAATCCTGTAGATACAGTATTAGCTAAAACTATAGCAAAAAATTACTTTGAATTTTTAAATCCTTCAAGGACTAATATAGAAATTAAAAATACTATTACTATATATTATAATGGATATCCAAGCTATTATATAATAAATTTTATAGATGGTGGGTATATTACAGTTTCTGCTAATGATGCAACAGTTCCAATTTTATCATATTCTTATGGTGGAGAATATAAAGAAAATGATTTTCATAATCCTGCCTATTTAGAATGGATGGAAAACTACAGCAAAGAAATTGATTCAGTTAGAATATATAATATTCCAAATGATTCAACTATTCAGGAATGGAATAAGATATTATATAAAAATTTTATTGAATATAAAAGTAATAAAACAGTATCTCCTTTAATAAAAACATGTTGGGGTCAATCTCATACCAATGATGGGTATTGTCCTGGTTATAATTCATTATGTCCATCTGATAATGATTGTGATTGTGATCATTGCGATGCAGGTTGTGTTGCAATAGCAATGGCACAAATTATGAAATACTGGATGCATCCTAAATATTCTACTTATAGTCCTTATGATTGGTGTAATATGCCTAATTTATTATGTATGTTTGAAAATTGTGATATTATTACTAAAAATCCTAATCCTTCTTTTGAAATTCAACAAATTGCAATTGCCACACTTGTTCATGATTGTGGAACTTCTGCAAATATGAATTACTGTCTTTCTTACTGTTCTTCTGGAACGTACATAGATGATGCCAGAAATGCTTTTGTAAATAATTTTGGATACAATTCTGATGCTATAGTTAAAGAAAGATCTAATCATCCATTTAATTGGAAAAATTTATTGAAAAATGATTTAGACAGTGGAAGACCAGTATTTTATGCTGGTAGCGGATCTTATGGAGGACATGCATTCGTCTGTGATGGTTATAATAGTGATAATAAATTTCATTTTAATTGGGGTTGGTGGTGTGAAGATGATGGTTATTTTGAACTTAGCAAATTAAATCCTGGTAATTATAATTTTACCCAAAATCAACGAGCAATATTTAATTTACATCCTGATTGGTATATTGATTGTAATAGTGTATTACAGGTTTTACAAATTTATGAATCGTTTCCTATTATTCAGTTATCATATTATAATCCTGTAGCAGGAACTATTATAGCAGGTGGGAGTGGGGCTCCATTAACGATTCAAAGTGATCAAACAGTTCATTATAATGCTTACAGACAAATTGATTTATTAGATGGATTTACAGCGGAAAATGGAAGTAATTTTACAGCAGAGATTATACCATGTCCTGCTGAATGCCCTGATAATAGTAAATCAATGATTATATCTTCAGATAATTATAATGAAGCAATAGAATTTAATACTCTTTATGGTAGAGATACTAGTATTACTAAAAAAGAAATAGTTGAATTAAAATTCCAGATTTATCCAAATCCTTTTGTTAACCAGACTAATATTTTATATACTGTAAGAGAGAATGAAATGTTTGATATAAGTATATATGATTTAGATGGGGAAAAACTTTTTACATTAATCAAAGGAAAACAACCAGAAGGTAGTTATAATTTATTATTTGATGCTTCAAATTTACCCAATGGCGTTTATATATGTATATTTTCCAGTAAAGACAGAAGAGAAATAATAAAATTACTAAAATATTAAAATCAGATATATCAAGGGCTTTGCTTTGTCTTCCGGCATTTATTAGTGCATTTTGGAAAGCAAAGACACAAGGATGCATATAAAGTTGGTGAAGATATAAAATTATACCTTCTAAAAAACGTACCATCAATTTTTTTTAATTTTTTCAAATATACATCAAATACTGATTATTAGAAGATTTTAAGTTATTTCATTAAAAAAATTTATTTGCATTCTATTTTTTTCGTTAAAATATCAAAAAAATCATTTAATTTTGTTTAAATATCTTTTATATTGTGATTAATATTATGCCAAACTATAATCTGATGCCGCTAAAAGAATTAGAGCAATATATATTGAAAAACAAACATCTACCCGATGTACCCACTCAAAACGAAATCTCAAAAGATGGTATAGATGTGTATGAGATGAATGCTATACTGCTAAAAAAGGTAGAGGAGCTGACGCTTTATGTTATAGAGCAGCAAAAACAAATTGACCAACTTAAAGAACGTTTCGAAACTTTAGAACAAAAATAAAATGGAAAAAATATGAAAAAAACACTGTTATGTGGATTAAGCATGTTAATATGCTTATTAAGTATTTCGCAAGAATTACCTCAGTATGCACCTGGACAAATAATAGTTAAGGTCAAGGGTGATTTGTTTAAAACTTGTGATAATATTGTTACTCAAAACAATACAAAAACAAGAAATGAATTGATTGAACAAGATTCTATTCTTCAAAAATTCGGAATATATAAAATAGAATCGTTGCATTACTTTGATAAATCTAAAAAAACTTTATTGAAAAGTGGATCTGAAAAAACATTTGTTTTCTATACCAAAGAGACAGATATACCTCAACTAATTGAAAATATTAAAAAAATAGCTGATGTAGAAGATGCTTATCCCAACTATTTATTTATTTCTCATGTTGAGCCTGATGATGGCAAATATGATGATCAATGGTCATTGCCAAAAATAAGTATGCCAGCAGCATGGGATATTCAGAAAGGATGTACAGATATAAAAATAGCTATACTTGATGTGGGTTTTAGAGATTTAGAGCATAATGATGTTGATGATAAATTTCTGTCAACAAGAAGAGATGAAACAGATATTGATGTTAATTCATATATTAATAGTGGCTTTTATTCTACAGTTTCAGGAGAAGACTATACAACACCTGATGATAATCCGGAGGGAAAGAGTTTCCATGGATTACAAGTTTCAGGTGTTGCTGCTGCTGAAACTAACAATAATAAAGGTATTGCAGGCGTAGGATGGGATATTTATATTGTACCAGTTAGATGTGGTTTTAAAATTATGACTTTGGAAGGGGAAAGGGGAATATTTGAAATGGATGATATTATTCGTGCAATTGACTGGATAGTGTCAGGGAACAGAGCAAGAGTTATTAATATGAGTTTGGGTGGACTTGCTCCAACAGGGAATGTCCTTACAGAATATGAAAATTCTTTAGAATCCGCTTATAATTCTGGGATTGTTATTGTAGTTTCAAGTGGAAATTATTATCATGATTCCCCAATTCCTATTAGTCAGGTAGCCTACCCTGCTTCATCTCAATTTACTATATCCGTTGGTGCATCCAATGAAAGTGATAACCGAGCTGATTTTTCACATTATGGATCAGATTTAGATATTATTGCTCCCGGAACAAATATCCTTACAGTGTACAAAAAATTCATTAATAAATATGAAAAAGTAAATGGTACTTCATTTTCTGCACCTATTGTATCAGGAATTTCTGCACTCATTTTATCTCAAAACCCTGAATTAAATCCCGAACAAGTTAGAGATATATTAATTGAGAGTGCAGACAAGGTAAGTGGTATGAATGGTCAAAACTTCCATGTTGAATATGGTTTTGGTAGAGTAAATGCAAAAAGAGCATTGGAATTTGTGCCAGAAATAAAATATGACATTACTCTTAATAATGAAGTGATTACAGATTTACAGATAGTTAATGCCCAAAACTCAATTAATGCTTCATACTATTCAGTTGAACCAGGAGCAACAGTAATATTTAAAGCAGGGAATTCCATTGATTTAACTGATGAATTCAATGCTAAAGAAGGTTCAAATTTTTACGCCTATATTGATGATGTAGGTGTTTCCTGTTCTTCAAAATCATTAAAATCTGAAAAAGCAGTAGATAATGATACTATTAAGAAAGAAGAGATAGCTAGTAGTGAAGAACATATGAACAATAATTCTATACCAACAAATGTCATTACATCCGAAAACCCGAATATAATAGTATTTCCTAATCCTTTTTCGGAAAATGCAACAATACAATTTGAAATAAGAACGAATCCTCAAATAGTTAATATCTACATTAATGATTTGATTGGCAGAACAATAAAAACAATAGTCAAATCAAACAACAATCCCAATGGTAAATATTCGGTTGATTTTAATTTATCAGGATTTAAACAAGGTATATATTTTGTTATCTTAGAAATAGATCAACAGAAATATGCTCGTAAAATAATATACAAACAATAAAATACCATTTTATGAAAAAAATAGCATTTACATATCTTATTTTGTTTTTCTTTTCTCTGAATGTCCTTGCTCAAAAAACAGACAAAAATAATTTTAGTTTAGGTCTTTTTATTGGCGAGGGAACAGGAGTATTAACAAATTTTAGCATTAGTGATAAATTTAAAATTGAATGGAATATAGCCTATAATGAATTGTTTTATAAATACGGATATACAAATAGAAATCCACATTTTATAGGTCAAAAATATAACAATATCTACAGTTCATCTCTTCTATTAATTTATAAAAATAAATTTATGGGTATCAATAAATTAAATTATCATTTTGCCATCGGCAGCCAAATTAGACTTATTACTGATTATAATGAAGGAATGCCTGATTCGATACCTCCTAATGTTATAATTATATATGACCCTACACCAAAAAATAAAATAGATTTAGGTATTAATTCGTTGATAGGTCTTGAATATGAACTTAATAAAAACATATCAGTATTTTTTGATTTAGGGGCATATATTGAAATAATAGATGTTTTTTTATGGTCAAATTTTCAATTTAGAACAGGATTAATATATCGTTTAAATTATAAAAAGAAAGAATAAACAGCCGAGAACACGCAATAAAAAACTAATTAACAGTTAACAATAATGCTGTAATAAAAGGGAAAATCATAAACGATTGAGTTATGAAGAAAAAGAAAAATACCATTTAGATAATAAACACTTGTTTGGTATGTCATTCCTAAAAAAACATAGATTGTTCAAAACTTAGACGTTATTTCATAAAAAAAAAGTTATTGACATTTTATTTTTTTTCGTTAAAATATCAAAAAAATCATTTAATTTTGTTTAAATATCTTTTATATTGTGATTAATATTATACCAAACTATAATCCAATGCCACTAAAAGAATTAGAGCAATATATATTGAAAAACAAACATTTACCCGAGGTACCTACTCAAAACGAAATATCAAAAGATGGTATGGATGCGTATGAGGTGAATGCTATACTGCTAAAAAAGGTGGAGGAGCTGACGCTTTATATTATGGAGCAACAAAAACAAATCGAACAATTAGAAAATAAAATTAAAAACATAAAGCAATGAAGAATAAATTAGTAATAATAATATTTAATATTTTTTTAACTTTAGCGCTATTATCATGCAAAAAGGAAACAATCCCTCCTTGTGATATATTAATGGATGTTAGTTCCATTAATTGTTATATAGCAACAGAGATGACAGCAATAAATCATTCTGATAACTACTATTCAAATCCTAATACTGATACTGTTTTATACTCAGAATATAATATATACTTGTATTTTAATGGTAAAATGGTATCCAAAGGTATTGAAAATCCTAAATATAGTAACTATGGCGAACTGCAATATTTTATCAATAAAATTAAAAATTTTAATATAAAATCTGATAAAATATTTAAGGAAGGAGAAAGTCTAACAAATTGTTTTATTAAAGAAGATAATTGTGGTACTATATTGACAAATTATCAACCATTAGGGTATACACCTATTATCTTATCGCTCGAAATGGCTCCAGATAGTGAGGAATATTATACCTTTACGATAGAAATTACAGACATTTATGACAATGTTTTCACTGCTAGTACAGATTCAATATTTATTTTAAAAACTAATAAAAAATTATAAGATTATGAATAAAAATGTTGTTAATATTTTAATCTTTGTGTTTTTCTTTGCAATACCTTAGTTATGCTCAGCCTATTAATGAGAAAACTTATAAATACAATTATCAATGTAAAATAATTAAACAATGAAGAAATTCACATTAATAAGTTTAGCTTTAGTTTTATCAATATTTGCATTTTCACAAAATGTATATAAAAATGAAGTGATTTTGACAGTAGGGAAATTTTATTCTCCTTATAGGTATTTTAAATATTACAATGGTTTTGAAAGTATAAAATTTGAGTATTCACATCAATTTTCTTCCAATATGGGTGTTTCATTTGTACAAGAATATGGTAGAATGTTTGATGAAAATACAAACAGTAGAGCATTTGTGATACCCTCAAATTTTTGTATTTATTACAACATGCTTCAAAATAAAGATTTAAAATTAAGAATATCAGCAGGAACAGGACTTGAACAAATTTATATTAAATGTTTGTATGAATTTTATCCAGTTGAGAGGAATTTTTATGGTATCCCAGTGCGATTAGAAATTGGTTTTTTTTATAAACTAAACGAAAGACTAAACCTTGCACTTAATGCTGTTACTACATATTGCTCCCTGTTTAGTAATAAAAATAGTTTATTTCCTAGTCAATATTACTATAATACTTTGTTTTTTTCATCAAATATCGGATTAAGTTATTATTTTTAAAAAATTCAATAATTATAGAGCAGCAAAAACAAATAGAACAATTAGAAAATAAAATTAAAAGTAATGAAAAAAGCATTTTTTATTTTTTTAATGATATGTTCATCAATAATTTATGCCCAAACATTATGTGAAGGTCAAAAAATTATAGCTACAGAGAATTTTAATCAGTGTAATACTGATCCTTGGGTACTTGTATTTGAAGATAATTTTAATGGAAATAGTTTAGATTTATCTAAGTGGTCTTATGGATGGAGAATTCTTTATTGTAATAATGAACAACAGTACTACACGAGTGCTGATAATATTGAGGTTAGTAATGGAACTCTAAAACTTATCGCAAAAGAGGAAACCATTTATGCAAGAGCAGTGGATTGGTTGCCTGATGATGAAATATTGTATTGTGATGATGAAAATAGAGGTCAAAATGCTCGATATTTTTATTATACATCCGGCAATATTCAAACTATAAGGAAATTTTCTTATGGAAAATTTGAGGCCAGAATAAAAATCCCTAAAGAGAAGGGTTTTTGGCCAGCTTTCTGGATGTTTGGAGGAGATCCTGTATATAATGAAATTGATGTTTTTGAATTCTTAAATGAAAATGACATCTGGGGTAATTATGATCCTTCTAAATTATCAAAAGTTCATCATAAGACGATACACTATGATTTTGATGGGGACGGAAATAAATCTCAATGTGCTACGAAATATTCAGGAGTAGACTTTTCACAAAATTTTCATGTTTTTTCTCTTATTTGGGATGAGAACAAAATTGAGTGGTATGTTGATAGTTCATTAAAAAGAACTGATTATAGATTTTATACAATTTTAGGACAACCAACTGGTTGTACAATAAATGCTTGGGGGCAGTACATCATGAATAAGATTTATACAAGGGACCCAATGCACATTATATTAAATTTGGCCATTCAAAGTGGCAGTAATTCTCCAAACAGTTCGACCCCTTTTCCAAGTCAAATGGAGGTTGATTGGGTGAGATACTATCAAAGGAATCCATGTCAAGATGTAAATATAACTGATGCCAGTCAATATCCTTTGGATAATCAGCTTTATAATGTAATAGTTGGTGAGGATGTTAATATTAATTGCAACTACACTATCCCATATGATCAACAACTTGACATAGTTTCTAAAAACGGCATAATTCTGGGACCTGGATTTAGTGCTGAGCTAGGCTCAACATTTAACGCAAGGATTGAACCCACAGTATGTGGTTCATCATTAAAAAGTTCAAGAATTGAAAATGTTCAAGATACTCTTGTAACTAATAAGGATTTTGAAACACAAATTACAGATAATACTTTTTCGAATGAGGATATTTGGATATTTCCAAATCCGAATGAAGGTAGCTTTATAGTTGATTTTGGCTCTAAAGATTATAGAAACTATAATATTGCTGTAACAGATATAGAAGGAAAACTCATTAAATCATTCAAAGAGTTAAATTCATCAATATTAAATATTGATTTAAGTGGTAATACTAAAGGCGTTTATGTTCTGTATTTGTTAAACAATCAGGATAAAAACATAATTACTCACAAAATAATACTACAATAATATGAGAAAAATAATATTTTACCTCTTATTGTTCTTCTTGGCATTAAAAACATTTAGTCAAGATAAAGATTACTTTTCAACAGAATTTGATGCAAATTATTATTATTACTTTGTTGGGAACAATAATTCTAATAATTTTAATTATGGATTTTCTATACTTATCTCAAAATATATTAATAAGGTAAAAGTGAGTTCTGGAATAAACTATTCAACTAAATCTTATAATACTCAAGGAGACCCATTTTGGTTAATCGAAAAACGAGAATATAATTTAGATTATTTAAACTTTCCAATTATTACAAATATTGAAATATTTTCACATAGGAAATTCAGTTCAAGTGTTCTTACTGGCTTTACATTTAATCAAATTGTAGATTATAAAATTAAATCATTTTATTTGAACGGAGAGACATTAATTGAAGATAACTTATTAAATGACAAGAAATTAGGCTTAACTTTTTTGCTCGGTACTACTTTCTCAAAATCAATTGGGAATAAGTGGCTATTAAATTTGTCTCCTTTTATTAATTATAAGTTGATTCCTGACCATAATGATCAAAGACCTGATTACAAAAATATACCTGACGACAGAGTATTTTTAGGATTTAAAATAGGAATAGAATATTTATTTAAAACATCGGATAAATATTGATTTACGGTTGACAACATTCTATAGATTTGCTCAAACAAATTATTGAAATTTGTAAACCTTTCAATTATAATATTTCTAATATCGATAGCATTATCATCCTGAAAAAAACCTTATATTGAAATGATTCAAAAAAATCTTTGCAATTTTCTAAATATTTCAAAAGACAAATTATCTATTAAAGCTAAAACAAATGAAAAATTAGATAGCATAGGTAAATGTAAAACTATTTCAGCATATTGCATTATTTTAATTGAAAAAAATTAATGAAATAAAAGGTATCGAAAAGAAAATAATGAAGAATAGTTTAAAATTGTTTTAAAATAGATTAATATAGTTTAAAAATAGTTTAAACATTTAGCTTAAACCTTTCAACTAATCAACTCTACCACCTATCACCTATCACCTATTGCCTATTGCCTATTACCTATTACATTCTTTCCTCGTCTCCTCGTCACCCAGTCACCTCCTCTCCCCGTCTCCTCTTCAACTAATTAAGTTATTACTAAAAACCCAAAAATTGAATAAGAGTAAATTCGCAATATAAATGCCTAGACTATTAAATTATTCCAGTGAATCCCATGAAAGCTAATGAAAGGATACCAGCTAGTATAAGTGCTATAGGTATACCTTGGAATGCTTTTGGTAGATTAGAAAATTCTAATCTTTCTCGAAGTCCAGCCATAATTATTAAAGCTAATCCAAAGCCAATACCAATAGAAGCTGCATAGACTATTGATTCCCCTAAGTTATAATTTTTAGTGATTACTAATAAAGCTACACCTAAAACGGCACAATTAGTAGTGATTAGTGGCAAATAAATTCCTAGTGCTTGATATAAAGATTGAGATATTTTTTTAATAATAATTTCTACCATTTGAACAAGTGCTGCGATTATTAAGATAAAAGCAATAGTCTGCAGGTATTCCAAATGCAAAGGTGCTAATATTGCATAATAAACTATATAAGTCACTAAAGTAGCCAAAGTGAGGACGAATACTACTGCTGCTCCCATTCCTATAGCAGTGCTCATCTTTTGTGATACTCCTAGGAAAGGACATATACCTAAAAATTGTGTTAATACAACATTAGATATAAAAATTGCTGAAATTATGATAATTACATATTCCATAATTAACTATTTTTTGTTGTTTTTGAAGTTTTATTTTTATATAAATTATTTAATGCCATTAAAATAGCCAATGTCAAAAATGCTCCTGGAGCTAAAATGAAAACTAAGATACCATCTGCAGTAGGTGCTATAAATTTATAACCAAATATGCTGCCTGCGCCCAATATTTCTCTGATAGAGCCTAATACTGTTAATAGTAATGTAAAGCCTACACCCATACCTAATCCATCAACTAAAGAAGATAATATGTTGTTTTTAGAAGCAAAAGCTTCTGCTCTACCTAGAACTATACAATTAACAACAATTAGAGGAATAAATATTCCTAAAGCTTTGTATAAATCTGGTACATAAGCATGCATTACCATATCTACTATTGTTACAAAAGTAGCTATTATTACAATAAAAATAGGAATTCTTATTATATTGGGTACCATTTTTCTGACAGCAGAAATGATAACATTACTTAGAGCTAAAACGAATGTAAAAGCTAAGCCCATACCTAATCCATTTATAGCTGATGTAGTAGTAGCCAATGTAGGACAAGTACCTAACACCAAAACTAATACTGGATTTTCTTTTAAAATACCTTTTGTGAAATTTTGCCATTGATTCATATTATGCACCTCCTTTCCATGCTTTTAATGATCTATATGCTCTATCTAAAGCATCGCAAAAAGCTCTTGATGATATTGTAGACGCAGTGATAGCATCTACGTCTCCTTTATCTTTTTTAACTTTTAATATAAAGTTTTCTGGATTTTTCCCTTTAAATTGTTCTCTAAAATCAGGTTTTGTAATTTTTTCTCCTAATCCAGGAGTCTCTGCTTGATTTATTACTTCAGTATTGATAATAGTAAGTGTAGTATCGAAGCCTACCATTACATCTATTCTACCATTAAACCCTTGCATAGTATATGTGTTTACAGCATAACCTATCACTTTATCATTTGTTATTGCTTCATATACTTTTAGAGAATCACTACCATCGATGTTTGCAATATATATAGTTTTAAGATCTGTGAAAGATGGTAAAACTTTTTTCAATGCATCTTCTTCTTTTTGCTTTTGAGCATCTGCTATTGGTCCTGCAGTTATTTTATTTACAAAAGCTAACAAAATAGCTGCGATAGCTGCTATTATAAAAAGTGTTAGCACTAAATTAAGTAAACTTGATTCTTTTTTACTCATGCTTTTACCTCCCCAAAATGTTTATTTGATATTCTATCTATCAATGGTACAAATGCATTCATTATTAATATTGAAAAAGATACTCCCTCTGGATAAGCTCCAAACAATCTTATTAAGCCAGTTAATAAACCACATCCAATACCAAAGATTATTTGTCCTTTGTATGATGTAGGTGATGTAACCATATCTGTAGCCATGAAAAAAGCACCTAATATTAATCCACCTGTTAATAAATGAAATAATGGATCTGCATATTTAGTAGGATCTATTAGCCAAAATATTCCAGTAAATATCATAACTGATAAAATATATGCTAATGGGATATGCAAGGTTATAACTTTTCTATATAATAAATAAATAGCACCTATCAATAATAATATGGCTGATACTTCACCTATACTACCTCCCATATTTCCTAACATCATATTTGTATAAGTTGGTATTTCACCAGTTTGAGTAGCAGCAGCAAAAGACCCAGTTTCTTTTAAGATACCCAATGGAGTAGGTCCAGTAACAACATCTGTTAATTGCCTAGCAGATTCTATAGGCTTTGGCCAGCTAGTCATATAAACTGGGAATGAAATTAGAAGAAATACTCTAGATACTAAAGCAGGGTTAAATAAATTTTGTCCTAAGCCACCAAAAACCATTTTACCAATGCCGATAGCTATCAATGAACCAATAATAACTACCCAAGTAGGTAAATTACTTGGTACATTAAATGCTAAAAGCATACCTGTAACAATAGCAGATAAGTCATTAATAGTAGGTTTTTGTTTTAATAAAAATTTTTGAATTAAATATTCAAAAATTAAACAAGAAACTACTGATACAAAAAATACTCTAACCGCACCGAAACCAAAAAGATAAAATGATCCTAAAGTGGCGGGCAGCAGAGCGATGATAACATCTAGCATTATACGTTGTACATTATCTTTAGCGTAAATGTGGGGTGAACCAGAGATTATAAATTTCTTATCCATAATTGTATTAATTTTTTCGCGATCTTATGATTGCACTTACTTTATTTTTTCCTAGTCTAATATAATCTAATAATGGACGTTTAGCAGGACATGTATATTGGCATGAGCCACATTCCATGCAGTCCATAATCCAACGTTTTTCTGCTTCTTCCCATCTTTCCTTAATAATTAATTTTTCTAAATAAAAAGGCTCTAATCCCATAGGACATGCATGAGCACATCTTCCACATCTAATGCAGGGATAAGGCTCTATTCTTTTAGATAATTTTTCAGGTAAAAGTAAAATACCACCCATACCTTTAGTAAGAGGTATTTCAGTATTTGGTAATGCTTTTCCCATCATAGGTCCACCACTTATTAACTTTGCAGTATCTTCTGGTAATCCACCAGCTAACTCAATAAGATGATTTATTGGTACACCAATTCGAGTTAAAAAATTAGATGGATTAGATAAATTTGGACCAGTTATCGTAACTACTCGCTCTATTAATGGTTTATTTTTTTGTACTGCGTCGTAAATTGCTTTAGCTGTAGCTACGTTTTGAACTACACAACCTACCTCAATAGGTAATTTACCTGATGGCACTTCTCTACCAGTGATAGCTTTGATAAGTTGTTTTTCTGCTCCTTGTGGGTATTTCTTTTTGAGTGGTACCACTTCGATATTAGAATACTTTTGAGTTAAACTAGTCAATTGTTTTATAGCATCTGGTTTATTATTTTCGATGCCAATGAATGCTTTTTTAACACCAAGAGCTTTCATAATAATAGTGATACCCACCATTATTTCTTCAGATTTTTCTAACATTAATCTGTGGTCACAAGTTAGATATGGTTCGCATTCGGCACCATTGATTAATAGATATTCAGCAACCTTACATTGAGGTATAGTTAGTTTAACATGGGTAGGAAAGGCAGCACCTCCTAATCCCACAATTCCAGCATTTTTAATTTTTTCAATTATCTCTTGTGGAGTAGCTTTTACATCAGTTAATAAATCTGTAGTAGTATCTATGCCATCTTCCCATATTTCTTTACTTTCTACGTTGATTATTATAGATTGATGTTTATAACCTGTAGCGTCTGTTATTTGATCAATTTTGTCAACTATTCCAGTAACTGGAGAATGTACATTAGCAGAAATAAAAGCCTCACCTTTAGCAATCAATTGACCAGTTTTTACTTGGTCGCCTTTTTTTACCAAAGGTATTGCTGGTGCTCCAGCACTCTGATTGAGCATAACAAACACTTTATTTGGTAGTGGAGCAACATTAATGGGAGAATTTGCTGATATTTTACAATCATCAGGATGAACACCCCCACGAGGAAAAGTCTTTAACATAACTTAATTATTTACAATATTTTGAGTTGAATCATTTGCTAAATTAATATTAGCTTCTTTTTTAACAGGAAAATTTACTTCTACTATACAATTAGTAGGGCATACAGGAACACATTTACGGCATAAAGTACATTTCTGGTAGTCAATATATGCTAAAAAGCTTTCTATTTTTATAGCATCAAATTTACATTCTTTCACACAAGCATTGCAACCAATACAAGCTACAGAGCAATTAGCTTTAGCATAAACTCCTTTTTCTTTATTCATACATGCTACGTAAATCCTTCTATTTTTAGGCCCTTTATTTCTGAGCTCAATGATATTTCTAGGACAAGCTTTCACACAAGTGCCACAAGCAGTACAATTATCTTCTATCACAACAGGTAACCCTGTAATAGGATCCATATACATAGCATCAAACTTGCATGTAGCTACACAATCACCTAGTCCTAAACAACCATATGCACAACCACCGTCACCAGCAAAAAGGAAATTAGCAAAACCGCAACTTTCTATTCCTTCATAGTCATGTTTAGGAGGGCAGTTTTCATTAGTCCCATTGCAGCGTACGACTGCAACCTGTGGTTTTTTTTCTTCTGAAGCTAAATTCATTAATTGTGCAATTTCTGCCATAGTTTTATTACCACCTGGAGCACAAAATAGATTATCTAAAGAATTATTTTTGACAATGGCTTCAGCGAAATTTCTACATCCTGCATATCCACAACCACCACAATTAGCTCCTGGCAGTTTATCTGCTATTAGATCTATTCTAGGATCCTCCTCTACATGAAATTGCTTATCTACTAAATAAATAATTGCTGCAAAAATAGCAGCCATAAGCGATAAGACTAAAAAAGCTATAATAATTGGTTCCACTTTTTGTAATTTTTGTGCAAAATAAATAAATAATTTTTAGTAAAAAAAAATTTATCTTTCTCTACTAAAATTAATTTAAAAATGTTTTTTTCATATTAGTACATAATATTTTTATTATAAAACAACTATTTTTGCAATTTATATAAAAATAATATTTTTTAAAGAAATTTTATATTTTTTGATTTAAATAATTTTTTAAATTTGCACACTTTTTTTCACAGCTTAAAAATAATAAAAATTATGATTATAAATGCTTTTTTAAAAGGCATACCTGTAGGTTTAGTATTAGCATTTAGCTTTGGTCCAGCTTTTTTTTTAGTGATACAAACTGCATTAGAAAAAGGCTTTAAAAAAGCAATAATTACATCTTTAGGTGTTTCTAGTAGTGATGCTGTATTAATTTTTATTTCTCTAATGGGTATATCTGCTATTAGTGGATTATTAGAAGATATATTAGGTATAATAGCTAGTATAATTCTGATAATTTATGGATTAGTAATGATATTTTCTAAACCCTCTATACTGAAACAAAGAAATCCTAGAATCAAGGAAATTAAAAGCAAAAACGAATATACCAAACTATATTTTAAAGGCTTTTTATTAAATATTGCTAATCCTTTTGTTCTAATATTTTGGATATCAATAGCAGGTATTGTTTCCCAATCAGCTCCCCATGATAAATTTATTCTATACAATGTATTCTTTTTCTTAGGTATTTTATTTACCGTTTTTTCAATGGATATTGTCAAAAGCCTTTTAGCACATAAATTAAAAGATTATTTAAGACCGAGATATATAATGTATGCTAATAGAACAATAGGACTGATAATTACAATATTAGGAATAATTTTAATTTTTAGAACCTTAGGTATTTTTTAAATATTTAGCATTAAAAAATATGGAAAATGTTATCAAAATTTTTCTAAAAAATTTTGAGTATCTAGAGCAGCCATAGCACCAGAGCCAGCGGCGATTACTGCTTGTTTATATACTGGATCTTGCACGTCGCCACAAGCGAAAACACCATCTACGCTTGTTTTAGTTGTTCCAGGAATAGTTTTAATATATTTTTCTTCAGTTAATTCTAACTGATTAACAAAAAGTTCTGTATTAGGATGATGACCAATAGCAATAAAAACGCCATCTACATTGATAGTATTGTATGTATTAGTTTTAATATTTTTTAATTTAATTGCAGTAACATATTTAGCAAAACCTTTTGTTTCGCCAATTATTTCGTCTACTACACTATCCCATATCACTTCAATATTTGGAGTATTTAAGATTTTCTTTTGAGAGCAAGAGCATGCTCTGAGTTCATCTCTACGATGTATTATGTAAACTTTAGAAGCTAAATTAGATAAATATATAGCCTCCATAGCAGCAGTATCACCACCACCTATCACAGCGACGACTTTACCTTTATAAAAATATCCATCACAAGTAGCACAAGTAGATACACCTTGTCCGAAATATTCTTTTTCAGAAGGAATTCCTAACATTTTTGGTGATGCACCTGTAGCTATAATTACAGACAGAGCTTTAATTTCATTGTTTTTGTCATCCCAAAGTGTAAATGGATGTTTAGAAAAATCAACTTTATCGATAGTAGAAAAAAGAAGTTCTGCACCGAATTTACTGGCTTGTTCTCTAAATTTTTGCATTAATTCAGTCCCTTGAATCCCTTCAGGAAAACCAGGATAATTTTCTATTACTGTTGCTGTTGTAAGCTGACCGCCACTTACAAGGCCTTCATAAACGATTGGATTATAATCAGCTCTTGCTGTATATAAAGCTGCAGTTAAGCCAGCTGGTCCAGAACCTAATATTACAATTTGTTTTAAGTTATTAATGTTTGTCATTAGTCTTTATAATTTTTTGCAAAATTAATAAAAGAAAATAATAGCAACCTATTGACATTTATCATTTATTGATAAGTAAAAATAAAAAATTTTTTTAATAAAATTTAGGTAAATTAGATCTTTTCATATTTGAACTGCTAAGAGCATAATTAATTGTAAAATATGCGAAAATGTAAGTATCTTTATCTTCTGGGTCACCACGTTGTTCACCAGTAATTGTTTGACCAGCGATTTCACCTTTAGATGGATCAGCAAAGTAAGCAGCTATATCTCCCTTTTGACTTCTAATAATATCGTTATCAAAATACACTGTGCTACAATCGTCAATGTAATCTGTAAATGTAAATCTTGGTCCTATAGCAAAACCATATGCCCACTGCCTATTAGGTCTATACCTAAACCCTAATCCATATGGTATGGTAACTTGAAAATTACTGTATGGTTGGATTTCTGGGGACAATCCTTGTCCTTCTGTAGAAAGTGGTTTTAGATTATACCATCTTCCATTAGGAGCTCTACCTTGTGGATTAAACCAAAATACCCCAACTCCCACAAATGCATAAATTTCAATACTTGTCCAACCACGTACACCTCTTAATTGATAATGATATGTCTCCTTAGAGTTATAAATAAGTAATTCATATTGTTCTGTTAATTCTAAAATAGGACTACGAAAATTTAAATTTCTATTATTTCGTATTGGATTTTTAGTAAAAGCATCATCACCTCTTAAGTAACCAAAGTTTAATTGCGTACTTAGAGTAGATATTTTATCTAGTCTATAATTATAAGATAATCCTATCAAAGGTCTAGTGGCTTGTATATCTATATCATAAATAAATGGTTGTCCTATAGTTTTGCTACCACCTAAATCTCCTAAAAAATTAGTCATCCCTATATTTATTCCAATATTTTGTCTATCTAATTTCCATGCTTGAGGGAATATACAGCCTATGGAAAGCAAATTTATTATGATTAATATTAAAAATTTTATTTTCATTATATTAATTTTATGCAAATTTATAATAAAATATTTAAATAAAATTCTTTCAAATAAAAAAAATTAATATATTTGCAAAAAAATAAAACTATGAAAAACATTCGTGTTGCCTTATTTGGCATTTTAATTTTATCTTCATTAATGGTTTTTGCTCAAAAAACTAAAGGATCCAGTAAACCTTTTATAGCTGAAATTACATATAAAATAGATTATGTAGGTAATTGGGATCCAGCTGTTTTAGCTCAGCAACCAAAAGAGTTAAAAGTATATGTGTATGGTAATAAAATGAAAACTGTTATTGATCTCTCTGGAATGGGATATATGACAAATATACAAAATGGTGATGATACTACATCAGTTGCATTAATAGATATACCTGCTTATCAACTAAAAAAATTCATAAAAACTCCAAAAGAAAAGATTTTAGAAAAATTAGAAGAAGTATCACCAAAAATTAATTACATTGACTCTACTAAAGAAATTGCTGGTTATAAAGCTTATAAAGCAGAATACATAGTTAAAGATGAATTTGGTGATCCTATCACTACAGTAGTATGGTATTCTCCTGAAATTAATGATGGTAAAATCAATGCTGCTGGTGATTTCGCTGGTCTAAAAGGATTCCCAATGGAGTATGTTTCTACTCAAGAAGAAGGTTCTATAATATTTAGAGTTAGCGAGGTGAATACTAGTAAAGTAAAAATTAAAGAAACAGATTTCCTCATTCCTACAGATTTCGAAGAACTAACTGAAGATGAAGCTAAAGAATTATTCGGTGGCGAAGAGTAGAATATGATTTTTTAAATTTCGTCCTATTTGCTTACATTTTTAGAAATATTTGTTATTTATTTTTATAGTTAAATTAAATATTTATTAATTTTGTAATATTATTTTATGGACTAGTTTATATGACAAAGCAAAAAGAAAATAAAAGAGTAGCAAATAAAAAAACTACTAAAAAGACTATTAAAAAACCTACTGAGGAAAAAACAACTAAAAAAGAAAATAACAAACCCATAAATAATAAATCGACCAATGAGGATAAATCTTCTATTAATATAGGTAATATTATATACTGGATCTTTATTTCATTAATTTTATTATCTGCTATTTATATATTTTTATCTATTATTTTTTACTTTTTCTATGGAACTGCAGATGAACCTTTTTTGGTAAATGGTTTCTCAGCTGTCAATAATGAATCATTTAAAACAGCAAATCCTCTTGGTAGATTAGGTGCTTGTTTAGGATATTTACTAGTAAAGCAAGGTTTTGGAATAGCAGCTTTTTTAATTCCCATTTGGTTATTTTTACTTTTTTATTCAATAATTAAAAAAAATGTATCAATCTTTTTAAAATATCAAGTATATACTTTAGTACCGTTAATTTTAGTTCCTTTATTTTTAACGCTTTTTGGAGATGTAGCTGGTGGCTTGTGGGGTGCAACTATTAAAAATTTACTTACTCCATACATAGGAAAAACTTTTTTTGCCTTATTAGTGATTATTTTAAATGTTGTTTTTTTCTTTTGGTTATTTAAAGTTTCTTATAAAGAATTATTTTATAAATTTAAATCTTTAATAAATAATAAATCTAAAAAAACACTTATGGATAGTGCTGATAAATCAAATGAAGAAATATTATTAGATGGATTAGATACAAATATTGATAATACTATTGAAGAAAATCAACAAAATTTCGAAATTGAAAATATTAAAATTGAGGAGCCACAACCTCATTATGCATGGGATATTGAAAATAATAAAGAAATAATTAATAATAAAGAAAATGCAGCACCTATAAATGATGAAGTATTAAAGGATAATAAAACTAATAATGATATTGAATTTACAATAGAAGAAACCAAAGATGAAATTATAATAGAAACTCCAAATATAGAGCCTAAAAAACAGCAAGAGTTCGTACCTGAAGTTTATAATTTAGATTATCATCTGCCTCCATATGACATTTTGAATTATTATGAAACGCAGAATAATAGAGTTACAAAAGAAGAATTAGAAGCAAATAAAAATAAAATTGTAGAAACTTTAGCTCAATATCAAATACAGATTAGTAAAATTAATGCTACAGTAGGGCCAACAGTTACTCTATATGAAATAGTTCCAGCTCCAGGAGTGAGAATTTCTAGAATAAGAAATTTAGAAGATGATATAGCTTTGTCATTGGCAGCTTATGGAATTCGTATTATAGCCCCTATACCTGGTAAAGGTACTATAGGTATAGAAGTGCCAAATTCTAATAAAGAAACTGTATCCATTAGAACTGTATTAGAAAGCGAAAAATTTAAAAATTTCAAAGGTGAGCTACCTATAGTAATAGGTAAAACCATTTCTAATGATGTCTATGTAGCTGATTTGACAAAAATGCCTCATCTATTAATAGCTGGTGCTACAGGACAAGGAAAATCTGTTGGCATTAATACGATTATTGCTTCTTTACTATACAAAAAATTACCTCACGAGATTAAATTTATCTTTATTGATCCTAAAAAAGTTGAACTATCACCGTATGCCAAGCTGGAGAATCATTATTTAGCAAAGATCCCTAATGAGACTGAACCTATTGTTACTGATGTAGATAAAGTAGTAAAAACTTTATATTCACTGACAATATTGATGGATGCCAGGTATGATTTTTTGAAACAAGCAGGTGTTAAAAATATTGTGGAATATAACAAGAAATATTTATCAGGAATGCTTGATCCTGAGGAAGGACATGAATTTATGCCTTATGTAGTGCTAGTGATAGATGAATTTGCTGATTTGATAATGACTGCTGGCAAAGAAGTGGAGTTGCCAGTAGCTCGTATAGCTCAGCTAGCAAGAGCTGTAGGTATTCATGTGATTATTGCTACACAACGTCCTTCTGTAGATGTGATTACTGGTAAAATAAAGGCTAATTTCCCCGCTAGAATAGCTTTTAGAGTTTCTAGTAAGGTAGATTCTAGAACAATATTAGATGTTAATGGTGCTGAACAACTCATAGGACGTGGTGATATGCTTTTCGCTGTTGGTAGTGAACTAACCCGCATACAATGTGCTTTTATAGATACCCCAGAGATAGATGCTTTGATGGAATATATTTCTCAACAACCTGGATTTCCTGAAGCATATATCCTACCAGAACCAATCATGGAAGGTACTAATCCTCAAATTATAGAAATACAATCTTTGGATCCATTGATAATGGATGCTGCTGCTATTATTATTTCTGCACAGCAAGGTTCTACTAGCCTACTGCAGAGAAAATTGCAAATAGGACATAATAGAGCAGGTAGAATAATGGATCAGCTAGAAGCACTAAACATTGTGGGACCTCAAATAGGTAGTAAACCACGTGACGTTTTGATTTCCGATATTTCACAATTGGAACAAATTTTGAACAGTCCTAATTAAAATCTTAAAATTATGAAATCTTTAAATTATTTTGTTGTAATAATCTTTTTATTACCTCAATTATTATTTTCTCAAGTTGTAGATACTAAAGCACAAAAAATTTTAGATGTGACTTATGCCAAAATCCAAAGCTATAATACATTGAAAATTGATTTTACCTATATTATGGAAAATTCTACTAAAAATACTAGAAACGAAAATAAAGGTTCCATTACTATCAAAGGTAATAAATATGTGCTTTCTTTGGATGATCAAATTATCTATTGCGATGGTACCACTAAATGGACTTATTTCGTTAATGATAAAGAAGTACAAATAAATTCTGTAAATGCTGATGATGAACTTTTACCTAATTATATTTTATTAGCAGATTATAAAAAAGATCATTATCCTAAATTTATTCGAGAACTACCTAAAAATAATAAAGTTATTAATGTTATAGATTTAGTTCCTAAAACGAGCAAATCTTATTATAAAATTAGATTAGAAATCGATAATAATACTAAACTACTCACTAGCGCTTCTGTTTATAACAAAGATAATAATACTTTCACTTATGTAATTGATAAATTAACACCTAATATTACAGTTTCTGATAGTTATTTTGTATTTAATGCTAGTGAACATCCTGGTGTAGTCGTTAATGATATGAGATAGTGGGAGACTGGAAGAGGTGGAGACGAAGAGACTAGGGAGACTTGATGACAAGAAGACTGAAAAATTGGGTAAGTAGGAGATAAGGAGATTAAAGATGAAGAGCATAAATGAGTAGTGTAAATTAATATAATGCAAATAATATATAATATAAACAATGGGAATATAAAAATAAGATGAATCAATAAATTGATAATATATTTTATAAAATTAAAATTATAGTTTATATTATAATAAAATGATAAAAAAATTAAAAAATTATTTAGAAACTCACAATTATCCTAAAACGGATAAATCATATTCGTTTTTAATAAATGCTTTTAATAAAGGTGTACAGAATTCATTATTGGGTGTGAGAGCTGCAGCTATAGCATTTAAATTAATTATGGCAGCTATTCCATTATTAATAGTTATTCTAAATATTTTACCATCGTTTTTCACTCAAGAGAATCTAAATAATTTCATATTATTGCTTCAAGAATATTTACCCAAAAACGTATATACCGTAATAGATGGTCCGATAAAATACATATTATTTAATACTACTAGAGGATATACAGGAATATGGATATTTGCTGTGTTATTTATTGCATTAAACGGAGTAAGGTTGATAATAGAATCATTCAATGCTTCATATCATATTAAAGAGACTAGGCCTGTATGGGAACAATTTATTACATCTTTTATCATTTGGATATTGATTACTATATTACTTGTCATTTCTATAGTTTTATTTTTAATAAACAAAGATATTTTTAATTGGTTGGTATCATTGAATATATTGAATGAAAATGTGATACATTCTTTTTATTTCATTGCTAAGTATGTATTATTTTTTATATTGTTAGTTTTGTTATTTGAAATCATTTTTTATATAGCACCAGCTCGCAGACGTAAATTTAGATTTATGACGTCAGGTACTATCATTGCTGCTATCTCGACATTGATAATAACTGGAGGTTTTGACATTTTCATTAGTAATTTTTCTAATTATAATAAAATTTATGGTCCATTAGCAACAATATTTATTTTTTTCTTGTGGTTACAAACAGTAGCGTTCATGATATTAGTTGGTTTCGAGATAAATGCAGTAGTTTATTTAGCCGATGAAGAAAATCCTAGACCTATTATTCCTAAAATTAATTTTAAAAATATTTTATCAAAACATACTAAAAAATTAAAAAAGAATGAATTACAAGAAAAAGAAAATAGAGGAATTAAATAGATTATCGATAGATGAATATAAAAAAAAGACTAAACTTCCATTAATATTAATTTTAGATGATATACGAAGTAAATATAATGTGGGATCTATATTTCGCACTGCGGATGGTTTTAATATAGATAAAATATATTTGTGTGGTATCACACCTTGTCCACCAGATAGAGAAATAGAAAAAACAGCATTAGGAGCTACTGAAAGTGTAAATTGGGAATATGAACAAAATATTTTAAACTTGATAAAAAAACTAAAAAACCTTGGTTATTACCTAATAGGTGTAGAGCAAACTTTTAACAGTACATCTGCATTAGATTTACCTCAAAATATACCATCGCCAATAGCAATTATGCTTGGTCATGAAATAAAAGGTATCAATGATGATGCTTTGGAAATGGTGGATATGGCTGTAGAAATCCCACAATGGGGAACCAAGCACTCGCTGAATGTATCTGTGGCAGCAGCTATAATAATGTGGGAAATTGTTAAAAGAAATTTTAATAAATAATTGATTTTTAGTTGAAGTGAAAGGGTGAAGGGGTGACGAGCGATAAGTTATAAATTATTAGTGATAGGAGTAGGATTTGAAAAGTTGATTAGTTTATAGCAAAATGTTTATATTATGTTTTTTTGTAAAATCATAACTAATCAGTTAAATCATTTGAGAATCTGCGGTTCACCCCTTATTATTTAAACTCTTATTTCAATGATATCTTATTAATTTAATTAAAAACTTTTCAACTTTTTTTAGCAATACTAAATAGGTATTCAATCAAACCATTTTTGATATCTGGCATTGTAGCATTTATGATATTACCCCTTTTGTCTATTAATATAGATTGCGGAAAAACTACAATTTTTAATTGTTCTAATAATTCATAATTTTGATTAAAATAATATATTTCCAAATTAGTAAAATTATAATCTTTAGAGAAATAATAATAATTTAAAGGTATGCGATCGGCTGATATAACTATGATTTTTATACTATCTTTTATTTGAGGATATATTTCATTAATCGTTGCTAATTCTTTAATACATGGTTTACACCAAGAAGTGAAAAAATACAATAATACGTATTTTGTAGTAAATTGTTTTAAAAAAATTGTATCATTTTTATTTGTTATCAATGGATATTTTGATAAATCAATTCGATATTTTGAAAATAAATTTTTATTAATATTTTTTATTATGATTTTATGTTCATCAAATTTAGTATTATTATAAAATTGAGTTAATAATTTTTGTAAGCTGTCGAGAGTGAATAATTTCATATTTGACCAGTCAATTATATTTTCTAATAATACTAATTCTCTAATAACTTCATTTTTTAATAATGTATCTTTGCCAAGTGAGTCTAAAAGTGCTTTGTAATTAACTTGCCATTCAATATTTGATATCAAATCTCTATTTTTTATTTTTGTAGAATTAATAATATAATCTCTAAAATAGTTAGTAAAAAAGCTCATGTATTGCACATTATCATAGATAGGTCTTTGATTCCAAATATATTCATTAAATATTTCAAGTCTATCATATGATCTAGACATTAACTTAATTTCTGCAATTGAATATTTTAAATAGTTATTAAAATAATTATTGTTATAATTAGAAAATTTTGTAAGTAATAGTGCATTTAAACTATCAATTTTAATTTTTGGAATTTTATTTATTGTACCTCCAGTAGGTTCTACTTGAGTTTTAATGTTATGAGCATAAAAATCATTAAGTATAATATTTAATTGTGGGATTTTAAAATTCAAATCATTAGTATCTAATTTTAAAATTGTAAAATTCATATTTAATCTAGTTAAAAAAGATGTGTAGGTATCATATTTATCGAAATCAAGAGTATCGAATATCAAATTATATGTTTTATTATTTTCTAAATATAAATCATTGCTACGGATGTCATTGACTTTGAAATATGCATAATAAATTTTGTCTTTTGGTAATTTTAAAACAATTGAAAAATTACCATTATGGTCTATTGGGGCTTTAGCAACTAATGTATCAGTGAAAGTGATAAAATCTTGGATAGTATATAACCTTATCAATCGTCCTTCAGCACCTTTGAAGTTACCATTTATAGTTGTAGATTGGCAAAAAGCTATAGTGTTTATAATTAATAATATTAAGATATTCAGAAGCTTTATTGATTTTTTAATCATTTGATTGTAAATTTATAAATCATAGAAAGATAAATCATTAGTATTTTGCATTTTAATAAAAAATTAACGGATAATCTCAATAAATATTTTTATATGTAAGTAAAATATCATCTATAATCTCATCAGGAACAAAATTGCTAATATCACCATTATAACTAATAATTTCACGTACAATAGATGAATTTAAAGAAGTATATGTGGGGTGTGTCAAAAGGAATATTGTTTCTATTTTGGGATTTAATTGTTTATTAATTTGAGCTATCTGACGTTCGAATTCGAAATCTGCAGATGTACGTAAGCCTCTTAAGATAAAGTTGATATTATGTTTATTACAAAAATCTATTGTTAAACCATCAAATTTAGCAACCTCAATAGAGGGGAAATTTTTAAAAGCAATTTGCAGCCATTCTAATCTTTTTTCAATAGGAAACATGTATTTTTTATCAATATTATCGCCAATAGCTACAAATATTTTATCAAAAAGTGGAATAGCTCTACATATTACATCTTTATGTCCAAGTGTGATAGGATCGAATGATCCTGGAAAAACAGCACAATTCTCTTTTTTCATATTTTTAAAAATTTAAACAAAATTAATTAAACTTTATTAAATAGATTTTCAGATGAAAAATACAATTGTATTTAGCATAGAAAAATGTTATTAAATAAGAGTTTAATAAAAATAAATTAAAGATTTTCATTATGAGGTCTTTTAAATTTTTTATTTTTGTAAAAAAATTAATGATATTATCATTTTTTGCCAGGATTTTGCAATTATTTATTGGTCATACACCTCATTCATTACTTTTCATATGGGATTATTTTATTTATTTTAACACATATAGACTTATTAGATATAGGTTAAATGTAGTTCGCAAAAATCTACATCTAGCATTTCCTGATAAAGATGATAATTTTTATAAAAAAACAGAAAAAGAATTTTATCATAGTTTTGCTAGAATGTTAATTGATATTGCTATTAATGGTGTCATAAATAAAAAAGAAAGATTAAAATATTTACAATTTGAAAACATACAAAATATTAAAGATTATCTAGACAAAGGACAGAATGTAATGATAGTTTTAGGACATTTAAATTCTTGGTCTACACAGATAATATTATCTGAAATTTTAGAGGCTCCTGTATATTTTGTTTATAAACCATTATCAAATAAAAATATAGATAAATGGGTAAGAATATATCCTTGTGCTCCAAATACTATTTTTATTGATAATCAATCTACTGCTAAAACTATGTTTAAAGTGTCGAAAGAGGGAATACCTTCAGTTTTTGTAATGATTGCTGATCAATCTCCAGCTGCTAATACAGGAATACATTGGGCTAATTTTTTTAATATTAACACACCATTCTATAGAGGAACAGAAGTTTTATCAACTAAATTTAAACTACCAGTTTTTTTTGCAGAGATCATTAGTGAAAAACCTTTTAAATATCGTACTAAATATCAATTAATATATGATGGCAAAGAGAAAATAAATGATGGTGAGCTGACGCAAAGATTTGCAAAAATTTTAGAAGAAGCCATTAAAAGCCATCCTGCAGATTACCTTTGGACTCATAGAAGGTGGAAAAAAATCATAAAATATTGATTCATTCATCTTGTCCATATAGAGCTTTGTCATAGTTTGGAGGATCTAGCATTTCCCAGTATCCAGGTTTAGTTTTTACTTCGAAAAAGTTGTACCAAAATGCTTCCTTTGTCATACTATCATAATGGATAGATTTATTCCTATATTTCACAGTCATAAAAACACTATAAGAAATCATCAAAGTCAGTAATAATGAAAAAGAAATTTTTAATAACTTATTTCTTTTTTCATAAATATACTTCATAAAAGTGCCCATAGGAATAGCTAATAAAGCATAAGAATCTATCAATGCTCTGTAGCCAAAACTACCGCCCCACCACCAACACCACCAAGAAAATATTATCCACATATTAATAAAAGTAAAAATGACTATTGCCATCAAACCTTCTTTTTCTTTATATTTAGACATCAATGGTAAACCTATCAATGACAAAATCATTATAGGAGAATATACTAGCCATCCCTTACGATAACTAAATAAACTTTTAAAAAATTTAGGTTTTTTGAAAAAAAATCCTTCTTCACCATAACTATAGTAAAATATATGCCCTGTTTGTTGATACCAATAAATAAATTGTGGTATCCAAACAGCAATGAAGCATAACATCATTATTATTACTTTTGGATATTCCCGTAGAAATAGCATAGCTCTTTCTTTCAATCCTTTAAAAGATGTTACTCCCCACAATGCAAAAATTATTAAAACAATAATATTTGTCGGTCTGATTAATGTGATTAATCCTGATAAAAGCCCAATTAATATAGTAAATTTCCAATTTCTATCATCATGCCACCGCATAGTAGCCCACAAAAAAATAGAAAATAACACAAAACTATAACTGTGTGACATAGTACTTTCATATACAACATAATAATATAAATTAGTACCTACAACTATAGCTAAAATAACTAAAGCAGTTATGTATTTATTAAAATATCGTAATAATACTTTTCTCAAAAATAAAAGCCCTATTAAAAAATAAATTAAAGTGCCAAACTGTAAACAAATCTTGTATGGTTCAGAAAAACCACCTGCATCGTAATTAGTATTTATCGCTATCAAATGACCAATAAAGAACCAAGGAGCATATAAATAGCTCAATCCCATGCTGGTTTTAATCACGTAATTACCATTAGGTGCTGTGGAAGGCCAAAATACAAACTCATGTTCACCAGAATAGTTTTCAATAAATTTTAAGCTCAAATCTTTATAAATAAAAGTTGCTGGTAGATAAGCATAGTATGAAACCACATCCCAGTAGAGAAGTTCTCTTTTTTGCCACATTTTCACATAGAGCATATTTATACACATCAATGTAATTATAAAAAAAATTACAATTTTATCAATGTGAAACTCGATTTTATGTATTTTGAAACTTTTAACACTCATCATTTGAATCTAAAAAGTCCATATTTCAAAATTACCCATAATATACCAAAAGCATGTCTATTTTTCAATTTTTTGCCTGTATTAATAGTCCGAGGAATGTATTGCACGGGAACCTCAGCAACTTTGGTAGGATTTATACGCATAGTTTTTATGATAAGCTCAGCTTCAAAACCAAAACCATTTTCTTTTAAACTTATTTTGTCAAGCAAATTTTTTTTGAAAAGTTTATATCCACAAGCCACATCAGAAATTTTAACATTTATCAAAAAAGAAGTTAGTAAAGTAAATAATCTATTTCCCATATATCTTCTAAAAGATGGCAAAGGACGCACTATACCAGGCAAATATCTACTACCATTCACAAAATCTATATTCAATTCATTCAGAGCATTTAACATTTTAGGTATATCGTTAGGATCTAATTCTAAATCTGCATCTTGAATTAAAATCAAATCACCATTAGCAGCTTTAATACCTTGTCTGACGACATAACCTTTACCTCTATTTACTGGATTTGAAATTAATTTAATTTGAAAATTATTATTACTAATAAATTCAGAAACTATATTATGAGAAGTATCAGTGCTGCAGTCATCGACTATGATTATTTCTACATTACTAATAAATGAGGGATAAGATAAAGAAATTAATTTATCTAAAAGAATAGTGATAGTATTTTCTTCATTAAAAAGGGGGATTATAATAGAGAGATTCATAAAAAATATTTTGAGAGAGGAAATTTTTTTCAAAAATATGAAAAAAAGGGGATTTGAAAAAAGGGTAGGGGCAAGTAAAAGATTAATCTTTTAAAATTAATATTGGATTTAATCTCAACTCCATATATACATACCACGCTTGCCGATCTGATGAAGCTAAATTTAGCATCCTGCCTACATCTTCTATCAATTTCTTTAACAAATATTTGTGCTTTATTATATACCACATTATGTAGCTTTGTAGGTACTTAGTTGCTACTCCTCTGAATTTATAATTTATCCAGTTCACAAATATGCCTGTATGCTTCTCTATGGCTGTCAATCCATACAAATCATTTTTGCTCTTTTTATTTTTTATTATCTCTTTTCTTCTAAGTTCTTTGGCTTGTATATTTCGTAATTCTTTATCGTCATCACTACATATTACTCCATTCTTTGAGATTTTTGTTGTCAATATCTTCTCTATATGTGCCTGCCTTACTTTTTGGAAGCCTACGACATTAAAAAGCATATTTCCACTTCTATCTTGAGTAGCTAACACAGCTACTTTTTGAAGTCTTCGTATTTTGGCTATTAATTTGTCTATTGTTTTACGCTTTCTTCTGCCTTTCTCAGAATACTCCATAAGTAATTGTTTCATCTCGATGATTCCAAAAAAGTTAACATTATTATCAAAACTTCTGAGAGCTGCTAAAATTCTATGACGCCAAGCAAAGCTTGTTGGTAAACTTATGCCCACTTCATCAGCACATTGTTGTAAGGTTTTGTCTTCGAGCATACAGCGAATGTAGCCTAGCATCTTTTCACGTTTTTGAATTTTATATACAAAAGTTCCAGTAGTTACTCTGAAATTTCTTCCACAATCTTTACAAATATAAAGTTGTTGCCCTTGTTGTCTACCGTTCTTAATGATATTACTACTTTCACAATTGGGACACAGTGGAGCAGCACTTAGAGTTTTCACCTCCTGATAATCAACTGCATCAGCCTCTTTCTCTAACAATAAATTGTATAGATTATCTAAAAATGCTAAATTCTCTTGTTTACCCATAGAGATATACTCGTCTATGTCTTCGATTATCTGTTTCATAATGCTAATTAATTTTTTACAAATATATAAAAATTTTTAATAAGTTGTCCAATATAAACTTATAAATAAATTTATTTTATTTTTATTATCCAGCTTAAAAAATCTACCTCCACATTTAACTGATTTTCAATTTTAAAATCTGACTGTTAGATTAAAATCATCTAATAATACTGTTGAGCTATCATTTAGCACATATGCAACTAATACAAAATAATTTGGAAAATTTGGTAAATTTACATTTATATTAGCATCTAGCCATTTATTCGGTATAGGTTCTAATTTTTGTGATGCATAATACACTGCTGAATCCATCTCTTCTACTTGTATTACTAAATATGCATTAAGTTTATTTGAATCAATATTTGGGAAAAAATATTTTATATTAAAATCTACATTACTAGAGTCTTTTACTGTCATAGTGCCAAAATCTCGTCTATAAGTGAAACTAAATAAATCATCTGGACTCAGCCTGCATACATTTTTACCAGAGTATGCTGAATCAGTTTTAGTAATTAAATTAGTATTAAAAATAAATGGATAATTTAACTCTTTATTAAAATATTCAAAATCAGTAGAATACTGAAATTTATGAAATCTAATTAAAGGAAATCTGCTTCTATTTACAATCAATTTATATTCATTCCAATCCCAAGTATCAGATACGAAAGAGCATCCTGCATAATGTAAATTTAAGCTAAAACTAAATAAAGTAGAAAACAATAAAATTAATGATAATATTATGCTAATTATTGGTTTTTTAAATTGAATTATTTTATCTGCCAAACTGGCTATACCAATGCCAAATATTGGTGTTAGCTCTACAAATGGTCTTTTGCCTAAACTACAACCGTAGCTCCACGACCACCATGATGCGAATATGTATGAAGCTATTACAAATATGAAGAATATCAATAAACCATTCTGTTCCTTTTTTATTGACATTATTATAGCATAAATTAAAATAATAATGTAGAGTGGAGTATAAATAAATGCTCCATTATTTGGTGAAAAGAAAAATTCTAAAAATTTAGGTTCTAACCAATTAAATCCTTCATTACCATAAGAGTAATATAAAAAATTACCTGTTAGATAATGCCAGTAAAACATTTGTGGTATTAGCATTATTATAAAACTAATGGCTGTAATACTAATAAATTTGAAATTAAAAATAGATTTTAGTCTTTGTTTGAGTGCTTGCCAGCTATCTATATCTAAAAATAATAGCATCAACACTATAAAGATAGGATTTGTATATCTAACTAAAAAAGCTAGTGATAGAATTATGCCAAATAAAGCTATGTAAATTGCCTTTTTAAAATTAGTATTTATCAATTTGTCTATAATATACAATGATGTAGAAAAGATAAAAAAAGAATATAGATGTGAGTATAGAAATTTCTCATAAGTATAATAATAAAGATTGGTACCAAAAATAATTAGTAGCAGTGTAATGAAACTAACACTTTTAGGATATCTGCGTTTCAGGAATAAATATAAAAATAATAATCCTAAAGTAAAATAAAAGGCTGCTCCTATACCTAATCCATAAATATACACTTTCCCAAAACCATTATCATTAATATTAAAAATATCAGAAATAATATATGATATTGCATAGAATGGAGCTTGTAAAATAGCCACTCCCATAGCTACTTTAGTAACAATCTTATCATTTTCTATGCTAAAGCCATCACCAGTCATAGCAGAAATATTTTCTGGCATTTTGCTACCATCATAATTATAAATAAATGTGGCAGGAAGATATACAAAATATGCAGCAGCATCAGACCATATAGGATATTCCCATTGTCCTAAATTTTTTCTATTATGGGTAAAAAAAATATGAAAAAAAACAACTATAAAAACAATGAAAAATATTACAAATTCTGAAATTTCTATTCCTAATATTTTCTTTTTGTCTGAGTTCAAATTATGAAAATTATTTATTTAATGTACTTATTTTAGTTGAAATAGTATTTATTATTAATTGTTTTATTTGATTTGTATAAATCGATTATCCATCCAAATTTAAAGCCATAAATCATGTCGAAATGTGTTCCTTTGTCAGGACCATGAATGGGAAATAAATAATCTCGTCTAGATTGTGTGAATGCAAATAAACAATCAAACCCTGCAGTGAATTTTATAATTTTTTGATTAGCATGAAATACATATCCTAAGTATAGATAACCAGCAGGTCCATTTCTCAAATAATCATATCCTTTAGCATAATCACCTAAAATCTGTGGGGCTACATTTTCTCGATTTTCAATTCTAATTTTATGTTGCAAAAAACCACCACCACCCATCAGTTGAATGCCTGAATAATATTTCGTAGGTAGTTGAAATTGATAACCAGCTTTTGCAATGATAGAAAAACCACGTTCATAGCAAAAAACCTCTGCATACATTCCATTCTGATCTATGATAAATCCATCTGAGGTAGATATATCCTTAAAAATAGAATCTTCTATTTTAATATTATTGCCAAAAAGATAATTGTAATCTAAAGCAAATAATACATTTTTAGAAGTTTTATATGATAGTTCTGCACCTACACCATTATTATTACCATATCTGTCTTTCATATCTAATGCTGGAAAATCAAAACTGTAATGTGCTATCAATGAAAGTGTTTTAGTAGAATCTACTAATTTCTGCCCAAAAGAAAAATAAGTGATTGATAAAAATATTAAGATAAATACAATTTTTTTCATTTATTGAAGTATTTATAAGGCACTAGATAATTCTTTACATAATCGCTAATACCATTTTCTAATGAATAAAACGAATAATTGTAGCCAATATTGTGTAATTTAGTCATGTTAGCCTCAGTAAAGTATTGATACTTGTCCCTAATGTCTTTTGGCATATCAATAAATTCAATATTTTCATTAATATTCATGGCAGAAAAAATGGATTTTGCTAAATCAATAAATGAACGTGCTGTTCCTGTTCCTAGATTATATATAGAATTTTCTGGACGATGTTCTAAAAACCAAAATAATACTTTGATAACGTCTTTAACATATACAAAATCTCTTTTTTGTTCCCCATCTTTGTAGTCTGGTCGATGAGATTTGAAAAGTTTTATCTTACCTTCATCTTTTATTTGATTATATCCATGAAAAACTACTGAAGCCATTCTCTTTTTATGATATTCATTGGGACCATAAACATTAAAAAATTTAAAACCTGCCCAATGTTTAGGTTTATTAATCTGTTTTATTGCCCATTTATCAAATTCATTTTTACTAAGTCCATATGGATTTAATGGTTGTAATTTATCTATTATTTCTAAATCATCATTATAACCTAAAGCACCATCACCATATGTAGCTGCTGATGATGCATAATACAAATCTATACCATAGTTAGAGCAAATATTCCAAATATTTTTAGAATAATTCAAATTAAGTTTTTCGAAAACGCTATAGTCAAATTCTGTAGTATCTGTTCGTGCACCCAGATGAATCACAGTATCTATATCATTATGATGTTTGTCTAACCAATCAATAAATTGGTCGCGTTCTATTCTATCGTATGGTAATGTATTATAATTAGGTAGTTTCTCTAATTTAGTAAAATCGTCAACGATAATAATATTATCTAAATTATTAATATTCAAATAATTAGCTAATACACTACCTATAAAACCTGCTGCACCAGTAACTACAATAAATTTAGACATGAAAAATATAATTTTTAAAAATTAAAATAAAATTAGTAAAAATAGCCTAAAAATAAAAAAAATTTTTTATCCTTTGTAAGTGTTAATATTTACCTCACCTTTCAGGAAAGATATGCCATATGATGCCAAGGCAGACATTTCATCTTCGCCAGGATAAACAAAAATAGGAGCTATGAAAGAAACTTGTTCCTTTATCCAATCAACAAAAATTTTATCATAAGCAATACCACCAGTTAAAAGTATAGCATCCACATTGCCTTTTAATACTGCAGCACAAGCACCGATCTCTTTGGCTACTTGATATGCCATCGCATGATAAATAAGAGTAGCATATTGGTCACCTTCGATAACCTTTTTTTCAACTAATTGAGCATCATTGGTATTCAGATAAGATACTAAACCACCTTTACCAGTGATCATTTTTTTAATTTCTTCTTTTGAATATTTACCACTAAAACAAACATCAACCAACTGACCAGCTGTTAGGGTACCACTACGTTCTGGAGAGAATGGACCTTCGCCATTGAGAGCATCATTTACATCTATTACTTTACCTTTGCAATGAGCACCTATACTAATGCCACCACCCAAATGTACTACTATTAAATTTAAATCTTCATAATTTTTACCTTGTGCTTTAGCGTGAGCTTTTGCAATTGCTTTTTGATTGAGGGCATGGAAAATGCTAATACGTTTAAAAAGTGAATGCCCTGCTATGCGAGCTATATCTTGCAATTCATCTACTACTACTGGATCAGCAATAAATGCTTTGGAGCCTGGAATAGTTTTAGCAATGTCATTAGCTATCAAAGCGCCGAGGTTGCTAGCATGTTCTCCATTTATACTTTTACTTAAATGTTCTATCATCAACTCATTAACTTCATACATTCCTGATGGGATAGGATTTAATAAGCCACCTCTTCCCATGATTACTTTGATTTGATTTAGATCAAAATTATTTTGTTTGAGTTCATTAATGATAATTTCTTTTCTAAAAGAAAATTGGTCAGTTATTTTGGAAAATGGAGCTAGCTCTTCAGCAGAATGTTTAATATTATTTTGATAAAGTTTATTTCCTTCCTCATCGAAGATGGCAATTTTAGTAGAAGTAGAGCCAGGATTGATGACTAAAATCAATGATTTATTCATAATTAAATTATTTTTCTGCCATTAGACAAGCTAAAGCAATAGAATAAGTTTTTGTCAAACTGCTATCACCGCGAGATGTTAATATAGCAGGAGCATTTGCTCCCATAACATTAGCAGCTAATTCACCTTTAGCGATTTTAGTACAAGTCTTAAAAAATGTATTAGCAGCCTCTATGCATGGGAATAATAAACAATCAGCATCCCCTGCTACTGGGCTTTCTAATTTTTTAATTTGAGCACTTTCCATATCTATAGCTACATCTAGTGCCATTGGACCATCAATGAATGCTCCTTTTATTTGTCCACGTTCAGCCATTTTGCTTATTATTGCAGCTTCCGCACTTGATGGAATTGTAGGTAATACTTGTTCAGAAGGTGCTATAGCAGCAATTTTAGGTTGCTCTATCCCTAGTTTATGAGCAACTTTTATCAAGTAATTTGTCATTGCTATTTTTTGATCTAGAGTAGGAGCAGGTATAATAGCGACATCACTCACAAGAAGTAATTTATGATATGTAGGCACTTCTATTATAGTAACATGACTTAGCACACCCTTGGGAGGCATAATACCACATTCTTTATTTAATATTGCTTTAGCATATTTATCTGAGGTTACAGTTCCTTTCATTAAAACATCTGCTTCTCCATTTCTTATTAGTTCTACAGCTTTGTAAGAAGCTTTCATATCATTAGATTCATTAATAATTTCATATTTAGAAATATCTATACCTTCTTTATCTGCCAAGTCTTTAATACATTTTTCATCACCTACTAAAATAGGAATAACAAAACCTAATTTATATGCATTATTTACTGCTTCTAATGTATGAGAGTCAGCTACATATGCTACTACTACTCTCTTTGGCTTTTGATTTTGTACTGTTTTTACGATGTCTTCTAATTTTTGAATTGTCATAATCTTTTTTTGCAAAAATAGATAATTTTTTGTAAAAAATATCTATTTAACGAGTTATATGTTTAAAATTTTTAATATTTAAAATTTAGTAAAAACTAAAAGAATATTAATAATTGTAAATAAATAAATGTATAAAAAAAGGCTACGTTTTCAAAACGTAGCCTTTTTTTATTTAAAAATCTTTATTTTAATAGATAAACAGTACCTCTAAAAACTTGAATTCCATCTTCCAATTTTACTTTTACCATATACACATAAACATCTTGTTTTACATATTCACCATTAAATTTACCATCCCAGCCCACATTGAAATCTGTTGTAAAAAACAATTGCTTTCCCCATCTGTCATAAATTCTAAATTCATATTCTATAGGTGAAACATTAAATCCAAGTGGCATAAAATATCCATTTTTATCATCTTCATTTGGAGTAAATGCATTTGGTATATAAAACATTATAGAGGATCTTACAATCACATTATTGTATGTTGTATCTTGACAACCATAATCATTTCTCACAATTTGAATGATATTATAGTTACCTTCATGATTATATTTATACTTAGGTTCTTTTTCTGTAGAAATGTCATTCATATCATCCTCAACACCAAAATCATAGTACCATGATGTAGCACCGATACTATAATCTATTGTATTTACTAGACCATCATCCTCAGAAGTATGATTTGGTAAAACACTAAAACCAGCAATCGGAGAAGGATAAACTGTTATATAGTTTAATTTTGTTAAAGTATCTAAGCAATTATATTGATTTTTTACAATTAAAGTTACTGAATATATACCATGATTTTTGTATACATTTATTGGAGATGTAATATTACTTGTATTTGAATCACCAAAATACCAAAAAGATATGCCTGGTTCACTATTATTGATGAAAGAAACAGATAATGGCTCGCAACCTGTCAATGGTTCAGCTACAAAATCTACTATTGGTTTAGGATTAACAATTATTTGTATGCTATCAATTTTAATGCAGTTGTATATACTATATCCTGTTATAGTATATGTGGTAGTAGCGATAGGTGAAACTATTATTGATTGTTGATTACTACCATTACTCCATAGATAATGATCTGCACCATTAGCTATAAGAGATGTGCTATAACCATTACAAATAGTAGTGTTACTAGATGATAATGATAAATTAGGTAATGAATGAACTATAACTTGAGAGCTTGCCGAACTAGTACAACCCCATTGATTTGTTCCTGTTACATTATAATTTGTAGAAATTTGAGGTGATACTAATATTGTATTATTATTGCCCATAGCATTATTCCATAAATAAGCATTAGCACCATTTGCTACTAATGTAGCACTATCACCGATGCATATTTCAATATTATTAGGATTAATAGTTACTGCTGGAAGAGGATGAACGATTACTTGTGCACTTGCAGTGCTGGTACAACCATATTGATTTGTACCAGTTACGATGTATGAAGTATTATTATGCGGAGATACTGTAATAGATGCACTTGTTCCCAAGCCATTTGCCCATAAATAAGTGATAGCACCACTTGCAATCAATGTTGTAGAATTATTATCACATATTTCAATACTATTGGGTGAAATTACAACAGTTGGCAATGGATAAACTACTACAGTAGCACTTAATGAACTAGTACAACCATATTGATTTGTACCAGTTACTGAATAAGTGCTAGTAGTATTAGGTGATACTAAAATTGTAGAATTAGTACCAAGATTATTAGACCATTGATAACTCATAGTGCCACTAGCAGATATATAAGTACTCTCACCCAGACATATTTCAGGATCTGTTGTAGCTATAGTCATAATAGGTAAAGGATTTACTGTAATTGAGACAGAAGCAGTATCAGTACAACCATTAAGATCTGTACCAGTAACTGTATATGTCGTTGATGATGTTGGAGTTACAGTTTTACTAGAGCCACTGCCTAGACTATGAGACCATGAATAAGTATTTGCACCACTCGCATTGAGGATAGTATTTTCTCCTAAACAAATAATTGTGGGAGAAACAGAAGAAATAACTGTTGGTAAAGGATTAACAGTTATGGAAATAGATGCAGTATTTGAGCAATTATTAATATCTGTACCTGTAACACTATATATAGTTGTGCTCGTAGGAGACACAGTAAAACTAGCAGTATTTTGACCTGTATTCCATTGATAAGAATTAGCTCCAATAGCATTTAATGTTGTTATATCTCCATAGCAAATAGTATCCATAGTAGCTGACGCACTGACTATTGGAAGGGGATTGACAGTTACACTAATAGTGGCAGTATTAGAGCAAGTATTATTATCTGTACCAGTAACACTATATGTTGTGGAGGTCGTTGGTGTAACAGTTTTAGTAACCCCACTGCCTAGACTATGAGACCATGAATAAGTATTTGCTCCACTAGCACTAAGTAAAGAACTCTCACCATAGCAAATTATAGGAGGATTAGAAGTAACATTAATTATAGGTAACGGATTAACAGTAATTCCAACTTGAGCAGTTGCAGTGCAACCAATAGTATTAGTACCTGTAACTGTATACGTGGTTGAAGTTGTTGGCTCAGCTATTACAAGAGAATCAAAACCAAGATTATCAGACCAAACATATGTATTCGCACCAGTAACAGTTAGATTTATGCTATCTCCATAGCATATAGTAGATAGACTCGAGGCAGCAGAAATTACTAATTGAGGAGGTTCTGCAATATTTACATTGGTAGAGTGAGTACAACCATTACTATCATTAACAGTGAGACTATATGTTCCTGCAGAAAGATATGATATAGTTTGTGTGCTTGCTCCTGTACTCCACTGATATGTAAATGGAGCAGTTCCACCATTAATAACTGCGGTAGCTTGTCCATCTGTATATCCATAGCAAGTAGCATCTACCTTTGAAATACTTAAATCAAAATCTACAACATTAACTGGGAAAGTGATAGAATTTTGACATTGTGGTGTTCCACTAGATAGAGTTACATTATAAGTACCAGTAGCTGAGTAACTATGAGTAGGATTTTGATTATTTGATGTATTCCCATCACCAAAGTTCCAATTCCAATAAGTAACATTACCATAATTTATTAAAGTACTATCATAAAATTCAGCATTTAAGCAACTAGTATTAAAACTAAAATCAGAATCAATATGTAAAATTTTTATAGGAAAAATGTACCAAAAGCCGCAACCAGTAGGAACATCTGGTGGTGTAACATAGCACTGAATAGTGGAATCATTAAAATTTTGAGGATTAATAGTAATAGTAGGAGTAGTTTCGCCAGTAGACCATAGATATGTAGCTCCAGGACTTATATTAGGTACTTGAAGTATGGCTGATGAATCATTTTCACAAAAAGTAACAGCTTGAGCAACTAAATTTTGAGGACAAATAAAATCTACATAACCATAACCAAAATGTCCACGTTGTGAACAATCAGCATTAGTAACTATTACAGTTACAGGTTGTCCTACATAGTTAGCTAATCTTATCCCCACAGTAGTCCATGGTTTATACCATACATCATTGCCTGCACTTATAAAGCCAGGGATATTACTGGCAGCAGTGTAATGTTGCTGTCCACAAGCTATCACTTGATTGAGTGAATTTAAAATTTTTAATTCGAAATAAGGTTGTTCATCTACAGGATGATTAGGATCTTCAAAAACAACAGCATATTTGTAAATAAAATTAGTATCTGTAGGACCTACAATAAATGAGAATATTATACGCTCAGCTTGTGCTCCCACACCGTCGTTCCCTAATTTAACAGAATAAGTACCACCACCTGGAGCTAATCTCGGAAAACCACCATATGGATCTGTACCTCCTGTAACTATTGTATGCCTATTGGCTACTGGTAGTGAACCTGTCCAAGATCCTGCAGGATAGCCATTATTAATTCCTGTTTGGCATGTCCAACCAGTGAAATTTCCTTCTTCAAAATCTAAATTATTACAAACGCTAGCTCTATAATCTTTTTCTATGTTACCTTGTAATAATTTTGCATGTGTCACTTTGATATACTCCGCTAGCCATTTATCAGAATCATCTTGGTGAATTAATTGTGAAGTATCATTTTTAGTCTTAATAGATTCATTTTCTAAATAATTTTCATCAATTTGTGCATTTAAGTTTACAGATAACAATAATGTTATAAAAATCAATAATTTATGTTTCATTTTTTTAATTTTTTTTCTTTTTAAAACCTTTACTAATTTACAATTGCTAATTTAATATAATTTTTTTAAAATTTAAGTAAAATGAAATTTGTTGAGTTAAATTAATAAATAATAGTTATATACATAGTAATTATTTCGATTAAAATATCAATTTTGTTACAATTTCAAAATATTTTAAAAAAAATAATAATTTTTTAATAAATTAATTAAAAAAGTTAATAAAAATTTTATAAAATAAATATATACTGAAATAAAAAAATTTTCGTAAATTTGTATAAAACATAAAATTATGGAGATAAAAGATTTAATCAAAAAAACCTATTATATGGGATTAGGAGCAATAGCTTCTATACAAGATAAAGCTGAAGAAATAGCTAATCAATTAATAGAGAGAGGTGAGCTAAAAGAAAATGAAAAACCTGAATTTATTAAAGATTTAATCGAAGAAGGTGAAAAATTCAAATCAACACTTGATGAAAAAATTCAATCTGCTGTAGATGCTACTATAAAAAAACTAAATATACCTACTAAAGATGATATAGATGAAATTAATAAAAAAATTGACCAATTAATGAATGAATTAAATAAAGAATCTAATAAATAAAACTAATTTGGCTTTAAAAAAATTTTTTTCTAAAGGTCGAAATTTAAAAAAAATTCGCAGAAGTAGAGGCATAGTTTCTGTATTATTTAAATATGGATTTTTAGTAGATAATAAGAGAAAAATATCTTTAAAAAAAAATAAAGTAAGTGAAATATCAAAATTAACTCGTCCAGAAAAGTTACGATTAGCATTAGAAGAGCTCGGTCCTACATTTATTAAACTTGGGCAGATTTTGAGTGTGAGGCCAGATCTTTTACCTTTAGATTACATAAAAGAATTAGAAAAACTTCAAGATGAGGTTTGTTGCTCTGAAGAAGTTAAAATTGATGAAATTTTTAAAGATAATTTTGGTAAATCTATAGATGAAATATTCATTTCTATAGAAACTACTCCTTTTGCCTCTGCATCTCTCAGCCAAGTGTATAAAGCTCAACTCAAAAATGGCGATTGGGTAGCTATCAAAGTACAAAAACCAAATGTTAAAGAAATCATTAATACAGATTTAGCTATTTTAACTGATTTAGCTAATTTATCTAAAATAATCATTAGAGATGATTGGGTATTTCAGCCACCATTGATTGTTAGCGAAATTAAACGTTCACTTACTAAAGAAATAAATTTTGTACTCGAGGGTCTAAATTATGAAAGATTTAGTGAAAATTTCAAAAATATAAAATATGTCAAACTACCAAAAGTATATTGGCAATATACTAATACTGAAATTTTGACTATGGAATACATTGATGCTATCAAGATGAAAGAATTATTTAGCTGTCAATGTGATGAATATGATAAAAAGGAAATAGCCAATAGAGGTGCCAGAATAGCTTTGAAACAAATTTTTGAAGATGGTTTTTTTCATGCAGATCCTCATCCAGCCAATATTTTAGTTAAACCACCATCTACTATTGTAATGATAGATGTAGGAATGGTAGGTGCATTAGATTTGAATACACGAAAAATATTATTAAATCTTTTAAATGCTTTTATTAATGAAGATATCGATGCCATTATCACTTGCTTTAAAAAATTAAATATTATCAAGCATGAAGATAATAAATTAGATGAAGCTGCCCTAAAAAGAGATTTATTTGATCTCATAGATAAGTATTTTGGTATACCACTTAAATATTTTGATTTTAAAGAAATATCACAAGAATTATTTAGAACCGTTTATAAATATAATCTTTCTTTACCTCCTGATTTAACTCTTATGCTTAAAGCAATTAGTACAGTAGAAAATACAGGTAAACAATTAGATCCTTATTTTGATATTTATACTACGATAGAGTCATTTATTAGAGAAAGTTTTATTAAAAAATTATCTCCATCATATATTTTTAATAAATCTAAAAAAACTATTGCTCAGTCAGTAGATATTTTAGAAAATTTACCCAATGATATTTTTAATTTTATTAATAAAATTAAAGATCAAGACTCTATAAAAATCAAAGTAGATAAAGAAACTCAAGACAAAATAACGAAATCTATTAAAAATTCTGTTTTACTTATATCACTTAGTATAATTATGGCTGCAGTCATTATCAGTGCCTCGGTATTTATTATTTATAATCAAAAAAATTGGTTGATAATATTAGGTTTGTTTACAACTTTTTTAATAGTTTTGGTGATACTGTATAAATCTATATTTAAGAAATAGAAAAATCAATTAGAAAGATTTTTGTCTAAATATTTCATATATAATTATTCCAGCACTAACAGATACATTGAGAGAATCAATATTGCCAATAATTGGTATTTTCAAAATCTCATCACATAATTTTAATAAACTAGGCTGTATGCCTTTTTCTTCATTACCTAGTATTAAACCAATGGGTTTTTTGAAATCTGCTTCATAAATAGTTTTTGTAGCTTTTTCAGTAGCTGCTAAAATAGAGAAATCATATGACCTTAATTGATAAATGGCATCTTTTAAATGAATGACGCGAATAACAGGAATTTTTAATAAAGCACCTGCAGAAGATTTAATTGCATCGTCAGTTATTTGCACATTACCACCTTGAGGGATGATAATACCATCTACACCAGCAGCAAGAGAAGTACGAGCTATTGCTCCAAAATTTCTAACATCAGTTATACCATCCAATAATAAAAGTAAAGGCTGATCTTTTTTAAGATTTTCTAAAAAATCATTTAAATCAAGATATTTAATTGGAGATGCTTCAGCAATGATACCTTGATGGTTTCCTTTAAATAGATAATCTAGTTTCTCTTTGGGTACATATTGTATTGGAATACCTTGGTTCTTGGCTTCAGAAAAGATATGTTTATAGATTTCTTTGTATTCTTGTTTTTGCTTAATTGTAAAAATTTTATTAATAGATACATTACTTTCTAAAGCCTCTAATACAGCACGAGTGCCAGCGATATAAAGTTTATCAGACATATTTTTTTGCAAAAATAAGTTATTATTAGAAAATAAATTGCTCAATAATATATTCTATTCTTACATTAAACTGCATAGTAATGAGTTTTGAAAAATCACAATAGTAAACTAGCTATAGAGAAATAAACTAAAAGTCCAGTAATGTCTACTAAAGTGGCGATAGCTGGACTTGCAGCTAAAGCCGGATCACCTTTAAAAGCTTTGACTAATAAAGGGAAAAAAGCGCCAATAAATGTAGAACTGATCACTTGCATAGCCATAGACAAAGCAATAACAAAAGAAATATAAGAAACTGACAATCCTTGTGGTATCTCACGAGTAGAATTTAATATCATTGCATTAATAAAAGTTAAAAGTCCTAAAATAGCAGCTAATAGTATAGCGATACGTAATTCTTTCCAAATAATTTTAAACCATTCTTTAATATTCACTTGACCTAGAGCAAGTGCACGAACTATAACTGTAGCTGATTGACTACCCGCATTACCACCCATAGCTGTAAGCATAGGCATAAAAAGTGCTAACACATAAATTTGCTGTAGTAAAGGTTGAAAATGATTGATAACCATACCAGAAAATAATTCAATGATCGCTAATATTATCAACCAAACAATACGTTTTTTAAAGTGTACAACAGTAGATGTACCCATATAGTCAAAATATTCTGGCTCCTGAACAATGCCCATAAATTTTTCTAGATCTTCAGTTTGTTCAGTATGTATTACCTCGATAGCATCATCTGAGGTTACCACACCTATCAATTGATAATCATAATTCAGAACTGGCAGAGTGATCAAGTCATATTTAGCAATAATTTCTGCCACTTTTTCTCTATCTTCATCTACATAAACAAATTCATAATCTTTTGTCATAATGTCATCTATTAAAGTATCACCTTGAGCTTTGATGAGGTCTTCAATATTTATAATTCCCAACAATACATTATTTTCATCGATTACATAAATATGGTATAGAGCCTTATTAGATGGTGCTCTCAACCTAATAAGATTAATCACATCCTGACAAGTGATTCCAGCATTGACAGTGAAAAAATCTGTAGTCATTATACCACCAGCCGTCTCCTCAGGATATTTACTTAATTTAATTACATTTTCTCTAATATTTAATGATAAATAAGGCAATAACTCGGCTTGTTCCTCAGGCTCTAAATGTTGATATAAATCTACATAAACATCTGGAGGCATCTGTTCAAAAATTTTGGCAAATTCTTTTTTGTTGAGAATTTTAAATAATTCTATTTGCCGTGATAAATTAAACTCAGCAACTACAAGACCTTGTTGCTCGATATCTAAATTTTTTAAAATAAATGCTATGGCATCTGAATCAAATTCATCTAATAATTCTGCCACTTCTACAGGAGGCATATTGCGAATAATGGGCAATATATCTAAAATATGCTCTACCCCCAATTCCTCTACCTCTTCTTTAATATCTAAAAATTCTTTATCCATTTCCATAATTAACTAATTTTTTTACTTGTTAATTGATTCCGTTTTAAGTTATAATTTTTAAAAAAATAGTGAAATTCTACGACTTTAAGCGAGAATGACAAGACATGTAAAATACAATAATAAATAAAAATGAAGAGAATAAATTCTTTTTAAAAATTAACCTAAAATTAATATAAACAGAATTCAATATCCACCAAACAAAACAGTAAGGTAGAGGAGACTTCCCCTTATAATTATCAATGGGGAAGGTGAAGCATAATGCGGTGTTCTGTACTACTACATTCCCCTTCCATGATTAAAATTGTTAATAATTTTTTGCAAAAGTACAAAATATTATATATATAATTTCATTTTTTATAAAAAATTATTAAAATTTATACTTTCAAAATTTATATTTAAAAGGTGAAGAAAATACCTTACATAATTATGCTAAAAGAAATTAAATAAAAGGGAAGAGAAAGAGAAATGAGGGAAGATATAACAAATATGTTATATTTAAAAGTATGTTAATCATATCTTTGACTAACTATCTCTCTATACTTGTCCCACGCCCATCTGTCGTGCGATGACAAGTTCAGTAGTCTCCCAATATCAGGATCTATCAACTCTTTTAGGTACTTATTCATTATTACAAACCATATCAGATAGCTCTGTAAGTACTTCGTAGCCACTCCGTGAAACCTACTCAACCATGTCTTGAAATCACTTATTTTACTCTCAACGATTTTTACACTATAAATCCCTCGTTTAATCTGTCTTTTATTTACTATTACTTTTTTACTCTGTAAACCCTTTACTCCTTTTCTGAACTCTTTCTTTGGCTTCACACATATCAGATTGTTTTCTGATAATCTACTCTTGAGTTCATCTCTCAATTGTTCATTTTTTACTTTTTTCTCTCCAACCTGTTTAAAAAGAATATTACCTTCTCTGTCTGTTACTACTAATACTGCTATCTTGGGATGTTTCTTCCTTTTAGCTCTTCGATATTCTTCTTTGTTTTTAAACTTTCTCCCTTTTTCTGAATATTTCATTAGTAGTTCATCAGCTTCCACAATTCCAGAGAAACTTATTCCACCTTCTAATGCTCTAATAGCTGCTAATATTTTGTGTCTCCATTCGAAGCTAGTTTTCAGACAAATGCCAACCTCATTAGCACATGCTCGCAGACTTTTACCCTCGAGCATGCATCTCATATAATCGAGCATTAATGGATATTTTCGCATACGATAAACAAAGGTGCGAGCAGTCTCACGAAATTGATAACCACAAGATTTGCATTTGTATACTTGTTTGCCATTTCTTTTGCCAACTTTTATAACATTTTCACTTCTGCAGTCTGGGCATATAGCTGCGGTAGATTGAATTTTTACTCTTTGATAATCTACGGCTGTGGCATTGCTATTAACGAGGTATTGGTATAGTTGATCTAGGAAATCTCGTTTGTGATCCTTGGGCATAGCCAAGTATTTATCGATGTTTTCTAATAATTCTTTCATAATTAATAATTTTTAACAAAATTAATAAATAATATTGAAATAATAAAATATTTTAACTAAAACATTTTAATGTTATATTTCATTACCTTACCCTTACATCCTACGCCTATTCATTTATTCTTAATTTTTTGTCAAAAAATTAATTGAAACTTTATACTTTTTTTATTCTATTATAAATAGTAAGGACTATATTTGTCAATTATTTATTATACTTTGGTAGATAGCTTGTTGTACTTTTGTTCTAATAGAATTTTTAGAAATTTTCGTATTATTTGCTGTCGGATATACTCTGTTTGATAAAAACACATATATTAAATCATATTGTGGGTCTACCCAAAACATAGTACCAGTAAATCCATAATGTCCATAACTATATGGTGAAGCTAATTCACATGCAGGACTTTCTAGACCATTTAATGCAGGTTTATCAAAGCCTAATCCTCTTCTATTTTTATCAAAATATACAGATGTGAATTTTTGTATGGTTTCTGGTTTAAATAATTTAACTCCTTCATATTCACCATTATCTAATAGAATTTGTAGTATTATTGCAATGGATTCTGCATTACCAAAGAGGCCAGCATGACCTGAAATACCTCCTAATAATGCTGCATTGCCATCATGCACATATCCCCATAATAGTTGTTTTCTAAATATACTGTCATATTCTGTAGGAGCTATTTCTTTTTTATCAAATTTATTTAATGGTAAATAGCATAATCTTTTAATATTTAATGATTTATAAATATTTTGACTTACATATTCATCTAATCTCATTTTAGTAATATTCTCGATAGCAAATCTCAGTAGTATAAAACCAATATCTGAATATCCAACTCCTATATTGGGATTAGGAGTGATGTTTTTCTTTAGATAATTAATTATGCTATCTTTAATAGTTTTATTAATAAAAATACTATCTGCTACCTGATAATAATTAGTATTAGGAATTTTTGAGTATAATTCTGGGTATTTTGTAGGATTATAAATTTCAAAAAAATTGATAAATGGTGGAAGGCCAGCAGAATGTGTCATAATGCGATCTATTTTGATTTTCCCAATATTCGTATTATGCAATTCTGGGATATATTTATAAATAGGAGCTTGCAAATCTATTTTCCCTTCTTCATATAATTTCATTATTGCAAGGGTAGTAGCTAATGGTTTAGTAAGTGATGCCAAATCAAAGAGTGTGTATCTATTTATTTTTATTGCTTGTGTGTCGTATGTTTGTTTACCAAATGTTTTGTAATAAATAATTTGTTTGTCTTTGATAGCTAATACTACTGCACCTGGGAAAGTGCTGTCTATTAGAGCTTGCTGCATTATATCATCTACAGCAGTAATATTTCCTAATGGAGGATTATTAAATTTGATAATATTTGTTAAAATATTTGTATGTAGTCCTAGTCCTTTATAGAAATATTCATTTATTGCTATTGGCAGTTTACCCTCGAAAGTGCTATTACCCACTAATTTTTCTGCTAACATTGAGATAGCTATTGAATCAATGTCATAGGTAGTTGTGATGGCAGTGAAATTATCAGGATTTTTAAATTTAGCTAATATAAATGGCTGCCCTATGATGTTTAAGATTATTTTATGTCGATTAGATAATTTTTCTAACCAATCAATTGTTAGGCTATCTCTACCATTGTTATTATTCATAGAGCCAACAAATAAATTTACTATGAATAAATCATAATTATTTAAATTATTTTTTAATAATGTAGTATCCTTGAGTGAATAATTATCAAAATAGAAATATCTAGACCATATTGAGTCTGTATAATGTGGTTTATTGTTTACAATATTTAGCATAGCTACTTTACCATAATCATATTTGAGAGGAATGGCATTATCATTTTTTAATAAAGTTATAGCTTTTGAGTATATAATTTGAGATAAACTGTCTATTTCATTATTGTATAAATTTATATATTTATCAGTTAGATAATGTTTATAATTATTTAGCGGAAATTCACTAATAATAAAGTATTTAGCTATTAAAATTTTTTTAACTTTATTTTCTATTTCTAATGAATCAATTTTTTTTTCTTTCACAGCTTTTTTGATAATAGAAACTACTTTGTAAGGATTATCTGGTAAAAGTAGAACATCAATACCTGACTGTAGAGCTTTTATTATCATAGAGTCATATGGTAGCTGAGCTAAAGCTTTCATATTTAGAGCGTCGGAGAATACTAGTCCATTAAAATGTAAAGTATCTTGTAATAAATTTTTAGTAATTATAGGATTGACAGTGGCGGGCAGACTATCATGAGTATATGCTGGATAGCTAAGGTGTCCGACCATCAGAAAAGGAACATTTTTATTAATGAAATATGTAAAAGGTAATAAATGTTTAGATTTGAAAACATCTATTGGCATATTTAGGAATGGCAAATTATAATGTGAGTCAGTAATAGTATTACCATGACCTGGGAAATGTTTAATTACAGGCTGCACTTTATATTCATTTAGTCCATCAATAAATAATTCAGCTCTTTTTATCACTTCTAAAGGGTCATCTGATATTGCTCTAGTGCCAATAACTGGATTAAGTGGCTGGTCATTTATATCTAAAATAGGAGTGAAGTTAATTGGTAGCGATGCTAATGAGAAATGTTTACCAATGATATTGCCATAATAATAAAATAAACTATCATTGCCCGTAGCACTTACGGTCATAAATCTTGGCAGCGATTTAAAATTTGTAAATCTCATACCTAATCCCCATTCTCCATCCATTGTGAATATTATAGGTGGTTTACCACATTTATCAGCAATATCTATTAGTTTTTTATAATCTTGAGAACTCATTCTCAGTAAAATTATTCCTCCAGGACATAATGTGTCTAATTGATTTTTGAATCTTTTAAATACTTCTGTATCATTTGCATCTATTCTGATTCCTTGAAATATCAATTGTGCTATCTTTTCATCCCAGCTGAGCTTAGATAAATAATGCTTAGCATATAAATTTGCTTCTCTATTATTCCAGTCTATCTGGGCTATTAAAAAATTATTTGTAGTAATAAATATTATTAGTAAATAAAAACATTTTTTCATTTTTCACAATTTTGTATTTTATGAGCAGAATATTGATTTGCAAATATATAAAAATATTAGTATTTTCTTAAAATGATTTTCTTATTAGTTTCTTAATCTCCCTTTAAATGTTTAATTTTGCAAAAAATTTAAAAAAATGGCATACGTTACTCAAGAGAAATTATTTTCAAAAGAATGGTTTAAAGCATATAGTTATATTTTATTAGGAACATTTATCATGGCAGTAGGCTTTGTAATGTTCATTTCTCCCTATAAATTTGCTCCAGGAGGAGTTTATGGTATATCTATTATTTTACACCATTTATTTAATTTTCCCATAGGTATCACAGGGTTAAGCATAGACATACCATTGATATTAATTGGTATGAAAATATTAGGTGCTAAATTTGGAATAAAAACTATAGTAGGTTCATTATCATTATCTGGTTGGATTTCATTATTAGAGTTTACCTGGGGTTATGAGCCATTATTAAAAGAAGATCCACTAGTATCTGCTATTTTTGGTGGAATAATTTTAGGTATTGGATTAGGTTTAATATTCAAATCTAAAGCTACATCAGGTGGTACAGACATCATCGCTATGATATTGAATAAATATACTCGCATTCCAGTAGGACAATTGTTAATCATTGTTGATTCAATAATTGTTTTAGCAGGTTTCATAGCTTTTGAGGATTGGCGTATACCTTTTTATTCTTGGATAATAATTTATCTCACAGGTAGAGTAATAGATATGATAATAGAAGGTGTAAGCTACGAAAAAGCTTGCTTAATCATATCTGATAAAACTGAAGAAATAAAAAATAAAATTCTTTTAGATTTAGATAGGAGTGGCAACTTAATTCCTATAAAAGGGTTATACTCTGGTAATGATAAACAAATGATCATGACCGTTGTCAATCGTAGAGAGGTAGAAATGCTAAAAAGTTATATTAGACAAATAGATCCACAAGCTTTCATGACAGTTGTAGATGCTAGCGAGGTAATAGGGCAGGGATTTAAAAGTATAGATGATGCCGTGATAACAAATTAGATATCCTATTTTCATAAAATATTAAACGGTGATTAATTTATTAAGTGCTTAAATTAATCACCGTTTTTTTTAATGACTCCGGAGGGACTCAAACCCACAACCTTCTGATCCGTAGTCAGATGCTCTATTCAGTTGAGCTACGGAGCCTTTATGTTTTGCAAAATTATAAAAAATTTATTAATGGGCAAATAGATTTTATATTATGATTTAATTTATTTTTACGAAATTTGCAAATTGAAAAAGCAATATCATATAGTGAAAAAATATATTAAATTTACACCAAAACAATTATTTAGAAATTTTAGACATCCATATTTATTGATTTTGCGAAGGATAGATAATTTAGAAGTTATATTTTCTATTTATTTGACGAGATTGAGATTTTTATTATTTCTAGCCTTATTTATATTAATATTGATTATCCTAACTACTATTTTAATAGCTTACACGCCTCTGCGACAATATATACCTGGCTATGGTGACATCAAAGAAAAAGAAATGGCATATAATTTAGCCAAAAAAACTGATAGTCTTGTTGATATTTTAGAACAAAGAGAGGTTTATTATAAAAATTTACATACACTATTGATTACATTAGACACTAGTTACAATAAAACTTTAAAAGCATTTTATTATAATCCCGAAAATTTGAATTTAAATAAAATTAAATTATCTCTACCTCTGAGTGCTAAACAAATAACAAAAAAATTCAATGAAAATCCATCTCCTAAATCTATCAGATTACTTACAAAATCCTCTGAAAACATTAAAGCTATGAATGATGGAATAGTGATAGATACTAGCTACATTTCTAGTCTTAATGCCAAGCAAGTAATCATACAACATAAAAATAATATGATTTCAATATATAAAAATTTAGCCAAAGTTAATGTAGGTATAGGTACTAATGTGAAAACTAATGAAATCATAGGTATAGCAAAGCCTACAAATTCATTTATTGAAATATCAGTATTTTTAAATGGTGACGCTGTAAATCCAGAAAATTTTTGGCAATGAGTGAAAAAATACGTTTAGCAATATTAGGTTCTACTGGCTCTATAGGCAGACAAACCTTAGACCTTGTTAGAATGTTTCCTGATGTATTCAGTGTAGAAGCATTAACTGCTAATGATAATGTAGATCTACTCATCAAACAGGCCATAGAATATCATCCTAATACTGTAGTTATCAATAATGAAGCTTTATATTTAACTCTAAAAGAATCATTGAAAGATACTGATATTAAAGTGTTTGCTGGAGCAGAATCTATCAATCATATAGCTGAAAGTGAAAATATTGATGAGCTAGTAATAGCTTTGGTAGGTTTTGCTGGTTTGCAACCAACATTGAGAGCAGCGAAAGCAGGTAAAAGAATGGCATTAGCTACTAAAGAAGCATTAGTTGTTGCTGGAGAGCTAGTTTTTAAAGCTATTAAAGAGGGTAATGCCTCGCTAGTACCTATAGATAGTGAGCACTCTGCTATATTTCAATGTTTGCAAGGTGAAAATTTGAATACTGTGAGTAAACTTATTCTAACTGCCTCTGGTGGACCTTTTAAAAATCGTAATGCAGAAGATTTCGATTCTATAACTATTGATGAAGCCCTCTCGCATCCAAGCTGGCAAATGGGAGATAAAATCACTATCGATTCTGCTACTATGATGAATAAAGGTTTCGAAGTGATAGAAGCTCATTGGCTTTTTGGCATTAACCCTGAAAATATAGACGTTGTAATACATCCAGAATCTATTATACATTCGATGGTTACTTTTATAGATGGCTCTATAAAAGCACAGCTGGCAATACCAGATATGAGAATACCTATTTTGTATTCACTTACTTATCCCTACAGATTGCCTACTAATATTGCTACTCCAGATTTTATTGAACTACATTCTCTTACTTTCGAAAAACCAAATCTAAAGCTTTTCCCACATTTACAATTAGCATATGATATTTTGCAAATAGGTGGCATAATGCCATGCGCTCTAAATGCTGCTAATGAAGTAGCTGTGAGAGCTTTCTTAAATAATGAAATTAAATTTAATCAGATGTATCAAGTAATAGTGAAAACATTAGAAACAATTAATCCTGCTCCTTTAACTGATTTAGAGCAATTGATAAATATTGATGCAGAGGTTAGACAAAAAACAAAAGAAAACATTAAACAAATAAAATAAAACTTATGGTAGTTTTGATTAAAATCATACAATTACTTTTTTCACTAAGTATCCTTGTATTAGTGCATGAATTTGGACATTTTTTATTTGCAAAAATTTTTAAAGTAAAAGTAGAAAAGTTTTATATCTTTTTTGATTATAAATTTAGCTTATTAAAATTTAATTATAAAGGCACTGAATATGGCATTGGATGGATACCATTGGGAGGTTATACTAAGATCGCTGGGATGGTAGATGAAAGCATGGACACCGAACAACTAAAGAAAGAACCTCAACCGTGGGAATTTAGAAGTAAAAAAGCTTGGCAACGTTTCCTTATATTATTCGGTGGCGTCCTTATGAACGTCATTTTGGCTATAATAATAAATATTTTTATTTTATGGAATGTGGGTGAGCAATATTTACCTAATTCTTCATTGAAATATGGATTAGCTGTAGATAGCACTTTTCAAGCATTAGGAATGAAAAACGGCGATGTAGTCATCGCTATTGATGAGCATCCAGTTAATTCATTTACTGAGATTATACCTACCTTACTTTTAGAGAAAGGGAATAATATCATAGTACAACGTGGTGATAGCACTGTATCTATTGCTGTACCTTCTGATTTTTTGAATAAATTGATAAAACAAGATGAACCTGTACAATATTTTTTGCCTCGTTTCCCTTTTATTATTGATTCTGTAGCCACTAATAGTGCTGCAGCTGAGGCTGGTTTGCAAAAAGGAGATCATATTATAGGTATTCAAGATTCCTTGGTACCTTATTTTTCAGATATTAAGGCATTATTACAAAAATATAAAAATCAAGAAGTTACTCTTTGGGTTCTGAGAAATAATGATACTATAACTCTAAATGTAAATGTACCTTCTACTGGAGTTATAGGTGTAGTGCCCGTATCAGATTTATCTAAATTTTTTGAGATACAATCTTTTAAATATACATTTTGGCAATCAATACCTAAAGGTTTTAGCAGAACTTGGGAGGTTTTGACATCATATGTGAAACAATTAAAATTAATATTCTCCAAAGATGTAAAAGGCTATGAAGGATTGGGTGGTTTTATAACAATGGGAAAAATCTTTCCTGGTCAATGGAATTGGTTAGCATTTTGGAATTTAACTGCATTTTTGTCTATAATGTTGGCAGTATTGAATATTATTCCTATTCCAGGCTTAGATGGAGGACATATTTTATTTGTATTAGTAGAAATGATCACTCGTCGCAAACCATCTGAAAAATTTTTAATAGCTGCTCAATATGTGGGACTAATATTACTTTTAGCTCTTGTAGTTTATGCTAATCTCAATGATGTCATTAGATTATTTAGGTAATTTAATGATAAATGATAAATTTATTGAGAATAGAGTAGTAGGTTTAGTTGTCTAGATCCTTGGCGGTGATCATAAAAATATTTTTGTTAGGTAAAATTAATGAATATTTTTGAATAATATCTACTTAATTTACTTTTCTTTGCCAGCTACACAAAGAAAAGTAACAAAAGAAAGGTCTCCGCTCGGGAAATGATTTGTTAAAACTACGCAATCACCTCGTGGGGTTTACAAACTCACTCACTATCGCTCGCTCAAACAGTGTAAACCCTTCTTCCCAACACGGCTTGCTTGTTTTATGGCAAATCATTTCCCAATGCGGGCGAGACACATCTAAAGATGTGTTTAAAGAAAACTAGTAGTTTTGCTGGGAGACGAAGAGCTCGCTCCGAAGTATGTGCAGAGAGTCTCATCGTCTAAGTCTTTGGAGGTGAATTTGTATTTCAATATAATTGAATTTACCAATAGAATAATTAACTTTTAAAATTATTAAAATTATTTTTAATCTAATAATATAAAAAAAATTTTATTCAACCCTTGTTTCATATTTTTTATAATTATTTTGTGAATCAAAATAAATCCTTATACTAGATTTATCAGAATTTTCAACTATTTTATTTTTATAGCATATACTGTTTACATAATATATAAGAATTATACCATCCTCATAATTTTCCTGTTCATTAGGCATACCAAATATTTTTAAAAATTCACTTTTGTTATTCAAAGAATAACCTTCTAGTAAGCGATCAAATAAATTTATTGATCTCATTTTATCACAACCTAAGCTATCTTTTTTCCATTCAAATGATAATATTTGTAAACTATCTATATAAATATTGGATTTCTTTTCTAAATTTACTTTTTTCTTATTTTCAAAATTGCAAGAAATAAAAGGTAATAAGATAAATGTAATAATCGTTATCATTTTTATAATATATTTTATTTGTAACTTTTTCAATTTTAACGATTCTATTTTTATCAATTTTATACTCTTAAATATTATAATTATACTTATATGGGATCAACCTTTCTAAAATTAAGATCTATTTCGTTATATTGACCTATTTCTGACTACATTTGATTTAATCATGTTATAGTATCTAGCTCCGAAGTAAGTGTAGCTGGTTTCGTTGTCTAACTCTTTGGCGGTGATCATAAAAATATTTTTACTATGTAAAATTAATAAATATTTTTGAATTATTTTCTACTTAATTTACTTTTCTTTGTCAGCCACACAAAGAAAAGGTAACAAAAGAAAAGTCTCCGCTGGGGAAATGATTTGATAAAACTACGCAATCACCTCTTGGGGTTTACAAACTCGCTCGCTATCGCTCGCTCAAACAGTGTAAACCCTTCTATCCAACACGGCTTGCTTGTTTTATTACAAATCATTTCCCAATGCGGATGGGACACATCTAAAGATGTGTTTTTTTAGGAGCCAAATAGCTCGCCGTAGGTGAGGTATTGAATTTTTATTTTCATAAAGTAAAATCATTGAAAAATTTTTTAATCAGGATTATATTTGGGTTTAATTTTAAATTTATTTTTTTTATAGTAACCATTTTCTCCTTGCATTATCACCTCGTTCTCTGGTAAGCAAACCGAGGTCGGTATACCTTCTAAAGCTATATCTTTGATATATATAGTTTTATAACCTCTTTGCTTTTTAC
>Ga0208462_1000247_pt1 | contig 68391 bp, 59 predicted proteins | sample AD_SCU001_MetaG_FD_184452 | JGI IMG/M metagenome (GOLD analysis project Ga0208462, IMG submission 184452) | Active sludge microbial communities of municipal wastewater-treating anaerobic digesters from China - AD_SCU001_MetaG (SPAdes) (version 2) | ecosystem: Engineered > Bioreactor > Anaerobic...
GAACTGGAGAAGTGGAGAAAGGTCACCCTGGCGGATGGCCGGGTGATGATGACGGAGATGACCAAGAAACAGAGGACAATACTAGAGGCACTCGACCTCATGCGCCTAATTTCTCCGGGAGATTAGGTTCCAACACTCCATATACCTCTTATACACATTCTCCGGTAAAAATTGCTTATAACTCTGCCAATTGATGCTTGAAACCCCATGCGACATAATGAAGTTCTTATTTGCATCAGTAAAACCGACTTCATCGCTCTTTTGCTCGAAATACTTGCGCATGTCCTTAACGAGGATCTTATCATCAGTCTTTGACAGTGAGATTGAGTTCTTTTTCAGCCAGCGTGAAAAATACTCATGCTGGAAAAAAGTCTCAGTGTCTTTCCGCTTCTCGATGATCTTTTGAAGGAAGGGAATGATCACTGGATGCAACGGGACATAATGTTCTAATCTGATTTTATCTTGTGAAGCCTTCACAGTCAATACTGGAGGGTCTTGTTTAAGAGCATCCCTAACCTGCTTTACAGTTATGCGCGCGGCGGTCTCAGGACGTTGACCAGTGTAAGCGAGGAACAACGTGAATGTCTTGTAATTGAGTTTCTTATGGTTAGGAAGGGTTGAATTATCAATTGCTCTTACAAGGCGTTGAATGTCGCTATCGATGATGATCCTTGAAGTCAGCATTTTTCGCTCTTTTGCTATCTTCGGCTTCTCGATAAAGGGTAGAAGCGCCAATATGCTCTGCTGCATCCTTATTTTGGATAGATGCTTTATGAATGCCCTTGAATAATTGAAACATTTAGACAGCGCAGAATCGCTGTTATACCTATTAATGTAGTACTCAGTGAGATTCGTAAGCGTTTGACGGCTGATTATGCCTTGCGTGTGCTCCCAGATATCAGATGCTATATTTTCAATACGTTTTGCTGACTTGTGGGTGACATTCCGGGATCTGATAGTTACAAAGTCTATTAGATCTGTCTTTGAGAACCCAACTATCACCTCATTATCATACCTCGATGCGCGTCCATCTGAAGCGTATTTTTCAATTCTGGGTGCGCTATGTGCCTTGAAAGCCACTGGTGCCTGGCACCTCGGGAGTTCAAATCTCCCTCCCGGCGTTCTCTGTATTCCTCTTCTCTGTTGCCTTTGCCTTGCGAGCCGTGCCCGTATACCCGACCGCGCACTCACCAGCGCCGGAGCCCGGGAAAAACTATGGTGGTAAGCGATGCCCCGGAGCGCAGGAGTACGTTAGCGCCTATGGGGAGGGGGCGGGATCGCGACCTGGAGGGCAGTCACGGCTCAAAGTCCATCACGACCGCGGAGTGGTCGCTCAACCCCTGCCCCCGGAGGTTGTGCAGGTACCAGCACGCCGTCGGGTTGAGGCGTGCAGACGCGAAGATGTGGTCGTAGCGCTTGCACTTCGGGACGTCCTCGGGCCCGCGGTCGGGGCACCAGCTGTACTCCCTCGCCCGGTAGCCGTGCAGTTTCCGGAAGACGTCGGGGAGGTCGTACTCCGCAAGGCCGGAGATGACGTTCATCTCGGCGTTGTACCACCATCTCCTCGGCCGCCCGAGGTACTCCTCGCTCTCGGAGACCGTCGAGTAGGTCCGGTCAGGAATGATATCACGGTAGAAGGGGACGATCGTCCCGTCGGGGAGTTCCGCCTCCGGGATGTGGAGGTCTCCGCAGAGGATCCGCGGCCTCGCCGGCCTGACGGCAAGGCGCCGGTAGATCCCGACCAGCGTCTCGGCCTTCACGATCTCGTTCCTCCGGCTGCCTATCGCCGTGGGGACGTGGACGTTGTGCACCTCAAACTCACCCGTGGGTGCGCTGACGACGGCAGAGACCACCCGCTGCTTCCACGGGATATCGAAGTCGAGCGGGTTTAACGGCGTGAGGGGGTACCTGCTCGCTATCAGGCACCCGAAGTCCTTTGTCTCGCCGGACGGCGAACACTGTTCGGAGAGCCGGGAGATGCTGTATGCGAACTGGAAAGGATCGTTTGCGTTGCGCGCACGGAGATCGTTCAACCGCTCGGCCATGTAGGCCACCCGGGCAATCTCCACCAGGGCAATGCTGTCGACGGAGTGGATCAGCCCGAAGTTCTCCAATTCTTCACGGAAGAGCGGTAGGTCCCGGTCCGTCACCTCCTGGAAGGCGACGATATCCGGTGAGTGCTGGCAGACTGCTTCGACCTTCTTCTCCACGCTCTTCATGCCGGAGCGGAAGAGATCTACGTTCCATGAAATGAGCCGCATAGTCCTGGTACATTGCGCGTTGGCCCTGCATGCTCATTAACACATCGAGTTGAGAGCGGCAGCGCGGTACCGGCGCTACCATGGACGGCGCTCGATCCCGCGGGCCGGCACACGCCCGGGGGATGCCCCCCGGCAGGCTGCCGGGAAGCGCCCGTAGAAAAAACGGACAGGGATCTTCGGGGCGGCACCGGACCCGGCGGGTGGACCCGCGCCGGACCCCGGCCCGGGGGTGAACGCCCCCTCACCGTCGGCCCTATAGAATAGAGCCTTCCGGGCTTGTCTCTTCTTCGGGCGTCATCGTCGGTTCAGGGGTTTCAGAGACGTTCAGGTACATCCCCGCGCCCCAGTCAGGCTGCGCCTCGTTATCGGTGAGCGCGATGACCTCCGTCCTCCCGGTTCCCGGGTCGGCGTCGCTGTCGGTCTCGGCGGCGCCGGTATGCATGAGGGTGAAGTTGTAGCTGGCGGGGAGGACGAACTCAACGACACACTCGCCTGCCGTGAGGTTTCCGAAGGTGTAGATGCCTTGCGCTCCGGTAACCGTCTCGTTGAGCAGGCCCCCGGCGGTGTCGAGGAGCCGCACCGTCACCTCCGGCACGCCTTCTGTTTGAGTTGGTTTCGATCCCGGGAGAATATCTGCCGTACGTGCAGCATTGGAGGTGTCCCGCTGCGGGGTGGAGTTCGGAAGACTCTGTGCCCGCCTGCAGAACAGATGCCCGTACCCGCGTTATGCAGGGTGGAGATCCGGACACTACCGTTCTTCTGACGGGGTGCACGGACCGGCCAGGAGAGGCAACAGCGGGCCATACACGTAACTGCCGGATTGATTGGGAGAATACTGCGAGAATAGGTATCTATTGCAGCATGAATCGTGAAAGATTCTGTGTGCTGGGAGATGCATAAATACTGTTGATGTCCTCATTGAGCAACATCGAGGTTGGTCTATATGAGGAGGATTGCCGACGGGGTGTTCTACGGTATGACTTCTGCAGAAAGGATGTTTTCCGGGTCAGGCCTGTGCGCAACAGTGCTGTTGGGGCTTCTGCTCCTGTCTCCTGCATCCGCTGGCGAGATCCGGATCACGAATGATTCTCTTGAACACATGGATGTGGGTATCTCTGGAGCGTTGGTTTCATACATCACCCGGGCACCTGAGGAAGAACTCCTCCAGATCTTCAACCTGACAGACAACCGGACATCGACCATCCGGAGTTACTCGATACCACCTTCAGGCGGCCGGACTGCTGAATCGTTATGCATATCAGGCGACCGTATTGCGTGGGTCCTGTATGGCAATAACACGGGATCCATCTGCCTTTACAACATCACCACTCGGCGGGAGACTCTGGTCGCCTCGACCGCGCAGCACCCTGATAACCTGCAGCTGGACGGGGATTGGCTAATCTGGAACGAGTGTCAGAACCGGATGTACTGGATTTACGACCCTGTCCACGGGGCCGTGGAGGTCTTTGACATGGTGTGCTCCCTGTATGGGTGTAACCTTACAACGCAGACGAACGTGCTGGTTACCAACATGACCGGGTTTGATGGGGAAGCTGATCTCGATCGGGGGCGCGTGGTGTTCCGTGCCCGTCCGAACAGTTCGCATGATCTTTACCTGCACAACCTTGCCTCCGGAGGGTTGATGCAGATCACCAACGACTCCGCAGACCAGTACTGCCCTGCAATCTCCGGAGATTACCTGGTCTGGGAGGAGAATCCATCAACGGGAAGAGCAGTCTTCCTGTACCACATCCCGAACGGGGAACTCTCCCCTGTCACCGACAACGTCACCGACTCCGATATCGAGGGAGACCTCGTTGTCTGGCTCCGTCATCTCCCGGGAGATACAGCGCTCTACGCCTACTCCATCTCTACTGGTGGCATGATGAGGATTACCCCCCGGGGTGCCCACCTCACAGGGGAGTATGCTCTCTCTGATGACTATGTGGTCTGGCGTGACTGGAGATCCGGAGAAAACGGATCGATGAATCATCAGATCCGTGCTGCTCCCCTCCCTGCGAAGGGACTACCTCGCGGCCTTGCCGATGAGAACAACTCCACACGCAGCAATAGCATCCCGCATAAGTTTACCGCCGTCCCTGCCATGCGAACTCTCGCCGGCCAGCCCGTAGGGTCTGTGAAAGAGTTGTGAACGGGTTGTCGGGCTCCACTCCGGTTCCCGGAGCGGTCCATTGGGCCGGAAGGCCTGTGCCGCCGGGGTTCGCCTTCCCGAGTGCACCATGGGCTGCTTTCGCCGGCAGGTGAGGCAGATGCCTGCCCTCGGGCAGAAGAGAGCCGGTACATCCACGTGTTGCCGGACCGGACATGATACTCCGGCAGCACATCGAGAAGCGCGGGCGAGCGTTATTGGGGTTAACGGAACGGGAGAAAAATTGAGGGATTCGCACCCTCCTTCCCGGCCGGTCGGATGGCCGTTCCCGGTTTCTTGGACCGGCAGATCCCGGGTGTGGCTCTTCACAGTATCTCTCCCTCGCCCGGCGTTACCTCTTCGGTTGGTCTCTCAGTCGCCTCCTCTGTGGGCTCCTCCGTTATAACCTCCGTCGGTGTTTCGACCTCTTCTCCCGCGGATGCGTTGTCTGCCGCCGGTGCGACCACAATCTCCTCTCTGGCCGAGCATGAGGTTCCGCCCTCGAAGGTCACCCTGAGCGTAACGGTGTAGGTTCCCGGTTCGGCATACATGTGGGTTGCTTCCTGACCGCCGCCGGTCGCCTCATCGCCGAAGTCCCATGCCCAGTCGGTGAAGTTCACTTCTGCCGTGGGAGTCCCCGTGAAGGTCACGACATCCCCTGCCAGTGGTGCCGGGGGGTCCCACGTGAATCCCACAGGACACTCCGACGGTGAAACTGGTGCAAACGCACCGGTGTAGTGACTGGTATCCTTTGCCGTCGTCGTATTCCCGTCTGCATCCTCTGCCGTGACCGTGGCGTTATTTACGTAGACCCCGTCCGGCATCTCCGCCGTGTACTCAGCCGTACCTTCTACGGTATACGTCCAGGTCTCTCCCGGATCGAGTTCATTATCGCCGTCTGCATCGCCTGTGGAGGGTCCTGTGACGGGGCCGAGTTTGTCGTCCTCCACCTGGACGTTCACGAGCGGGGCCTTCCCGGGGTTCGTCACCTCGTAGGTCCACGTTACCGGGTCCCCGACTTCAATGAGCGGTCCCGGCGGTTCGTCTGCACCTTCACCGTTGGTATACTTCGCGATAATGATCTTGTCTGTGGTCTTCTGGCCCGCCATCACACGGGTGAACCCGGCGTCCCAGTCAAGCTGGCTCTCGTTCTCCGCGAGTGTAATGCTCCCCATCCTGCCGGTTGCCGGGTCGACGTCGCTGTCCGTTGCATCGTCGGTACCCTGGTTAGCCTGCGTATAGTTGTAACCTTTGCGTAGATTTACAAAGATGGAGTAGTTGCCCGCACTCAGGTTCGTAAACGAGTACCTGCCGTTCTCATCCGTGGTCAAATTCCAGATACCTCTGTTGGATTCGTCAAAGAGACAAAGAATGACGTACTGCAGTCCTGGTTCACCGTCGTCCTGGATACCGTTGCGGTTCGTGTCGTTCCAGACGAGGCCGCTGATGGTGCTGGTGCCGACCGCTCCCGCTTTCCCGGTCCAACCGGTCAGGCCGGCGTCCCAGTCAAGCTGGCTCTCGTTCTCCGCGAGGGTGATCGGCGGTGTCGTCCAGACGCTGGTTCCCGAGAGCGGATAGATGTCGCTGTCCCGCGCATCGTCGTCTCCTGCATCGAGCTCGGTTACATTCGCCCCTTCAGGGAGGGTGAACTGGACGAAGTAGGTCCCGTTTGTCAGGTTCTCGAAGAGGTACCTGCCGTCTGCGTCCGTGGTGGTGTTCGCCCGCTCAAACTCGAACTTGCTCACCATCCGGACCAGTTCTACGTGGACATCCGGCACGCCGGGTTCTCCTTCATCCTGGATGCCGTCCCCGTTTGTGTCGCTCCAGACGAAGTCGCCGATGCTGCTGGTGCCGGTCCGGTTGGTGAGGGGAATGTGCTCGACGACCCTCAGGGCCGGGATCATCCCGGCGTCCCAGTCAAGCTGGCTCTCGTTCTCCGCGAGGGTGATCGGCGGCGTCGTCCAGACGCTGGTTCCCGAGAGCGGATAGATGTCGCTGTCCCGCGCGTCATCTCCTCCTGCATCGTGTTGCGTCACGTTGACCCCTTCAGGGGGGGTGAACTGGACGAAGTAGGTCCCGTTTGTCAGGTTCTCGAAGAGGTACCTGCCGTCTGCGTCCGTGGTGGTGTTCGCCCGCTCAAACTCATACTTGCTCACCATCCGGACCAGTTCTACGTGGACATCCGGCATCCCCGGTTCTCCGTCGTCCTGGATGCCGTTTGTGTTGACATCGTCCCAGACGAAGTCGCCGATGCTGCTGGTGCCGGTCCGGTTGGTGAGGGGAATGTGCTCGACGACCCTGAGCGGCGGGATCACCCCGGCATCCCAGTCAAGCTGCCTCTCGTTCTCCCCGAGAGTGATGAGCTCGGTGAATCCTGTGAAATTTCCGGCTGTCTGCACGTCGCTGTCAACGGTGTCATCGGCGCCCTGGTTCTCCGCCGTGAATGTGTGCACGCCGGGAGGACCAAACTGCACCCGGTACTCGCCGGGAGGAAGGCCGGCAAATTCATAGGTGCCGTTCGTGAGGGCCATCTCATCGACTACTCCCCCGGGCATCATCCACAGGGCGACGCTCATGTTCGCATCCAGCAAGGCCGATTCCCCGGCATCCTGGATGCCGTTGTCATTCATGTCCTCCCACGCGGTACCGCCGATACTGCTGTTGCCGGTCAGGTTCATCCACGATGCCAGGGTGCTTCTGTTGCCCGCGAGGTTCGCCCCGGGGCGGGAGACCATGCCGGCATCCCAGGTGAGCTGGCTCTCTCCGGGCTTGAGGGTGAACAGGGGTGTCTGGCCGAGGACCTGGCCTGCGTCGCTGTCGATGGTGTCGTCGTTCCCGACATCGTTTCTCGTGTACATCATCCGGTCCGGCTCTTCAAACCGCACATAGTAAACGCCCGGTGCGAAGACGTTCGTGAACCTGTACCTGCCGTCTGCGCCGGTCGTGGTGACAGACATCCTAACCCAGCCCGTGGCGGGAGTTGGTGTCGGGCTCGCTGATGCCGGTTCCGGTGAGTGGCATCTGAGCATCACCCTCATGTTCGGGATGCCCCGCTCCCCGGGGTCCCGGAGACCGTTGCGATTGGTGTCGGACCAGATGATCCCCCCGATCTCGCCTTCGCCCGGTTCGACCACCCTGATCTCCCTGGCGACGACAGCAGTCTCGTCGCTGAATATGTAGCAGCGAACGCCACCACAGAATTCGGGGTAGTCGTCCTTCACGGTCATATTCACCGTGTAGTTCCCGGGTTTCGCGTAGGTGTGTTTGGGATACTCCAGCGTCGACTTCGGGGTCCCGTCGCCGAAGTCCCAGAGGTAGGTCCTGTTGCACGTGTAGATGTTCTTGTGGCAGGGGTCCTCGGTAACTTCCCGCGATACCTTGAACCGTAACTTCGGGCGGAACTCAACCGGGAACCCGGCTACCGGGTCTGTCGGGGGACTTGTGCTGAAACTCGCAGATACCTGCAGGGGGCTGTACCAATAGCCCCATCCGGTGGGAAGCGCCTCATCGATAGAGATCACCCGGGAAGCGGTTCCTGTCTTTCCCGCAGAATCCTTCACCTTCAGGGTGACCGTGTAGTTTCCGGCACTCCAGAAGGTCCTCGGGTTCTGTTCTCGTGAGGTCTTCCCGTCCCCGAAATTCCACTCGTAGGCATACGGCGGCGCCCCTCCCGTCACCGTACTGGAGAATGCCACACAACTGGCAGAATTGGGATTTGCCGGGCTCCAGGTGAACTGGACCACCAGCTGCGACTGCGGGCCCCGGATGACCTCTCCATGCTGGACCCCTCCGAAACAGGCGGTCCAGTATCCATCTGAACGGCCGATCCCCACCATAACGGCGCTTTTGTTCAGCATGTTCTCGTTGTGTTTCGGGCTGTTCTTCCAGAGTTCAAATGTGGCTCTGGCATCCGGACTCTGGGCGACGTTCTCCCAGAGATATGTATTCGGGTACCCGGTTTTTAGAATTCTTGCAGCCCAGTCGGGAGCATGGCCCATCTTGTCCTGCCTATCCATCTCCTGGCTCCAGGACGATGCAGCTGCCGTCAGCTCCTTTGAGAGTACCAGGGGTTTCACCCCCTTTTCAGTCCTGTATGTGTTGATCAGGTTGAAGAGCTTCCACTCCTCGTCATCGATCTCTTCTCCTGCTGCAAGCACGGGCATGGTCAGCACGACTGCCGCCAGGCACACACATATTATGACGGATATGAACCTCATTCTCTTTCCTCCTGTGGGCGTCATCACTCCACTCCTGTTTTCTCCTCCAGTAACCCGGCATCCTGCCCCCCTTTCGCGTTTCATGTGGCTGATTCCCCCTGCCGGAGCCTGTTCTTTCACTGCCCTGTGCCAGAGTGCCTGCGAGAGGGACCGTGCCGGCGGGTTTTCTTCTGCGTCGGATCTCCTGTCCTTCTCCATCAGGCATCTCTCCGAAGTCCCCCATGGAGCGGCCGCTCCTTGCTCGCCGGGCGCATAGGTCCTGTACAGGGTTCTTTACGGCATCGAGTCCTCGTCCGGGGTCTCCTCCCCGGTGGGTTTCTCAGTCGTCGTCATCGTCGGTGTTCCGGTCTCTCCTGTCACCGATCTGTTCTCTGCTTCCGGATACGCTCCATGCCCTGCTGCGGGGCTCCCCGGTTTCAGATGGAGGTCCACGTTTGGCCAGCCGGATACGAACTGCGGGTCCACCGTCAGGTCGCCCTCACCCTGGCCGGTCAGCCGTGCCCAGGTGCCATCCTGGATCTCTTTACGGGTGATATCGCAGGTGTCGTAGTCCCGGTCGGGGTTGCAGAGGAACTGGGCGAAGATCTCACCATCTACCCGGCTGTAGTAGACGTTGTCCCGTTCTTCGAGCAGGTCCACCCCGGGGCCGAGGTAGATTCCGGTATGCCCTCCCTCCCCACTGGGGCGGCTGTTGAACGCGAATATGTTGTTTGTGAGGCGCAGCCTGACGGGAGTTCCGTTCTGTGCCTCGGTGTAGCCCACGGTCAGCGCATAGCCCCTCGTGCCGAACTCGGGATCATACCCGTTGTAGGCGACGGAGTTGTTCAGGATCTCCATGGTGCAGGGGTAATCGCCCCCCGCAATCGGTCCTTCTCCCTGGCCCCAGACGACGTTATTCTCGATCAACCCGCCGGCCCAGAGTTTGATCCCGCTGTAGTGGTTCCGGTAGACCTCGTTGTTGCGGACCGTGATGTTTGAGACGTTTCCTTCCGTGTCCCGGGAGTTCAGGTCGATGCCGTCACCCCCGTTGTCGTGGATCCTGCAGTCCTCAACGAGGATATCCTGCCCCCGTTCCACCGCGATCCCGTCCGCCCCGTAGCTCTCCTCGAGCCCGGAGCCGGAGACCTCGAGCCCGCGGAAGACGATCCGCTCGCATGGGCCGGGGGTGCCGTCCACAGCCGTGTAGAGGACGTCCCGGATGGTGCAGTTCTCGATCGTCACGTCGGTCACCGGGCCGAACGCCGGGTCCTCGCCCGACGAGCCCACGGTCATGCGGATGCCGGCATCCCCGCCGGTCATACTCATGTTTGCGAGGTGGACGTGGTGGTTGCCTCCATAGAGCGTGATGCCCCAGGCGGAGTAGTTATCCAGGCTCATATTCCGCACCACGATATACGATGCCCCCTCCTGGAGACCGATCCCCCCGTGGATGCCGACCTTCTCGCCCGGTGCTCCCGTTAGGGTGATCGATCTTCCCTCCTCACCCGATAAGACCATCTCGACGTCTCCAGTGTAGTTTCCCTCGTGCACGAGGATCGTATCCCCGGGCCCGGCCGTATCCACCGCATGCTGGATCGTGCCCCAGGGCTGATCCTCGCCGCCCGAACCCGTGTTGTTGCCGTCCACCGAGACATGGTAGACGGCTCCCTGCATAGCGGATCCCGAAGCGTTCGCGGCCCCGGCCGTGGGAGCCGGGGTGAGGTCCCCGGCGACGTTGCCGTTTGCACCCGGGATATAGGTTACTGCAGCTCCGGTGTTGCTCTGGTTATCCCCGGATGTCTCGTTCCCCGTACCCGCAGGAACGTTCTGGGCCACTGCGGATGCACCGAGTAGCGCCGCTATCAGACACGCGCAGAAAATGATGAATATGATTCTCATCATCCCCCCTCTCGCATCTACCATCTTTCTGTTGTTGCTCTCCTCTTCTCTCATTGCCATCTGCCCTCTCTCTTCTTGTCGGGACGGTGGCCGTTTTATGGCCGGCCTCGCCTTCCCTTCCGTTGCCGCTTCATTCTCCGGGATGAGCATCTCCCCCGGCGGTCCTACAGGATGCTGCCTCCCCCCGTCTCCCCTTCAGGTGTTGTCTCCACTTCCGGTGTCACCTCTACTTCCGGTGTCACCTCTACTTCAGGTGTTGTCTCCACTTCCGGCGTCTGAGTCACCTCTATGGCCGGCGGCACGAGTCCCGCGTCCCAGGCAAGTTGCTCCTCGCCCGGCCCGATCTCGAACTGCTTCGTTGTCCCGCTCCCGGGATCGACGGTGCTGTCCTGGCCGGCGGGGCTGAAGGTGTAGCCCTCCGGCGGCGTGAAACTCAGGGAATACGTCCCCGCGGCGACCCCGGTGAACTGGTAGGCTCCGGTGTCATCCGTCGTCGCCGTCCCGGCTGTCGTACCGTCCGCGCCGAGGAGGGTCACCGCAACGCGCGGCACCCCCGCCTCGCCGGCATCCCTGGCGCCGTCGGCGTTTGTATCGTTCCAGGCGACTCCACCGACGGTGGCGGTCTCAGCTTCCGCTACGGTGGCGTTCAACCCCGCATCCCGCGTGAGGTCGTCACCCGCGAGTACGAAGGGTTCGGTCCGGCCGGTCTCCACCCCGACGTCGCTGTCCCGTGTATCATCGCCAGCGTCCGGCGTGACGAAGGTGAGCCCGTCCGGCGCCACGACCTCGATGACGTAGGTCGTGCCGACGACGCCCTCGAGGGCGTAGCGACCGTCTTCTCCCGTCGTGGTCTCGACGGCGGTTCCGGCCGCATCAGTGACCTGATCGCCGTTCTCGTCCAGGAGCCGGACGGTGACCCCGGGCACGCCGGCCTCACTCTCGTCCTGGAGGGCGTTCCCGTTGGTGTCGTTCCAGACGAAGTCGCCGATGGTGGCGGTCTCCGCCGCTTCTGCCGCCGTCAGGTTCGCCCCGGCATCCCAGTCGAGTTGTGTCTCGTTCTCGGCGAGCGTGATGTTTGCCGTCCTCCCGGTCGCCGGGTCGGCGTCGCTGTCCGTTGCATCATCGGCGCCCTGATCCGCTATCGTGAAGTTGAAGCCTTCCGGCAGTCCAAAGACCAGGTAGTACTCGCCCGCCGGGAGAGCGGTGAAGAGGTAGGCACCGTCTGGATCCGTCGTCGTTGAATTGGCGAGGGTCTCGTTCGCGTAGTAAAGCTCGACGGTGGCATCGGCGACGCCTCCTTCACCCTCGTCCTGGATGCCGTTCCCATTGGTGTCGTTCCAGACGAGGTCGCCGATGGTGCTGTTGCCAACTGCGGGCCCCACTGTCGGTCCCGGGGTCCGGTTGAATCCGATGTTCAGTGTGATCTTGGTATCATTCTCCACGATCTCGATCGGGCCCGCAATGCCGGTCTCCGGATCGAGCTCGCTACCCTCTTCGGGGATGGCGAAGGTGTAGCCTTCCGGCGGATCGAACATGAGGTAGTACTCTCCAATAGTGAGGTTCGTGAATGCATAGGCACCCCTCTCATCGGTTGTGGTTTTGTTGACGGCGGTCAGGCTGCCTACATCTGTCACAACCGCGAATGATATCCCATCGGATCTCCCATCGTCGCTGTAGGTTCTTCCGCTGGTTTCACGTTCGAAGGCACTGGAGCGTTTACCTGTTTCAGGGATGCTTTCTCCCGGCGCCCCTCCGGCAAGAAGTGTCACTCCAACCGCCGAAACGCCGGACTCGCCCTCGTCCAGGACACCGTTGCCGTTCCGGTCATCGAACGTGACGCCGGTAATGGAGCCCTGACCCTGGAAGATAGGACCTATCGTTGTCTGCGTTATAAAGATCAATCCGGCATCCCACTGGAGCTGCTTCTGGTTATCCTGCAGCGTAATCTTATCCGTTCTCCCGATCATGCTTGCATCGCTATCAATGTCGTCTTTCGTGTTGGCATCGACATTCTGTCGCGTGAATTTCGCATCTCTCTGCGCCGCTCTATGCCCGAAAACCACGTAGTAGTCTCCAGCCGTCAGATCGGTGAACAGGTACTTCCCGTTTGCATCGGTGGTTGCCGCGTAGATCTGCATGAGTTTATCGTCCATCAACGTCACCGAAACGCCCGAAACTCCTTTCTCGGTTCCGTCCTGAATCCCGTTCTCATTCTCGTCTTCCCAGACCAGATCCCCGATCTGGCCTGTGCCCTGCATCGCATGATTATAAAACCCGGCGTCCCAGTTGGACTGTACCAGTGCTCCCTCTTTGATGACGATGATACCGGTCCGGCCTGATATTCCGGGATCGCTGTCCAGATTATCGTCATTCGGGACGTTATCCATCGGGCTGTAGATCCAGTTCCCCTGAGGGGGGTCAAACATGACTCTATACTTCCCTTCTGGGAGTTTGTCGAATACGTATTTTCCATCCTCTTTTGTGGTGATCCGCCTGGGCTGTCCGTTCTCACCGTTGATCGGGTTGTCATTCTTATCGAGCAACGTCACGACCACGCCAGCAAGGCCTTTCTCACCTGAATCCTGCTTTCCATTCTCGTTTTTGTCGTTCCATACAAAATCCCCTATCGAACCCTTGCCCTCCGGTAGCGGGGGCGCTTCCACTGTTACCTTTTTCATGACCTCACAGGTTACACCGTTACTGAGCGTCACCCGGAGTTTAACGTCATAGGTCTTGGCCGTCGCGAATGTGTGCGTTGGGTTCTGGCCGAGGTCCTGCCATCCTTTTCCATCTCCAAAGTCCCACTCCCACTTGGCCGGTGCCACTCCGGCAAGGCAATTGGAAGTCTGAACGCTCCCCTGGAAATGATAGATTGTCAATGATAACGGATCGGGATTTTGCGCTCCGGCAGGAGGAGCTCGGTGTGAGATATAGGAGGTGAAATCCGCGGTGCAGGCACACCCGCCTCCTGCGGGTGAACTGGTATAGTGGCTGACATCGGTTGCCGTCACCTGCTTCGCGGTTTGATCGTCTGCCGTGACCGTGACGGTGTTCTTATAGGAACCGCCCGGCATGCCGCTCGTGTCCTTTGCCGTATCGTCTTTGGTGTAGGTCCACGTCTCGCCGGGGTCGAGTTTGCCGTTACCGTCATCCCCGGTGGGCGGTCCTGCAATCGGGCCGGCTTTATCGTCCGTCACCTTGACGTTGGTGAGCTGGCCTGTCCCGGGATTCGTCACCTCGTAGGTCCACGTTACCTTATCGCCGACCTTGATCGTCGGCCCCGGTGGATTCTTGGCAACCTGACCGTTGGTCTTTTTGGTGACGGCTATCTGGCCCGCTGTCTTGACCAGCCCGGCATCCCACTGGAGCTGCTTCTCTCCCGCCTTGAGGGTGATCTTCGCGGTCCTGCCGGTCGCCTGGTCAGCGTCGCTGTCCTTTGTGTCATCGCCGGCATCTTTCTTGGTGAACGTGTAATCCTTCGGAAGGCTGAACTCGACGATGTAGTCCCCTGCCGCGAGATTGTCGAAGAGGTACTCCCCGTTTGCATCGGTCTTCACCTCCCGCGGCTTTCCGGCGGCATCGTTGACCGGCTTGCCGGTTCCGTCCAGGAGCTTAACCGTGACGTCTTTCAGGCCCGCCTCGCCTCCATCCTGGAGGCCATTCCCGTTCTTGTCCTCCCAGACGAGGTCACCGATCTGTCCGGCGGCCGGAGGTGCCTGTTTGATCATCCCGGCATCCCACTGGAGCTGCTTCTCCTCCGCCTTGAGGGTGATCTTCGCAGTCCTGCCGGTCGTCTGGTCAGCGTCGCTGTCTTTAGCGTCGTTTCCACCGGCATCTTTCCCGGTGAACGTGTAGTCTTTCGGGAGGCTGAATTTGACGTAATAGTCGCCGGGCTGCAGACCGCTGAAGAGGTAATTGCCCCTGGAATCAGTCACCCTTGTGGCAATCTCCTGCTGCTGTGCATTCAGGAGTTTGACGGTGACGTCCCGTATCCCGGGCTCACCGCCATCCTGGATGCCGTTTTTGTTGGTATCGCTCCAGACGAAGTCGCCGATACTGCCGGTCTTCGGCTTGGACGGTATTGTCGGTTTCGACGTCGGAGGAGGACATTGTCCGGGGCAGACTTTCGGCGGTTTCGGGGGTTTTGACGGCGGTTTTATCACCGTCTTCGGCTTTGTGGTCAGTTTTACAACCCAGGCATCAGTATCGGGTTTGCCGCCCTTCTTTGTGCTGTTGAAGGTCCCGGCAAAGACATACTCGGATGCCGCCGTCTGGATGACCGACGCTGCCCGGTCGCCCGGGTTCCTGCCCCCGATCGTCAGGTCGCCCTCGACAGCCCCCTTGCTGTCGAGTTTCACGATCCAGGCGTCGTTATCGAGTGGAGACTTTCCGGTCCTGCCGGCAAAGAGGTATCCGCCGTCGCGGGTGGCGATGATCGATCCGGCCGACTCGTTCTCATCTGCGTTCCCGTAGGTCCAGTTCCAGGCGACCTTCCCGTCCGGTTTCATCTTGACGACCAGGGCGTCATCCTCTGTCCTGCCGGAAGCGGCCCTGCTCATGTAACTCCCCGAGAAGACGAAACCCCCGTCCGGCGCCAGGACGATCGACCGGGCAGTGTCGTTCTCCGCACCGCCGAAGGTCACGTTCCAGGCCTCGTTCCCGGACGGGCCGATCTTCTGGACGAACGCATCGGTCGCGAACGCTTCAAACGACTCCGTGCTTCCTGCCACACCGATATCGCCGGACGGTGCCGCGACGACCGCGTATGCTGTATCGTTCAGCCCCGGCTCCCCGAAGGTGCGGTTCCACTCCTCCGACCCGGAACGGTTGAGCTTGATCACCAGCGCATCGGTGTCCGGTGCTCCCCAGGGCGCCGTTGCACCGACGACGATGTAGCCCCCGTCCGCCGCCTCAGCGACCGCGTATGCCGTGGCGTTGTCATCGGGCCCGCCGAACGTCTCATTCCAGATGAGATCACCCGTTGGGCTGAATTTCACGACCAGGACGTCGGTATCTCTCTGGTTTTCCCCGGTCACGGAGGTGAGCGTCCCCGCAAAGAGGTAGTTCCCGTCTGATGTGTTGATCACCGAGCGGGCCGTATCTTTGCCGGGGCCACCGTGGGTCCTGTTCCATCGTTCGGCGCCTAATCCGGAGAGATCGACCACCCAGGCGTCGGTCTCTCCAGCGCCAAACGATCCCGTCTCACCGGCGAAGATGTATCCCCTGTCCCCCGGGATCTGGACGATCGAGTATGCGGAATCGTTCGCGCCAGGTTTGCCGTAGGTCTTGTTCCACACCACGGAGAAGTCTACAACTGCGGCGCTGGCGACGGTTGCCAGTGCGCAGGCTAACAGTAAAAAGACCAGAATGCTTTCTTTTCTCATCTCCTCAACACCTCGCAGAGGTCTGTCCCCGCAGGCAGGTGCTTCGGAGCGATGATGTTCATGAGCGGTCGAGTCCCGCCGTGTGAATGGAAGAGATGGCTGTGGTGGGCGTGCGGCACCTTTCAGAACGATTACGGGCGCCTGAAAGGGTTTTATCGTCGGCTGGCCTTCTGTGAATCAGCGATCAGTGCAGTGGTCGAGGCACCTTCGATCTGCGATGGGAGCACAATATTGGTAGAAATATATTAATCTACCTATAAAATTGGATGAGCCGGATCTGGGGCCCATCTCGCCGGGAATCCTTCCTCCGGCACCTGCGGGGCAGACGGTCTCATGGCGGGTGGAGGATATTTTTGGGGTCGCTCCCGGGTGCCGTGATCCTCCACCAGAAAGGAGGTCTTACCGGACAGCGAGAGGCTGCAGCCCCCTGCCCGATGCTCCCCTCTCCTCATTGCGGGCGGCGCCTCTCCACCGATTCCGTCTTCCGGGACCTGCGGGGCGGTTCCACCCGGTGTGCAACGCCACGGCCGGGAGGGGTATCGGGACGGCAGCGGCGTCACCCGCTCCGGCGCCCCGGCCCGGTTCCCTCTTCGGTGCAGTGCTTATCGATGGCATCAAGGAACCTCCTGCCGTAGCGCTGCAGTTTCCCCTCGCTGACACCGTAGATCCGGAGGAGTTCGGCACCCGTGCGCGGGTGGTGTTTCGCCATCTCTTTGAGGCTTTTGTCGTGGAAGACGACGAACGGGGGCACGTGCTCGAGGTCGGCGACGATCTTGCGGAGCCGGCGGAGCCTCGCGAAGAGGGCCTCGTCGTAGTCGTCGTCCACCTCCGCCGCGACGACGCCCTCCGGCCGCGGCTCCGTGAGCGGCACAAAAAGACCTCCCGCGATGACCGCCCGGCTCCGGTCGTTCAGCGTGAGGACCGGGTACCGGCCGCCCGTCGACGTGATGAACCCTGTCCGGACCAGCTCCTGGATGAAGAGCAGCCACTGGTCGCGGGTGTATCCCCCGCCGGAGCCGTAGGCGGGAATGCGGTCGTGCCCGTTCTCGCGGATCCGCGCGGTCTTCGCCCCGGAAAGGACGTCGGCGACATAGGATGCCCCGAACCGTTCCCCGACCTCCCTGATGCAGGCGATGGCCGCCAGTGCAACAGGAGTCCCGTCAAAGACCGTCACCGGCGTCTCGCACCGGTCGCACCCGCCGCACCGCTCCCCCGGGTAGTCCTCGCCGAAGTAGGTGAGCAGGAACTTCCGCCGGCACCCGGCGGTCTCGCAGTAGTCGAGGATCGCTCCCGCCTTCCGGTAGGCGACGTCCTTTTGCACCGCATCGGTGCACTCCTTCTCGATGATGTACCGGATGGTGGCGTAGTCGCCCCGGCTGTAGAAGAGGATGCAGTCCGCCGCCTCCCCGTCCCTGCCCGCTCTGCCGGTCTCCTGGTAGTAGGACTCAAGGTCTTTTGGGAGGTCGGTGTGGATGACGAACCGGACGTCGGGTTTGTCGATCCCCATGCCGAAGGCGACGGTGGCGCAGATGATTGCGGCGTCGCCGCGGGAGAAGGCCTCCTGGTGCTCCGCGCGGACGGCGTCGGGGAGGCCGGCGTGGTAGGGGAGGGCGAGAAATCCCCTGCCCCGGAGTTTCTCCGCGAGGTCTTCCGTCGCCTTCTGGGAGAAACAGTAGATGATGCCGGCGTCGTCCCGGTGCTCGCTTACGTATGCAACGAGCCTCTGGAAGTAGCGGGCCTTCGGCACCACCTGGTAGGTGAGGTTTTTGCGGTTGAAACTCCCGACGAACCGGGCCGGGTTCTTCAGGGCGAGCTCGACCGCGATGTCGTCCTGGACGGCGGGGATGGCGGTCGCGGTCAGGGCGATGACCGGGACCGCGGGGAACCGCTCTTTGAGCATCCGGAGCCGGCGGTACTCGGGCCGGAAGTTGTGCCCCCACATCGATATGCAGTGCGCCTCGTCGATCGCGATGAGCCGGACGTCCGCCTTTGCGATGAGCGAGAGGAAGGACGGCTGCACGGCCCGCTCCGGAGAGACGTAGAGGATCCGGATCCGGCCTTCGAGGATCACCCGCTCGATGATCTTTTGCTCCCCGTACCCGAGCGAGCTGTTGATCGTCGCGGCCGCGATGCCGTTTGCCCGGAGACCGTCGACCTGGTCCTTCATCAGGGCGATGAGCGGTGAGACGACGACCGTGAGCCCGCCGAAGACGAGCGCCGGGAGCTGGTAGCAGAGGGATTTGCCGCCCCCGGTCGCCATGACGGCGAGGACGTCCCTTCCGGCAAGCACGGCGTCGATGATCTCCTCCTGGTGGGGGAGAAACGATGTATAACCAAAGTATCTCTCAAGAGCGCTGTGTTTTGCATCCATTACGCCACGTAACCCTATCTTGTGGTAGGGTTGAACCGGGGCCGGGATAGCGTTTGCTCTCTTCGTCCCGGGCCGCGGGCGCCCTCCCATACCCGCATCGAAGTGCATATCCGCCGGGAGCGCACGTAATGGAAAAGTATGAAGAACATCGATATGGCGGTCGAGGGGACTACCCTCACCATACGCGTGGACCTTGCGAAGGAGTTCGGCGAATCGAAGAGCGGGAAGTCGATCACGGTCGCCTCCACCGAGGGCAACGTCTCGGTGCCGGGCCACGAAGAGATCAAGATCGGCTTAAACATCTACCGGAAGAAATGAGCGCGGGCCCCGTCACTCCCGCACACCGGCGCACCTGAGCGAGCCGTGGACCTCCCGGATGGGGCAGCGGCCGCAGAGCGGCGACTTCCTGCAGACGGTGTTTCCGAGGAAGACGATCTGGGCGTGGTAGTCGTTGAAGAGCGCCGCATCGGGGGGAAGGTTCTCCGCAAAGAGGCGCTGCATCCGGTCGTAGGAGGCATCCGCGGGGAGGAGGCCGTAGCGCGAGAATATCCGCCGCGTGTAGGCGTCGACGACGAAGACCGGCTTTCCGCAGGCATACAGCAGGATGGAATCCACCGTCTCCTTCCCGAGCCCCCGGACGGCGAGCAGGCGCTCACGGAGAGCGCTGGTCTCCACGGCGGCCATCACCGCCGGGTCGCCCTCAAACTCCGCGACGTAGACCCGGGCGAACTCCCGGATCCGCTCCGCCTTCAGGTTATAGAACCGGGACGGGACGATCAGGCGGGCGATCTCACCCGGGTCGGCTTTTGCAAGCAGGCACGGGTCGAGCATCCCGGCGCCCTCCAGGTTCCGGACGGCCCGGGCCGCGTTCGTCCAGGAGACGTTTTGGGTGAGGATCGCGCCGATCATCGTCTCAAACGCCGTCTCTGCCGGCCACCAGTGCTGGTGGCCGAACGCCGCGAAGAGGGTATCATAGATCCGGGAGAGGGCGTTCGTGAAGGGTGCCATCAGCGGGCATCCTCCCGCCACCACGCCTTCGCGGCGATCGGCATCCGCCAGTCGGTGCCGAACGCCCGGCCGGTCACCCTGAGCCCGGGCGGAGCCTGCCGGCGCTTGAACTCCGCCTGCCCGACCATCCGGAGGACCGCATAGACGGTCGCCCGGGGATACCCGGCGGCGACGATATCGGCCGGGGACTCGAAGCAGTCGATGTGGCGGTGGAGGATGGTGTCGAGGAGATCGTAGGGGGGGAGGACCTCCTGGTCGGTCTGGCCGGGCCGGAGCTCCGCGGAGGGGGGTTTCTCGAGCACCCGCCCGGGGATGACGGGGCGCCGCGCGTTCAGCCACCGGGCGAGCCGGTAGACCATCACCTTCGGGACGTCGGCGATCACGGCGAGGCCGCCCGCCATATCTCCGTAGAGGGTGGAGTAGCCGACCGCCGCCTCCGACTTGTTCCCGGTCGAGAGGAGCAGGGAGCCGAACTTGTTCGATATGGCCATCAGGACCGCCGCCCGGATCCGGGCCTGCAGGTTCTCCTCGGTGGCGTCGCGGGGAAGCCCGGCAAAGATCTCCCCGAGGGCCTCGTCGTACGCCTCCATCACCGGCGCGATCGGGATGCACTCCACCCGGATGCCGAGGTTCTCCGCAAGTTCCCGGGCATCCTCGAAGCTCTCCCGTGAGGTGTAGGGGGATGGGAGGAGCACGCCGAGGACGTTCTCCGGCCCGAGCGCCTCGACGGCGACCGCGGCCACAAGCGACGAGTCGATCCCGCCCGAGAGGCCGAGGAGGACCGACGTAAACCCGCACTTGCGGGCGTAGTCGCGGGTGCCGAGCACCAGCGCCCCCCAGATCTCAGGCTCCGGCGCCGGGTCGCCGGGCGCGATCGCCCCCGGAGCAGGGGAGAAGAGATCGACGGTCACGACGTCCTCCTCGAAGGCCGCACCGCGGGCGATCAGGGTCCCGCCGGCGCTGACGGCGAAGCTCCGGCCGTCAAAGACCAGGTCGTCGTTGCCGCCGACGAGGTTTGTCCGGGCGATCGCGGTCCTGAGGTCCTTTGCGGTGCGGGCGACCGCCGTCTCCAGCAGGCGGTGCCGCCCGGCGGCAAACGGCGACGCGGAGAGGTTTACGACCACCTCCGCGCCGGAAAGACCGTCACCCCCGCAGAAGACCGCCTCACCGATAGAGACCCCGATCGTCCTCCCGCCGAGGCAAAAGACCTGCGGGGTCCCTGGCCCCGGCTCAAAGTAGCGGTCTTCATCGAAGACGTCCCGGGAGAGCCGGGTCTTTCTGAATATCTCCCCAACCCTCCCGTCCCGGAGGAGGGCGGCGGCGTTGAAGAGCGGCCGGCCCGTCCCGGAGAGGTTCGGTGCGGCGAAACCGACGAGGACCGGCGGCGCGTCCCGGAGATCGGCGGCGAGATCGTCGAGGATGGCGAGGCTCCGCTCCACGAACCCTCTCTCGAGGAGCAGGTCCCGGGGCGGGCAACCGGGCAGGGAGAGCTCCGGGGTCACGACAAGGTCCGGCCGGTGACGGGCCGCCTCCTCGACGCCTGCCGCTATCCGGTCGGCGTTGCCGGCCAGATCGCCCGCGACCGCGTTCACCTGGAGGAGTGCGATCTTCATGGTTCTTCCCGGATCGTTTCGATCAGTAATGGCCGGATCGAGAGCATATGCCTTTGCATGGCCCCGTTCTCCCGGGCACGGGTGCGAAAAGGAGCCGCGGACACCGGGCACGGCGCTATGGCGATCAGATCCCTTTTAAAGGCCGGAGATCAAAGCGCCATACAGGGAACATGAGAGAGAGCACACCGCAGGACAGCACCCTCGCCCGGGGTTCCGGAGAGCCGTTTTCATCCCTTACCCGCCGCAGGGGGCGAGCAGCATGAGCGCCGGGAAGCGCCCGCCGGCAAGAGAGAGGACCCGGCTCCTCCTGCTTCTGGCATCGGTCGTCGTCACCTTCGCCGTAAACGCCGCCGGGCTTCTTGCCGGCATCACCATCGTCCTCCCGCACCTCTTCTACCTGCCGATCGTGCTTGCCGCATACTGGTTCCCCCGCCGCGGGACCGTCTTCTCGCTCGCCCTCGCCCTCGGGTACCTGGCGATGACCCTCCCCGTTGCCGGGGGAGATACGGGGCTGATCGTCTCGGCGCTCTCGCGGGCGGTGGTCTTCGTCGCCATCGGCGCGGTCATATCGCTTCTCTCCCTGAGGCTGCGGGAGCAGGAGGAACGTTACCGGGGGGTCTTTGACAACTCGGAGGCAGGGACGTTCATCATTGCCCTGGCGGAGACCGTGCCCCGGATCGAGGAGGCCAACTACGTGGGCGCGACCCTCCTCGGCACCACGGCCGGCGCCCTGATCGGGGAGCCCATGAACCGGTTCTTCGCTGACCCCGGCACCTGGGGCGAGTTCCAGGCGGGGTTCCGGTCGGGTAAGGCGGTCTACGGATACGAAACAGCCCTCCGCCGCACCGACGGGGCCGCCGTCCAGGTGCTCCTCTCGGCCGGCCGGCTCCCGGACGGGCGTGTCGTCCTCACGCTCGTCGACATCACCGCCCGAAAGAACGCCGAGGCCGCCCTCCGTGAGGCCAACACCAAACTGAACATGATGGGGCGCCTCACCCGCAACGACCTGATGGCGGCGGTATCGACGCTTCTTAAGCGGATCGCCGGCGGCGTTAAGGAGTTCGACGACCCGGCCGTCCGCCGGTATCTCGGCAGCCTCGAAGAGGACGCCCGGCTCGTGCAGCGCCGCGCGGAGATCACCCGCGACTACCAGGACCTCGGCCTCCGGCCGCCGGGCTGGCAACCCCTCCAGAAGATGATCCGGGAGGTGACATCGTGCCTGCTGCTCCCCGGGATATCGGTCCGCCCCTGGGTGGAACGGCTCGAGGTCTTCGCCGACCCGATGCTCGACCGGGTCTTCTCGAACCTGATCGAGAACGCCGCCCGCCACGGGAAGAGCGTCTCGCAGGTCGTCATCACCTACCAGATCCGGGACGACGGGCTCCTGATCTACGTCGAGGACGACGGCGTCGGTATCCCGGACCCGGAGAAGGAGAGGATCTTCGAGTATAGCGCCGATGGCGGGGGCGGGCTCGGGCTCTTCTTCGTGCGGGAGATCCTCTCGATCACCGGTATGACGATCGCGGAGACCGGGACACCCGGTGAGGGGGCGCGGTTCGAGATCCACATCCCGCCGGGCGGATACCGGATCGTGTGAGGTGGAACCATGTTCAGAAAGGTGCTCATCCCGACCGACCTCTCCGGGGCCTCAATGAGCCCGGCGGAGCGGATCGGCGAGATTCCCGGCGTCCACGAGGTCGTCCTCTTCCATGCCCGGTCGTCGGCCGCGCCCCTGCCTGACGCCGGCCTGCTCCGCCGGGTGCCGGAGACGCTGCAGCAGCAGGGGTTCCCGGTCTCGGTGGTGATCGCGGAAGACGACGGGACGCCTGTCGCAGAGAGGATCCTCCGGGCCGCCGCCGATACGGGTGCCGACCTGATCGCGATGGGGGTCAGGGACCAGGGCCTGCTCCGGAACCTCTTTGCCGGGAACGTCGCGGCCGCCGTGCTCCGGGACGCCCGGATACACGTCCTGATCATCCCGCAGACGGGAGGAGGCGGACTGCCGCTCTTTCTCCGGCTGCTGGTGCCGACCGATCTCGCGGCACTGGCGCCGGAGGTCCGCTCGGTCCTGGAGGAGCCCGCGGAGGGCGGGACGGCGGTGCTCCTGCACGTCGTCGAACCCGGGAGTCCCGGGACGGAGCAGGAGGCAGGCGACCGGCTCGCCCTCCTCACCGGGGACCTCTCGCCCGCAGGACGCGAGGTCCGCACGCTGGTCCGGACCGGGGTTCCGGCGCGGACCATCTGCGCCGTGGCAGACGAGATCGGCGCCTCTGCGGTCGTCATCCCGCGCGTCGGAAAGCGTGACGCCCCGGGAAGCGCCCCGCTCGGAAGCGTCACGAGCGCGGTCGTCGGGTGCGTAAAGCCGCCGGTGCTGGTGCTGGCAGTCCCGATCCACCTCGCGGTCGAGGCCCGGGAGCTCCGGCGGGATGAGTTCGCGCTCGCCGAGGAGGTCTGGACCGACTACCACCAGCTGAAAGCAGACCCGGAGATAGACCGGATCTTCGGGGTCTTTGCGGACGACACCCTTGTCTCCGTTGCCCGGTGCCGGCGGCACCCCGACGGCTACGAGGTGGACGGTGTCTTCACCCCGGTCCGGTTCCGGGGAAAGGGGTATGCCCGGAAGGCGATGGATGCACTCGTCGAGGCGTGCCAGCACGACACCCTCTACATGCACTCGGTCCGGAACCTCGTCGACTTCTACGCGGCATACGGGTTTGTCTCGATACCCGAGAGCGCCCTTCCGCCGACCATCCGGGCGAGGTTCGCGTTTGCCCTCGGTGAGATGGAAGGGGCGAACGTCCAGCCGATGCGCCGGGCGCGGGGCCCGTTCCGGCGGGAGCGGCGCGGCGGTTCCTGAGCCCCGCCGCCCGCCGGGTGTTAAACAAAACAGTGGCCCGGATCAGTCGTCGTAGAGTGCCAGGGGCTCGGTGTCATCGTCGATCTCGTCGGAGTACGGGAGATCGATGACGATCGAACCGTCTTCAAGGATATCGCCGACCTCGATGTAGACCCCTGCAGGGAACTCTCGCTCTTCTGTTCTGCCGTCAGAACGTTTGATATATGCCCACATACTGTGCCTCCCACGAATCCTTTCTTCCGGGCTCCCGGGGCGGCGGGCCAGAGCCCGGCGCACCCCCGGGAGCGTGCTTCTATTCCAGTATCAGAAGATAGTCGAATAAAGATGTTTTGGTGGAGAGGGAGAAAGACTACGCGGATGCTCGCGAATCCGGCGATTGATCTGCGTAAAAGCGCACACTGGAAGGCCGGGGGGCTCCGGGCGGGCGGCACGGCCGGGGTGATGCGCAGCCATATATATCGTGAGAGCGGTCAGGATCACGTATATGCGCATCGGGATCCTCTCTGACACCCACGACAACCTCGATATGGTGGATGCGGCCGTGCGGCGGCTGAACCGGGAACAGGTGGACCTGACCCTCCACGCCGGCGATTACGTATCGCCGTTCGTCATTCCCCGGCTCGCGAACCTGCAGTCGCCGATGATCGGTGTTCTCGGGAACAACGATGGCGACCACGGCCTCCTCGCGGCACGGTTTGCCGAACATGCCCGGCTCAGCCTGCGGGGGGCTTTTGCCGCCGTCGACGCGGGCGCCACGGCGATCGGGCTGCTCCACGGGGACGACCGTGAGCTCCTGCAGGCGCTTATCGGGCGGAAGGCCTTCGATATCGTGATCCACGGCCACACCCACCGGGCGGAGGTCAGGGATCTCGGGGCGACGCTGGTCGTCAACCCCGGGGAGGCCTGTGGTTACCTGACCGGCCGGCCGACCATCGCCGTCCTGGATACGGCGACCCGGGACGTGGAGATGCTCCCCCTCTGACCCGGCAGGGGGCGGGGAAAAAAGTACGGTGCGGGTTATGCCGCACTCTCATCGCCGAGTTCTCTTCCGAGATCCCAGGCTGGAGTGCCGGCATCCCCGAGGTCGGCCCGGAGGATCGCCCCGGAGACATCGAAGGTTGCGGGCACGTCGAAGTAGAGGTATCCTTTCTGCGATTCGTAACGCTCAAGCGTCTTCTTATCAAACGACTCGCCGTGCAGGGTGAAGGCCGGGACGTCGAGCGGTGTAAACGCTGTCCCCTGGTATTCAAGGACGAACGCATCCCGCCCGGGTGTCTCGACGCTGTAGAGCTCGGAGTCGCCCTTGTGCCCGAGGTTTGTCCCCTTGACGACGACAAGGAGGAAGATTCGCCCTTCGCCCGCCTCAACTTTTGTGGTCGATTTGTTGGTGGAGGCCGCTTCGTAGGCCGTTACGGTCCGGGTGGACTCCGCGAGCAGCGAGACCATGTTCTCGCCGGAGGGGTCGTCGTAGGTGTAGCGCTCCCCGAGCGGCAGCGCTTCCGCGGGCGGTGCGACGGGGGCCGGGCCGGTGCCGGCCGAAACAGCGGGCGACCCTGCAGCCAGGGTGGTGGCGGCGGCGCTCACCGCAGGTACTCCGGTGACGGCCGGCCGCAGATCGAGGGCCTGCCGGTTGACCGCCTCAAGGTCGATCGATGCCGCGGAGAGGTTGTCGAGGGCTGCCGGAACGGCATCCTCGCCGCTGGTCGTGGTGCCGAGAAGCGCCGCGCTCGCCGCGGAGTACTCCTTGAGCACCCGGATGAACTCGTCCTTGACGGGCTCCTTGGCCGGCGAGACCCGGAGCGGCTCCACCTCGCCAAGCAGCCTGATGGAGAGGGCGTGCAGGTCGTCTGCGGCCGCGGAGGCGGCGTCTGCATCCTGCAGGTAGAGGGCATGGGCGTGTTCCATCGAGAGCCGCATCAGGCTGATGCTGGCGGTGTTGATCAGTCTCGCCAGCCGCTCGTCGTCGTATGCGTCTGTCGCACCGGGGGTGGCCCCGGTCACGGGAACCGGCTCTGCGGGCCGGCTGCTGTTGTCCGGCCCTGCGTCGCCCGGGTCCGGGAGCGCGTCAGGCGTATCCTCCGGGAGTGCCGGGGAGGCGGGAAGCTCCGGGGTAACGGCAGGCTCCGGGGTGACGGCAGGCTCCGGGGTAACGGAGGGTGCCGGGGTGACGGAAGGCCCCGACCGGTTTCCTGCCGCCGACAGGTTGCCAAGCGGGGAAACAAGCAGGTTCCCGGACTCCAGCGCCTCGAGTCCCTGGCCGGAGCCGGCGGCGGCCGGTACGGAGAGGAATAACCCCGCGCACACGGCAATTCCGAGGAGAAGCAGAGCGGTTGCATGGTGCTTGCTCATGCGCATTTTTCTTTCGGTTGTGAAATATAAATATTTTTATATTATCTGTTTGAAAAAAGGGGCCGGGAGAAGAGACCTTTTCCGGCGCCGGCCGGTACCCGGCCGCGCAGAGCGACATGGAGGGGGGGCGGGCAGATCCACGCCCTCCGGGAAAATGGGGGGTTTCGCTGCGCCGATTCCGGATTATCGGGCCCTGCCTCGCGCCCGCCCCCACCCCGCCCCGTCCCGGGCAGGGAGCGGGGTCCGCCCCGGATTTTCGCTAACCTATTTGACCCACTCGCGCTTCACCTGGGTGGGTACCCGTACGTTTCTCTCCGGGATCTCCCCGTGCAGTGGACCGTGGTGGCTATCGCCACGGGGGGTGGGGACCGGGAAGGGGGAAACCCCCGTCCCGGGCAAAATGTCACCCAAAAGTTCCTCTCCGGCACCCCCCACCCCGCCTGCGCTTCGCGCTCCTCCCCCGCCTCCGGGAGGGGGCGGGGGCAGTGCCCGGGCGGATACCCGGGGATGAGCCGTGCCGGGAGTGCTCCCGGGGTGGGGGCATGCGAAAAGAGCGCGGAAGTTTTGTAGGTGGACATGCAACTCCCCTTCGCGGTCTTCGCGCCCGGCGCATGAGGCCGCGTCATTACCCGCAACCGTCAGATCGCGTAAAAGAGCCGAAAGGATGCGGAATACTGAATCGCACCGGTTCATCACCGTGAAATCCGGGCGGTACCCCCCATCGAAGGTAATGATCATTGAGAATCGATGCGCTGCCGGCCGGAGGGCAACGGATGGATTTTCAGGCGCCGGGACGACAACCAACGGTTATTTTGCCCGAAACGGGCGAAGGTAACCGCACCGGGGAAACATATATGTACTCTCACACGTTACCGGAAATATGAGGATGCCTGATGGAGATCGTGAAGATCCCGAGTATGGATAAAGCGGAGTATGACAAACTCATCGAGGAGGGGTTTATCAGCCGTATCGCGTTCCAGGGAAGCAAGTACCCGTACATCGCCCCGTTCCTGTACGTCTTCGATGGAAAGTTCCTCTACTTCCTCGCGACCAAGTACGGCAGAAAGAACAACCTTTTCCGGCAGCACCCCTACGTCTCGGTCGAGATCGAGAAGTACTCAAGCGATCTCTCCAGTTACACCTTCGTGACGATGCAGGGCTACCTGGTGCAGGTTGAGGACGCTATCGAGAAGAAGATCGTCCGGGAGAAGTTCGTGAACATGATACGGGCGCACAACCTCTCAAAGAACATCCTTGCCGCGCTCGGCCACAAGCCCGAAGAACCGCTTGAGGCTATTGCTTCCGAAGAACGCTCAAACATCTGGAAACTCACCGGCGTGACCGATATCGTTGCGCTCAAGAACCTATAACCCGTTTTTTCCTGATCACCGCGCGCCCGGAACTATTATGGACCCGGCGGCTATGGCATACCCATGGTACAACGCCCGGCGCTCGTTGCTCTTCTCGCGGTGCTCCTTGTTGCACCCGCTCTCGCTCACGTCCCCTTCTTCCCTCAGGATGGCTCCTCACCGGAGTCGGCGATCGTCGTCGACGACCCGACACGCTCCTGGGTGATCTACGACACGCTGCCCGAAGGCCCCTCCGTCCGCTACTACCGGTTCCGGATGGAGGAAGGGGAGCGGATCTATGCGACGCTCCAGGTCCCGCGTGCCGGAGAGTTCGTCCCCGGCATGGTGCTCGCAGGGCCGGGCATCGAGGGCTCGGGGTCTGTCCCGCCGTACGTCGTGGTCCCGGAGGGGACCGGCGCAACGGCGATGCCGGGGAGCCTCCCGGAAGAGCCCGAGTACGAGCCGTTCACGCCGTCAAAACTCTACCCGCTCGCCCGGGTCGATACAGCGGCACCGGCGGCCGGCGAATACACCATCGCGGTCTACACCCCCGGGCCCGGCGGGAACTATGCGCTCGCGCTGGGGTTTGTCGAGTCGTATACCGCCGGAGAGTGGATATTGGTCCCGATCGACGTCGTCCGCATCCACCTTCACGAGGGACAGCCCCTCCTCCTGATCTTCGCCCCGATGATCGCCGTCCTCGCCGTAGGGGCCGTGCTGCTCTATCGGCGGCACTGTAACCTCTCCTTCTTTGCACTGGCCGGAGCGGCTGCGGGCTTTCTCTTCATCGGAGGCGGGGCGATGACCCTCTTGCAGACGGCCATCGCAGCAATGGGGACGGATCCCGGTGCCGCCATCGTCCTGACCCTCGCGTTCGCGCTCATCCCCGTACTCCTCGGCATCTTCGCCGTCCGGGTCGCCCTGCGGGAGCGGATCGGGACGGGAGAACGGGTTGGCATGGCGGTGCTCGGCGTTCTCGGCCTCGCTGTCTGGGCGGGGCTCGTGATCGGTCCCCTGCTCGCCTTTGCCGCCGCTCTCATGCCGGCGGGGCGCCGTATCACTCGATAAGCGGATCAAGCATCGTGCGGGCCGTCTCCACCAGGGTGCCGAGCCCCTCCGGCGTGGCGGTGCCCCTCTCCATCCAGCGGATGATGCCGCGCCTGTCCAGGAGGTAGATGTGGGCGAGCGACGGGTCGTCGATCCCGTATGCCCGCCGGCATCGCTCGATGTCCCACGGCATGGTCAGCACCAGGTCGTACTTTGCCTGAGGTGCGCTGCCGCGCAGCCCCCGGTTGATGCGGTCGGCAAGGGACCTGCCGATGAGGCTGTCGCCGACCACCGCGACGAGGTAGGTCGTCACCCGGGAGTTCCCGGTGAACGCCGGGGGCGAGGCTGACTCGAGGAAGACAAGGACGATGAGCGAGGCGTCGCCCTCGGTGTCGTCGGGAAGGGTGAGGGCCCGGCCGGTGATCGACGTAGCCATGAGGGTGGGAAACGTCCTGCCGCGGGCCGCGGGCACCGGCTCGATGGTTGCTGCCGTTCCATGCATGGCCCGGGGATGGGGAGCGATCCGGATACATCCTCCCCCGGGGGACCTGCGACCCACGGGGACGTTTCGCCAGGCACTTACCTGTGAGCCGCAATACCATCTCTGGAGGGGCACATGATCAGGATCGGGGAAGGATGGGAGGACCTCGCCGCGGCCATCGCGCAGGGAACTACCCCGGAGCGCGTATACGTCGTCGGGCCGACGGACAGCGGGAAGACGACGCTCTGCCGCTACCTCGTCGACAGGGTTGCCGCTCACACGCGGACCGCATACGTCGACTGCGACACCGGACAGTCCCGGGTCGGCCCGCCGACGACCGAGGGGATAGCCCTCTCCTCCGGCCCGACCTACCTCCGGTTCGTCGGCTCGACCTCCCCCGGCGGCCACTTCATCCAGACGTTGACGGCGGCAAAGCGCCTCGTCGAGAAGGCCGCCGAACTCTCGGCTGGGGCCACCGTCATCGACTCGCCCGGCCTCGTCGCCGGCGGGGTCGGCGCCGAGTTCCAGTTCCAGATGATCGACCTGCTCCGCCCGACCCGGATCGTCGCCCTCCAGCGCGGACGGGAACTGGAACGGCTGCTCGCGAACTTCGCCCGGGACCCGGGAACCGCTATCCACCGGCTCCCGGTATCGCCGGCGGCCGTCGCCCGGACCGCAACCGGGCGGCGGCGCTACCGCGAGGAGCGGTTCACGGCCTATTTTGCCGGCGGCCGGGCGCAGGAAGTCCCGCTCCGGGGGCTCGGGCTCCAGGGGCGGGTGCCTGACATAGCAAACCCCCGCGGGGTCGGCGGGAGGCTTCTCTCCCTCAACGACCCGGAGAACTTCACCCTCGCCCTCGGCATCATCGAGGAGATCCGCCCCCGGGGAAGCGTCCTCTGCGTCTTCGCGCCGCCCTTCGACCACGCCGCCGTCGCGTCGGTCAGGTTCGGCTCGCTCTACCTCGACCTCGATGCTGAGCCGGGCTCGATGGAGTCCTTCCGCCCCTGACCCCCCGCCCTATGCCGGGAGGAGCGAGAGGAAGAGCACGTACACCGCCGTCTGGGCGACGGTGAGCGGGACGCCGACCCGGGCGAACTCCCCAAACGTCAGCGTCTCGCCGCCCTTCTCCGCGCCCTGGATGACGATGACGTTGCTTGCCGCGCCGAGGATCAGCATGTTCCCGGCGATGGTGCTCCCGGCCGCAAGCGCCATCATACCCGTCGTGGACGTCCCGAGGTGCTCGAGGACCGGGAGGGAGAGGGCGACGAAGGGGACGTTCGAGACGAACTGGGAGACGACGACGCTTATCACCGTAATGACCGGGACGGCCGCAAGATCGAGCGAACTCTCCTCGATGAGCGGTTGGAAGAACCCCGACTGCCAGACGCTCGCCATGAGGACGAAGAGGCCGGCGAAGAAGGCCAGGGTCGGCCAGTCGATCCGGCGGACGAGCTCGAACCGCCGCCTGCTCCCGACGAGGACAGGCATGGCCGCAACGACCGCGATCCAGGTCAACCGGAGCTCGAAGTCCGGGACGAGCATGGCCGCGGCAACCTTGACGGCGATCAGGAGGATGAGCAGGACGAGCGAGAGGCGGGCGAGCGCCGCGAGGGCGGGGTCAAGGATCTCCTCCTCGCGGTGGACCAGCGGGGCCGAATGGAACTCGCCCGGGAACGCCCGGCAGAGGAAGACGTAGGCGAGCAGGAGCGAGATCGCCGTCGGGATCGCAAGGTAGAGGGGGAACGTGATGAACGGGTTTTCGACGCCGCCCGAGAGCGCGACAAGCAGGTTCTGCGGGTTCCCGATGGGGCTTGCGACGCTTCCCGTCGTGACGGCGAACGCGAGCGAAAGCAGCAGGAGTTTTGCGGAGATGCCGTGCCGCCGGGCGAAGTAGAGCATCAGCGGCGTGCCGATGACCGCGAGCGTGTCGTTCATCAGGAGCGCCGAGAGGACGCCGCCGCCGATGAGGATGAGAACGACCAGGTGCCGGACCGACTCCGCCCGGGAGAATAGGCGGGAGGAGAGGTGGTAGAGGTAGCCGCTCTCTGCGAGCGCCTCCCCGATCACGAACATGAAGAAGAGGAAGAGCATCACGTCGGGGTTGATGGACGCGAGCGCATCCGCCGGCGTGATCGCTCCCGTCACGAGGACCGCGACCGCTCCAAGGAGCATCACCTGCCAGATGCCGAAGCTGACGTTCCCGATCTTTCTCGCGGCTATCAGGAGAAAGACGACGATAAGAACGACGATTGGGATGAGGGTGCCCACGTTACCACCGGCAGATGCGTTGATCGAGTGTCGGCCGCCGGCCCAAAAAAAGGGTATCACCCGGGCTCATCCGGGCCCTCAGGTCTCCTGTCCGACGATGTAGTTGATGACGCACTCGCAGATGTCCCCGGAATATTCCCCGATCCGCCGGATGCTGTCCGATATCTGCCCCATGGGGATCGCCGCCACCGCCTCGAGATCGAGTGCCCTGGTGTCGATATCCCGGGTCTTCTCCTCAAGATCGCGCACTTTCTGGAGGGTTGCGTTCGCCTTCTTGATATCTCCTGCGTGGAACGCCTCCATGCTCTCCGAGAAGATCTCAAGCGCAAGCGCGCTCGCCTCATCCATGACGTCGAGCATCGCCGCCCCGGCCTCACGGTCGCTCAGGGCGGTCGCGTTATGCGCCACCCGGGTGGCGTGGTCGGCTATCCGCTCGACGATCCGGCTGACCTGGAAATAGTATGCCGCCTGGTTCACCGGGATGCCCATCCGGCGCGAGAGCGCGGCATCGATCACGATGAGGTTGTCCTGCCGCGCGACAAGCCAGTGCAGCCGGTCCACCTCCGTGTCCCGGGCGACGACGTCCCGCGCCAGCGCCGCATCGTGCCCCCGTATGGCGGCCATCGCGTCCTGCTGCATCCCCCGTGCGAGGAGGTGCATCCTTTTGATGGTGTTCTCAAACGGCATCTCGGCGGGGTTGAGGAGATCCTTGATCACGATCGAGGAGTCCGTCTCGCCGACCACCTCCTGCCCGATCGCCATCTGCGTGAACTCCCTGACCAGCTGCCGGACGAACGGCGGCAGCCTGCCCTTCGCTTCGAGGTGGATGGCCGTGAACCCGGCGACGTACGCCCCGACGAGGAGGCGGAGCAGGTAGGTGCGGTCGGTCGAGGCGCCGACCTCAAACACCCTGACGCGGTGGATCGACTCCCCGCCGATCTTCGGGGTGATCAGGAGCGAACCGTCGGGCTGTACGATCAACCCGACAGGGTCGTTCTTCTGGATCTTTGTCGACCGGATCCACTGTTTCGGCAGGGATACGATGTATGACGAACCCCCGGTGACCTGAACTTTTCTGATCTCCATCGCTCCTCTGGTGTTGGCGCCGGGGGGATATATACATACGCTGAATTTATATACGTCGCCCGGTTTTCGTGGAGATACATATATTAATATACCCTTCTTCGGGAATGCCTAACTCCCGTATACCCACACGGGGATCACCCGGATGCCGGAGGGCACGGGCGGAGGGATGGCCGGGTTCACGGCCGCACCAGAAAGGGGCGGGCGCCGGTCCCGGCCTCGTAACCATGAACAGAGAAGACGACCTTCATAGCGTAGCGCCGGAGAGCAGCATGCCGCCCCGCGGAGAAGAGCGCACCGGGCCCGGTCGCCCGGACGCCCATACCCGGAGAGGAGCCGTGCGGATGCCGGAAGTTTTGCCCCAACCCGGCAGACTTTCCTCGCTCTGGAAGAGGACGCGGCGGATCCGCGAAAGAGCCGTCCGGACAGTCTGGTTCTGCACGGCGATCGTTGCCGTCGTCGCCATCTTCTTCATCCTCGTCTTCCTGGTCAGGAACGGGTATCCGATCTTTGCGGAGGTCGGGGTCCGGGCCTTCCTTGCCGGCGACACCTGGAACCCGACGGGGACGCCCCCGGCATACGGCATCCTCCCGCTGATCGCCGGCACGCTCCTTGTCACGCTCGGCGCGATGGCGATCGCCGTCCCCCTCGGGATCGCGGTCGCCGTCTTCATCGCCGAACTTGCGCCGCCCCGCCTGCGCGGGGTCGTAAAACCCGCCGTCGAACTTCTGGCGGGGATTCCCTCGGTGGTCTACGGTTTCTTCGGCCTCGTCATACTGACCGACTGGATCCGCATCTCCTTTGAGATCCCGTCCGGCGAGACCTGGCTTGCCGGCTCCATCCTGCTCGGCATCATGGCGCTCCCGACGATCGTCAGCGTCTCGGAGGATGCGATCGCCGCTGTGCCCCGGGGATACCGGGAGGGATCCCTGGCGCTCGGTGCGACACACTGGCAGACGATCGCCGGGGTCGTGATACCGGGAGCCCTCTCCGGCATCACCGCCGCGATCATCCTCGGGGTGGGACGGGCGATCGGCGAGACGATGGCGGTGATCATGGTTGTCGGCAATGCGGCGGTCATCCCTGAACCCCTCTGGAACGTCCTTTCTCCGGTCCGGACGCTCACCGGGACGCTGGGTATCGAGATGGGAGAGGCCGCCGCCGGCAGCACCCACTACCACGCGCTCTTCGGTGTGGCGGTCGTCCTCCTCGCGATCACCCTCGCGGTCAACCTCATCGCGCGGTACGTCCTCCTGAGGCTCGGCGGACCGGCGCGGCGTGCCCGGCGTGGGCACAGCGGTGCGGCAAAGCCGTTTGCCCGCGCCGTTCCCGGGCTCCTTGCGGCGGCCACAGGCATCCCGGCCGCCGCCGTGCCCCTCCCCGGGGCGGCACGCGCCGGGCGCCGGGTCTCCCCGAAGACCAGGCAGAAGATCGCGTTTTGGCTCATGTACGCGTCCACCGGCATCGTGCTCCTCTTCCTTGGGGTGATCCTCTTTGATATCGTCTCAAACGGCCTGCCCGCGCTCTCCTGGGAGTTCCTGACCGCACCCCCCCGCGACCTCGGCCGGGCGGGAGGCATCGGCCCGGCTATCCTCGGGACAATCTACCTGGTCGGGGGCGCCATCCTCTTTGCCCTCCCGATTGGCATCGGCGCCGCCATCTACCTCCACGAGTACACCCGGGGCGGGCGCGTCGCCGGGATCATCAGAGCGGGCGCCGACCTCCTGAACGGCACGCCGTCCATCGTCTTTGGCCTCTTCGGGTTCGCGTTCCTGGTGCTCTACCTGAACCTGGGCGTATCGCTGCTCGCGGGCCTGGTCACACTCGGGCTGATGATCCTCCCGACCATCATCAGGACGACCGAAGAGGCGCTCGCGAGCATACCGGCCGGCGTCAGGGAGGGGAGCCTCGCTCTTGGGGCGACGCACTGGCAGACGATATGGCGGGTCGTGCTCCCGCCGGCGGTGCCGGGGATCCTGACTGGCACGATCCTCAGCATCGGGCGGGCGGCCGGGGAGACCGCGCCGATCCTCTTCACCGCGGTCGTCTTCTCCCGGCGGCTCCTCCCCGGATCGGTGATGGAGCCGGTGATGGCGCTCCCCTACCACCTCTTCATCCTCGCAACCAACGTCCCCGGGGCAAGAGAGAACCAGTACGGGACGGCGCTGGTGCTTCTTGCGCTGGTGGCGGCCGTCTACCTGGTCGCGATCTTTGTCCGGAACCGGTACCGGAGTTCAGCCCGGTGGTGACCCAGCATGCAGGACGACGACAGCATCCTTACAACGGAACACCTGAGCCTCTACTACGGCGACAACCAGGCCCTCCGCGACATATCCGTCCGCATCCCGCGCAACCGGGTCACGGCGTTGATCGGTCCGTCCGGGTGCGGGAAGTCGACCCTGCTGCGCTGTTTCAACCGGCTCAACGACCTCATCGAGGGTGTCAGGATCGAAGGCCGGATCCTCTTTGAGGGCAGGGATATCCGCGACCCCGGTTGCGACGTCGTGGAGTTACGCAAACGCATCGGGATGGTCTTCCAGAAACCCAACCCCTTCCCTTCGTCCATCTACGACAACGTCGCCTACGGGCCCCGGGTTCACGGGGTCCGTAACCGGGGGGCGCTCGATGCGATCGTCAGGGTGAGCCTGGAAGCGGCGGCCCTCTGGGACGAGGTGGCGGACCGGCTCCACGACTCCGCCATGGGGCTTTCGGGCGGGCAGCAGCAGCGGCTCTGCATCGCAAGGACGCTTGCGGTCGGGCCCGGGGTCATCCTCATGGACGAGCCCTGCTCCGCGCTCGACCCCATCGCCACCTCAAAGATCGAAAACCTCATCAACGACTTAAAAGAGCACTACACGGTCGTCATCGTGACCCACAACATGCAGCAGGCGGCCCGGGTCAGCGACTTCACGGGGTTCATGTATCTTGGCCGGCTGATCGAGTTCGGGCCGACCGCCCGGATCTTTGAGAACCCGCGGGAAGAGTTGACCAACAATTACGTGACCGGGCGCTTTGGGTAGGATGGTTATGGTGGATAAATTCCGTGAGGAACTGAGGGGCCTCAAGGATCTGGTCCTCGCACAGGGGGCGTTCGCCTACGGTATGCTCTCTGATGCGATCGTCGCCCTGCAGGAGCGGGACACCGGGCTTGCCGGGCGCGTGCACGAAGAGAGAATCGAACTTGCGGCGCGCAACCTTGCTATCGAGGAGGCGGCGCTCCGCCTCATCGCGCTCTACCAGCCCATGGCGCGCGATCTGCGCTCCATCATCTGTGCGCTCCGGATGAACGTCGCGCTCTTTCGTATCGGCCGGTACGGCAAGGATATCGCGAAACTCGTGGGCGGGCTCCCGGCGGACCAGGAGACCGCGGACCTGGCGGGCCTGCTGCATATGGCGGGCCTGGTCTTTGCCATGATCAGCGATGCCCTCGAGGCCTACCGGACCGAGGACACCACGCTCATCGAGGGGATGTCGCGCCGGGATGATGCCGTCGACGAACTCAGGTACACCATCTTTCGGGAGAGCGTCACCCGTATGATGGAGGACCCGGAAAACATCGCCCGGTTCATCGATTTCGTGATGATCGCGCGATACCTGGAACGCTGCGGCGATTACGCCTGCGACATCGCCGAGCAGGTCTGCTACATGGTCACGGGCGAGCGTGTGGAGGTGAAGTGATGGGGCAGGGGCGGGGGGCGCCTTACTTCCACGTGGTCCACGATATCCCGGGAAGCAGGGCGAAGAGCAAGCACGACCGGTGCGACCGACCGCCGCAGGTACCGTCGTATGGCGGTCCTATCAAGGGTCTCCCGGGGTTCGATCTTTTGCGGGGTCACGGCGACGAGCGCGCCCGCGATCTGCCCGACCGCCAGGAGCGCAGACGAAACCCGGTACTTCGCCAGTGCAACGATTCTCAATTACCGGCACTCTCAACAGAGGAGAGTATCGATCTTTTCTCACACTATCCGGGGGTTTTGCATCCCGGGAGACGGCTTTTCCCGGGTATCCCTACGTACTGCCCCCCCCTCCGGGGGGGCGGGGGCTTTGAAGAGGAACATACGGGTACCCGCCTGCGAGAAGGGGGAGACCCTCTCCCCGGTCCCCACCCCCTGGGGCGATAGCCACCACGGTCCACTGCACGGGGAGGAACCGGGGAGGAACCGGTTTCTAGCCGGTTCTCACTGGCCGATTCTTCCCGGTCTTCCGGGAAACCGACGTCAGCACTGCTCCCTGGCACGGCTTCCCACCGGATATCGCCACGCACTGCCCCCGCCCCCCGGGTGGGGGAGGAGACCGAAGGCCGGGCGGGGTGGGGGTTGCCGGAGAGGAACTTTCGGGTATCATTTTGCCCGGGGAGGGGACGAGCCCCCTCCCCGGTCCCCTCCCCCCGTGGCGATATCCACCACGGTCCACTGCACGGGGAGATCCGGGGGAGGAACCGGGTTCTGGCTCTCTCCCCCTTCTCCCGTGAAACTGGCGTCAGCACCACCCCCTGGCGCGGCTTCCCACCGGGTATCGCCCTGACTGCCCTCGCCCCTGGGTGGGGGCGGGGGAGGAGCGCGCAGCGCGGGCGGGGTGGGGGGTGCCGGAGAAGCATGTGGGTATGCCACCGGTGTGAAGCGCGGGCGGGGTGGGGAGGACGGAGGGGAGCGATCCGTGTGGGGAGAGGGACGAAGGCCAGATATGGTATGTTCATTTGGCATCGATGCGTTAGAGAAGTTTCCTCGGAATTTTAGCAAGTACTGAGGCCGGGTTCACGGGCTGGAGCACCAGGACAGGGCCGGCCACCACCGCCGGCGGGATGATGGCGACGCCGGCGATCGCCTCTGGCGTGCCGCGATTGAACGCCGTCAGGGCGTAGAAGGGCACCGGGGCGCGATAACTCTCGCTGTTCCTGCCTGCCCCCCGCCGGACCCTGCACAAGATATATGTGATCTCAAACCTGCACTGAAGACCGCTCTCCAGTGAGCACACCCCGCACGAGGTGATGGTAATGGAAGAGGAGATGTTTACCCCCGGCGGCAGAGAACGACTGCAGGCGAGAAGCGACCGCGAGAACGCCCCGTACCCTCGTGGCGACAGCAAGGTCAGGCTGGTCACTCCGGCATGGCTCGCCGACCACATAGACGATGCCAGCCTGACGATCATCGATACCCAGCCGGATGTGTACGACTACGTCCAGGAGCACATCCCCGGCGCCGTCTACCTGACCGAAGGGGTCCTGCGGGTATCCAACCGCGGCTTTCCGACGTCGTATAGCCCGGACGCCTGTATCCAGGAGTCATTCCGGCGCGCGGGCCTTGAGGCCGGCTCGCCGGTCGTCGTCTACACCGGGAAGGGCGCGTTCTCCGGCCGGGGAGACGGGCTCGCGCAGACGATGATGGCCTATACGCTCGCGAAATATGGTCACGACACCGTATACATCCTCGACGGGGGGATCGACCGGTGGAAGGGCGAGGGCCGGGAACTCTCGCAGGAGTTCCCGGCCGTCGAACCGTCCGGGTTCACCACGAAGATCCGCGCCGACTACGCTATTGGGTACGACGAGTTCCGGCAGATCAAGGACAACGACGACGTGGTCGTGCTCGATGCGCGCCCGGCGGAGGTTTACGAGGGGCAGAGCGGCCCCTGGCGGAGGCGCGGGCACATCCCCGGCGCCGTCAGCCTGCCCTGGAGGAGCCTGATGGACAACGCGAACCCGGCGCTGCTCAAGCCCAACGACGAACTCGACATAATCCTCGAGGAGCACGGCGTCGACCGGACCCAAACCGTCATCTGCACCTGCGGGATCGGCAGGACGGCCACAACCGAGTTCGTCCTCCTGAAGTGGTTCTACCTCTATCCGAACGTCCGGATCTACGAGGGATCGTTCACCGAATGGTCCGCGTATCCGGATAACCCGGTCGCAACAGGACCTGAAGCACGGGAACGCAGAGCAAAGGCGGCTCCTGCACGGTAATCAGTGCAGGCCCCGGGCAACCACCCAGAACCTTTATTTTATGGTCATTACAATTAGAAATGGTTATATACTAATACTGCCCAACTAAGTCCAGAGAGATTTGGATCCACACAAGACACTTCCCCCCTTGACGTCGTCTTTTCGTGTGTCCTCTTCTCTCTAAACCACACGTATCCCGCAACCTCTTCTGGCATCTCTTCCGTCCGGCTACCGGGCAGGCTCCATCTCCCGGGGACGGCCGGCGCGGCGTACGACGGCCGTCCACCCCTCCCCATCCTCACACTTCGTGCCTGATGGTGCTCACCCGGGAGGCCCGCCCCCACCCCGGAACCGCCCTTGCGCCCGAAACGCAGCCTCTCAGGCTGCTCGGAGGATCGAGGGCGCCCCTGCCCCCGTCACGCTCCGGCCCCCTCCGCGCCGACCTCGATGCTCTCCCCCGGCGAGAGGATCGCGACCCGGATCGACGTCGTCCGCTCGACCGCCCGCTTGAAGTCCTCCACGTCCTGCCGGATGGCCGGGAACGTGCCGTAGTGCATCGGGATCACGAGCGGCGCGCCGATGTACCGTGCCGCGATCATCGCCTCGTCGGGCCCCATCGTGAAGCACCCGCCGATGGGGAGGAGCGCCACGTCCGGCCGGTAGAGGTCCCGGATGAGCTGCATATCCGAAAAAAGCGCCGTATCGCCGGCGTGGTAGATGCTGGTGCCGTCCATCTCGATGACGAACCCTGCGGCAACGCCGCCGTAAAAGCCCATCCCCTCATCCTCTATCCATGAGGAGTGGAGCGCGGGCGTCATCCTGAACCGGACGCCGTCGACGGTGATGCTGCCCCCGATGTTCATCGGTTCTGTGGGGATACCCTTCGCTGCCAGGTACTTCGCCACCTCGTTGATGGCGACCGTCTTCTTCTTCAACCGCACCGTCATCCCGAGATGGTCTGCATGAGCGTGCGTCACGGCGACGATATCGGGCTCCACGGGGAGCGAACCCTCCGGGATGAAGGGGTCGATAAGGATCGTCTTCGATCCGGCGAGCAGGAAACACGCGTGGCCAAGCCAGGTCAACCTCATGGAGAAGAGATCGGTCTATCTCTTAAAAAATGTTAGGAGAAAGGCAGGAGGTGGGCCGGGAGCTCAGAACTCCCCCAGATCGATCGCCTCGGTGATGTCGATAGCCTCGGAGAGGCCGTCGTTTGTGACACCGCGCGTCATCTGTTCGGAGAGATCGCGGTCCTCCATCACGTCCCGGATCCGTTCCAGGTACGGGTCGAGCGTGGTGTCCCTCTCCTGTTCGATCACGTGGCGGTACTCACGAAGCGTCGAGGGGCTCACGTCGAGTTCCTCGCTGATCTCCTTCATGGTCTTCCCCGAATCAAGAAGGTCCGTCATCGTCTCGCGATCGAACGGCATCTTGAAGTCGAGCTCCCGAAAGAGCTTGAGGCGGACCCGGGCACGCGCCACGGTCTTGCTCAGCTTCTCATCGCCGAGCGCCCTCGCAATCTCCGTATCGTTTTTGCCGTCATAGTACGCGACCACGAGCTTTGCGAGCTGTCGCGGGGCGAGTTTGGTCTTGAAATACCCCTGATCGAGGACCTCCCGCATGATCAGGGCTATCTCGCGTTCGACGGCGTCGCGATCCCGGAGCGTACCGTGAACCTTCCTCATCGGCTCAACGATTGTCTTTTTGTTCGTGATGGTCGTAAACAGCTCAAGGAGCTGCTGCTTGCGGGTATCTTCTGCCATGTCCGTGTCTCTCTCTTCTGTATTCCACCATCTGGCTCTGGAGGTCACCCATGATGACCCCAGATATATATAGTTTATCCCCCGGCGGGGGCGTAACGTTCCCTACATTACAACTGCTACCATTTAAAACTTGCCATATAATCCGCCGGGAGAGAAAGATCGTTTTCCGGGATATAACAATATCTTTTGAGGTATTGCCGGCGGTGAAAAAAATGCCGCCTTATACAGCCCCTTTTCGAAGAGTTTTCGATCTCCGGCGAGAGAAGAACCATTCTTTAATAGCACCGGCGCTCAAGTGTACTGCAGGACTATGGCCGATACGAGCGATATTTACGAAAAAGTCATGGATGTGGCCAGAAGACGTGGGTTTGTCTGGCCCTCATCCGAGATATACGGGTCGATCGCCGGTTTTATCGATTACGGCCCGCTTGGAGCAATGCTGAAACGCAACATCGAGAACCTCTGGCGATCGTTTTACGTCTTCCAGGAAGGCTACTACGAGATCGAATGCCCCACCGTCGGAAATGAAGCAATCTTCGTCGCATCCGGTCATGTGAAAGAGTTCGCCGATAAGATGGTGCAGTGCCCGCACTGCGGCGAGTACCTCCGCGCCGATCACATCGCGGCGGAGAACGGCGTCGAGAACGCCGGGACGCTCTCGGCCGCGGCGCTCCAGGCAGCGCTCTACGAACTCCCCTGCCCTGCGTGCAAGGAGCGCCTGGGCGAAGCGGGCGTCTTTGCGTTCAACCTGATGTTCGAGACCACCATCGGCCCCGGATCGCAGCGGAAGGGCTACCTGCGCCCCGAGACCGCCCAGGGCATCTTCACCGATTTTCCCCGCCTCCTGCGCTTCTACCGGGACAAGCTCCCCTTCGGCGCCGTCCAGATCGGGAAGTCGTACAGAAACGAGATCTCTCCCCGCCAGGGGATGATCCGGCTGCGGGAGTTCTCCCAGGCCGAGGCCGAGATCTTCGTTCATCCCGGCGAGAAGAACCACCCCGCGTTCCACCGCTACGCGGACCATACGGCGCCCCTCCTCACCATCGCGCGGCAGATCGAGAACCAGGAGCCGGCCGCAATGACGATGCGCGCCGCGGTGGATGAGGGCGTGATCGCAAACGAGTACGTCGCCTACTACATCGCGCTCACGTACGACCTCCTGACCGCCATCGGTGTGGACCCGGCACGACTCCGGTTCCGCCAGCACCTGACGGACGAGCGGGCGCACTACGCGGCCGACTGCTGGGACGCCGAGGTCTACTCCGGCCGGTTCGGGTGGGTGGAGATCGTCGGCATCGCCGACCGCACCAACTACGACCTGCGATCGCACGCCGCGCACTCCGGCACCTCGATGACGGTCTTCATGCCCTACGACGAGCCGAGAAGGGTCGCAAAAAGGCGGATCGTTGCCGACATGGGCGTGCTCGGCCCCCGGTTCCGCGGTAAGGCGAAGGCGATAGCGGACGCTCTTGCCGCCTCAGACCCCGGAGAGGACGGCGCGCACGTCACCGTCGACGGCGAAGAGTTCTTCATCCCCGCCGACCTCTACCAGGTCCGCGAGGAGGAGGTCGAGGTCCGCGGCGAAGAGGTGATGCCCCACGTCATCGAGCCGTCATACGGTATCGACCGGATGATCTACGTCGCCCTCGAGCACAGCTATGCGGAGGACGAGGTCGACGGCGAGGTGAGAAAGGTGCTCCGGTTCCCGCCGGCGGTGGCGCCGGTCCAGGTCGCCGTCTTCCCGCTGATGAACCGGGACGGCCTTGACGGGATCGCGCAGACGATCACGGACCGGCTCACCCGGTGCCGCATCCTCGCCCAGTACGACGACTCCGGCGCTATCGGCAGGCGTTACCGGAGACAGGACGAGATCGGGACGCCTTTTGCCGTCACCGTCGACTACGATACGCTCGAGGACAACACCGCGACCGTCAGGGGTCGCGATAGCATGGAGCAGGTCAGGGTGCCGGTCGAACGGCTGCCGGAGATCCTCTCCGCGCTCATCTCCGGCGCCGCCACGTTCCATGACCTCAAGGCATGACCTGCGTCTCCCACCCGCTGATCCGGCCGGAGAGCATCGAGGAACGGCGATACCAGCTCGCCATCGCTCTCCGGGCGCTTGACGCGAACACGATGGTCGTCCTCCCGACGGGCCTCGGGAAGACGGCCGTCGCCCTCCTTGTTGCGGCATCCCGGCTCTACTCCCACCCGGGGAAGGTGCTCGTGCTTGCGCCCACAAAACCCCTGGTCGAGCAGCACCTCCGTTTCTTTCGGCAGTTCCTGCTCTTCCAGGAAGACTCCGAGCCGGAAGAGTCCGATTTTGCCATGTTCACCGGGGAGACGTCCCCGGACGAGCGGGCGAGAGCCTGGGAGGCGTGCCGGATCTGTTTTGCCACCCCGCAGGTGATCAAGAACGACTGCCTCGCCGGGAGGTATAGCCTCGCCGACGTCGTGCTGCTGGTCGTGGACGAGTGCCACCGGGCGGTGGGGAACTACGCCTACGTCTTCCTCGCCCGGCACTACTGCACCACGGCGCGTGAACCCCTGCTGCTCGCGATGACCGCCTCCCCCGGGGGGGACCGGCTGAAGGTGCAGGAGGTCTGTGCGAACCTCCGGGTCGAGGCGGTCGAGACGAGGGTGGAGACCGACGAAGACGTCCGGCCCTACATCCACGAGCGGGACATCCAGTATGTCGACGTCTACCTCCCCGAAGAACTGCAGGCGGCGCTCGTCGCCCTGCGGGGGCTCGTGGAGGCGCGCCTCGGCCGGCTCGCGGATCTCGGTTTCCAGGTCCCGAAACCGGACAAACTCTCGATCAGGGCGCTCAACGCCCTGAACGCGCAGATCCAGCAGCGTATACGGACGCGGGACTCCTCCGCCTTCGTCGCGGCGTCCCTGCATGCCGAGTGCATGAAACTCCGCCACGCCATATCGCTTGCAGAGACTCAAGGAAGCGAGGCGCTCAAACTGTATCTCGCCCGGCTCGGCGCGGAAGGGGCCTCGGGCGCGGGGAGCAAGGCGAGCAAGCGCCTCGTCGGCGATCCCGCCTACCAGCACCTTGTCGAGGTCGCCGGCGGCTGGAAGGAGGAGCTCCATCCCAAGGTTTCGATCGTCTGCGAACTCGTGCGGGCGCAGCTTGCGGCGCACCCGGAGAGCCGGATCATCGTCTTTGCCACCTACCGCGACACCGTCCAGACGCTCGTCGACGCGCTCTCGGCGAGCGGGATCGTCTGCGAGCGGTTTGTCGGGCAGGCGTCGCGGGACGCGGAGAAGGGGCTCTCGCAGAAAGAGCAGATCGCGAGCCTCGCCCGGTTCCGCGAGGGTGAGTTCAGGTGCCTGGTCGCGACCTCGGTGGGCGAGGAGGGGCTCGACGTCCCCTCGACGGATATGGTGATCTTTTACGAGGCCGTTCCCTCGGAGATCAGGAGCATCCAGCGGAAGGGAAGGACCGGGAGGAGCGGCAGCGGCACGATCGTCGTCCTGGTGACGAAAGATACGTCTGATGAGACGTTCCGGTATGTGAGCCAGGCGCGGGAGCGGGCGATGGTGACGGGGATCAGGAGTATGAGCGCCGTCCCCGCCCCCGCCCCCGCCCCCGCACCGTCGCTCCCGGCTGCCACCCGGCAGATGGACTTCCTCGCGTTTGCTCCCTCCGGGCCGGCAATCGTCGTCGACGACCGCGAGATGTCGTCGCGGGTCGTCGAACGCCTGCACGAGCTCGGGGCGTCGATAACGGTCGAGCGCCTCGAGATCGGCGATTATGCCATCGGCGACCGTATCCTTGTCGAGAGGAAGACCGTGCAGGACTTCATGGACACCCTCATCGAGCGGGACCTCTTCGGGCAGATCGGGGCCATGGCCGACGCGGTGCCGCGGCCGGTCCTGATCGTCGAGGGGGAAGACGACCTCTACGGGGTGAGGAACATTCACCCAAACGCCGTCCGGGGCACACTTGCCGCCGTCACGGTCGGTATGGGGGTCTCGCTGATCCGCACGCGGGATGCGGACGACACCGCCGGGATGCTCTACGTCCTCGCACAGCGGGAGGGGGGCGAGCGGGGAGAGCGGAAGGTGCACCCGAAGAAGTCCTACCGCTCGGCCCGCGAAGAGCAGGAGTATGCGCTCGCGGCGTTCCCGAACATCGGTCTTGGGAGTGCACGGCTCCTCCTTGAGCACTTCGGGTCGCTCAAGGCGGTCTTGGATGCCGACGTGGCGGAGCTTGCGTCGGTGCACGGTGTCGGAGAAAAGACCGCCCGCGGGATCTGGGAACTTGCCCGCAGGCCTTACCGCTGATCCAGTCTTGCGAGCGCTCTCGCCCCCCGGTCCACCGCCTTCATCAGGGTCAGGCACTCGCTGGCCCTCTCTTCGCCCCTGACGCGCTCGCAGAGATGGACGATCGTCCGCTCGATCTCCGTGGCGACCGGGCCCGGCGGCTCCCGGGAGACCGCTGCCGGTGCGGCTACCGGTGCGGGGGCGGCCTGTCCGGCCGGCTCAGGCCCGGGAAGAGGACCTTCCGGTTCCGCGAGCGGGCAGATGACGCACCGGGTCTCTCCCCTGTATTCAAAGAGGGGGTACCCGCAGACCTTACAGGATTTCGCAAGCATCTTTCCTCCCTTCAGGAGATACTCGGCCATGACTTCGTCAGCCTTATCTGCCGTCATTTTGTCGAACTCCCTTAATCAACCTATATATGTCTGGATGCCATTAATAATAGAGGGGTAATTCTAATGGCAAGTCCAGACGAAACAATACGAATCTGCATCCAGATGTTGCAGAATATCAGCGAGGATTCCACCATTCCACGCAATATCCGGCGGGTCGCAGATGAGACGAAAACGGTCCTCCTGGATGATTCCCGGAGTATCGGCCTCCGCGCCGCAACTGCAATCTCGATGATCGACGAGATCAGCAACGACCCGAACATGCCGGTCCACGCACGGACCCGCATCTGGGAACTGGTATCGCAACTGGAAACGGTGCCCCTCGATTAAACTGCTCATTCTTCTCGAAACGACTCCGGCAGGACCAGGGTAGAGCGATACTCCTATTTGGGTTGCAAACGCAGCCGTATCACTCTGCCTGCCGTGCGTCTTCCTGCAGCCCGGGGCCGTAACTCTCTCCTTTTTGCGGCGTTCATCCGAGGACGGTGACGTAGACCGTCCGGTGACGGCTCGAGCGCACGTCCAGTTCGAGGAGGACGATCTGCTGCCAGGTGCCGCACGCGAGCCTGCCCCCGATGACCGGGACGGAGAGCGACGACCCGACGATCGCCGCCCTGACGTGGGACCGGCCGTTGCCGTCCCCCCATGCCGCGTCGTGCGCGTAGGGGATGCCGGCCGGGGCGATGACCGAGAGCGCCCGGGAAAGGTCCGAGAGCACGCCGGGCTCGTACTCGATGGTGGTGACGGCGGCGGTCGAGCCTGCGACGAAGACGGTTGCAAGCCCCTCCCGCACGCCGCTCTCGCCGACCGCCTGCTGTACCCGGGGCGTGAGGTCGACGATCTCCCCCTCCCCGTGCGTCTCTACCTCGATCGTTGTACGGAACATCGTGTGATCACCTCGTTGACATTCCGTGGTTGTCCTTCGCGCACGTATAAACTTCCCGCTCCTGGGGAAACGCCGGCATCAGCGCTGCTCCCTCCCGGACATGGCTTTCCATCGAGTATCGCCACGCACTGCCCCTGCCCCGGGGAAGGGGCGGGGGAGGAGCGCCGGAGGCTCGGGAGGGGTGGTGGCTGCCGGCGAGGAACGTACGGGCACCCACCCGCGGGGAGAGGTTCTCCCCCTCCCCGTGGGCAAAGAGCCACCACGGTCCAGTGTCCGGGGACAGGGCCGGGGAAGAACAGGATCCGGGCTACCTCTGCACTCCTCTGCCCCCTCCGGGAACCCCGCCGTGCCTGCAGCCGGCCTCTCGGGGACGGTTCTGCATACGCAGAGGCTGCCCGGGGCGGGATGCCCGCAAACGCTTTATAGGTGAGGCGGGTATTTCCTCCCCGGAGACAGTAGGTATGGTTTATCGCTGGAATGACAGGAAGGATGTGGACGAGGCAGTCGTCGTCGTGATGAATACGCTTGATGCCGGTCAGGAGGTCCGCGGGTGGCTGATGCGCACCATGCAGCAGGCGATCTACGACTCCGACCCCGAGCTTGCAGATTATTTCTTCAAGGAACTTGAGCGGCACAGGCCCGCGGCGCTCAGGTACTTCAGGAAACCGACGTTCTGACCCCTCCGGCGCCTGAGGGGTTCACGGGACGGGGTATCTCAGAGGGACCGGAGCATGAGGACGGTGCCTTCCCGGGCATCGCCCCCCTCAGCCCGGAGTGCTCCACGGCATCCGGGGTACTACACGCAAACGACGATTCACGCGAAGACCGTTTGATTGCTACGCTCACCTTTGTGGTCTTCGCATCAACGCGAGCGGCTGGCAATCCGCCTCACACCCGCGGATGAAGGCGGTGGACCCTCGATGCATGGGCCGGTAGCAGGGCCGCGCGGCTCTCTCCTCCCGCGGCGGGCATTTGAGAGGCACCCGATCTGCCGGGTCTCTTCTCCGACTTTGCGAACGATCCGGCGGAAGGTGGCGGCCCTGGCGGTCCCCGGGAGGGTGTCAGGAGCCCCTCAGGACCTGAAATGCGAGACCGCCGTCAGTCCGGCAACATCATGAGCGCCATGCCCGGCTTCCCCGGCCATGAGAGGACCCCGGTCACCCGATCTCCTTTTGCATGAACCTGGCCCACGCCAGCCCGAAGAAGGCCGCAGGCGTCGCAAACAGCGCGATGATCTTGCCGGCAGGGGCGCCCGGGACGTTGCCGCCTGCAGGGGGTACCGGCCATTGAGAATCGTTGCACTTGAGGGAAGGGCGCGGGCTTTGCGCAGGAAAGAGGAGTTCTCACTCCTCTTCCCCGTCCTCCCCCGAATCGAGGATCGTAAACCCGATAACGCGGTCGCCCTCGTCGAGCTTCATGACGCGGACACCGCGGGTGCCCCGCTTCTGGATCGAGATCTCCGAGACCTTCGTCCGGATCACGATGCCGGACGCGCTCATCACGATGATCTCGTCGTCGTCGGAGACCGCCATCGACCCGATGACCAATCCTCCCCGGGCGTCGGCGACGATGTTCCGGACGCCCATCGTGCCCCTGCCGTGGCCGCGGAACTCATCAAACTCCGTCCGCTTCCCGAACCCCTGCTCCGTGATGGTGAGGAGATGGTCGTTCTCGACCACGGATATCGCCTGCAGGGCGTCGCCGTGGCGGAGCCGGATCCCCCGCACGCCCATCGCGTTCCGGCGAACCGGGCGGACGGCCTCCTCGTGGAACCGGAGGCTCTGCCCGAACCTCGTCGTCAGGATCAGCTCCCGGTCCCCGTCGGTTGCCTTCACGTCCACCAGCTCGTCGTCGTCGCGGAGGTTGATGGCGTTGATCCCGGTCTGCCGGGGCCGCGAGAACTCATCGAGCGCCATCTTCGCAACCGTCCCGCCTCTCGTCGCAAAGAAGAGGAAGTGGTCGGAATCAAACTCCCTGACCGGGATCACCGCGGTCACGCGCTCCTCGCCGTCGAGGTTCAAGAGGTTGACGAGGGCCTTGCCCTTGCCGGTCCGCTGCCCCTCGGGGAGGTCGTAGACCTTCAGCCAGTAGACCCTTCCCTTGTCGGTGAAGCAGAGGAGGCAGTCGTGCATGTTTGCGACGAAGACGTTCTCGACGCCGTCGTCGTCTTTGGTCGCCATGCCGATGACCCCGCGCCCCCCGCGCCGCTGGTTCCGGTAGGTGTCAAGGTCGATCCTCTTTATGTAGTTAGAGGAGGTGAGCGAGACCAGCATCGGTTTATCCTCGATGAGGTCCTCCTTCTCGAACGCCTCGGCGGCATACCCGATCCGGGTCCTCCGCTCATCGCCGTACCGGGCGCTGATATCGGCGAGCTCCTTCTTGATCTCGGCAAGGATGCTCGCCTCGCTTGCGAGGATCGCGGTGAGCCGCTCGATCTCCTTTGCAAGAGCGTCGCGCTCGTCGAGGATCTTCTGCTGTTCGAGCGCCGCAAGCCTCCGGAGCTGCATCTTCAAGATCGCGTCCGCCTGCACCTCGTCCAGCGCAAACTTCGCCACCAGCGCCGTCTGTGCCTCCTCCGTCGTCCCGGACGCCCGGATGGTGGCGACGACGGCGTCGATGTTATCGAGCGCGATGAGGAGGCCGCGGAGGATGTGCATCCGCTCTTCGGTCTTCCTGAGATCGAACTCGCTCCTCCGCCGGACCACGTCCACCCGGTGCTTCAGGAACTCGTGGATGAGCTCCTTGAGGTTCAGGGTGCGGGGCTGGCGGTCGACGATCGCGAGGTTGATGATGCCAAAGGAGGACTCGAGCGCCGTGTGCTTGTAGAGGTAGTTCAACACCACCTGGGGCGCGACGCCCTTCTTGAGGTCGATCACGACCCGCATGCCGTCCCGGTCCGACTCGTCGCGGATATCGCTGATCCCCTCGACCCTTTTGTCGCGGACGAGGGAGGCGATATGCTCGATCAGGCGCGCCTTGTTCACCTGGAAGGGGATCTCGGTGATGATGATCTGCGGTGTCCGGCCTTCCTCCTCGATCTCCGCGATCCCCCTGACCACGCACTTCCCGCGCCCGGTGAGGTAGGCATCCCGGACCCCTTCGGTGCCCATGATGATCCCGCCCGTCGGGAAGTCCGGGCCGGGCATGATCCGCATCAACTCTTCGGTGGATACACCCGCATCATCGATGACGCGGCATGTCGCCTCGCAGACCTCGCGGAGGTTGTGGGGCGGCATGTTCGTCGCCATGCCGACCGCAATCCCGCTCGACCCGTTCACGAGGAGGTTAGGAACCCGTGCCGGGAGGACGTCGGGCTCCTTGAGCGACTCGTCGAAGTTCGGGACGAAGTCGACGGTCTCCTTGTCGATATCCGTCAGGAGCTCCTCTGAAACCTTCGTGAGCCGGGCCTCCGTGTACCGCATGGCGGCAGCGGAATCCCCGTCGATCGACCCGAAGTTCCCCTGGCCGTCCACCAGGGTATAGCGGTAGGAGAAGGGCTGCGCCATCTTCACCAGCGTATCGTAGATGGCCGAATCGCCGTGAGGGTGGTACTTACCCATCACGTCTCCGACAACACGGGCGCTCTTCTTGTAGGGCTTGTCGCTCGTGTTGCCCATCTCCCACATGGCATACAGGGTGCGGCGATGGACCGGTTTTAACCCGTCTCTTGCGTCGGGGATGGCGCGGCCGATGATCACGCTCATCGCGTAGTCGATGTAGCATGACTTCATCTCCTCCTCGATGTTGACCGGGACGACCCCGACCCGATCAGATATCAAGGTTGTTCACCTCCTTTGCATGCCGGCGGATGAAGTCTCTCCGGGCATCAACGTTCTCTCCCATCAGTTTCTCGAATATGTCGTTTGCGTAGGCGGCGTCCTCGATCCGCACCTGCTTGAGCACCCGGTTTTCCGGGTCCATTGTGGTGCTCCAGAGCTGCCCGGCGTTCATCTCACCAAGACCCTTGTAGCGCTGGATCGTGGCACCCTTCTCGCCCATCTCGGCGGTGATGGTCCGCATCTCCTCCTCGCGGTAGGCGTAGCGCTCCTGTTTGCCCCTCGCCACCCGGTAGAGGGGCGGCTGGGCGATGTAGATGTAGCCGTTTTCGACGAGTTCCGTCATGTAGCGGTAGAAGAACGTGAGGAGGAGCGTCCGGATGTGTGCACCGTCGACATCGGCATCGGTCATCAGGATGACCCGGTGGTACCGGGCCCGTTCCGCGTCGAAACTGTCGCCGACCCCGGTCCCGATGGCGGAGATCAGCGCCTGGATCTCGGCGTTCTTCAGGATCCTGTGCTCCGAGGCCTTCTCGACGTTTAAGATCTTCCCCCGGAGGGGGAGGATCGCCTGGAACTTCCGGTCCCGCCCCTGTTTTGCGGACCCGCCTGCCGAGTCCCCTTCCACGATATAGAGTTCGCTCTTTGCCGGGTCCCGTTCCTGGCAATCGGCGAGTTTTCCGGGGAGCCCGGTCGTCTCGAGCGTGCTCTTCCGCCGGGCGAGCTCGCGTGCGTTCCGGGCGGCCTCCCGCGCCCGGGCAGCCGTCATCGCCTTATCCACGATCACCTGGAGGGTCTTTGGGTGCTCCTCGAAGTACTCGGTGAGCGACGAGTAGACGAGTGAGTCCACGATCCCCCGGACGTTGCTGTTCCCAAGGCGCATCTTCGTCTGCCCTTCAAACTGCGGTTCGGCGACCCGGGTGCTGATGACGGACGCGAGCCCCTCCCTGACATCTTCTCCCCGGACCTGGGCGTCGTTGCTCTTTAAGAGGTTGTTTCTCCGGGCGGCGTTGTTGATCGCCCGCGTGATGGCGCTCCGGAACCCCTCAAGGTGGGTGCCGCCCTCCCGGGTGTTCACGCTGTTGACGTAGGTGTAGACCGTCTCTGCGTATGAGTCGTTGTACTGCAGGGCCACCTCGACCTCGACCATGCTCTCGGCGTCGCGCTTCTGGAAGTAGATCACGTCGTCGTGCAGTCTCTCCTTCCCTTCGCCGATATGGGCGACAAACTCCCTGATGCCGCCCTCAAAGCAGTAGGTGACCGCATCGCCGGTGCGGTCGTCCCGGAGGGCGATCGTAAGGCCGCTGTTGAGGTATGCGAGTTCGCGGAGCCGGTGGTCCAGCACGTCGTAGTCGAACTCGACGGTCTCAAAGATCGACCGGTCGGGCTGGAACGTTATCCGGGTTCCCTGGAGGCGCCCGGGGTCGAGCGGCTGCCCCGGCCGGGTGCCGTACCGCTCCTCGTACCGGGCCTTCATCTCGTGCTCGGTCTCCGGGCGGCTCGTGAGCGGCTTTGCTACCTGGCCCTGCCGGAACTGCATCGTATAGACGTTGCCGTCCCGAAAGACCGTCGCGTCGAGCCAGCTTGCAAGGGCGTTGACGACCGAGACGCCGACGCCGTGCAGGCCGCCGGAGACCTGGTAGGTGTTTTTGTCGAATTTTCCGCCGGCGTGAAGAACGGTGAGGACGATCTCAAGTGCGCTCTTGCCGTACTGGGGCATCATATCGACGGGGATACCACGCCCGTTATCTTCGACCGTGACCGAGCCGTCACGGTTGATGACGACCTGTATCAGGTCGCAGAACCCGGCAAGAGCCTCGTCTACGGCGTTGTCCACAACCTCGTAGACCAGGTGGTGTAATCCCCGGGCCTCCGTGCTGCCGATGTACATGGCGGGGCGTTCCCGCACGGGCCGTAAGCCCTCAAGTACCGTGATGTGGGAAGCATCGTAGGTATCAGTCATTTATGACCTCCGCTGAACGAGCGGCGTCCTGAATCGCAGCAAAACTCACAGTATATATTGGTTGTATAACCACTTATAGTGTATGGTTTTGGAGAATCTCTTCATTTCGGCCGATCCGGAGACGGTGCAGTCTCCGGGCGAACCGGACCGGTGAGGACGGGGGATCCCTCCCGGCCGGTTCCGGGACGGGGCATGCCGCCCCTGCAGAAGAGGGTGGGCGCTCCCGTCAGTCGTACTTCCCTGCATCGGGGCTGGCTATGCCGAGACGCGTATCGACCGCGATCGCGATCCGGTTGAGGAGCCGCTTGATCTCTGCCGCGTCCTCCTTGTCCAGGACGCCCGGCTGGTGCCAGATCACCATCTTGCGGAGGCGTTCAACCAGTTCCTCGATCTCGGTTCCCCGGAACTGCTCCGGGACGATGAGGTCGTTGAGGTGATCCGCAACGCCAAAGAAGGCTTTCTCGGGGGGCAGGCCGAAGTGCCGTGAGAGCAGCGTCAGGTTGACGACAAACCCTCTGCCGAACTGGCTCTGTGCGGGCATACCTACCCTATGCACCGCCGGGCGATATGAACGATCCGTTTTTACGCGCCCATCCGCCGGCGGCAGGCATCCCGAAGGAGTGCGGACCCGTTCCCCCGCTCCACCCGCCGTCCCCTGAATTTTAATAGCATTGCTGCCCACTTTTAGAGAGCATTTTGCATTCAGATGGTATCATGCACCGCCGGATCAAGGAAAAGATCTATCATCTCATCGAGGCGGACCCGGAAAAGCCCGGGGCGGGCCGAATTGTCGACGCCTGCATTATGGCGCTGATCGTGGCAAACGTCATCGTCGTGATCCTCGAATCGGTCGAGGGGTTGTTTGTCCCTTACGCAACCCTCTTTTGGGCATTCGATCTCTTCTCCGTCGCAGTCTTCACCGTCGAATACCTCCTCCGCCTCTGGACCTGCACCGTAAACCCGCACTACGCGCATCCCGTTCTCGGCCGGCTCAGGTATGCCGCGACACCTCTTGCGATCATCGACCTCCTGGCGATACTGCCGTTCTTCCTGCCGATGTTCATCCCGCTCGACATGCGGTCGATGAGGGCGCTCCGGTTGCTCCGGGTCTTCCGGGTCCTGAAGATCGGCAGATACTCATACGCCGTGAAGATGCTCGGCCGGGTTCTGAAGGCGCAGATGCACGTCATCGGGGTGCTCGTATTCATCCTCGTGCTCCTGATCGTCATCACGTCGAGCCTGATGTTCTTTGCCGAGCATGAGGTGCAGCCTGACGACTTCGCAAACATTCCCATCGCCATGTGGTGGGCCGTCGCCACACTCTCAACCGTGGGCTACGGGGACGTCTTCCCGGTTACCCCCCTTGGCAAGGCACTCGGCGGGATTATCGCGCTCCTCGGCATCGGGATCTTCGCCCTCCCGGCCGGCGTCCTCTCCTCGGCCTTCCTCGCCGAGATCCAGAGGAGCGGCGGGGACGCCGATCGCCCCCGGTCGCCGGAGGAGGTCGTCGACCTCCTCGAACGACTTGCCCGGCTACGGGATGAAGGTATCCTCACCGATGAGGAAGTGGCCGACCAGAAGCAGAGGCTGTTCCGGGGCGACGGGTAACTTTCCGGCCAGAACCCCCTACCCCGGCTGTTGCGCCGGCTCGGGAAAGAACCGGCTCCGGGCTATCCCTTCCCCGGCCTCCCTCCGGGGAACCGCCGTCAACGTCGCTCCCGAATATGGCTGTCCACCGCCCCTTCCCCCCATGGCGATATCCACCACGGTCCAGTGTCCGGGGATAGGACCGGGGAAGAACCAGGCCCGGGCTTGCTCTCCCCTGTTCCCCGGGAAACCGCCGTCAACGCCGCTTCCCGGACCACGGCTTTCCACCTGGTATCGCCACGCACTGCCCCCGCCCCCGGGGGCGGGGGAGGAGCGCCGAAGGCGCGGGTGGGGTGAGGTCGATGAGAAATACGGAATTCTGGGAGTTGGAGATAGGGGAGGGGGCAGGGAGGAGCGCACGCCCGACGCGGGCGGGGTGGAGGATGCCGGAGAGCGACGTACGGATACCCCCCACCGGGAGTGGGGGACGGGGATCGATCAACGTCCGATGATCCGGAATCGGTGCAGCAGGTGTTGCCGGGATCTCCCTTCCCGGCAGCAGTGTTCCGAAACGAGATCGCACGTATTACGGGTGCAGGTAGATCAGGACCGCAGAAAGCGCGATGAGGGTGAGCGCACCGGCAAAGAAGGAGACCTCTCCGGCGCTGAGGGGTTTTTTCCCGATATGCAGGCAGGCGTTCGCCCCGTAGCCCCGGCAGAGCATGCTCGTGTAGGTGCGCTCGCCCTGCTCGTACGACCGGATGAAGATCATGCCGACCGTGTAGCCGAGCTGGCGGAGCCGGTAGCGGTAGGGGAGGGTACGGTCGAGGGGATCAAAGCACCGGGTCGCCATCGCGGACCGGATCTTGCTGAACATATCGGCAAAGACGAAGATGTAGCGGATCATCATGCCGAGCGGGAGGGTGAACTCCCGCGGCAGGCCGAGCCTCCCCGACGCCTCCAGGAGATCCTGCATCTTCGTCGTCGACGAGAGCAGGATGATGAACGATATGCTGACGATGAACTTCACCAGGAGGATCGAGGCGAACTCCACCGACTCCGCGTAGATCTCGATCCCGAACGGCAGGGTGGTAACCGGGTGGAAGACCTCGTAGTAGGGGTTCTTCACGAAGACCTGGAACCCGATGAGGAAGATGCCAAACGGCAGGATGAGCGCGAGCCGCCGGAGGTAGACCGCCGGTGAGAGACGCGAACAGGCCCAGAGGGCGAGGAAGAAGGCAAAGAGCACGGCGCCAAGTTCGTAGATCTTCGTCGAGTACGGCATCGCCACGATCGCGACGATCCCGGCGAGGGCGACAAGGAGCTTGACCCTTGCATCCAGCCGGTGGATGACGCTGTCGCGGTAGGCCGACTTCTCGATGGAGTAGAGGTCGTCGATCATGCTCTTCTCGCGTAGGCATCGAGGAACGACTTCTTCGCGCCGTCGTAGGTGTAGGCCATATCGATGGCGACACCGTTCTCCTGCAGCGACCGGATCAGTTTCGGTATGACCGGTACGTCGAGCCTGGTCCTCGCGAGCAGCTCCGGCCGGGTGAAGATCTCCTCGACTGTCCCGGTGGCCGCAATCCTGCCATGGTCCATCACGTAGATATAGTCCGCCACCTCCGCGACGAGGTCGACCTGGTGGGTCGAGAAGATCACCGTCATGCCGTATTCCTCGGGCAGCCGGTTGACGAACGCAACAAGGTCGGCGACGCCCTGGGGGTCGAGCCCGGCGGTCGGCTCGTCGAGCACCAGCACCTGCGGCTCCATCGCGAGGATGCCCGCGATGGCGACCCGTTTCTTCTCGCCGCCCGAGAGGTGGTGCGGCACGCGCTCGCGCAGGTCCTCGATCCCGAGGAGGGCGAGCGCCTCCCCGACACGGTGGGCGACCGTCTCCTCATCGAGCCCGAGGTTGGTCGGGCCGAACGCGACGTCCTGCTCCACGGTGGGGGAGAAGATCTGGTCGTCGGGGTTCTGGAAGACGATCCCCACGAGCTTGCGCACCTCGCGGACGTTCTCCTTCGTGATCGGCTCGCCCCGGACCAGGACCTCGCCGGACGTGGGATGGAGGATGCCGTTGAAGTGCTTAAAAAGCGTGCTTTTACCGGCCCCGTTCGGCCCGATGACGGCGATGCGGGATTTCCTCTCTGCGATGAAGTTCACGCCGTCGAGGGCGGGAAGGTTGCCGCGGTAGATATGGGTGAGATTCCGGGTCTCGACCAGGTGCATGATAGCAAAAAGTGGGAGTTTGTCGGGTATCTAATTATCGGGCCGTGCAGTCACCCGGGCAACGCCGTAGACCAGGACCAGCATGAGGAGCGTGCCGACGACGATGGCAAGCACCTCGCCGGGCTTATCCATACCGGCGATGCTGTAGTCGGGCAGGGGCGCCTCAAACGCGAAGTCGTTCCCGGTAATGGCGACTACCTTCTCCTCCGCGGCGCTCGCGGCGTCTTCGTCGAGTTCGTCACCCTGGAAGTCTTTTGCACCGTGGATGCTGAAGAACGCGCTCTCGAGACCGTCGGGATTTCCGGACGCAAGGAACGGTGCGGCAACGGCGATCACGAGGGCGACCGCGATACCGATCATGATAAACTGGTTCTTCTCCATTATGCGGTCACCCCCGCTGGACGCTCAAGGATGTCGGGCCGCGCCGACGCGATCAGGTAGAGGGCAACCGCGGTGATCCCGCCTTCGATGAGGCCGATGACGGCATGGTACCCCCCCATGAAGGTGAGGCCGAGATCCAGCGGGAACGTGCCGGCGATCGCGAGTTCGACCGCACAGAGGATCGCGGATATGAAGAGCGACGCCCACCCGGCGATGAACGCGGCGGCATACGAGTTCTTCGCGACGCCCATGACGGCGGTGTAGCCGTAGTAGCCGACAAACCCGCCGACGACGCCCATGTTGATGATGTTCGCGCCCATGACGGTGATCCCGCCGTCGCCGAATATGACGCCCTGCACGAGGAGCACCAGCGTCAGGACGAAGATTCCCGCGTACGGCGAGCCGAGGACGATCGCCGCGAGCGCCGCCCCGACCATGTGGCCGCTTGTTCCCCAGGGGATGGGGATGTTCAGCGCCTGGATGGCAAAGATTCCTGCCGCAAGCACGGCGACCAGCGGCACCTTCTCTTCCACCATTGACCGCCGCGCCCACCGCAGGGCGAGAGCGATGAAGATGAGGGCGATGATCCAGTAGATCAGGGCCTGTCCCATCGGTATAAACGCATCAGGTATATGCATGACACACCCTGATGAGTTGTAATACGTATTGGTATAAATGTATTACCCAGAGTGAGGGTTCTCTTGACCCGTAAGAATCTGACGTACTCCTGATGCGAAAAGTATGCCCATCACCCTGGCCAATCGGGGTTTCAGGGCGAGTTTACGGATCAGGGTGCCCGGCCGGTCCATATCGCCGTGCTCCACGATCGTCTCGATGATGTCCGGGTCGTTTAAGGCCCGGCAGAGACGGTCGATCTCCTGCGGCGTCATCTTCTGCCGCATACGAAGCGCTTTCATGCCGATATCGAGTTCTCTCCCGAAGTCTTCCTTCCAGCGCCGCTCGTAGTCCCGGAGGCTTTCGTCATCGAACGTTCCGCGCGCCACGCAGGCCGCCGCGACCGCGGCCGCGTGCTTTGCCGACCGGACGCCGGTGTAGACGCCGCCTCCCGACGTGGGTTTGGCAAACCCGGCCGCGTCGCCGACAACGAGCGCACGGCGGCCGTAGGTCTGCGGCATAACCCCGAGCGGGATGACGCCGCTCGCGAGGTGGAGCGAGTTCCCCCCGTAGCGGGCGATGAACCGCTCGAAGTGGTCCTTTGCCCCCTCTCTCGCGCAGAGCCCGATGCGTGCCCGGGTCGCCGAGACCGGGATCACCCACCCGAAAAAGTCGGGCGAGGCGTTGGGGTGCAGCTCGACGTAGCGCGGGTCCACCGCACATGGCACGTCCGCCTGCACCCCGGCGAGGTAGGTCGCCGGGCGCCGGAGGCCGAGCATCCGGGCGACGGAACTCCGTGGCCCGTCGGCGGCGATGAGAAGGCGGAAGGGGATCTCCTCGCGCCCGCGGACTCCCCGGGTCAGGAGGGTGGACCCCCTGATGCCCGAGGCGCTGATCTTTAAGCGGAACTCTGCTCCGGCATCGGCGGCATTCTCCGCCATCTCCCGGTCGAGAAGGCACCGGTCCACGACGTAGGCCTTTGTGGTCCGTGCATCAAAGAGGAGTTCCCCCCCGAGGTCCGAGACCATCCGGGCCCCGCTCACCTCGTTCTGGACCGAACGCCTTGAAACGCCGCATTCGGCGAACGCGGACGCGGAGAGCAGTCCCGCGCACTGCACCGGGTAGCCGATCGTGCCGTGCTCCTCGATACAGAGCGTCGTAAGCCCCTCCTTCGCGCACGCCCGCGCGGCGGCACTCCCGGCGGGGCCTGCGCCCACAACAACAACATCCCAGGTCAGACTACCATGCCTCGCATACATGGGATCCCGGCCGGCCGGCGATCCCTTTCCCTCGAATAATAGGACCCGGCGGGTATAAATGAAATGGGCACGGTCGGCGGGGTCGGTCGCCCCGCCTACCCGAGATACTCCGCCACGAACCGGCCCGTTTCAAGGCCGATGAGGGCGAGAAAGATCATGGTCAGCACGACCATCGCGGAGAGGAAGAGTGCGACCGTTTCATCGAGGGGGAGCATGAGCGCCCCGGCGGCCGGGGCCATGAGGCCGGGATATACGGCAACTGCCACGGCGCCGAGGACCCATATCGCCACAAAAATGAGGTAGACCGATAGTTTCCTCATGGGTCTACTCTTCGCGGTATTGTGCCTGCTGCTCCTTTAAGGCCATATCCTGCCGCTCTGACTCGACCTTCCGGGCGAACTCCGCGGCCCACCGCTCGATCTCCCCGGAAAAGAGCCTGCCGGTCCGGAAGAGGACGAAGATCGCCCAGAGGACCAGGATGACCAGGACTATGCCTGCAAGGACCGGGAAGATTCCTGCGATGAACGGCAGGAAGAACAGGAACGCGACGACGGCGAGGAGCACGTACGCGATCCCCCGGAATGCCAGCCGGTAACGCTCCACCTTCTCGTCAGGCGTCTCGCCTCGTGAATATGCCGCGGCAGCATACCCCGCGACCGCCTCGGCGACGTCGAGGACCTCCCCGAAGATACCGAGGACGATGATCACGAGCGCGACGAGGATTATCCCTGAGATCAGGCTGTCAAGACCGATCAGGCCGAAGAGGAACGGGTTCCCGAGCATCGTTGCAAGTGGCAGGAAGATGAGCACGCCAAAGAGCCATATGAGGAATGCGATGGCGACGCCGACCGCAATCTTTGGAATGCTGTCATAGATCTCCTGCCGGGATTCGGCAAGTAACTGTTCGCGGTTTACCATAAAAATCACCTCGTTCGATGGAGTGTTATGGGCGGCGGCCTATAAATAAGTTTCCCGGAAAAGCGGGCCTATAAAAGTCTTTCCCAGGAAAATGGGCCGGTGTCGTCAAACGAAATCCGATACTGTCCGGGGATCGGGCCCGGATATCCGGGCGCCCCGGCACGATCTCCGGCGGGCTGGCGCTCCTCCGCCTTTTGCCCCGGCAGGTGCGCCGAGAGAAGATCTCCCGCACGGGCGGTGCAACGCGCTCTTCTGCCGCCCCGGCAGGTGCGGCGCGAGGACAGGCGGGAGGAACGCCAGTGACCTCTTTTGGCCTCCGCCCCCATAGCTGCGTATTTGATGGATCATGCCCCAGGTAGTAGGAGATGCCTGAGATACGGGAGTTCAAATGGAAGCAGTGCCTGATCGTGCGTGCCGACGTCAGGATGAGCTGCGGCAAGAAGTGTGCGCAGGCCGCCCACGCGGCCATAGGGGCCTACGAGAAGGCCGATAAACTCGCGAGGAAGGCCTGGCTCGACGAGGGGCAGAAGAAGGTCGTGCTGAAGGCCGCAAACGAGCGGCAGCTCTTTGAACTCAAGACGATCGCAGAACGGGCGGGCATCCCCGCGTCCATCATCCAGGACGCCGGGATGACCGAGATACCGCCGGGGACCGTGACGGCGCTCGGTCTCGGGCCTGCACGCGCCGAAGACCTCGACCGGATCACCGGCGATCTCCCCCTGCTATGATGCCCTCACCCTATCCCCTCGAAGCGGAGCTCGGGATGCGCTACTACGCGTCCGTCACCCCCGGTATCGGCGGTCGGCTCCGCTCAAGCCCCGAAGATTTCGTCGTCGAAGAACTCCCGCTCCCGATCAGCGATCCCGACGGGCCCTACCTGATCTGCCGGCTCATCAAGACGAACTGGGAACTCCAGCGGGCGGTGAGAGAGATTGCAAAACAGCTCGGCATCAGCCACCGGCGGATAGCCTGGGCGGGGAACAAGGACAAGAACGCGGTGACCACCCAGTTCATATCGATCTACGGCATCTCGCCCGAGGAGGCCGGACGGGTGCACCTCAAGGATATATCGCTTGAGGTCGTCGGGCGGTCGCAGCACCCGCTCGTCCTCGGGGGGCTCGCGGGGAACCGGTTCGATATCGTCATCCGTGACTGCATACCTGCGGACCTTGCCGAACGGGTGCGGGCGGTCACGGAGGTTGTGTCTGCCGGGGTGCCGAACTACTACGGGCTGCAGCGGTTCGGCGTCGTCCGGCCGGTCACCCACATCGTCGGCGAGAAGATCCTCAAAGGGGATTACGAGGGGGCCGTGGTTGCGTACATCGGTCTTGCATATCCGCGGGAGCCGGAAGAGACGCAGCGGGCGAGGTCACACTTCGCCGAGACCCGGGATGCGGGGGCGGCGCTCGCCGGTCTCCCCATCCGGATGACCTACGAGCGGGCGATGGCAAACCACCTCGTCGCGAACTCCGGCGACTACGCCGGTGCGCTCCGGGTGCTCCCTCCAAAGCTCCTCTCGCTTCTCGTGAGCGCGTTCCAGTCGCATCTCTTCAACTGCGCGCTCTCCTCCCGCATCGACGCCGGCCTCCCGCTCTTTGAACCCGAGGTCGGCGACCGGCTGCTCTTCCATGATGGCCGGGAGGATATCGTCACGGCCCGGAACCGGCAGGCCGCTCTGCTCCATATCCGGCGCGGCCGGTGCGGGATCGCCATATTCATCCCGGGGTCCGAACCGGTGACGCCGCATGGCCGGATGGACGAGATCATGCAGGAGCTGATGCGGAGCCGCGGCATCGGCGCCGGAGACTTCGCGCGCGCCTCCCGGTTCGTGGAGACGGCGTTTGCCGGGGTCGCACGGCCGATCGCGCTCTCTGCCGGGGTTGAGGCGGACGTCCTGGACGCGAGCGTCCGGCTCCGGTTTACGCTCCCTCCCGGCCACTACGCGACGACGGTCTGCCGGGAGTATATGAAGGCGGACCCCTACGCGATGATCTGACGGTGAAGGCGGACCCCTATATGATGGTCTGACGGCGGCCCGGCGCGCGAAAAAAGGATTTGCCCTGTAGTGTGTCCCTCAGCCCCGCAAGCGCCCGTCGTAGAGGACGTCCCACTCGGTGACGAGGTTGCTCCCGCACATGTAGTGGCGTTTGAGGGAGAGCCGGATCATATCGTTCTCGGTCTCGATGTGCATGCCGCCGACAAGGGACGGGGTGTCGGCGCCGCCGACGATGAACGGCAGGTGGATCAGGCGTATCTCGTCCACGAGGCGGTGGTTCAGCATGGACCAGTTCAGCGTGGGGCCGCCCTCGATCATCATCCGCGAGACGTTGTAGTCCGCCTTCAGGATCCGCATCAGTTCCGGCAGGTCGACCTGGTCTTCTCCCGCCACAACGACGTCGACGCCGCTCTCCCGGAGCCGGGCGACCTGCTCCGCCGGTGCCGCCCCGCTGACGGCGATGACCGTCCGGGCATCCGGCCCGAGGATGTTTGCATCCGGCGGGATATCCCCCCGGTTGCTCGGGATGACGCGCAGCGGGCTTTTACCCTCCACCAACCGGACCGTCAGGAAGGAGTTGTCGATCCTGATGGTGTTTGCTCCGACCATGATGGCGTCGCACTCCGCCCGGGTCCGGTGAAGGAGGATCTCGGTCTCGGGCGCCATGTACTTCATGAGGATCTTGCTGGATGCCCCGCGCCGCAGGGTGAGCTTCCCGTCGACGGTGATCTCTGACATCATGAGCACATGCGGCCTGTCGTGATCTGCCATTGGATCTCCTTCTCCCTGATCTATCTGGCGGGAGCGTTTAAGAATCTGGTGATTCCGGACCGAATGCAGCGTTCCCGGTGCGGTGGTGCGGCCCCGCCCGACGGAGCAAAGGTTAAACCCTTCTCGGGCTGATAAATTATGCGATGAATATAACCTCGTTGCGGCCGAAATTCATCAAATATACAGAGCCGGTCGCGTCGTTTTTCATACGCCTGGGCGTTACGCCAAACCAGGTTTCGGTGCTCTCCGTGCTCTTCGGCTTCTCGTGCGCACTCGCCTTTACCCAGCGGTATTTTCTCGCGGGCAGCCTGCTGCTGGTCGTCTCGGCGATCCTTGACCTGGTGGACGGGAACGTCGCCCGGAAGAACCACACGGAGAGCAGGTTCGGGGCCGTCTTCGACTGGGTCGCGGACAAATACGTCGATGCGGCGGTCATCCTCGGCGTGGGGTTCTCCGGTATCCCCATCGTCAGCCACCTCGTGAACGTCCCGCCGGTCGCCGACTTCGGTGTCGTCGGCCTCGCGCTTGCCGGGTCGCTGATCAACACCTTCATCAAACCGGTCACGTACGCGGAGATCGGTTACAGCGAGAGGATCGCCGGGAAGATCGAGGATCCCCTCGAGGGGGTCGGTTTCTTCGGCAGGCCGGAGACGGTCCTCGCGCTGGTGCTCGGCGGCGTGACCGGCTACATCTGGGTTGCGGTCCTCCTGATCGCGGTCTGCACGAACCTCTCTGCGGTCCAGCGGATCGTCTACCTCTACCGGCAGTACTCCTGAGGGGAGGCTGCCTTCCCGTCTCTTCTCTCGACGCGGACTCTGCGCCGTCAACCGGGAAGCGGCACCGCGTCACACCTCCCCGCCCCGGCGGCTCGCGCGCTCGCGGGGAGGGGATCGGCCCCGGAGGATCGGGCGTTGTTGAGACCCGGGGGGGGTGGTGCCGGGCCCGGATCTTCCCCCGGCACAGGAGCGGGCCGTGGCGGCGGTCGCGCTCCCGCCCTTACGGCTGCAGGCCGGATTCTCCGGCCTTCGGCCGGAGGATCCGTTCCGCCTCACCGCGGTAGAGCCGGTAGAGGCTGTCGGCGAGGGTGCCGAGTTCGGGGAGGATCGTAAAGAGGACGTAGGCGAGGATCACGAGGAAGGCGAGCGCCCCGAGTTCGGCCATGACGTTGTGCGCCCAGAAGAAACTCTCGTACCCGAACTCGCCGTTGCCGGCAATCGCGGGGAGGTAGGGGAACCACTGCTCGGTGTATGCCGTGATGACGAAGACGTTGCGCACGATGTTCAGGATGTAGATCGTCGGGAGGACCAGGAGAAAGCCGGCGAGTTTCTGTCTCGCCGTCGACGGCACGCCCCAGGCGACCCCGAGCATGATCGCGATGCTCTGGATCCCGGTGCAGGCGAGGATGATCTCGGTCTGGAAACCGTTGCGCTCCATCGTGTTCCAGGCGCTGAAGTTCACGGGGTACCCGGCCGCCGCGAGGACGGCGGAGGTCTGGTCGGCGACTGCGACAATCAGCCAGTCCCCGAGCGCCGGTATGTAGCCGAAGGGGGCGTAGATCAGGAACGCCACGGCTGCTATCGTCGAGAGCTGCATCACCCGGGGATCGCCGCGGAGCAGGTGTTTTACGGTGATGGCGAGGAAGGGGACCGAGAGGAGGGCGAGCGCCGGGTACATGAAATTGTTGATGGAGAAGTAGTAGGGGAGCTCGAGGAAGAGGTATCCGACGATGCTTGCCCACCCGCCGATGGCGAAGTACTTCCGGAACCGTCCCGGGACAAGGAAGACGAGAAAGCAGATGCAGGAGACGAGCACCAGGTAATCCTTCATCCTTTACTTTTCGGCGTATCCGGCAATAAAGCATTTGTGCGCCCGATCCGGTTGCATCGGTGTCTGTGCAGTCCCGGCCGCCCGGCCGACCAAGGATTAATTTTGGTCGGTGCCCCACTTGTAATAATGATGTTCTGTCCACAGTGCAAAGGCCTGATGATATCGTCCGGTGGTCAGTTGAAGTGCAAAAAGTGCGGTTATATCAGGGATATCAACGACCTCGACCGATTGAAGAAGACAGACAAACGTGTGACAAAAGAGATCGTCATCGTCGACGAAGAGGATAAGGTAGCGACCCTCCCGACCGCGGCCGTCAAGTGCCCCGACTGCGAGTGCACGACGGCATACTGGTGGCTGCGGCAGCTGCGGGCGGCAGATGAGAGCGAGGTCAGGTTCTTCCGCTGCACCGCCTGCGGGAAGACGTGGCGCGAGTACGATTAGGCACAACCTCTCACTCTGTTGCCCCCGGGGGCCCTTTTCTCCTTTCTGGTGGTTCCTGAAAGCGCCGGATCCCGTTCCTCGCGAATCAGGGTCCGTCGCCGGCGAAGCGACGCCAGCGCTTGTATGCGCGGCTTGCGATCCGCGGGCGGGGGAGGGGCCGGTCCGCTTTTCCTCCCCTATGGGTTTTTCGGGCCTCGCGCCCCTTCCTATGAAGAGGGCCGTGCCGGGATCCGAACGGGTGGTCCGCCCGCCGGGCGTTTGCGATGTGCAGGGTGCAGTTCTCATCTCCACGGGCGAGGCCGGCATCGGTCCCGGCAAACCCCTCCCGCCGGAGGGTGTCGTTCGCCGGGAGAGCCGGCCGGATCTCGTCGGCGGTCGTTGACCCACCCGTGATTGAGGGTGGGGCGGAGATCGAGCGCCTCCTCTGCTGCCTTCCCCCGGTCAGCAGAGGACCTGTATGCCTTGAGCGGGGCGAGCGTGACCGGCATGGGCTATCAGGCGACCGCTCCGGCGGAAGGACCGCCGGGAGGCAGGTTTATATCGCCGGCTCCCGATGGAACGTATTGAAGAGGCATGCCTGTCACCATGGAGTTGATCCGGGAAAAGCGGTCCAGGATCCTTGCGATAGCCCGGCGGCACGGCGCGACGAACCTGCGGGTCTTCGGGTCGGTTGCCCGGGGCGAGGAGGGGCCGGAGAGCGATCTTGACCTTCTGGTGGAGATGGAACAGGGCAGGAGTCTCCTCGACCATATCGCGCTCATCCAGGACCTGGAAGAGGATCTCGGGTGCCGGGTGGATGTGGTGACGGAAAAAGCGCTCAAGGAGCGGTACCGGCAGAGGATCCTTGAGGAGATGGTTCCGCTCTGAGGGACGGAAACGATCGGCTCCTCGATATCCTTGAGGCAATCGAGGAGATGAGCGGTATGCCGTTCGAGGCCGCGAGACGTTCATGCGGGATGAACTGGTGCAGGTCTGGATGATCCACCACCTCCAGATCATCGGTGAGGCAGCCGCACGTCTTCCCCCGGGTCTGTGAAGCGCTTCTCCCGGCGTTCCGTGGAAACAGGTGATCGGTCTTCGGAACATCCTGGTTTATGCATACTTCCGCGTGGATCCCGATGAGATCTGGGGGGTTGTGGACCGTGACATCCCCGCACTCAGGGAGGAGATCGTGACGCTCCGCACTCGCCGGCGCGGAGAGTGCCGGGGAGGCCCGTTCCTGGAGAGACGGCGGCTCACGGGACTGATGGGCGGCTGGTAAGCTTTTTTTGCGCCCGGAATGCCCCGGTATAGCCCTTCCGGTCAGGCTTTTTCCCTTCCCCGTTCTATCATCCTTGAGGAAGGTTACCTGGATGACGGGCGAGAAGACCGCCCGGGAACTCATGTACGAGACGAACCGGGACGTGAAGCGGATCTGCCGGGCGCTCCAGAGAATGGAGGCGCAGGGCGAGGCATTTGAGGCCCGGCTCCGGGCGCTGGAGGGGTGGCGGGCGGAGCGGAGGGCTTCGACAGTGAGCGCCGGGGCCGGCGGGGTGGTGGCGGTGATTGTGCGGGTGCTCAGGCGTGGGGGTGAGGGGCCTTCACCGGGTTGTCGGTACTGGAAGGCTCCGGACCAGGGGATCAGTACTTCCGATAGATGTTCTTCCGGTGCCCGATCTCGATGACGAATATCACCAGTTTGTTGTCTTCGATTGTCAGGATGCAACGGTATTGGCCGACTTTGTACGAGTAGAGGGGGACGGCAGGCGATCCTTCGAGTTTCTTAACGTGGTTGTAGGGATCCGTCTTGATGCTTTTGAGGGACGTATGGATTCTCACCGCCACGTCCCGGGGGAGTCCGGCGAAGTCTTTTTGCGCACCGGGAGAGTAGATAAGGGCATACATTACAGGCCCAGGGTTTTATCCATCTCTTCTTCGGTTACATATCGTCCCGCCTGGAAATCCGCCACGGCTTCTTTGATCCGGCCAAGCGTCTCTTCGGAGAGCGGCTCCGTATCGATGGCCATCTCGGTCAGGCGCCGGATTACATCACTGTAGGTCTCGCGGGGATGTCGTTTGAGCGTATTGAGGCGGTGTTTGAGCTGTGTATCGATCTTGATGGTGGTGGTCTGGGGCATACCCCAGTGTATGGCGGTATACGGGGATATAGATGATGGGGGGTTGAGGGAGGATATGTCAAGCGGCGTCGAGGGGGAAGACCGGCTCCGCGATGAGGGACGTCCACAGCGGCAGGCGAGGTCGAACTCACCGGGTGAGGGGAAGAGGCCGGGAGGCGCGGCGGCTTTCGGACCTGACACTACTTCTCCAACCCATCCCGGCAGGATGCGCAAGCGACCATGTGGTCGTGGCGGGTGACGTCGGCGGGGCAAGCCATTTCCGGGTACCAAACCACGGCAGAGGGTGATCAGGCGGCCTCGTCATCAAGCATCTGCCTGACTGCAGCCTGTAGTTCCGGGATCTTGTTTCTAATAACGTCCCACACAATCTCGTTATGGATCCCGAAATATGCGTGAATGAGGATGTCGCGCATTCCTGCAATCTTTCTCCAGGAAATATCGGCATGTTCGCATTTCAGCGGTTCGGGAATGAGTTTGACGGCCTCACCGATGACCATGAGGTTGCGGATGACTCCGTCCTGCACCAGGTCGTTTGCCAGGAACTCCTCGTAGTCCATTCCCCGGGTGTATCGGTTAATTCTCCCGATAGCCTCAAGGATATCGCGGAGATAGAGGTTATATTCCCGGGACATACCTGACGCTCCGGAGGATGTGCGGTGCGAGAGCCGGTTTTATGGCATCGCGGTCGACGAGATCGACTCTCCTCCCGAAGAGATCTTCGAGGAAGAACTTGAGGTCCATGTACGTGTCAAAGGAGCGCCCTCCTTCCCTGAACTCGATGAGGATATCGATATCGCTCTCTTCGCGCTCTTCGCCCCGGGCAAACGACCCGAAGACCCCGATCCGCCGGACACCGAGGCTCCTGATCCGTTCGCGGTGTTCCGCCAGCGCACCGAGGATGCCGTCAGCCGTAAGCATGTATCATACTCCTGTTACCCGCCGATCAGGATAACGCTTTTCCCCCGGGTTGCCGGCCGCAGGGGTGTGCCGGCAGGCGCCACGACCGGAGGGTGGCGAGGGGGCACGGAGTGCGGCGCCGGAGGTGCGACCCTCGCTGACCGGAGGGAGTGTGGTCTGCCGGTTGAGGGGCCAAATTAATAGTTTTCTCCAGGGTACAAATACACCTGAGTTATTGAGCATCTATGTATGGTTTGGATTGCGTACGCTCGGTGTTCTGTGGCTGGGGGACCCACTTCTAGTGCAGCGCAGCCCGGCGAGGTCATGCCACGACGCGAGTCGGAGATGTAAAAGAAGTGTGGGGTAGATAGACTATTTTTACCAACACGGCTTTCCGTTGTTGTATGGAGATAAATACGAGGCTACTTCATGATAATTGGAGGATTAACTTCTTTAATCGCTCAATCAATTCTCTGACTTCGTCGCTTGTGATATCGCTTGCATGATCACACTTATCCCTGATGCTGGCAAGGTGCTGGATGTTTTTGAGTTGTGTAATATCAATACGATCGTTCTCATACAGTCTTTGAGCTAGAGGTTCGATAGTATCCTTCTTTTGGTATTCAAGGTTATACCTGTCACACAACGTTTTCAGATGCTGTTCGAGTGCAACCCCTGCAAGGGCCCCTGCGGCACGAGGGTGACCCATCTTATACAGGTAGTCGGCCTCATCGATTTCCCGACCGATAAACTCTGCAGATATGATTTTTCGGAGGGTCGTTTGCTTAACCTCAATTATATCCGGTACAGAGAGAAGTATACTCCTTTGCATCTCGAAAAGCCGCCAAAATTTATCGATAATACTAGACCTGTTACCTGACCATTGTGGCTTTTCGAACTTAATGTAGTCAACAACGCCATAAGATTCCATCTTATTACTGGAATAGAATTGGCTAAATTCATCGATTCTTTCGGGGATGTACTCCTTGACTAATTGATGAGCAACTGAGTACCATCGTTGATATTTCCGTAATACGTCTCGCTGCTTTTGCTGGTCTCCATCGGATAGCTTTCCCCATTCATATTTTGGAACGGGAAAGAACACGCCTGAAGGATCGGGCTTGTGAATCAATGCCACTGTTTGAAGTAACTCTATTTCATTCTCTTCGATTTCATCTGCAATAGTCTCCAGTTCGTTTATCTTTCGCCTGATCACTTCGATATCCTTCATTCCTTTGTCCCCTCCACAATCCTCACCCCATTCTCCGCGAGCCCGTACAGCTCATACACCAGCCTATCGATCTCCCGGTCGGTCGCGTCGATCATCCCGGCGAGCGCCTCCTTCTCATGCGGGGCCTTCGCCGCCGCGAGGCGCTTGTTCAGGTCGAGCATCTGCTCAACGAGGGCGACCATGCGGTCGTGGCGGGCGACGTCGGCGGGCTTGGAATTATCGGGCACGTAGATCGGGAAGTCCTTGAATACAACATAACTTGGTTCGTAAAACCCACCTCTCAGTTTTGGAAGCATCACGTTGAAAAGGAAATAACTCACTTTGGAGTTCAAAATGCCCAACAGGTATTTGTCGGGTATTGTTATGATGAAACACTTTTGATTGGTGTAGTTGTTGGACTCATCGTAAGTAAATTCGGGCCCTTTACAGATATTTGGATAGATGATCTTTGGCTTCTCAAACTCCTGATAGTAATCAATTGAGTCTTGAACCTCATACCATTGATATGAACCTGCTTTTCTACCGGGCCATGGTTTAGCTGACGGCCAGTCTCTTGGCCGGGGAATGAGTTTTTCTTTATACAGTTCGAGATGCTTTTTAATAGCCGGATAATCTTCGATATTAATGCCACGTCGCGTAAAGATGAGATATTTGTTCAACTCTAAAGGTTGATATCGCCTGACATCACGTCCCGCCAGAAACGGCTTGATGATCTCCGCACTCTGCGGATCCGCCGCGATCAGCCGCTCCCTCGTTGCCTCGTCGATCACGAAGGCCTCGTTCAGGCCGGTCACGACCCCGCGATAGATCTTCCCAT